>Ga0194110_10007061_pt1 | contig 13003 bp, 11 predicted proteins | sample TA2Kig1200mmetaG_FD_146192 | JGI IMG/M metagenome (GOLD analysis project Ga0194110, IMG submission 146192) | Freshwater microbial communities from Lake Tanganyika, Tanzania - TA2015032 Kigoma Deep Cast 1200m | ecosystem: Environmental > Aquatic > Freshwater > Lake | place: Tanzania: Lake... | reverse complement strand
TTTTTGTTGCATCGCCCGCAATAAGAAAATATCATCCCCACTATCTATTTCAAAGTAGGAGGGATTCATCACAATTTCAAAGTAAGAATGCCTATGAATTAAAAGATTTGCACCACTGCATAGAATAGGCCTTTTCCATCCTGAAATGCATACATTTAGAAAACTAGCGAGTATGACATCCTGTTGAAAAAAAAGCCGTATAAAATTTGAACAGTGATGTTTGACGGGTAAAATATGAAGATTCGCAGGGTTCAATTTTTCAAGATTCCCGAAAAAGTGAGGCGAAAAGCTAACATCTGCGTCTAAGGTTAAGACATAATCTGTTTCTGCAGCATTAATCCCTTTTTCAATTGACCGCTTTTTGCCCGATGTTTTCTCCATAGATAAAATCTTGATTTTAGCATTTGCCACTTGTTTGATCAATTTTAGTGTCTCATCATCCGAATGATCATCGACAAAAATAAATTCTTTTGGTAATGACTGGGATTGTTTGATACATCCTAATAAGGGGGTGATTCTTCGCTCTTCGTTTCGAAAAGGAATAATAACAGTAATATTTTCAAGTTTTATTGAATCACTTTTGCTAGTTGAAGCCTTTTTTTTGAAAAAAAGAAACGCCCCCCCCAAAAAAAACACGAGTAAAAAGAGTACGTATAGTATTAAATAAATTATGAATATATTCATTTAATTTTATTTTTTACGGCAAGGTACATCCAGGCAATGCAGGCGGGGATTAAATTATTAATAAACCAAATGCAAAAAGCGGCGGTTAATATTGGAAAAACAGGATAATGACCCAATTGAAATATTGAAACAGTAATACTCTCCCGAACGAGGATATTTCCGAGAAATAGAGAAGGGGAAAAAGAAACAACCAAATAACTTGTCCATATATAGGCAAATAAGGTAAAATCAAAAGAAATCGAAAGTGCATGAAGTAATAAACCAAATTGCAATGAGAAAAATAAGAAACGAAGAAGGCTAAGGAAAAATAAATAATACAATGACTTCGAATCTTTTTTAAATAAGGATAAATTTAAGATGTCTCTTAAAGGGTTAATGAAATTAAATTTTTGTGAAACCAAAAAAAGTAAAACCAAAAAAGCTAAACTACAACAGAAAAAAATTACATTGTTTGAAATAGATAAATTTAAGTAAAGCATTGAAGCCAATCCAAAAATAAGCGTCACTAAAAATTGGGTGAAGTTTGCCAATTGAATCCATACGGATAATTCAACTCGTTCTTCCTTTTCAAAAAAGAGTATTCTACCAAGAAAATTTGAGGGGATTCCAGGAATTAAAAATTCACTTAATATTCCTGAGGCAAAAGATTTTTTCGCAATTTTAATACATAACCCTTGCCTTTTCATGACAACTTTCCATTTGAAAAATTCAATTACCCAATGAAACGGCATTAATAAAATCACAATCCAGAAAGAGAAATGAAAAGATAGATTAAACGATGAAAAATCGAATTTAGGTTTATAGTAAAAAGTCAGAGCAAGCAACAACGGAAGTGCTACAAATTGAAATAAAAGATGGTATGATTTTAAACGCTTCAATGGATTTGTTGAATTACAAATTTAAAATATTACACTTTTGCAATTGTTAATTATGAATTATTTTCACTGTGAATGAGTTATACAAATTTTGGCAGGGGGATTAATTTTTAAATAATGCGAGACCTTAGCGGAAATATTTTTAAATTAGAAACTAATTTCTTACAAAAATGAAAGTATTTTATATTACCTTTTTATTTTTATTAAGTTCACTACATAGCTTTACACAAACACTCGTTTTTGCCGAGTTAACAGGCTCTCCAAATGTGAATACAACCAATTGGAATTTGTCTGGAGCAAGCTATGCCGGAGATACGGGAGGAGATGCTGATATTTTTTCTGACGAAATAATTTTAACAAATGCTGTAAATAATTCCAGTGGAGGGATATTTTACAATCAATCAATCGATTTATCCACATGTTATCAGTGGAAGGTAGAGTTTGATTTTCGCATGTGGGAGGGAAGTGCTGCTGATGGCATCGCATTTTGCTTTTTGGATGTACCACCAAGCGGTTTTGTGAGTGGTGGAGGAATTGGTATTCCCGCTGCATCCAATGGATTATTTGTTATTTTGGATACGTATGATAACGGCTGTGGAAATAATCCTGAAATACAGATATATCAAGGCACCAACTACTCAGAATGTGGTCCAGGGATGATTAACCGCATCGAAAATATGACTTTTTTACGATCCAATGAATACCAATCCTGTCTTGTGGAATACAATAGCGGTGTAATTTCAGTCTTCATAAATGATGTATTATACTTAACGGGAAATTACAATGCAAGTTTTATCGGATATATGGGATTTACAGCCAGCACCGGTGGCTCAACGGATAAACATTCCATAAAAAATGTAAAGATATTCGCAGATATTGCTGTTGCCGACGCTGGACCAAATGTCACGATTTGCAGTGGTGGAACTGCCCAGCTCGGAGCCCCTTCAATTCCCACCCATACCTACAATTGGACGGGAACGCCAACGGTGAGTGCCGCAAATATCGCCAACCCTACAGTTACCTTAACGAACAACACAAATGCGCCCATAAATTACACCTATAATTTGGAAACAACCTTGACCGCCTCACCAAATTCCTGTCCAGATGATGACGAGGTTATTGTTACTGTAAATCCAATTCCGACTATTCCAATTAATGCAACCATTTGTAGCGGTCAAACTTATACTTTTCAAGGTCAGTCATACTCAAATTCAGGAGTATACACTTTTTTGACAACGGATGCTCAAGGATGTCAAACCAACAATCAATTAACCCTAAACGTATCACCCAATTTAAGTTCTACAGTGAATCAAAGTATCTGTCAGGGCAGTAGTTTTTCATTTAACGGCCAAAATTATTCAACAGCGGGAAGTTATCCGGTAACATTACCATCGCAATCGGGTTGTGATTCGATCGTCACCTTAAATTTAACCGTCAATTTGGCCCCAGTGACACAATTGAATCAATCAATTTGTGAAGGAACATCCTTTCCCTTTGGAAGTCAAAATTTAACGCAATCCGGTCAATTTAGTCAAACACTTCAAACCGTCGCAGGCTGTGATTCCATTGTAAATTTAAATTTAGTTGTGAACCCGGCGTATACATCCACGCAAAATACCACAATATGTCAAGGAGAAGATATATCATTCTTTGGTCAATTATATTCAAGTACGGGTTCGTACAGTGAAACTTTACAATCGGTGAACGGTTGCGATTCAACCTTTGTTCTTAATTTACTCGTTAATCCTACGCCAATGACTCCAACTGTTAATAACAGTGGGCCTGTTGAGTGTCCTGGTGATCTTATTACGTTGAGTGCGTCATCGTCTGCAAATGCACAATTTGTTTGGAGTGGCCCTCAAAACTTTTCTTCTCAAAGCAACCCGGTTAGCTTTGCTGTGCAAGAGGATGGAGTAGGCGAATATTCTGTTTACGGAATCATCAATGGTTGTTTGTCGGAGATTGCAACCTCAACTGTCGCTATCGTTAACAACAATGATTTCGAAGATTATGATTTCCCCAATATTATCACTCCAAATAATGATGGCGTTAATGACTCTCTTGATATTTCATCGAACTACAAGACCTGTCAAGAATATACGCTCTTGATATTCGATCGGTGGGGAAATTTGGTATTCGAACAGACCCCTGATTCAGAGATGTTTGCAGGAAAGTCAAATGGATCCTCAGAGCTTCCCGATGGGGTTTACTTTTATAAGTTATCCTTCGCCGATACGTCAAAATCAGGATTTATTCATGTGATTCGTTGATCTCTATTGAGCAACTATTTTTAGTTTTATTTAGTCAAAAAGTAAGTTAAAGACGTCATTCTTCAAATGTTCAGATTCATTCGACTCCTAGTTTTGTTTTGCTTTCTTCTTGTGAAAGGTTATGGGCTTAGTCAAAATTCTCTCAATACCTCAGGTTTTGGGTTGCGCTGGGTTGCAGCCGGCGACATCGATGTCTCGGGTAACCAAATTACCATTGAAGCAATTTTCAAAAAAGCCAATACAGCAAATGCAACGAACATCGTTTCTAAACATACCGATGAGGCAACTTGCAATTATTTGCTGCGACCGAATAGCTTTCAATTGGCCACAACAAATGGTTTTTATGTCTGTCTTAACACGCAACCTACTCTCCAAAATACGTGGTATCATGCTGCAGCGACTTATGATGGGAGTCAAATAAAATATTATATTAACGGCTGTTTGATAAATTCAATTCCCGCAAGTGGAAATTTAGTCAACAATAATCTTATCACCGGTATTGGAATGCAGTCCACCAATCTTGGCGCAATAACAGAAAATTTCAGAGGAAATATAGATGAGGTACGTATTTGGAATGTTGCACGTACTGAACAAGAAATTCAGCTCGGCATGAATTTTTTAATCCCCACAACTCAGCTAGGACTGTTAGCGTATTACAAATTCAATAACGACTATTTAAATTCACAAGGAAATGCTGCTTTTGATGGTGTTCCTCAAGGGACCTTGAGTTTTGATGTCGAAGCACCAGTATTTATTCCTTTGGCCATTGTAGCAGCCTTACCAACAGTTGCTTCCTGTTATGGATTTTCTGATGGGTCACTTGCAATTACCGCAGTGGGTACAGGCGCCTTAACTTATTCCCTAGATGGCACGACTTATGTTGCCAATTCAACGTTCAATAACCTGTCTGCCGGGCCATACACGGTTTATGTAAAAAGTTCGCAGGGCTGTATTGTAAGTCAGGAAGTTACTGTCGGTGAACCTCCTCAAGTTCCTACACCCGTTATGACGTATCCGTCTCCTCTTTGTGAAACAGATGACTTGGCACTTCACATAGACCCTGTTTTGGGTGCAACATGCACCTGGACAGGCCCAAATGGTTTTTTTACAAGTAACTTGGATACGGTAATCACAAACTCAGGATTTATACACAGTGGAAACTATTCTGCTTTTTTCACCCTAAACGGTTGTAGCAGCGATACGCTCGTTCAAACAATTACTGTGAATCCAATTTATTCTTTTGTTATTGATACAACAATCTGTTCCAACGAGGTTTATGTTTTAGGGAGTCAAAATTTGAATACTGCCGGGTCGTACACATTGCAACTCCAAACAGTCGCAGGATGCGATTCAATCATCAATCTCAACTTGAGCATCAACCCGGCTTTCGACATTCAACGCGATACTTCCATTTGCGAGGGGGAAGTATTTGTCTTTCTCGGGCAGTCTATGACAACAACCGGAACCTATCCGTTTTACTTACAAACTGTTTTGGGATGTGATTCGACCATTACCTACAGTTTGATTGTTTATCCCATTCCCGCACCACCCGTTGTAGTATCGAATAGCCCCGTGGAATGTCCGGGTGATTTATTCTCTTTTACTGCGGATTCAGTTCAAGGCGGTTCTTTCGAGTGGTTTGGAGAAAATAATTTCACATCGACATCTTTGTCCAATTCATTTAATGCTGAGATTGAAGACATGGGCTTTTATGCATCAACAGTTACGGTAAATGGGTGTACCTCACCACCCAGTGAAATTGAATTAATAATTAATAAGATATATACCTTTGATGATTTTGATTTTCCAAATGTACTAACACCAAACGGAGACGGATTGAATGATGAAATTGATCTGGAATCTTATTTTCAAACGTGTCAAGAGTTTACATTTTATCTTTTTGATCGCCTCGGGAATTTGGTTTACCAACAAGAAGCCGGGGAACAAATTTTTGAAGGGAAACATCAAAATTCCGACGATATGATGGAAGGTGTTTATCTATACAAACTAGTATATGAAAGAGGCGAAAAGAATGGATTAATTCATTTAATTCGTTAATCTTCTCGTGTTTTTAGCATATTTCATGTCCGTTCTTATTTGAAAAAGTTAATTTTGACAAAAATAAAATTTAAATCACATGTCGATTGAAATTAAAAATCTTTACAAGTATTACGGGGAGCAGGCAGCAGTTAAAAATGTTAGTTTCTCTATTCCAAAAGGACAAGTGGTTGGATTTTTAGGCCCTAATGGTGCAGGGAAATCGACAACGATGAAAATCATCACGGGCTATATTCCTTCTTCAGAGGGTAGTGTTGAAGTTTGTGGAATGCCAGTAGATACAAATAGTTTAAATACCCGAGAAAAAATTGGCTATTTACCCGAAAGTAATCCTTTATACACGGATATGTATGTGCGCGAATATTTGGAATTTGTTGCTCGGATATACAAGATAAAAAATTCGAAGAGTAGGGTAGACGAAATGATTTCACTTGTCGGGTTGGAAGTTGAGCAACACAAAAAAATCGAAGAACTTTCCAAAGGGTATAAACAACGTGTTGGGTTGGCCCAGGCCATTATTCACGATCCCGAAGTTTTGATTTTAGACGAGCCAACCTCTGGGCTAGATCCCAACCAGCTGGTTGAAATTCGTGAGCTCATTAAAAATATTGGAAAGGAAAAAACCGTGTTGTTGTCTACACACATTATGCAAGAGGTGGAAGCCATTTGTCAGCGGGTTTTAATAATTAAAAGAGGAGAGTTGGTTGCGGATGATATATCCAGTGAAATTAAATACAGTGACACAAAACAAACTGTTTTTGTTGAATTTAACAAGCCAATTTCAAAGAATCAATTGATTAAGATAACTGGCGTACAGTCTGTTAGACAGTTTCAAAATGGTTGGTTAATTGAATCGTCTGACCAGGTAGATATTCGTTTGAATATTGCTGAATTTGCCCAGAAAGCCAGCGTCTTACTTCTCACGATCAAACTAGAATCAAAATCTCTTGAAGACTATTTCAAAGATTTGACAAAGAATTAGTATTTCTTGACTATAATTCTAAAAAAGTTCCTTGTTCGTTTTTGGAGATTTTATGGATCAGTGCAAGTTAAAAGTTCATTTGGGCTTGGATTCTTAGTAAATTTCCTCTTTGATAATTATCTTTGTTAACGAAATCTTCAAAACGTCTTGAGGACATGGTGTACATTAAGACAAGTTCAAAGTTTTTACCCATTTGCCATTCAGTTCCAATTTCTAGTTCTTCTACACGATAGCTTCTTGCATCTAATTCATGCTTTTTGCCCCCTTTGTATTGTTGATACCTCACAAATGGAATTAGCGTTTGATCTCCGAAATTTATTTTATAGCATGCCGTAATAAACCCACCACTTAAACGCTGAGTCGAAATTGAGTCAGCAAATTTGTCAAACTCCGGACCTTTGCCAATATTGTACTCAGCTAAAATTCCAAAAGGTTTTGGGTACAAAACAAAGGTTCCGGCCACACGCTCATCATCGTACAATTTATCAGCCGCATATTTTACTCCGCTCGATGTACTTAATAACGTGTACTTCCCTTTGTAGGCTTGAACACCAGTTTCAATAATTTGATTTTTTATCTGAAATGGATAAGAAATTCTTGAAACAATGTGCCTGTTTTTATTTTCTTCAGGCTTATTTGCCGTTTGACCATTATATACCCCAAAAGCAAAGACACCATAATCACCAGATCCTTTCAGCCCATCATTTACTAATGAAGAGAATAGTTTTCTTGTTTTTTCAGGCGCCCAATAAAAGAAAACACCTAAATCACGTTCGTTGGAAACAGCACTGTTCAATGCATCATTTCTATCGAGAGGAAGGCGATTTTGCGAAGATTGCATATTTTCAAAACCAAATGGAACCTTACTTTGTCCTATTCGAAAACGAAATTCATTCTTTTCATCTATTCCAACATCAAAATAAGCATCTCGTAATTGTGTAAAATGTAAGGAAGATGAAGAGGGAGCGCTTGCAAAATCAGGTTGAATGTAGAAATATACTCGTGGATGAATTTGACCGAAAAATATAATTCTCATTCTGCGAATGAAGAATCCACCGTCACCTCCCCAACTTTTGTCGCATTGTTCACATGACAAATCCTCATTCGTTTGCAAAAGACTGTTATATCGAATTTGTGTATAGCCTCGAATTGCCATTTTCTCATACCATTTCTTTGAGATTTTCAGTGTTGAATCCTTTAAAACTTGTGTTACTTGAGAGAATGTAATAGTTCCAAAGCATAAAAAGCAGATTAATGTAATTTTGTTCATATCGATTTGTATTTTTTTGACGAAATTACTTTTTTAACATTTGGTTAATATTGTAATAACTAAATGATAACTTTTTAATAATTTTTTTAATCTTATGTTAACATTGGTAGGAATTTTTTAATTTTCAAATACGGACAAGTACTCGTATTCTTGCGTCTGACATAGCATTGAGCAACTTTATTTATAAAACCTAATGTTATCTTTACGTTAACAAATCCACCTATCTTCTCATTACCCGAAGAAGCCCGTTACATTTGCGTCAAAATGTATTATTTTGGGAGGATTTTTAAAAAGAAACAAAGCTGCTGAAATCTCCAGGATTGTGGGTATTCATGTGAATACGATTACGAAAGTGAAGAAGGTGGTTCTGAAATGATAAAAGAAGTATAATTCCCCCCTTATTTAGGACAGGGATAATTCAAATTTAGGTTTATTTTTAATAATTAGATTACTTGGATTAAAATATTTTTCTGGGGTGTTATTGTTTATGCTTGTATGGCGCCTTTCAGTATTATAAAACCCAATATATTTTCTAACACCTTCATATAGTTCAAGTCCTCCATTGGCGGGATTTAAATAGATATGTTCATACTTTAATGCTCTCCAAAACCGCTCGATAAAAATATTGTCCAATGCTCTTCCTTTTCCATCCATAGAGATTTTGATATCTCGATCTATTGATGCTTTGGTAAAAATCGGGCTGGTAAATTGACTTCCCTGGTCTGTATTTAGTATTTCCGGACAGCCAAACTGCTTAATGGCATCCTCATAAACTTGAAGACACCATTCTACGTTCATTGTGTTTGAAATGCTCCAGTTCAGCACCTTTCTACTGTATACATCAATAATTGCTACCATATACATAAACCCTCGCTCAAGTGGAATATAGGTTATGTCTGCCTGCCATACTTAATTTGGACGGTTAATTATCAGGTTTTTGAGTAAATAAGGATAGATTTTGTGTTTCTGATTCCGTTTGCTGAGGTTCTTTTTAGGGAAAATGGTTTGAAGACCCATGACTTTGTAAAGTCGTTCTATGCGTTTATGATTAACAGCATATCCCATATCTTCGTTGAGCCATGTGGTCATACGTGGAACTCCATAAAATGGACAATCGATGAACTTTTCATCTATCAATCTCATCAAACGGAGGTTCAACAAACTCTCTAACTTTGGTTTGAAATAAATCCCAGAACGATGAATTTCTAACAGCTCGCACTGCTTGACAATACTTAACGGACTGTTTTCTCTATGAACCAAATGCCGTTTTTTATCCAAACTCATTTCCCCAAGACTTTTTTTAAAAAATCGATTTGGACCTGCATATGGCCGATCTTATTGTAAAGATCTTCCTTTTCTTGTTCGTTATTAATCTTCTCTTCAGCTTTATTCTTACTGAAAATTTGTTCTGCACCCTCTAAAAACTCCTTTTTCCATAGAGTTATCTGATTTGGATGAACTTCAAACTTTGAAGCCAATTGTTGAAGCGTTTCTTTTTCCTTGATTGCTTCGAGTGCCACTTTCGCTTTAAAGGCAGCACTAAATTTGCGTCTTTCTTTTTTCATATTACAACTGTTAAAATTACACTTTAACTAGCTGTCTTAAAAATGGGGGGAATTATAAACTGTAAAAAACAAAATAACTCACTACTCAAAAAAAACACAATGTCAATTAACCATTTGATATGTGTTTAAAACATAATGCTATCTTTGAAGAAAAAATTATCATGGAAATCTTTGAAAAAATCCGCTTTTTTCGTGAACAAAAAAAACTATCGCAGGAGTTCGTTTCAACAATTCTTAATATCGAACAATCTCAGTTTTCTAGAAGAGAATCAGGACAAATTCCATTTTCAATTAATGAATTAGAGAAATTATCAGAATTATTCGATGTCGAAATTTCTGAATTTTTCAAGGAAAAAACGGTGATTTTCACTTCAAACAACCAAAGTGGGGGAAATTTTGGCCAATATGTGTCTGTGCCTGATAGACTTATCGAACAATATGAAATGCGCCTGAAGGAAAAAGATGATATGATTGATATGTTGAAGGAACAAATCCAACAGTTAAGAAAATAACTATTCACGTTTCCCTCATATTTATTGATAAAGAATAAATATGGAAGAATCACTAAACACAAACACTTTTAAATTACAATTCATTTCTTGGTACGATTCTACCCTTTTTCATTTTGTTGAAAGGGTTACGAAACATCTCAGAGAATCAATTTATTTATTAATTGATGAAAGAATCAATGGCATTGAAGAATCGTTAACCCTTGGCGATATAATACAAGAGAAGTACTTATCCGCTACATCTAGACATTTGATTTACCTATTGGATGAACATTCAGATATTCAGGATATAATCGATCAACTTAATGAAGATATTTTCGGAGAACACCTAACAGAAATGCCAGATTCCGAAAATGATGTAGTGGTCAAGTTTGTTTATAATTTTAAACTCGAAACGGAATTATTGAATTAACCCCAACTTTTTCGATTTTATTATATTCCTTGCTAAAGTCACTCTTAAACATCCCATCTAATTTGTGTCTTTCTGATAAATCCCTAATTATTAAGATTATCTGATTATAGTCCTGTTTTCGAACGATTAAACTATCGTGTTTTGTCAGGCATAAGAATTTATGTTTTTTTATTTCAAACAAAACATGATCGATAAAAAATTTGGATTCTATTTTTTGAAGAGAAATGGAAAATTGATTATCACCATTTTGTTTTTTAAAGTTGTCAATCCATTCTATAACAGTTGGAAATATTTTTTTCAACTCTTTTTTTTCATTAGATTTAAATTTGTGCGAAGAAAACAATAACGAGAATAGGCTCTTTTTAGATTCAGAATAATTTTTTACTCCTAAACAATTTGCTACATAATTATATAACTTCCCGTTTGTTGACAATATCTGGAAGAGTTGCGAGTCAGGTGTTTTTAAGTTTTCCTTTAAAAGTTTGGACAAAAAACAAAACTGGCTATTACGTAAATCAATTTGTATAAGTTCATTTTGTCTGCAGATTTCATCTAACAGTTCAGAATACATATTTGTAATGTTAGTATCCAATCTATTATTAGTTTCATTTCTAATTACTTTGATATTATCCATTTTAAGACGATCCAGTGAATTACTGTATGATAGAATAATGGACAATTTGATTTTGTTGAGATAGTTACCCAGATCATCTAAATAACATCCACTTGGTGTTTCAATTATAGAAAAATTATTAATTTCCTTAATCTCTTCAACTCTTGAGGATTTCATGAATCTTTTCTTAACATCCGAAATGGAAGAGTTACCAATGTTTATGACCTTGTAGGATTTTTTTTCGAGGTACTTTAATTCCTTAAATCCTAAATTTTCTAATGATATTTTTTCCGCTCTTTCAATAATTATTTGATCTAATAAATCATAATTTATTTTTAATGATTTAATATCCTCATTAAACCATTTATAGTAAATACTTTGTTCTTTTTGTGCTTTGTTTACTTTCTCTTTAAAACACCTGTTTATCAAACTGTTATAAAATGTTTTGACACATAATACAGGAGAAGGATCACTTGATATATAATTTATTAAATAATAATTATTATATTTAGGATTAATGGCATATTGTAGTGATTCATTCTTTTTTGGATTATAATAATTGCTACATAGAATAATATCTTCATTTATAAGAACTTTTAACCATAAATTATAATTTACTGAGAAGACCTTCTTTAAATATTCTTTTGGTTTTTCATTAAACGAAAAGATGTCTCCAGTATTCTTAAAAGAATCACTCATAATTATTTGAATGAATTTAAATGCGTGGGATTTATTTGTTTCCGATAAATTTAATTTTTCAATATCCTGAATCATTTTTTCAGGAAGTTTAATCTGACTTTTTTTAAATGTGTATTTGCTCATGTTTAAATTCTAATGAAAAAAAATTAAAAAGTCAAATGCAGACCAGACCAATCGAGATCCCTATGTTTGAGAAAAAAAATATGAAAATAGGTGATCAAGTAATTCCAAGTGGTCAAGGAAAAACTAAAAACTGGAGAACTATTACTGGAACGGTAACCAAAATAAACAAGACTAAAGTATATGTGCAATGGGATGGTACTTCATTCGAGGATGAACTCGATAAAAACGAAGTAGAGTTATTCAACTCGCATCTTGTTTTAAGATTTTCTGATGGAGTCCAGATATATACTGGAGGTGAGTTAAGAGTAATCAAAGAAATTGATGGTTTTTACGTTACAGGCAGAAGTCAATTAATTCCTGTGAGAACTAGACAAGAAGGGATTGAGATCATCTCCCAGATCAAAAAAAATGAAAAATCTAAATTTGATGAATTAATCAAAGTTGGGGAACTTACTATTGAGATTTCATTATCTGATTTAGTGAAATTAAATAAAATCAGTATTCAGAATGGATTCAATCAAAATCTTGTGGAAGATTTTTCAGATGAACTAAAAGAAGATAGTAGATTTCTTCTACGCCCACTCATTGTCCATCATCATAAGAAAGGTATGAGGTGTGAACCACATATCCGTTACATGGGTACTGGATTAAATCCAAATGATAATTTTACTTTTCTCTTAGATTTACCTTTGGGTGATATTGGTGATTTGGTTTAAATTGTTTTTGCCAAATGGCATAATCTTTTATTAAAAAACATCACTTTGTTACATACATTAAATGGCATGTGACATAATATTCTACTACGCACTAATTCCCAAATTTTTCGCAACTTTACGTTTCTAAATCATTCATTATTTTTTCGCAATGCCATTATTTCAAAAGTCCGTTCTCAATAAATTCATCAAGTCACAGGACACCGTTAAAATTGAAGCAGCATACCAAC
>Ga0194110_10007050_pt1 | contig 13010 bp, 10 predicted proteins | sample TA2Kig1200mmetaG_FD_146192 | JGI IMG/M metagenome (GOLD analysis project Ga0194110, IMG submission 146192) | Freshwater microbial communities from Lake Tanganyika, Tanzania - TA2015032 Kigoma Deep Cast 1200m | ecosystem: Environmental > Aquatic > Freshwater > Lake | place: Tanzania: Lake... | reverse complement strand
GGCGAGGTCGAGCAGGAAGCCCAGCTCGACGGCCTCGAGCAGGTCGGTGTTGAACCGCTTGCCCTTGTCGTCGACGTGGACGTTCTTGTAGCGCTCGCGCAGGTCGGCGATGACGTCGAGGACGTGGGCGAGGGACTCGTGGGTGCGGAACACCTGCGCGCCCTTGTCCATCTCGTCCTGCAGCGTCTTGCGGAGGACGGCGATGCGCTCGGTACCGCTGTTGTTGCGCAGGCCCTCGATGAGGCCGCGGACCTCGGCCGCGGGGTCCGCGGGCAGCGGCACGAAATCGGCCGTCTTGACGTACTCGACCGCGTTGCGGCCGGCGCGCTTGCCGAAGACGTTGATGTCCAGCAGCGAGTTGGTGCCGAGGCGGTTCGAGCCGTGCACGGAGACGCACGCGCACTCGCCCGCGGCGTACAGGCCCGGGACGACGGTGTCGTTGTCCGAGAGGACCTCCGCCTTGACGTTGGTCGGAATGCCGCCCATCGCGTAGTGCGCCGTCGGCATGACCGGGACGGGCTCGACGACCGGGTCGACACCGAGGTAGGTGCGGGCGAACTCGGTGATGTCGGGGAGCTTGGTCTCGAGGACCTCCGCACCCAGGTGCGTGCAGTCGAGGAGCACGTAGTCGCGGTGCGGGCCGGCGCCGCGCCCCTCCGCGACTTCCTGCACCATGCAGCGGGCGACGATGTCGCGGGGCGCGAGGTCCTTGATGGTCGGCGCGTAGCGCTCCATGAAGCGCTCACCGCTGGCGTTGCGGAGGATTGCGCCCTCGCCGCGGGCGCCCTCCGTCAGCAGGATGCCCAGACCCGCGAGGCCGGTCGGGTGGAACTGGAAGAACTCCATGTCCTCCAGCGGCAGGCCCTTGCGCCAGACGATGCCGACGCCGTCACCGGTGAGGGTGTGGGCGTTCGAGGTCGTCTTGAAGATCTTGCCGAAGCCGCCCGTCGCGAAGACCACGGCCTTGGACTGGAAGACGTGCAGCTCGCCGGTGGCGAGGTCGTACGCGACGACGCCCGCGACCTGGGTCCCGCCCTTGCCGTCCTTCACCGTGATGAGGTCGAGGACGTAGAACTCGTTGAAGAAGTTGATGCCGAGCTTGACGCAGTTCTGGAACAGCGTCTGCAGGATCATGTGGCCGGTGCGGTCGGCGGCATAGCAGGCGCGGCGCACGGGCGTCTTGCCGTGGTCGGCGGTGTGCCCGCCGAAGCGACGCTGGTCGATCTTGCCCTCGGGCGTGCGGTTGAACGGCAGGCCCATGTTCTCGAGGTCGATGACCGCGTCGATGGCCTCCTTGGCGAGGATCTCCGCCGCGTCCTGGTCGACGAGGTAGTCGCCGCCCTTGACGGTGTCGAAGGTGTGCCACTCCCACGAGTCCTCTTCGACGTTGGCCAGGGCCGCCGCCATGCCGCCCTGCGCCGCACCGGTGTGCGAGCGCGTCGGGTACAGCTTGGAGATGACGGCGGTCTTCGCGCCCGGTCCGGCCTCGATCGCGGCGCGCATGCCGGCGCCGCCGGCGCCCACGATGACGATGTCGAACTGGTGGTAGTGCACGCCGTCCTTGACGATCGTGTCCGCGCTGGTCTGAGTGCTCACGTGTGCAATGCCTCTGCTGTCAGTCGAAGGGGGGAGGGATGCCGCAGGCTCACGCCGCCTGGCAGGTCTCCCACAGGATGCTGCTCTCGGTGACGCCGATGCAGGGGTCGAAGGTGAAGACCACGAGCGTGCCGAGCAGGATGAGGAACGCCGCCGACAGCCAGAGCGACCAGACGAGGATGCGGCGCACGGTGGCGTTCGGGACGTAGTCGTTGACGATCGTGCGCATGCCGTTGGCGCCGTGGATGAGGGCGAGCCACAGCATGAGGACGTCCCACCACTGCCAGAACGGCGAGGCGAGCTTGCCCGCGACGAACGCGAAGTCGATCTGGTGGATGCCGTCGCCGGTCATCAGGTTGACGAAGAGGTGACCGAAGATGAGGACGATCAGCAGCACGCCGGAGGCGCGCATGTAGATCCAGCCCCACTTCTCCAGGTTGGACCCCTTCTTGCGCACGCTGGGCGTGCGGGGGGCGGGGATCGTGGCGGCTTCCTGGGCGACGGACATCAGTGGCTCCCGGTGACGGCGCTGAAGACGTTGATGAGGTGGCGCGGCGTGAAGCCGGCCATCGTGACGACCCAGAGGCCGAGCACGCCCCACCACAGCTGACGCTGGTGACGCGTGGCCCAGGGCCAGAAGTCGACGAGGATGATGCGCAGGCCGTTGAAGGCGTGGTACGCGATCGCTCCGACGAGGGCGACCTCGCCGAGTCCCATGATGGGGTTCTTGTAGGTGCCGATCACCGCGTCGTACGCCTCGGGCGAGACGCGGATGAGCGCCGTGTCGAGGATGTGCACGAGCAGGAAGAAGAAGATGGCGACACCGGTGATGCGGTGCAGGACCCACGACCACATGCCCTCGCGACCGCGGTAGAGCGTTCCGCGCGGCACCTTCGAGGTGGTCTCCTTCACCGACAGCGTGGCGCGTGGTGATGCTGACACGGTCGTCCTCCCTGATCGAACACGATGGCGAGGCTCCGAAGCCTCAGGCGTCACACGGGCGCTCATGAATACTACGTCTGGGCTGTGAACGCGGGGGATTAGGCCCCCCTAACAGTCTCTCGACATCGAGATAAACGGCGCCCGGATTCACCCGCGGCGTGGCACGGAGCGGGCGATCGCCGCCGCTAGGGTCGGACCATGGCCGAACCTGCGCTCGACGACTTCTACGCCGTGATCCCCGCCGGAGGGATCGGCAGCCGCCTGTGGCCGCTCTCGCGGGCGGATGCGCCCAAGTTCCTCCACGACCTCACCGGGTCGGGGCAGACGCTCCTCCGCGACACGTGGGACCGTCTCGCCCCCCTGTCCGGGGAGGACCGCATCGCCGTGGTGACCGGACGGGCCCACCGCGCGGCGGTGGAGCGCGAGCTGCCGGGCATCGCCGACCACAACGTCTTCCTCGAGTCCGAGCCGCGCGACTCCAGCGCCGCCATCGGCCTGGCCGCCGCGATCCTCGTGCGCCGCGAGCCCGACGTCGTGATCGGCTCGTTCGCCGCCGACCACGTCATCCGCGGCGCGCGCGTGTTCGACTTCGCCGTGCGGCAGGCCGTCGCGGTGGCGCGGGCCGGCTACATCTGCACCATCGGCATCCAGCCGACGGAGCCGTCGGTGGGCTTCGGCTACATCAAGAAGGCCGGCGAGCTCGTCGTGGACGACGCCCCCGAGGCCGCGCTCGTCGAGCGCTTCGTCGAGAAGCCCGACCTGGACACCGCGCGGGAGTACTTCGCCGACCGCGCCTACCTGTGGAACGCCGGCATGTTCATCTCCCGCGCCGACGTGCTGCTGGCCGAGCTCGAGAGGAACGAGCCCGAGCTGCACGCCGGTCTCATCGAGCTGGCCGAGGCCTGGGACGACCGCGCGCGACGGGGGCCGGCGGTCGACCGCATCTGGCCCACCCTGAAGAAGATCGCCATCGACTACGCGGTCGCCGAGCCCGCCGCCGAGCGCGGGCGCCTCGCGGTCATCCCCGGGCACTTCGACTGGGACGACGTGGGGGACTTCGCGAGCCTCGCGAAGCTCAACTCCACCGGCGGACGCAACGAGCTGGCGATCCTCGGCAACGAGGCGCGCGTGCTCGCGGACGCCTCCAGCGGCATCGTCGTGACGCAGACCAAGCGGGTCATCAGCCTCGTCGGCGTCCGCGACATCGTCGTGGTCGACACCCCCGACGCCCTTCTCGTCACCACAAGCGAGCACGCCCAGCGGGTCAAGGGCGTCGTCGACGCGTTGAAGCTGACCGGTCGCGGCGACGTGCTCTAGACACCGGATGCCGCCCCGGGTGGCATCCGGTACCGCCCCCTCACCCCTCGTGTGGCAGGCGCGTGACGCGATATTGCGTCTTTGTAACCATTGCGCCGGGCGCCGCCCCCGCGGCCGCGAGCGCGCCGTCGCAGTAGGTAACGTGACTCCATCGTCCCCCGAACCCGTTGGGGGCATCCGTCTTGGAGGACCATTCGTGAACACCACGAAGAAGGCCGTCGTCAGCGGCCTGGCCATGATCGGCGCCGCGGCGCTGCTCGCCGGTTGCGGCGCCGCACCCGAGGGCAACGGCGCGTCCGGAGGCGCCGCCGGTGCCAGCGACTACCTGCCCTGCATGGTGTCGGACGCCGGTGGCTTCGACGACAAGTCGTTCAACCAGCTCGGCAAGGAGGGCGTCGACGCCGCCGCCGCCGAGCTCGGCTCGCAGACGCCGATCGAGGTCGAGTCGCAGTCCGAGACGGACTACGCGTCGAACCTCTCGAGCCTCGTGGACCAGGGCTGCAACACGATCATCACCGTCGGCTTCCTCCTCGCCCCCGCCGCCCTCGAGTCGGCTCAGGCGAACCCCGACATCGAGTACATCTCGATCGACGACACCGTCGACCAGGACTTCGACGGTCAGACCGACGCCCCGAACATCAAGCCGATCATCTTCGACACCGCGCAGGCGGCGTTCCTCGCCGGCTACCTCGCCGCGGGCACCTCGCAGACCGGCGTCGTCGGCACGTTCGGCGGTCTGAACATCCCGACCGTCACCATCTTCATGGACGGCTTCGCGCAGGGCATCGAGCGCTACAACGAGGACAACGGCGCCAGCGTCCGCCTCGTCGGCTGGGACCGCGCCGCGCAGGACGGCTCCTTCACCGGTGGCTTCGAGGCCAACGACGCCGCGCGCCAGACCGCGCAGGCGATCATCGACCAGAACGTCGACGTGCTGCTGCCCGTCGGTGGCCCGATCTACCAGTCGGCCGCCGTCGCCATCCAGGACGCGGGCCGCGAGATCGCGCTCGTCGGCGTCGACGCCGACGTGTACGAGACCGACCCCGGCATCGGCGACCTGCTCCTCACCTCGATCCTCAAGGGCATCGACGTGGGCACGCAGGACGCCGTCGTCGCCGCCGGCAACGGCGAGTTCGACGCCGCGCCGTTCGTCGGCACCCTCGAGAACGAGGGCGTCGGCCTGGCCCCGTACCACGACTGGGCCGACCGCGTCCCCGCCGAGCTGACCTCGCAGATCGAGGAGCTCCAGGCGGCCATCATCAGCGGCGACATCACCGTCGAGTCCTACCTCAACGGCTGAGTCCATCGCTCCAGGGGAGGTCGGCGTCCGCCGGCCTCCCCTCCCTTATGCACGCTCCACCCGCACGATCCGCTCACGAGGCGGATCCCGGTACCGGACGCCCACCGCGTCCGGGCCCGCAGAACTTAGGATCGGGAACATGAAGCTCGAACTCCGCGGGATCACGAAGATCTTCGGGTCCCTGGTGGCGAACGATCACATCGACCTCACTGTCGAGGCCGGAGAGATCCACTGCCTGCTCGGCGAGAACGGCGCCGGCAAGTCCACCCTGATGAACGTCCTCTACGGCCTGTACCAGGCCGACGGGGGAGAGATCCTGCTCGACGACGCCGTCCAGCACTTCTCCGGCCCCGGCGACGCGATGCGCGCGGGCATCGGCATGGTGCACCAGCACTTCATGCTCATCCCGGTGTTCACCGTCGCCGAGAACGTCATGCTCGGGCACGAGCCGACCCGGTTCGGCGGCCGCCTCGACCTGCCCGCCGCGCGGGCGAAGGTGAAGGAGATCTCCGACCGCTTCGGGTTCGACGTCGACCCCGACGCCCTCGTCGACGACCTGCCGGTCGGCGTGCAGCAGCGCGTCGAGATCATCAAGGCGCTCTCGCGCGACGCGAAGGTCCTCGTCTTCGACGAGCCGACGGCCGTGCTGACCCCCCAGGAGACCGACGAGCTGATGTCGATCATGCGACAGCTCAAGGCCGCCGGCACGTCCATCGTCTTCATCACCCACAAGCTCCGCGAGGTCCGCGAGGTCGCGGACCGCATCACGGTCATCCGCCTCGGGAAGGTCGTCGGCGAGGCGCAGCCGACGGCATCCAACGCCGAGCTGGCCTCGCTGATGGTCGGACGCGCCGTCGAGCTCACCGTGCAGAAGGAAGCGCCCACGCTCGGCGACGTCGGCCTGACCGTCACCGGTCTCACCGTGGTCGACGCGATCGGCCAGAAGGTCGTCAACGACGTCAGCTTCGAGGTGCGCCGCGGCGAGGTCCTCGCCATCGCCGGAGTCCAGGGCAACGGCCAGACCGAGCTCACCGAGGCCCTCGTCGGCCTGCAGGAGCGCGTCGAGGGGTCCGTCGTGCTCGACGGCATCGAGCTCTCGGGCTCCTCCGTGCGGCGCGTGCTGGACGCGGGGGTCGGATTCGTGCCCGAGGACCGCAAGGAGGACGGGCTCGTCGGCGAGTTCTCCATCGCCGAGAACCTCATGCTCGACCGCGCGGACGGCGCCCCCTTCGTCAAGGGCGGCACGCTGCAGCTGTCGACCCTGGCCGACTTCGCCCGCGAGAAGGTGGCGGAGTTCGACGTGCGCACGCCGTCGATCGAGACGCCGGTGGGCCGCCTGTCCGGCGGCAACCAGCAGAAAGTCGTCCTGGCGCGCGAGCTGAGCCGCGAGCTCCGCCTGTTCGTCGCCGCCCAGCCCACCCGCGGCGTGGACGTCGGATCGATCGAGTTCATCCACAAGCGCGTCGTGGAGACGCGCGACGCCGGCGTCCCCGTCATCGTCGTGTCCACCGAGCTCGACGAGGTCACCGCACTCGCCGACCGCATCATGGTGATGTACCGGGGCCGCGTGGTCGGCATCGTGCCCGGCGACACCTCCCGCGACGTGCTGGGCCTCATGATGGCCGGCGAAGCGCCCGAGAACGAAGGAGTCGCCGCGTGAGCGATCCGCACAGCCCGCAGGACCCGGACGTCTCGCAGGCCGACCGCGCCTCCGAGACGACCGCGACCACCGACGCCGCGGCCGCGCGGTCCGCGACCGTCGCCCCCGCTGCGGCAGCCCGTGTGCTGCCGACGACCCCGCCGGACGACTCCGGCCGCTGGCAGCGCGCGCTGCGGGAGATCGCCACCGGCAACGCGATCATCTCCGTCCTCGCCGTCGTGCTCGCGCTCGTCGTGGGCGCCGTCATGATCGCCGTCACGGACGAGAACGTCCAGGCGGCCGCGGGCTACTTCTTCGCCCGTCCCGGCGACCTCTTCTCGGCGATCTGGCAGTCGGTGTCGGGGGCCTACTCCTCCTTCTTCCAGGGGGCGATCTACAACTTCCGACGCCCGGAGTTCGCCACCGGCATCCGTCCGCTCACCGAGACCCTCACCTTCGCCACCCCGCTCATCGCCGCGGGTCTCGGCGTCGCGCTCGCCTTCCGCGTGGGCATGTTCAACATCGGCGGTCGCGGGCAGATGCTCGTCGCCGCGGCAGCGGGCGGCTACGTCGCCTTCGCGTTCGACCTGCCGTGGGGCCTGCACGCCCTGCTCGCCCTGGTCGCGGGCGTCGCGGCCGGTGCGATCTGGGCCGGCATCGCGGGCGTGCTCAAGGCGCGCACCGGGGCGCACGAGGTGATCGTCACGATCATGCTCAACTACGTCGGGTTCTACCTCGTCTACTACATGCTGCGCACCCCGGGCCTGCTGCAGGCCCCCGGCTCCAGCAACCCCACGACGCCGGCCATGAAGGACACCGCGGTGTTCCCGGACCTGCTCGGGCCGAGCTACAACCTGCACTTCGGGTTCATCCTCTCCATCGCGGCCGTCGTCCTGGTCTGGTGGATCCTCGAGCGCTCGTCGCTCGGCTTCCGGTTCCGCGCGGTCGGCCTGAACCCGAACGCGGCCCGCGTGGCCGGCATCAACGTCAAGTCGATGTACGTCTACGCGATGCTCATCTCCGGCGCGCTCATCGGTCTCGCGGGCGTCGACCAGGTGCTCGGCACCGTCACGACCGGCTTCTCGAGCGGCATCGACGCGGGCATCGGCTTCGACGCCATCACCGTGGCCCTGCTGGGCCGCTCCACCCCCGTGGGCGTCCTCGTCGCCGGCATCCTGTTCGGGGCCTTCAAGGCCGGCGGCTTCGCCATGCAGGCGGCCAACGGCGTGCCCATCGACATCGTCCTGGTCGTGCAGTCGCTCATCGTGCTCTTCATCGCGGCCCCGCCGCTGGTGCGCGCGATCTTCCGCCTGCCGGCCCCGGGAGCGCGTCAGCCGAGGGCCCGCGCCCTCAAGAAGAAGGAGGCGGTCAAGTGAGCACCACCGCGCAGCACCACGCGGCCGCCCCGCAGCCGGACGCGCTCGACACGGCCGTCGTCGTCAGCTGGAAGGCGCCGATCGTCTACGGCGTCATCACCGTGCTCGCCGCGGTCCTCTTCGTCATCGCCCGTCAGGACGGCGACGCGGTGTTCCGCCTGTCGAGCCCGGGGGAGTTCTTCGAGCTGCCCGAGGTCACCCTCGGCGGCGTCGTCACCGGTGCCGTCTGCACCGTCCTGCTCGCCGTCATCACCGGTGTGAGCGCCTTCCTCGTGCGGGCGCGCCGCCGCCCGCCGATCTGGCTCGCCGTGGTCTTCGCCATGGTGTTCATGGTCGGCTTCCTCACATGGGCCGCGGCGGGAGCGACGACCTCGGTCATCCCGCTCACCGGCCTGCTCGCCGGTGGTCTCAGCCTGTCGGTCCCGCTGATCTTCGGCGCCATGGCCGGCGTCCTGAGCGAGCGCGTCGGCGTCGTCAACATCGCGATCGAGGGTCAGCTGCTGGCCGGCGCCTTCACGTCGGCCGTCGTGGCGACGGCGACCGGCAACCCGTTCGCCGGTCTGCTCGCCGCGGGCGTCTCGGGCGTGCTGGTGTCGTTCGTCCTCGCGGCGTTCGCCATCAAGTACTTCGTCGACCAGGTCATCGTCGGAGTCGTCCTCAACGTCCTCGTCGTGGGCCTGACGAGCTTCCTGTTCTCGCAGCTGCTCGCGCCCAACGCGGCCACGCTCAACTCCCCGCCGCGCTTCCCGCGCGTGCCGATCCCGTTCCTCGCGGACATCCCCGTGATCGGTCCGATGCTGTTCAACCAGACGGTCATCGTCTACCTGATGTACGTCACCGTCCTCGCGGTCTACATCGGGCTGTTCCACACGCGCTGGGGTCTGCGTCTGCGCGCCGTGGGCGAGCACCCGCAGGCGGCGGACACCGTGGGCATCAACATCGCGAAGACCCGCTTCTGGAATGTCTCGCTCGGCGGCGCCATCGCCGGCCTGGGCGGCGCGTTCTTCACCCTCGGGTCCGTCGGCGCCTTCAACAAGGAGATGACGGCGGGCGCGGGCTACATCGCCCTCGCGGCGGTCATCTTCGGACAGTGGGACCCCATCCGCGCGACCCTCGCCGCCCTGCTGTTCGGCTTCGCGTCGAACCTGCAGAACACCCTCGGCGTCATCGGCTCGCCCGTGCCCAGCGAGTTCATGCTCATGCTGCCGTACGTGGTGACGATCTTCGCCGTCGCCGGACTCGTCGGTAAGGTCCGCGGTCCCGCGGCCGCCGGCAAACCGTATATCAAGGGCTGACGCCCGCCCGCTCCATCCGCTGAACCCGAGAGGATCCCCCGCTTCACGATGACCGACATCGACTGGGACGAACTGCGCACGGCCGCCACCGAGGCCATGCAGAAGGCCTACGTGCCCTATTCCCGCTTCAAGGTGGGCGCCGCCGCGCTCGTCGCCGACGGACGCATCGTCTCGGGGTGCAACGTCGAGAACGCGTCCTACGGCGTCACCCTCTGCGCGGAGTGCGGCCTGGTCTCGGCCCTCCACATGTCCGGGGGCGGCCAGCTCGTCGCCTTCGTGTGCGTCGACGGCCAGGGGCGGACCCTCATGCCCTGCGGCCGCTGTCGTCAGCTGCTGTACGAACACGCCATCCCCGGGATGCTGCTCGAGACGGTCAGCGGCATCCGGACCATCGACGAGGTCCTGCCGGACGCGTTCGGTCCTCGTGATCTCGAGGAGGCGGCGCGATGAGCGGCTCGGTCGAGGCGTACGACGCCGTCGATGTCATCCGCGCCCAGCGTGACGGACGCCCCGTCTCGGAGGGAGAGCTCCGCTGGCTCGTCGACGCGTACACGCGCGGCTACGTCATGGACGCTCAGATGTCGGCGTTCACGATGGCGGTCCTGCTGAACGGGCTGGGACGCGATCAGATCCGGGTGCTGACGGACGCCATGATCGCCTCGGGCGAGCGCATGGACTTCTCGTCCCTCGGCAAGACGACCGTGGACAAGCACTCCACCGGCGGCGTCGGCGACAAGATCACCCTGCCGCTGGCACCGCTCGTCGCGGCGTTCGGCGTCGCGGTCCCGCAGCTGTCCGGCCGCGGTCTCGGCCACACCGGCGGCACGCTCGACAAGCTCGAGTCCATCCCCGGATGGCGTGCGGCGCTGTCGAACGACGAGATCATGGCGCAGCTGCGCGACGTCGGCGCGGTCATCTGCGCCGCCGGCACCGGTCTCGCCCCGGCCGACAAGAAGCTGTACGCGCTGCGCGACGTCACCGGCACGGTCGAGGCGATCCCGCTCATCGCCTCGAGCATCATGTCGAAGAAGATCGCGGAGGGCACCGACTCCCTCGTCCTTGACGTGAAGTTCGGCTCCGGCGCGTTCATGCAGGACATCGACCGCGCGCGCGAGCTCGCCGAGACGATGGTGGCCCTGGGCACCGACTCGGGCGTGAACACCACGGCGCTGCTCACCGACATGAACACCCCCCTCGGCCTCGCGATCGGCAACGCCAACGAGGTGCGCGAGTCGGTCGAGGTGCTCGCCGGCGGCGGACCGGCCGACGTGGTCGAGCTGACCGTCGCCCTCGCCCGCGAGATGCTCGCCCTCGCCGGTCAGCCGGACGCGGACGTCGAGGCCGCCCTCTCCGACGGCCGCGCGATGGACGTCTGGAAGCGGATGATCCGCGGCCAGGACGGGGATCCGGATGCCGCCCTCCCGACGCCCCGCGAGACCCACACCGTCGTCGCGGACCGCTCGGGCGTCGTCACCCGGATCGAGGCGCTGCCCTTCGGCATCGGGGCCTGGCGTCTCGGCGCGGGACGCGCACGTGCCGAGGACGCCGTCGTGCACGCCGCCGGCATCGACCTGCACGCGACCGTCGGCCAGACGGTCACCGCCGGTCAGCCGCTGTTCACCCTCTCGGCCGATGATGGGACGCGCTTCGAGCGGGCCCTCGCGGCCGTCGACGGGGCGTGGGAGATCGGCGACGACGCTCCCGCGGCCACCCCGCTCGTCCGCGAGCGCATCACCGCGTGACGGCACCGAACCGAAGGAGCACCATGCCCACCGACGACGTCCGTATCGAGGGCAAGAGGGTCCAGAAGCTACCCAAGGTCTCGCTGCACGACCACCTGGACGGCGGGATGCGCGCGCAGACCGTCCTCGAGCTGGCCGACGAGCTCGACCTCGAGGTGCCCGCCGACGACGCGGCCGGACTCGCGGATTGGTTCGCGGACCACGTCGAGTCGGGCTCGCTCGAGGACTACCTCGAGAAGTTCACGCTCACCGTCGGCGTCCTGCAGACCCGCGAGGGCCTGGTCCGGGCGGCCAAGGAGTTCGTCGAGGACCTCGCCGCCGACGGCGTGGTCTACGGCGAGGTGCGGTGGGCGCCCGAGCAGCATCTCACCCGCGGGCTCAGCCTGGACGACGTCGTCGACGCGGTCCAGGAGGGCATCGAGGAGGGTGAGGATGCCGCCGACGCGCGCGGCCACGACATCCGCGTCGGTCAGCTGCTCACGGCCATGCGGCAGGGCTCGCGGTCGCGCGAGATCGCCGAGCTGGCGGTGTCGTGGCGCGGCCGCGGCGTCGTCGGCTTCGACCTCGCCGGTCCGGAGGAGGGTTTCCCCGCTTCGAACCATCGCGGGACGTTCGACTATCTCGCCGAGCAGTTCTTCCCCACGACGGTGCACGCCGGCGAGGGTGCAGGCCTGGCATCCATTCGATCGGCCCTTCTCGACGGCCGCGCGCTGCGACTGGGGCACGGCGTGCGGATCGCGAACGACCTCGACGTCGTCTCCCGCGAGGGCGAGGAGGTCCTCGTGACCTTCGGCGACATGGCGCGCTGGGTGCGCGACCGCGAGATCACCCTCGAGCTGTCGCCGACGTCCAACCTGCAGAGCGGTGCGGTCACCGCGTGGGGCGACACCATGGACGCCCACCCGTTCGACTTGCTGTACCAGCTCGGGTTCTCGGTCACGGTGAACGTCGACAACCGGCTGATGAGCCGGACCTCGCTCACCCGCGAGCTCGGTCTGCTGGTGCAGGCGTTCGACTACGACCTCGACGACCTCGAGGCGTTTCAGCTGAACGCGGCGGCGGGGGCGTTCCTGCCCGTGGAGGAGCGCGAAGAGCTGATCGAGATCATCTCCGAGGGCTTCGCCCGCTGACCCGGCCGCGGCCGGTCGGGCGCTGCGCGGGTCCGTCGTCGCCGTGCGTGCCGGGTCCGTCGCGCGGGTCCGTCGTCGCCGTGCGTGCCGGGTCCGTCGCGCGGGTCCGTCGTCGCCGTGCGTGCCGGGTCCGTCGCGGGTCCGTCGTCGCCGAACTCCTGACTTCCGGCCGGAATGGCGGCCGTCGCGGGTCGGTCCCGGGGCGCTCGGGCGAGATCTCAGGAGTTCGGCGAGCAGGGGCCGCCGGCGGGGTCCGATGCCGGGCCCGTGGCATCCCGGGTCCGGGCGCGCCGACGGACCTGCGGGCGGATGTCAGCGGTTCGGGGAGGGCGCGCTGCGGGCGATGACCGCAGCCAGGGCCGCCTGGACCCGCTCCGGGTGGAACATCACGTCCTCCGCCAGAAGCCGCAGGGTCGCGTAGCCGAGTCCGAGCGCGGCGAGGTCGCGTCGCCGGTCGTTCCGGTGCTCTTCCCAGCCGCCGTGGAACTGTCGGCTGTCGCACTCGATGATGAGCCATCCGTCCACGAGGAGATCGACCCGGCCGACGCCGCGGATGCGGACCTGCAGGCGAACGTCGCATCCGAGCGCGCGGAGCATGAGGCGGACCAGGCTCTCCGTTCCGGCCTCGGATCGGCGGTCGAGGAGCGGACGCAGCACGCGGAAGCGGACGGGG
>Ga0194110_10007042_pt1 | contig 13019 bp, 6 predicted proteins | sample TA2Kig1200mmetaG_FD_146192 | JGI IMG/M metagenome (GOLD analysis project Ga0194110, IMG submission 146192) | Freshwater microbial communities from Lake Tanganyika, Tanzania - TA2015032 Kigoma Deep Cast 1200m | ecosystem: Environmental > Aquatic > Freshwater > Lake | place: Tanzania: Lake... | reverse complement strand
AAACCCCCGGTCTCTTCCTGGAGCCGCCTCACGGCCTCCAGATGGTTGACCCGCTGCCGGAGCGTCTCGCCGCAGCCGAACATCATGGTGGCGGTGCTGCGCAGCCCCAGCCGGTGGGCCTCGCGGTGCACCTCCAGCCACTCGGCGGTTGAGCACTTCCGCCGCGAGATCCGCTGCCGGACCTCGTCATCCAGGATCTCCGCACCCCCTCCCGGAATCGAGTCCAGGCCCGCCTCGATCAGCCGCCGGAGCGCCTCGCGCAGGCTCAGCCCGCTCACCCGCGCGATGTGAAGGATCTCTGGCGAAGAGAAACAGTGCAGGTGAATGCGGAAGCGGCGCTTGAGGTCCCTGAGCAGGTCCTCGTACCACTCGATCTTCAGCCCGGGGTGCAGCCCCCCCTGCATCAGGATGCCGGTGCCGCCCACCGCCAGAGTCTCCCGGATCTTCTGATAGAGCGTCTCCCGATCCAGGACGTAGGCTTCGCCATGCTCCGGCGGCCGCCAGAAGGCGCAGAAGTCGCAGCCGCTGGCGCACACGTTCGAGTAGTTGATGTTGCGATCGATGACGTAGGTGACCACGCCCTCGGGGTGAAGGCGGCGGCGCTCCTCGTCGGCGGCCATGCCCAGACCGATAAGATCGCTTCCGGCCAGCAGATCCGCCGCCTCCTCAGACCTGAGCATGGGCCTCCAGGCTGCTGGCGCACTCCAGGAACAGCCGCAGCCCGGCGTACTCGCGTTCGCCGAACTGGTAGATGATGCGGCGCGTGAGGTAGTCCCGCGCCAGGCTCTCCTCCAGCCCGCGCCGAGGCGCCTCCTGCCGCACGATCTCCTCCAGCCGTTCCAGCCCGTAGCGGCAGGACTCCGCCAAGGCCGTCCCGTACTGCTCCGCCCAGGCGCGCTCACGGCCGCCCCACACCGCGAACACCATGGGCAGCCCCGTCAGCTCCGTCCATTCCTGGCCAAGGTCCAGCACCTGGTAGGGCAATGCCTCGACGTCTAGGCGCAGAGCGGGGTCGCCTATGAGCAGAGCCGCATCGGCCGCTTCGAGCATTGCCGGCAGATCCGGCGCCTTGCTGACCAGCGCGGGCCGGACGCCGAAGCGCTCCTGGAGCAGGATCCGCGCCAGCGCCACCGAGGTGCGGGAGTTCGAGTCCGCCGCCAGCGTGCGGATCAAGCTTGGTTCCACCTTGGAAATCAACAGGATGCTGCGCACCGCGCCGGAGCACGCCACGCCCCAGGGGCTTACCACCTCCAGGCCCTGACGCACCAGCTCGATGCTTGGCGCCAGCCCGATGTCTGCCCGGCCCGCGGCCAGCCGCTCGGCGCATTGCGCCGGCACGGCGAACTCCAGCTCGAACAGGCCGCGCTGCGGGCCCTTCAGCATCCCCCACACCAGCGGCGCCGAGTTCAGGTAGCTGACCGCGCACACGCGCAACCGCAACGCCGAGGCTGCTTTGGGGTTCAACCTTTCAGCCTAACATGCGGTAAGGCCTCAGTCTCGGGGGCCGCTTGCTGACGCGCGCGGCTCGGTAGCCGTGTCCGCGCGCAGTGCCTTTTGCCGAGCCGCGACCGTCAGGGAGCGGTTGGGGGTTGGTACACTTTAGTTTTGAGCCGGGACTGGCAATCATGACTAGTTTCTTTTCGCTTTTGCGTCTTGTTCTCTCGTGCGCGGTGGTTTCCGCCGGATGGCTGCACGCGCAGATCACCCTCAATCCGAATCCCACCCGCGCGCTGGGCCATGCCTCGGTTGTGCCCAAGTCGGGCGCGCCCAACTTCGTCGAGGGCCGCGAGTTCAGCGCCCCCAACGCCGTGGCCATCGACACCCGAGCCACTCCGCCCATTCTGTACGTGAGCGACACCGGCAACAACCGCGTCCTGGCCTGGTGGGACATTTCCAAAGCCCGCGAGGGGGTCACCGCCGACCTCGTCATCGGGCAGCGCGATAAGCTCTCCACTACCGAGTGGGGTCCCGGCACCACCTTCCGGAGCGGATTGACGAGTCCCACCGCCATCGCCGTGGACGCCCAGGGCAACCTCTACGTGGTGGACACCAGCAACAACCGCATCCTCCGTTTCCCCAAGCCCTTCGAGCAGCCCGAAGACGCCCTGGCCCCGGACTTGGTAATCGGCCAGACCAGTCTCAACACCAACACCGCCAACGCCGGCGGCATCTCCGCCAGCACCATCGCCACGAGAGTGGGTTCCAATGTGTACCGGACCTCCCTGGCCTTCGACAGCCAGGGCAACCTCTACTTCACCGACGCCGGCAATCACCGCGTCCTGCGCTACCCCGCCGCCGCTCTTGCCCCTGGTTCACCCAACGCCCCGGCCGCCAACCTCGTGCTGGGCCAGACCGACATGTTCACCAGCACCGCCCCCTCCCGCACCGATCCACAGTCCCTGGTCAACAAGAACGTGCTGCTGTCCCCGGGCGGCTTGACCCTCAGTTCCTCGCACCTGTACGTCTCCGACAGCTTGAACCGGGTGCTCCTCTATCCGTTCCCCCATTTCTCCGGCCAGGCGGCCTCCCGCATCATGGGGCTGCTCGTGGCGGTCCCCGGGCAGCCGCCGCCCACGGCGGTCAACGACACGACCTTTCTCGCTCCGGAAGGCATCGCCATAGTCGGTGGAGCGCCTCTGATCTGCGATAGCGGCAACAACCGCATCCTGGTGTTCGACTCCGTGGATAAGTGGCCCGCCGAGTCGACGACCTCCCTCTCCCCGCAGGCCAAGGCGGTCATCGGCCAGCGCGATCTGTTCACCCGTAAGGCCGCTACCGCGGCCAACGGCTTGGCCGCGCCGGTGCACGCCGTCTTCTTCAACAACGAGTTGTACGTGGCCGACGCGGGTAACCACCGCGTGGCGGTCTTCCCCCAGCAATCCGCTTCACCGCCCACCTTCACCGCAGCCTCGCGGGTGGTGGGCCAGTTGGGTCTGGACTTCGGCTCCGTCAACCTCATTGAGGGCCGGGAGCTGTTCATCTACAGCTCAGCGCTTGGGGGCAGGGGGGGCGTGGCGGTGGACACCAGGTCGGACCCGCCGCGCCTCTATATCGCCGACACTTACAACAACCGCGTGCTGGGCTTCCGCGATGCCCGCCGCGTCAGGACCGGCGACAGGGCGGACCTGGTCATCGGCCAGGATAGTGTGTGGCGGTCCCAGGTCAACTACCCTTACAACGACGCTACCCTGATGAACGATCAGGGCCTGTTCTTCCCCACCGGCCTGGTGGTGGATTCCAACGGCGACCTGTTTGTGGCCGACAGCGGCAACGGCCGGGTCCTGCGGTTTCCAAAGCCCTTCAACCAGTCCGGGATGCCGCGCGCCAACCTGGTGCTGGGACAGACCAGCTTCACCTTCAAGCTAACCGATCCCTCGGCGCGCAACATGGCTGCTCCTTACGCCCTGGCCTTCAGCGGCGGGGGCCACCTGCTGGTTTCCGACGCCGGCCACAACCGCGTCCTGATGTTCCGGCGTCCGGCGGGTGGCGATTTCACCAACGGCATGGCTGCCTCGGCCAAGATCGGCCAGCCCGACTTCACCTCCACGGCCGCGGGACAGGCTGCGGGTGGCGTGCCCGCCCCTATGACCCGCCTGTATGGCCCGCGCGGCATCGCCCTGGACAGCTCCGATCGCCTCTACGTATGCGATACCGGCAACAGCCGGCTACAGATATTCCCTCCCATCTCCGCACTCGGCGCCACCGATGACCCCTCGGCGGCGGTGGCCTTGTCCGGGTTGAGGAACCCCCAGGGAGTCTTTGTCAGCCAGACCACCGGGGAGATCTGGGTGGCGAACACGGGCGGCAACCAGTCCCTGCGCTACCCCCACTTCGACCTTTTGCCGATCAACAACTACCGGTCCGACTACACGATCCCCGCTGGGGCCCCGCTGGCGCTCACTCAGGACGGCTTGGGCAACCTGCTGGTGGCCGACGGCACGAACCGCGTGGCCATCCACTATCCCGCCATGTCGCCGGTCAACGCCGCCAGCTACTTGCCTATCTCGGTGCGGGCCCTAGCCCCGGGGATGCACGCCTCGCTGTTCCCGGTGGGCAGCATCAAGTTTGGCTCCGAAACCAAGGTATTCAACGAACTGCCCAACCCCGTCCCCTTGCCCCGGACGCTGTCCGATCTCCAGGTGCTGTTCAACGATGAGCCGGCGCCACTGGTCTTCGTCTCGCCCGGTCAGATCAACTTCGTGACGCCCATGCGGGCGCCCACCTCCGGGACCGCCGAACTGGTGGTGCAGCAGGCCTCCACCGGCCAGATCCTGGCGAGCATCGTTGCTCCGATGGGCCCGGCCTCGCCGGCGCTGTTCACTGCCAACGCCACCGGGCGCGGGCTGGTGGCCGCCCTCAACCAGGACAACTCGGTCAATTCCCCCACCGCTCCCGCCACCCGCGGCGAAGTCATTCAGCTCTTCTGTACCGGCCAGGGCTTCGTTGAGAGCGCTCCTGCCGACGGGGACGTGGCCTCCGGCCTGACCCCCACCGGCGACAAGCCCCAGGTGTTCATTGAGCCCGCCTATGTTCCCGAGGATCACATCCAGTACTCCGGGCTGGCGCCAGGCCTCATCAGCGTGTGGAAGATCAATGTGAAAATCCCGGCCAACACCGCACCCGGCAACCGCGCCCTCTTCATCCAGTACAAGAGCCTGCCCAGCTCGCCCCCGGGCATGCCCTTGGGCACCACCATCTCAGTGAAGTAGGCTCCCACTGGCACGGGGACAGACGGAACGTTCCCCAAAGCGGGGAACGTTCCGTCTGTCCCCGTGGGGCTCACCGTATTTGGATCCGCACTTCGTTGCTGCGCTGGCCGCCGATGCTCAGCCCCAGCGAGGCGGCGCCTGAGGGCACGCCGTCCGGGACGCGCGCATTCACCTGATAGAGTCCCAGCCAGCCTGGCGCCAGGCCGCTGTACTGCACCTCGGCGGGCCTCCCCCCGATGAGCACCTCCGGCGTGAGCACGGTCCGCTGAAGCGCCCCATCGATCCGAACCGGGCCCAACCCGGTGCCGTAGATTTCTACGAAGCCGCCGACGAGTCGAACAGCTCCCAGTCCAGTGGCCGCATCGACGAAGATGCCGGGTGAAACACCCGCCACCGGAACACGCACCGTCGAAGAGACTCCTACCGCCGTCGATACCACCAGGTCGGCGGTGCCTTCCGCCAGGGTGGCGGGCACCAGCAGGTTGATCTGCTGGTCGCTGACGTAGATCAAGGACGCTCGCCTGCCGTTCAACGTCACATTGACCCCGGCCAGCGATTCCGGCCAGGGGAAGGACGCCGAGGCGGTTCTGCCGGCCGCGAGGTTCACGCCGAACAGCGTGGCCAGCGCGCCCGGCGAGATGCCGGCCCGAAAGGACGCCGCATTGACTATGCTCTCCGCCGTTACGTACGGCCGGCCCAAAGCGAGCACGTTCACCGTCGCCGCCGCGCCTTCCAGCGCCACCGTTAACTGGTGAAGCGGTCCCGGCCCGGGGGTCCACAAGAAACTCACCGTCCCGTTTTCGCCCGTGACCCCGGCGGCCGAGGTGACCGTTCCGCCGCCGATACCCGAGGCGCGCAGTCGCAGCCCCGGGTAGGGCAGCTCGTTCTGGTCCATCACCTTCACGACTACCGGTGCGGGCAGCGGCGTGCCCGGCTGCGCGACCTGCCTGTCGCCCGAGACGACGGCCAGCTTCAGATCCTCCGCCGAACGCGCCACCTGCACGCGCGAAGCGACGGTCTCGTACCGGCTGTCCGCCGGCGTGGCCACCAGTTCATCAACGCCCGTCCGCAGCCCGGCGATGGTGAATCCGGCCCGCGTCGAGCCCGCTGGAATGATCACCCAGGCCGGAACGCTGGTGAACCCGTTGAGCGACCGCAGATCCACGGTCAGGTTGGCCTGGGCGGGCCGCTCCAGCTCGACGGCGGCCGGCATCGAGCCGCCGGCCAGCACTCCCGCCGCGGGAAACGTGGAAAGCCGCAGCGCGCGGCGCAGCGCCGTTTCCGCGAATGCGCGCTCGCCGGTGGCCTTGCGGTAGTAGGTCTGGAACTCACGCCGGAAGGTGTCGATCTTCTGAAGGTCCGCCGTCGGGGGCTCCTCCCCCGCGCGCGTAATGAGGATGAAAGCAAACCGGAAGCGGCGCTGCGCCACGGTGTGATCCGGCGTGCGGCGTCCTTCCGCGCGGACGACCTCCTCCAGCGCCACGTCGCGGCGCTCGCCGTGGAAGCTGACCCCCAGTTGCGGGTGGCGCTCCCGCGATACCGAGGCGCCGGTCACCAGGAAACTCCCGGGCACCTCCTCGGGCGCGCGGAAGCCCATCAGATACTGGTCCAGCGGGGAAAAACCCTCGGTGACGCCGACGGTGGTGAAGCGCGGCGAGGCCGCCGGCTCCGTCTCCCAGCGATCGCGGATGCGGTTGCCCTCCAGCAGCGAGGCCTCCGAGTTGAAGGTGAAGGCCCAGTGGGCCTGCTGGTAGCCCAGCATGGGGCGGGCCTGCTCATCCCACGGGTCCCGTATGCTGGCATACGCCAGGAATAGATGCCCCGCCTCATGGGCCAGGATGGTCAGCGGAGTGTCGCGGCTCGACACGCGCGAGGAGACGATCTGGTTGGGATCATCGGGGAACTGCGAAAGCGGACCCATGTTGAGCACCGCCCGCAACCGCCGCGGCGAGCCGAACTCCCTCCCCACGTCCACCGGCGGATCGCCGAAGCCCCGGTCGCGATTGCGCACCGTGAGCTGGTAGGCGACCGCCCCCTCCATGGCCTCGATGTCCAGCCCGTTGAAGAACACCAGGTAGTCGTAGGCGTCCTCGTGCGCGGCGTAGAATTGCTGCGCCGCCGTCACCACGTCGATCTCGTTGGCCCGCCCGAACCGCTCCGCCACCGTCGCGGAGTACTCCTGGCTGCCGCCTTGGAGAAAACTGACCACCGCGGTGGCGCCCTGCAAGCGCCCCGGCGAAATCCCCACCACGGCGCTCGAGGTATTGATCCCGGCGTAGGCGTACTCAATCCCCCCGCTGGGGAACAAGCGGATCTGGAAGGTCTGCAAGGGGCCGATGCCAAATTCGCGGTACTCCGGCACGGCCACCCAACTGACCACCAGCCGGTCCGCCGCCGACAGCACCACCACGCCCTGCCGCGACATCGACGGGTCCAGGTCCCGGAACAGGGCCGCTATGCGCGGCGGGCCAGCGGCCAAGCGTCCCAGGGAGCGTTCCGTGATGGCTGTGTCCGAGGCGGTGAAGGTCAGGTTGCCGTCCGAGTTGACCCATACTTGCCGGTAGGAAGCCCCGAAGAAGGGGAAAGCGAACTTCAGCTCGACCAGCCGCGCGTCGTCGTCCTCCAGGCCCTGCAAGGGGGACCCGCCGGCCGCGGCCCCGGAATCGTAGGAACGCTCTGACAAGGCGAACCGATAACCGCCGGTGGCAGGGGCAAAGGCCAAGGTCGAGCCGTCCAGGTTGAATTCGTTGAGGCGCGCCACCACCCCATCGCTGTCCGCCATCACGACGATCTCGCCGATGTCCCTGGAGGCGGCGTGCGGCGCCGCGGCCTGGCCGGCCCGCTTCAAGAGAAGCTCGCGGCGGTGCTGCGCGGCCTGCCGGTGCAGGTGAAGCTGCTCGGCCAGCTTCTCGCGCGTGGTCCCGCACACCGTGCGGACCTGCCGCGCCTCGACAAGCCCGGCGGCCAGGACAAGAACTACCAGTAACCCCGTGAAGCGGCGCATGAGTGAATCTACTTCCATTGTAAGATACGGTTCTGGAGACCTTCTGCCCTATGCCCTTCTGCACCAACTGCGGCGGCCAGATCGGCGCCGACACGCGTTTCTGTTCCAACTGCGGCAGCCCCCTGTCGGGCGCCGCCGACCCGCCCGCGCCGGTGGTGGCGGCCCTGCCGCCGCTGCCCCTCGAGTACACCGTCCACGGCGACAACCTGCAAGTAGTACGCATCCGGCTCAAGCCCGGCCAGGAGATCTACGCCGAGGCCGGCAAGATGGTGTACAAGACCGCCAACATCCACTGGGAATCCCGCATGACCGGCGAGTCCCTGGGCGCCAGGATCTGGGGCGCTCTCAAACGTACGATGATGGGGGAATCCCTGTTCTTCACCTACTTCCGCGCCCTCTCCCCCGGCGAGGTGGGTCTGGCCGGGGACTATCCCGGGCGCATACAGGTGTTCGAGCTGGCCTCCGGTCAGAGCGTGCTGGTGCAGCGCGATAGCTTCGTCTGTGCGCAAAGCAGCGTACAGCTCAACGTCGCCTTCGTCAAGCGCCTCGGCGCCGGCTTGCTCGGCGGCGAGGGCTTCATCCTCGAGAAACTCACCGGGCCGGGCACGGTGTTCATCCACGGCGGCGGCGATTTCGTCGAGTTCAACCTCCAGCCCGGCGAAACCCTGCAAGTGGACACTGGTTGCGTGGTGGGTTTCGACGAGTCCGTCAGCTACGACGTCCAGTTGGCCGGGGGCATCAAGACCGCCATCTTCGGCGGCGAAGGCCTCTTTCTGGCCACCCTCACCGGTCCGGGCCGCGCCATCGTCCAGAGCATGACCCTCGAGAAGCTGCGCCGCCAGTTCACTCCCCTGCGCGCCGGCGGCGACGAGCGCGGCCCCCTGGGCGCCCTGGGCGGCATCTTCTCCAGCGAGGACTAGACCCGATTCCTCACGGTGGGGCGGCTCCCCCATGAGCGCTGCCTTAAGGCGGAGACTCCAGTGCCGCACACTCCTGGGTCCAGGCCACTGGCGGGGTACCTTCCGAGTGGCCCGTCAACCGGCCCCGATCAGCGGCCTTGGCGTTAGAAGTCACATCTACGAGTCGGCGACAAACCGTCGACTTGGACGGGATAAATGTGAACACTACGAAGTCTGGGATCTGCCTGGCGCAGGCATACGCTTTCCCATGATCTCTTTTCTGCCAGCTACGGCGGAACGACCCCCATGCGACGGACGAGATCGGTAAAGCGCGGATCCGAGCGAAGCGGATCGAGCCCGGGAGCCCCCGGCAGCCAGAACAGGTAGCCATCCCGGAGCCGGTAAGCGGTTTCGAGCCAATCGAGCGCCGCTTCAACATCGCCGAGTCCAGCGTAAATTACTACGAAGGCGATCGGCGGGGCCTGACCTCGAGTGCGGAGCTGATCGAGTTCCTGGAGAAGGCGCGTGGCTTCGTCTGTCCGGCCGAGCCGGCCATAAACATGTCCCAGGTAGGAGAGTGATAAGGCTTCGCGCGAATGGCTGAGAGCTTTCTCCAAGACGGCAACCGCCTCCTCAGCCCGGCCCTGATACCATTGAGACCACCCGAGTACGAAACAAGGCTGAAGGGAATCCGGGAATAGTTCAATGGTCCGTCTGGCCTGCGCCTCCGCCCGCGCGTGCTGGCCCATATGGGAATACATCCAGGCGGCGTACTGGTTCGGATGGAGCGACGTGGGATTGAGCTTCAGCGCGTACTGAACCTCTGCGATCGCGTCAGAATGCCGGCCAACAAAGCAGAGGAGCGTCGAATAGAGCAAGTGGGCGTCCGTATCGCTTGGGCTCAGTTCAATGGCGCGCCGAACCTCCCGCATGGCGCCGTCCAGGTCCCAATCGAGAAGCAAGTTCATCCAGGCGAGAACCACATGGGCCAGGCTGAGGCTGTCATCGATGGCAACAGCTTCCAATGCCAAATGCTTCGCGCTGGGGTACACCTCGCGGATTGGAGCATGCCCCCACCAACCCAGGCTGAACAGACAGGCGGCGAGCCCGGCGAGCCCAAGGGCGAAATCCGGCGCTTTCGCGGTGATCTCCCGCAAGTACTGGAGCGCTTTCCCGATGCTTTCCGCGCTCAACTTGTCGAGCTCAAAACGGGCTTTCAAATAGGCCTCGACAATTTCCGGCGCGACCGGCCGCGCCGGCGGCGGCGCTGGCCCCGCGGCCGCGTCTGGCCGCAGCGCCGTGGCTACACATGCGGCAATCGCCCGTGCCGCGTCACGCTGCGTCGTTAACACGGCGGACATGTCGCAGTCATAGCTCTGGGCCCAGGCGTGGCGCTCCGGCTCCATCAGGATCAACTGCGCCGTCAGGCGAACGCGATTGCCCTCATGCAGCGCGGCTCCTTCCACAACGCCATCCACCCCAAGGTCGCGGGCGATCTCCTCCAGCTTGCGGCTGCTCCCTTTCAGGTGGAGCACGGATTGCCGCGAAATCACCCGCACCGCCGGAATCCGGGCGAGTTCCGTGATCAGCGCATCGGTCACGCCGTCGGCGAAATAATCCCTGGCGGGGTCGCCATTCAGATTCGCGACGGGCAGCACCGCCAGAGTGGGCTCCGCGAACGCCCTCTCGCGTTTGACCGGCGCGATGAAGCGATAGCCTTGGCGGGGGAGCGTCTCGACATAACGTGGAGCCTGCGCTTTGTCACGCAGAGCCATGCGGATGCGGTTCACGCAAGAATCCACCCCTACGTCATAATCCACGAAGGTGGACTCGCCCCATAGGTGGCGGCGGATCTCCTCGCGGCTGACCGGTCTGCCCGCATGACTGACCAGCAGGCACAGAACGCGCATCGGCTGCGGCCGGAGCTTCAGCGTCCTGCCGGACTTGCGCAGCATGCCGGCCTCCAGGTCAAGCTCGAACTCGCCGAAACTCACCCGCCCGGAAATCCTGGGCATGCCAGCAGAATTATACGCCTTCAACTCCGCAAGATCAATCCTTCCGCGCACTTGCACGCCAAGGAAAAAACAAGCCGGTTCCCAGCCGCCGCCTATGGCTGAAAGGCCCGTTTGAGCTTACTGTTGGTACGTGAAAGGAGATAACCCCATGAAACACTTTCTTACGGTAATCGCCGCCCTGCTCGTGATGGCAGGGCTGGCCGCAGCGCAGGCAACGTTCACCATCGTCACGGGCACCGAAACCCCCATAGGACTGGCCAACCCCGGCGAGGTGAAATGCCACGGGGGCCTTCCCACCGGGAATCCGTTCGCCCCCTGCCCTCCCGGAACGAGCGGCACGGTGAGAGGCCAACAGCGGATACTCCTGGAAGAGAGCTCGGATGCGAGAACGAATGGACTGAGCTACGGCATATTCAATGCCAACATTCACAAGGACGGCACGCTCAACGTCTGGGGAACATTCCGGCTGGAGGTTTCCGAAGGCGGCGTTTGGGAAGGCGTGTGGGAGGGCAGGCAAGCAGCAGACGGGAGTGTTTCCTATAGTGCCACCGGACACGGCAGCGGCGGCAGGGTCGAGCACCTGCAACTGCTGTTGGACGGTGCCTACCCCGCCGGTTCCCTCGTTGGGACCTTAAGAATTCGTATTCTGACCCCGGGCAAGTAGGCAATTGGGCGCCGCTCGCTCGGAAGGCGGCGGCCTACCTCATCACGGAAGCTAGCGGTGGTTCATTTCCGCCCCGTAGTTGAGTCCGCACGCCTCGCACCGGCGGCTAAACAGTCGGCGAAGACTCTTGAGGTATGTGGCCAGTGGGGTTCCGAGCAGATTGTCGCCTAGCCGCAAGAGCGCTCCGTCCGAATTGCTCCTGGATAACGCCAACGGGGAGTTGGGCTGCCGGCGATCAAGTTGACGGGAAACACCCTCCCCGTACAAGTGCGGCGCTCCCCTATTCTGCTCGAATCGTCGGCCACTCCGCAGTTACTCTGCCCGTCGCCCAAACCCAGGAACGATCGGCACCGGGTGTTCCCTTTCAAGCCGGCGCCTATGGACGGCTCCCCGGAGCCGCCGCCGTCCCCCTGGCCGGCGCTCGTCTCTGATGCGCCGGGGAAGGGCGGCGCTCATTCATAACATAGTGCCGCGGTCGGCTGAATGCGGGCCGCGCGAAAGGCAGGCAGCAGGGTGGCGGCCACGACTACGAACAGCAGCAGGATCGGTGCGGCGGCGAACGCAGCGGGGTCCCACGGCGCGACGCCATAGAGCAGCGCGCTGAGCAGTTGCACCGTCGCGGCCGCGCCTGCCGCGCCCGCCAGGAGCCCAATCAGCGCCACGCCCAGGCTTTCCCGCATCACCAGCGCGAGCACATCGCGCCGCCCGGCGCCCAGCGCCATGCGCACTCCGATCTCCTGGGTGCGGCGGGCGACCGAATGCGATATCACGCCGTAGATCCCCACCCAGGCCAGCACCAGCGCGAGCCCGGCAAACGCGGCCAGCAGGATCGTGTTGAATTGCCGTTGCGACAGCGACCAGCTCGCGAGGTAGGACATGCTGCGCGCGTCCCGAATGGGTTGGTCCGGATCGATAGCCCAAACTTCCTTCGCCATGGCGTTGCCGAACTGCTTCGGGTCCGCGGCTGTCCGCACCACCAGCACCATCGAGTCGTAGCTCGTCCTGGGGTGGAAGATCTCGGGTCGGGGAGGCTCTTCCAGGCGCAACTGCCGCGTGTCGGCGACCACGCCGATGACCGGAACTCGCTGCTTGTCCTCGATCAACGCCTTGCCGATCGGATCCTGGCCCGGCCACGCTTTCCGGGCGAAAGTTTCGTTGACGATGATGACCGGGGCGGCCTTGTCTGCCGCGTCCTCCCGGGCAAAGCCGCGGCCCTTGAGCAACGGAATTCCCATCGTCCGGAAGTAGTCGGGGCTGACACGACGGAAATCGGCCATCGGCTCCTTGCCGCGCGCAGGTTCCTGCTGGCCCTCCACGCGAAACGACTGCATGGACAGGCTCTGGAAAGGGACGCCGTGGGCGAGGGCGGCCGATTCGACGCCTGGCAGCGATTTGACTCTTTCGAGTAGCCGTTCGCAGAATGCGGTCTGTTGCGCTTTGGCGGGATACCTGTAGCGTGGCAAGTCGATGTTCGTGGTGAGGACGCGGTCCGTGCGGAAGCCGGGATCGATGGACATGACCGCGCGCAGGCTTCGAACGAGGAGGCCGGCGCCGACCAGCACCATGCAGGCGAGCGCCACCTCGGCGGCGATCAGCACGCGGCGCGCCAGGCGCGATCCCTCCCCCGCGCTGCCGCGCGTGCGAAGGGCATCGCCGGGGTGGCGCCGCGCCGCCACCAGCGATGGCGCGCACGCCGCGACCACCGCGCTCAGGGTGGCCAGCGCGCAG
>Ga0194110_10007030_pt1 | contig 13034 bp, 11 predicted proteins | sample TA2Kig1200mmetaG_FD_146192 | JGI IMG/M metagenome (GOLD analysis project Ga0194110, IMG submission 146192) | Freshwater microbial communities from Lake Tanganyika, Tanzania - TA2015032 Kigoma Deep Cast 1200m | ecosystem: Environmental > Aquatic > Freshwater > Lake | place: Tanzania: Lake... | reverse complement strand
TCTCCCTGTTTACGCTTCACCCGGACGGTTACCCGCATAGATGCAAAACTCGGTTCTGACGGTCGGCTAACTTTGTCAGGCTGGCTTTTCAACCAACTGGATCTGTCAGGCTTTGCCTGGCGCACTAGGAAATTGCTTTTTGGACACGGATGAACACAGATTATCAAGATAAATTAAAAAGAAAATAATTATCTGCGGTTATCTGCGAAAATCTGTGTCCCCATTAATTTAATCGGGCAGGATTTCCAATTCCACTGTCCGGGGTGATGCGCAACCTTTCAGGGAAGAGACCATTCCCCGGACCGTGCCGCTGATCGATTGCTGCACGAAAGGAGATAAGGGAATTTCTTTCCCGTTGACCTTAAGCCGAACCTGCGCGGATTTCACGCCTTTTAAAAACTTCTCCTCAATCAGATCCGCCAGGCCCCGGGCATCGTTCAAATCAAAGCTGGGCACGCCGATATCGAACGACTGGTTGGCCGCGATGGCCAGAAGGTTGTCCTCCTTTGAGCAAAGCAAATCCCGGTGCATCTCTTTGCGGAAAACCTCGATTTTGGGTTGTTTGTTTTGTTTGAACCCTTCCGAGAGAATGAGGTCCACATCCTGGATGTATTTTTCCCGCAGCTCGGCCAAATCGGCGTCATGGTCCACATCCCGTATCAGGGCAAGTTTCACCGGGGAAGAAATGACCACTGTATGCGCTCCGGCCTTCTTATGCCGAAAGCTGTCTTTTCCTTCTTGATCCACCTCAAAGCCGTGAACATCGTGCTTCACAGTGGCTACCCGATAGCCCCGGCGGACGAGTTCCGGGACAAGCTTTTCAATTAGAGTGGTTTTACCGCTGTCTGATTTGCCGACGATGGAGACGATGGGAACCATTAAAAACCCTGTATCAGTTTAGAGTTTTGAAAAAATGGCGGCAACGCCTCTTTTTGGGCCCGGGGGCCTGGAATCCCTTGGCCCTGGTGACACACCTTTATTCAAAGAACTAAAGTGTTTACAAAACCTTTATATTTTATCCAGCACTTCCGGATTGACCGGGTATCTGGGCGGTTTTCCCTGGAGAAAATTGATGACTTCCTCCACCATCACGATGCCCACGCGATAAAGGCTTTCTTCGGTCGTCCCGGCGTAGTGAGGAGTGGCCAAAAGATTCGGGTGGTTCAGAAGAGGATCGGCAGGGTCCGGAGGCTCAATCTCAAAGACGTCCAGGGCTGCGCCGGCAATATGCCCTGATTCGAGAGCTTCATAAAGAGCTTTCTCATCGACTATTCCGCCCCGGGCCGTATTGATCACATAAGCCCCTTTCCTCATCATGGCCAGCTCTTTTTTCCCCACCATGCCCTTGGTCTCCTGGGTTAGGGGGCAATGGGTGGTAAGAAAATCGATGGAGGGGAGCATGTCTTCAAGTTTCTCGATTTTCTTGGCTCCAAATGATTCCATGACCGAGGAAGAGACGTAAGGATCGTACCCCTGCACTTTCATGTCAAAAGCTGCCAGGCATTTTTTGGCCACGGTGGAACCGATGCGGCCTGTGCCGATGATTCCCAGGGATTTACCTTCCAGGTCGATTCCGGTCAGGTTGTAACGCTTGAGGAGGGCGGAAAACTGGCCGACATCCCCTTTGGGCAGGGCTTGCATAACGGACTGGGCCTGGGGAATTCTGCGGGCCAGGGAGAGCATAAAGGCCACGGCCAATTCCGCAACCGATTCCCGGTTGGCCCCCGGAGTATTGATTACCAGAACTCCTCTCCTTGTAGCTTCCTCCAGGTCCACCGAATCGAGTCCCACGCCGTGCCTTCCAATGATCTTCAGGCGGGGAGCATGATCCATCTCTTCGGGCCCGACATAAATTTTTCGGGCAATCATTCCCTCCACATCCTTCAGAGCTTCCAGCAAAGCTTCACGGGAATGATTCCTTGGCCGGATTACTTCAGCGGAATTTTCCAGCAGAGCCTCTGCGGCTGGATGTATTACTTCTGACAAAAAAACTTTCATTCTTCCTCCTCAATGTGTAAATGCGTAGAAGCGTAAACGGCTAAATGAGATAAGGAGCATACGAGGAAAGTTCTTACCCGCCCACGAATTCTCTCCCGGTTATGCCCGCAGGCATGTCTTAAGGAGGTTCTGAGATTTAATCTTCTCAAACCATTCGTTAAAGTGCGATTCATCGCCCAGAATCTGGTTTACGATTTCGTGCTGGTAATGCTCCTTTTTCATGCGGACTTTAATCTTTATCTTGAACTTCTCGCTCAAAGTGTGATGAATGATGATGCCTACGGCGGCGCTATAAGGGCAGAGCGGTCCCCCTACGGTATAGAAGACCTGGATAACCTCTTGGTTGACTTCGATGTCCTCTTCCCTGACAAACCCCATTTCCACGATGCTGCGATCCCGCAAATCCGGGTCGAGGATATGGTCCAGAATTTTTAGGATTTCCCGCTTGGTCATGGCGATTTCTTTCGCAAATCCATTGCCGCCTTTCCACTCCCTCTAATGAAGATCAAGTTATTAACACCCCCACCCCAACCCTCCCCCATCGAGGGGGAGGGAATTTTGGATCCCCCAGTATCTCCCCTCCCCTGGCGGGAGGGGGTTGGGGGGAGGGGGATAGAAAAGGAAATTCCTATACAATTAAATTAGCCACAGAGGGCACAGAGATCACAGAGGTTTTAAAACCATAATTAAGAAAAGGTAAAAGATAAGCGTCAAAAGTGATCCGCCTAATGCGGACTAAAGTTAAAAAAAGGGTAACAGTTTAGAGATTTGAAAAAAAATATAAAAGCCTTTGTTGAGGGCCGGGGGTTAGAGCGGAACGCGCCGGAAGCATCGGTTGGGTTTCCGCTTGGCCACGAGGACAAAAGATCTTTTCCTCCGGAGGAGGCGGGGGTTCTTGCCCGCCCCTTATGCGGAGAAATAAGCGCCTTATGATTCCAAGCGTTCAGCTCTGGCCCCCGGCCCCTGGAATCCCTTGGCCTTTACAACACACCTTTTTTCAAAGAGCTAAAGAGTTACAAAAAAGGACTATACGATCAAGTCAAACCTTCAATGTCCGTGGGCATGATCGTCAGGTATTTCCTTGCCGCACCCGGTGCAGAATCCTGCCTCCATGGGGTTTTCCAGGTCGCAGACCGGGCAGTGGCATTTTTTAGCTTCGGGCCGGGAGACGGTTCCTTCTTTCTTTTGCCGGTAGTCCTGGATGGCTTTCTGCAATGCGTCCGCTCCCAGGTTAGAACAATGCAGCTTCTGTTTGGGGAGTCCCTCCAGAGCTTCAGCTACCATCCTGTTGGTTATTTTTGACGCTTCCTCAAGGGTTTTTCCTCTGGCCATATCACTAACGATGGAGGAGACGGCAATAGCCGCCCCGCACCCAAAGGTTTGGAATTTTATATCGTCGATTATATTGTCTTTGACCTTGATATAGAAAGTCATCATATCGCCGCAGACCGGGTTGCCTACTTCTCCTATTCCGTCAGCGTCTTCAATTGTGCCGACATTCCGGGGGTTTTTGAAATGATCCATAACTGTTTCACTGTACATTTTCTCACTCCTTCTTGTTAGCCTATTTTCTATGGCCTGGCAATTAAAATTTAAAATTTGTTTGGGATTTAATACCGACGTATTAAATAACCTGTCATTGCGAGGAGTGGAACGACGAAGCAATCCCATGAAGAATGAGATTGCCGCGCCCCTTGGGCTCGCAATGACTTGTAAAGACATTTATTACGCTTGTATTAGTTGTTCGGATATCCGATATCCGACATCTGACATCTGTAATATTCCTTTTACGTCTTTTTGGCCATTGCTTTCCGGTAAACCGGCGACATATTCCTGAGCCTTTCCACAACCGGCGGCAAAGTTTCCAGAATGCGGTCCACATCCGCCAAGGTATTCTGCATGCCAAAACTGAAAAGGAGCGATCCCTGGGCTGTGGCCGCGTCCACTCCCATGGCCAGCATAACGTGGGAAACTTTCAACGAACGAGAAATGCAGGCCGATCCACTGGAAATCCGGATCCCGTCCATGTCCATAAAAAGGAGCATGGCTTCTCCTTCGATATACTCCACGGCCACGCTGACATTGCCGGGAAGTCGTTGGGTGGGGTGTCCGAGAAAACGCAGGTAAGGAATTCGTTGGGGTAAGCCCTCCGTTAACTTTTTTTGCAATCCTTGTAAATGGCTCATGCGCTGAGGAATTTCCTCCCGGGACAAGTCGGCGGCTACTCCCATGCCCACGATCGCCGGAACGTTCTCCGTTCCCGCTCTAAGGCCCCGTTCCTGAATACCCCCGTCCAATAGGGGGAGAATTCTCACTCCTTTGCGAACGAAAAGGGCGGCCACCCCTTTAGGGCCATAAAATTGGCTGGCCGAGAGACTTAAAAGATCCACGTTCAGTTCTTTAATGTTAACGGGAATCGTCCCTACAGAGTCCACGGCATCCGTATGGAATAAAACATTTTTGGCCCGGGTGATTTTGCCAATCTCGGCTATAGGTTCAATCGTGCCCACTTCCGGGTTCGCCTGCATGACGGATACCAGGATAGTTTGGGGAGAAATGGATTTTTCCACCACGCCTGGATCCACTAAGCCATGCCCATCCACCGGAAGACGGACCACGTGAAATCCGGCCCGCTCCAGAGCGCTGGCCGTGTGCATGATGGAAAAATGCTCAATGCTGGAGATGATGATCTCTTTCCCGCGGCTCTGATGAGCCCAGGCAATGCCTTTTAAGGCCAGATTGTTAGATTCAGTGCCGCAGGAAGTAAAATAGATTTCTTCTTCTTGACTTCCGATAAGTCTGGCAACTTTGCCGCGGGCTTCTTCAATGGCTTCCCGGGCCTTTTCCCCGCTATCATGGATGCTCGAAGGATTCCCGTAAAAATCATTAAAATAAGGAACCATGGCCTCAAAGGCTTTAGGGTGAAGAGGCATGGCGGCTACATGATCGGCATATACTAAGGGCATCTTTGATCACCTCATTACTTGTGATGTTTTTTATCGGGAAGGGGATTCAGCCTAACCATACTTTTCTGTTAAAGATTAACTTGATTGTATAGGAATTTGCTTTTCTATCCCCATCCCCCCAACCCCCTCCCGCCAGGGGAGGGGAGATACTGGGGGATCCAAAATTCCCTCCCCCTGGATGGGGGAGGGTTAGGGTGGGGGTGTTAATAACTTGTTTGTATATGAAATTCCTTGAGGTTCTTGCAAATCTCAAAATCTGTCGCTCAATCGTAATTCCGGGCAAGCGAAACCCTGCACCGCATGGTGTACAGGGCGAAGCGCGGGTCGGAATATACTCCCGCCGAAGGCGGGATTCAGGCTGCCCTGGATTCCCGCTGAAATTTACCCTCGCGAAAGCGGGGGCGGGAATGACGGTGTTTAGGACTTTTGCAAGAGCCTCCCTTTTTACAACTTTAGTCCGCCTTAGGTGGATCGCTTTAGAAACTTGACACTTATCCTTTATTATTTAGGTTTTAAGACTCTGTGATCTCTGTGTCCTCTGTGGCTAATTTACTATATAACAGCGTCTTTACTTACCTAATATTACCATTCCTCGGGAAATTCGCAAGATTAAAAAAATCAGGGTTGCGAATATCTTTGGATGAACCTACAATGAAAGCAAAGGACCCAATTCAATGAAAGTTTTCATGAACGAATGATGGTGTGTTCGATTTTTTCTGAATTCTGTCTTCTGGATTTTCAATGTTAATTGGGTGAATCTGCGTACTAAAAATAGAAGAAGGGGAACATGAACGCTGAAATTATTGCCGTCGGAACCGAGCTGTTGCTGGGACAGATCGTGGACACCAACTCGGCGCACATTGCCCAACAACTGGCCACAATAGGTCTTAACCTGCATTTTAAGGCCACGGTGGGAGATAATCAGGAAAGGCTGAAAGATACTCTGCGCATCGCCCTAAGCCGCTCGGATTTTATCATTACCACAGGCGGCATAGGACCAACGCTCGATGATTTAACCCGCGAGGCAGTGGCTGAAGTCCTGGGCAGGCCGCTAATTTTTCAGCAACACCTCCATGATCAAATCAGCGATTTTTTCCGGCGGATCGGCCGGCCCATGAGTCCCAACAACAAGAAACAGGCTTACGTTCCGGAAGGGGCGATTCCTATCGAGAACCCGGTGGGCACAGCTCCCGGATTTATCGCCGAACAAGACGGCCAGGCGATCATTGCCGTTCCCGGCGTGCCTCATGAAATGCGCTACTTTATGGAGCACAGCGTCCTTCCCTATTTGAGGAAGAAATTGGGCATCCGGGAAGTGATCGTTTCCCGGGTACTCAAGCTGTTTGGCATCGGGGAGAGCGTGGTGGATGAACGGATAAAGGACCTGATCGGAAAAGGGTCGAACCCGACAATCGGCCTTCTGGCCCACACCCAGATTGGAGAAATTCACATTCGCCTTACGGCCAAAGCTGCGGATAAGGCTAAGGCCGAAGCCTTAAACACCCCTTTAGAAACAGAAATTCGGGAGCGTTTAAAAGACTTTATCTTCGGGGTCGATGAGGAAACCTACGAGGGAGTTCTAAGCTCCCTCGTACGCCGGAGCGGGCTTACCCTGGCTGTGGCCGAAACCGGGTTCGGCAGTTCGGTCATCCAGAATTTGAAAATGATGGAAGGATGCGCGGACTTCTTTCCTCTCGGCGTGACCGTCGTCAGCCCGCGCATGGCCCAAAAAATTTTGGCTGTTCCGGAATCCTTTCTGACAAACCGGGGCTTTAGCAGCGGAGAAGCGGCCCAGGTTTTAGCCGAGGGCGTACGCCACCTTGCCGACGCCGATTTAGGAGTGGGTTTGACCGGGCAGGCGGCCAAAGAGAAGGAGCAGGATCACCATGTCTATATTGCTCTGGCTCACGCCCAAGGAACGGACTTAATTGAGCAACGCTGGCCGTTTGCCATGCGCTTCATCGAGAATCGCATGACCAAAATGGCCCTGGCCCAGGTGAGGAAATACATTTTAAACCTTTAACTTCTCATCCCTTCCAAAAAAGCCCGGACATTTTGCCCGAGCACTGCATGATTATATCCGCCTTCGAGCACGCCGAACCGGCGGCCCTGGCAGAACTTTTCCGAATAAGTTTTAATCAGGCTGCCAATCGCCCTGTAATCTTCCGTGGTTAAGAGTCCGCCCCAATCCTGCACATGCCGGTCAAAACCTGCCGAGACTGATAGAATATCGAAGCCCTCGGCCTTTTCCAGCCGCTTTTGAATTCTTTCGATGAATTGTTTCCTGTCTGAACCCTCGGGATGGAAGTAAACCACATCCGGAATAGCCGCGAAGGCATTTGCCGTTCCATCTCCAAAATGCAGGTCAAAGTCCAGGATCAATGCTTTTTTTACTCCAGCTTCTTTCATCAATTTCTTGACGGCGATGGCTATGTTGTTAAAGTAGCAAAACCCCCAGCAGGAATCCGGGCTGGCGTGATGTCCCGGCGGGCGAATAAGGCCGAAGGCCGGCTCTCCGTTCCAGGCCAATTCCGCAGCCATGGCGGCTCCGCCGGCAGAGAGCAAGGCGATTTCATAGAGGTCTCTTAAGCGTTTGATCCTTTCGATATGCCCCGGGGTGTGCACCAGGGCTAAGTCTTTTTCAGAGGCCGGATGGGGGGTGAGAAATTCAAAATCTTTTCCCAGAGCTTCAACAATGGCCTCCATCCTCCCGGCAGCGGCCGCCGGGTCGGAGACGTAAACTTCATAAAACCTCTCGTGGAATATGACCTTCATAATTAAAGACCGTAAGGCGTAAAGGCGCAAGGCGCATTACCCATTACTTTTGACCTCTGATCTCTGACCTCTTACTTCTTACCTATCCCCTATTTATATCTTTCATCCATCACCTTTGGCCCTTCGGGAAGCTTTTCCACGAACTCCACTTTATCCGGTTTGATCAGGAGAGTCTCCTTCATACGTTCGACGATTTTTTCCGTTGCGGAAGGGCCTGGATACTTGCCTTCTACAATAAGTTGGAAAAGGTCTCCTCCACCGGGTTTGGGGCTAATAATCACCCGGTATTTCCCCGGCGTATAATCCGGCAGGGGGCGCAGCAGGTGGTCGATCTGGGAAGGATAGAGCTTCACGCCCTTGACCTTATGCATTTCATCGGTGCGCCCCAACACCCCTTTGGTTAAAGTAGCTTTTCTCCCGCAGGGGCAGTCGATATGTTCCATTACGCTTAAATCGCCTGTTCGGAAGCGGAGAAGAGGAGATCCCTGGCGGCGCAAGTGGGTGATGACCACTTCACCCCGTTCGCCATGAGGAAGGACTTTTCCGGTCTCCGGTTCCACGATTTCGAGGAAAATGAGGTTGTCGGCCACATGCAACCCTCGTTCCTCTTTACATTCCCGGGCTACGGGGGTGGACTGGCCAAGGCCGTAGGAATCAAGCAAGCCGATGGGCCCGAAAGCCTGACGCAGCTTTTCCTTGTATCCCTCGACGCTGGAAAAAGGTTCCCCTCCGGCGAAAAGGAGGCGAATGGAACGAACCCCTTCCTGAGCCAATTTCAGGGCAAAACTGGGGTTAGAAGCGAGGACTGTGACCTTGAACCGGTTGAGGATTTCGGCTGTCCTCTCCGACTCTCCCGGCCCGAGAGGAATGGTCTTGCAGCCCAGGGTCTCGAACCCCCCGTGGATGGTGATTCCAGCGATAAAGAGATGGTAGCCGAAGGTGATGGCGGCAATGTCTTCCGGGCCGACTCCGCAGGCCCGGTACATGGCAGCCAGCTCCTTGTTGACTTCTTCGACATCCTGGCGGGAATGATAAACGGGCATTAAACCCTTTGGGCCCGGGCTCAAAGTCACCCGGATTGTGTCAGGATGAAAAAGAGAACTTAGGGGAGGATGCTCTTCCAGGTCTTTTTGTAGATCCTTCGTGTCCATAAGCGGAATTTTCTGAAAATCCTCTAAAGAGCGGATGTCTTCCGGGTTGATCCCCCCGGCCTGGAAACGGTTTTCGTAGAAAGGGAGAGCCGAAATCCTCTTTAACTGTTCCTGCAAAAGTTTGATCTTCTCTGCTTCCTTCATTGCAGCCCCTCCAGAATTATTTCACATTCCTGCCGGATGGTTTTGTCTTTGGTGGTCATTTCCAGCACCTTTACTTTTCCTTTGAAGCCCTTCTGTTCCATCAGGCTGCGCTTTTCATACATCAATTTCAGGGCCGTAAGGGCCTCTTTTACCCATTTTGGTTCTTGTGCATCCAGGATGAGGAGGAGAGCGCCCCATTCATCGGGGAGGCCGAACTGTTTCAGGAAATTATCCATGGCTGCCTGGAAATCCGGGGTTCCGTATTTTTCGTGCATGGCGGCATGGGCGGCCTTGTAGGCGTCCGTACCTTTTTTCCCTTGAAAGAACTTTTCCGCCTCCCGCAAGTGCTGCTTTTTGGCCCAGTCCGAACGGAGAGTGCGCTCTTTAAAACTTTTTCCTCCGCCGCTAACGCGCTGGCTGCGGTCGCGCCGCTGGTCAATCTCCCGCCAGCTTGGCTTTTCCCGTTCATCGTCATCATAACGGCCCATGGCTCATGTCCTCCCGGAGGTTGGTTAATCCAAAGTGGAAAAAATATTTAACTGTATAGGAATTTCCTTTTTGGACACGGATGTACACAGATTATCAGGATAAACTAAAAAGAAAATAATTATCTGCGGTTATCTGTGAAAATCTGTGTCCCAATAAATTTAACTACATTTCACCGCAGATAACGCCGAGGTAATAAAATTGCCAAAGTAAAAATGCAAAATGGTAACAGTTTAGCCATTTGAAAAGCTGTCAAATCCCCCTTCATCCCCTAAAAACCTCTCCTCCCTTTGCAAAAGCCTGCCTGCGGCCGGCAGGGGATGTCGGGAGGGATTTCTGGTCCGCCTGAGGCGGACTGCTTTTGCAGGAGTGACAGTTTTACGACTTTTTACGAGATCATCATTATTGGCTTTATAATGTAAATTATTCTCCGCGTTCTCGGCGTGCTCTGCGGTGAAAATTTTTTAAACCCCGCTAAATGCCGAAAATCCTCCATCAATTGCAATCACCGCCCCATGGACGAATTCCCCTGCCGGGGAAAGGAGCCAGAGCACAGCGCCGATGAGGTCTTCGGGCGCTCCGAATCGGTTCATCGGTGTATGATCGATGATGGATTTTCCGCGGGGGGTAAGGGCTCCGGTTTCTTTGTCCGTGAGCAAAAAACGATTTTGTTCCGTGAGAAAAAAGCCAGGGGCCAGGGCGTTAACCCTGATCTTCGTGGAATAATTCTGGGAGAGATGCACGGCCAGCCATTGGGTGAAGTTGCTTACGGCGGCTTTGGCGGCTGAATAGGCCGGCACCCTGGTCAGCGGGCGAAAATAATTCATGGAAGAAATATTTAGAATGACCCCCTCTTTTTGGCGGGCCATGACTTTGCTGAAGACCTGACTGGCCAGGAGCGTGCAGGTAAAATTCAGGTTAAAGACCCACTGAAAAGCATCCTGAGGCAAATCGAAAAAGGAAAGGTTTGGAGAAGTGGTGGCCTGGGCTTTGTTTCCCCCCGCGCCATTGATCAGAATGTCCACCCGGCCGAATTTTTCCAGGACCTTTTCGCAGACATTATCCAGACTCCCTTTATCCAGGGCGTCGGCCTGAAAAGAAACGGCAATGCCGCCGTTAGCTTCTATATCATGGGCTACGTTTCTGGCTGCGGGCTCCAGCAGGTCCAGCACGACTACTCGCGCTCCGGCCTGGGCCAGGGCCCGGCACATGCTGCCGCATAGAACCCCCCCGCCGCCAGTAACCACGGCGACTTTGCCCTCAAGTCCGAATAGCTTTGTTAGATATTCTTGGTTCATCTGTACCTCCCTAATCAGTTGCTTTCAATAATCTGCAATCTTCCTTATCAGCCCGGCGGCGATTCTAATTAATACAAACGCATTAAATGTTTTTACATCTTCACATCGTCTTTGCGAGCCCGAAGGGCGTGGCAATCTCGTTTTTCGTGGTATTGCTTCGTCGCCACGCATGGCGGGCTTCCTCGCAATGACACTTTATTTAATGCGTTTGTATTAGTTCTCATCCGGAAACCCCCCTTGCGGAAGAGGGTTGGGATGAGGGGGATTAAAATGGAAGTCATAGAAATTTTACCCCTTATCACCCCCACCCCCCCTCACCCGTCGAAGGGGAGGGGAAAAGTTAAGTTTCTCGATGGGCACTAATTATCGGTTTTATTATACGCGAAAAATTTGCGGGAAGAAAGAAGTAATGGATGTATGCTTAAGAAATCGATTGCCAAAAAACACCGTAAAATATTTAGAAAATCAGATAAATTTATACCGACGCATTAAATGACCTGTCATTGCGAGGAGTGGAGCGACGAAGCAATCCCACGAAAAACGAGATTGCCGCGCTCCTTGGGCTCGCAATGACTTGTAAAGACATTTATTACGCTCGTATTAGTTGCCTTGAATCTTGCTTCCATTGGGTAGAGCAAGGTTTCACGCCCTGTGGCGATCGTGTATTCCTGGCGGGAGAGCCTCTGACATCAGGATAGCCAATGCGCTTGGCGCAGACAGTTGAAAAAATATTATTGGGGCTTTGTATAGTTCATCGTAGGAATGATAGCCTATTTTTGTAAAGCAAAAAACCAAACGTTGGCAACGCTCTTGAATGGGCAGAGAAATCGTGATAAGCTATTGTAATGTTGCATCGTCATCTTACCCATCAACAATTCACTCTCGCCGCGATTGAAGACGTGATCGCTCGCGGCAAGCGCCGAGATTGGGCTGAGTTGCGGCGGGCCGCGCTCAAAGACCGGGCGGTGGCGGAGAAGGTGCTGCGGGTATGCCGGGCGCACATCTCCGATCCCTATGCCCAGCGCTACCATTTTTGGAAGTATTATGCCGAACGACACCTTGCCTGATTGGGAACAGGTTCTTTCCTCTGCCGCCCGTTTGCAGCGCATCCTTCCGGATGCCGTTCTTGTGGGTGGAACTGCCGCTGCTTTGTATGCTGAGCATCGGTTGTCCACGGATGCCAATCATGTCTTGCCCAATCTCCGGCAGCGCTTCGACCAAGTGCTCGCCGAGTTGGAGTCGGTTGCGGGGTGGAAAACGGCGCGCATCAATCGTCCCGTGCATATTCTCGGGAGTCTGGACGGCATCGAAACCGGAGTGAGGCAGTTGATTCGGGACGAACCGCTGGAAACCACCCAGATCGAGCGCTTGGGTCAGAAGATTACCATTCCGACACAAGCGGAGATACTGCGGATCAAGGGAGTGCTGATCCTCAAGCGGAACGCGACCCGCGACTATCTCGATTTCGTGGCTTTAGCCGACAAAATGGGCGACGAGAGAATGTTAGAGGCGATCCAGATTTTCGATCGTCTCTATCCTCAGCCGAACGAGGAATCGGCGTTGCAGCAGTTGCAGATTCAGCTCGCGAATCCACTCCCCTATGATCTTGAAGAGTTGGGGCTTGCCGAATACAAAAACCTCGACCTGCGCTGGCAGAACTGGGAGACAGTCAAGACCGCATGTGCCAGACACGCGATGCTGATCTTTGATCGGATTGTTGGCCTGGATGAGTAATAAGGATTCGTTTTCCTTAATCCAAGAGCTTCCATCCTTCTGGTCTTCAGTCTCCGCTTTTCACCTCTCCTAAAACAGGCCAACCAACCCACCGTTCTTCTCCCCACTTTCTTATGACAGAATTTGACAAACGATTGGGAGTTGATAAAAAAGGTAAGGTTTGGTAGGTTTTTTTTAAAAAGCATCGAACCTTTCATTTTTAGGAGTAGGAAGGGGAGGAAGTCAGGGGAAGAGGGACGCCCTTAAATAATTCAGTTGACGGCAAAAGGGATTGGGTGATAAGAAGGGAATTATGCCGAGATTAGCCCGCCTGGATGCTCCAGGAGTTCTGCATCATATCATCATCAGGGGGATTGAACGCCGCAAGATTTTTCGCGATGACCGTGATCGGGAGAATTTTCTGGAACGGTTGGGAAGGCTTCTGATGGAAACAAAGACGGCGTGCTATGCTTGGACATTTCTTGGGAATCATGCCCACTTCC
>Ga0194110_10007023_pt1 | contig 13042 bp, 8 predicted proteins | sample TA2Kig1200mmetaG_FD_146192 | JGI IMG/M metagenome (GOLD analysis project Ga0194110, IMG submission 146192) | Freshwater microbial communities from Lake Tanganyika, Tanzania - TA2015032 Kigoma Deep Cast 1200m | ecosystem: Environmental > Aquatic > Freshwater > Lake | place: Tanzania: Lake... | reverse complement strand
TGTCCACCAGCTCGGGGATCGCCACCTTGGACTGCGCCACGGAATGCGCGACCGCCGCTCGGTGGGCTGCATCCATCTCCCCCGCGAACACCCCTGTCATCCGCCGCTCCTCGTCCAGCGTGACGTTCGCCGTCAGCTCCGGCGCGCCCGCGAGCGTCGCCGCCTCCAGCGCCTCCTCGTGCGCGGGGTTTCCGTCGATCAGGCCGGAGCAGGCCTCGTCGGGCCGGATGAGTTCGGGCGCGTGGAAGCGCAGGAGCGTCTCGATCCCGCAGATGCCCGGACAGATCGCCTTCCTGCCGCCCGAGAACCCGGCGATCAGGTGCGGCTCGACGAGCGCGACGGAGATGCGCAGGTCGGCCTCGGCGTAGCGGCGGTTCACCGCGACAGGCGTGCCGCGGCGGGTCGCTGCGCGCTCCACCAGCTGGTCAGGATCGAAGGCGTCGTGGTTGACGATCTCCGCGCCGCTGCCCACGACCTCCTCTCCGAGCATCTCCCGCAGTTCCTCGGGCGTGTTCGGCCGATGGGACCCTGTCGCGATGAGGATGGTGACGCGCTCGGGGGGTAGCCCGGCGGCTTCGAGTTCCCCCAGAACCGGCGGCAGCACGAGCGCATTCGGCAGCGGCCGCGTGATGTCAGAGGTGACGAGGCACGCGGTCCCCTTACCGCGCGCGAGCTCTCTCAGTGGCGCACAGCCGAGGGGCTGTCGAAGCGCCTCCCGGGTCGTCTCCCGCGGGTCGTCGATCGCCGGCAGGGGCCGGAAGCGGAGCACGTGCCGGACGTTGCCGTCCGGCAGACTGACCTCCAGCCCGCTGCGACCGTACCTGAGCGTCAGTTGCATGGGCCCTCCTGAGCGTGCCTGCCTGGTTCGCGCCTCAGGACGGTTTGGCCTTGGCGGGGGAGCCAGCCTGCTCGTGCCCTTTTCGCGCGGTGCGGGCCTGCGCGGGGGAACTGCGGGCGGTCCTTCGTGTTCCTTCGTGTGTATGGAGATGAAACGGTCAAGGACATGCATCGCCGGGCTGCTTGCGGTCCTGGCAGGCCTCGTCGCGAGTCCCTCCGGTCCCTGCGCTGAGGCGTGGGGTTTTGTTGCGTCCATCGTCGGGCCGAACATCCTGCTGGATGACGGGACGCTGGTCCGCCTGACCGCCGGTACGCGCGTGCTACGGGCGGACGGTAGCGCCGGTCAGCGCGAGGACATCGGGCGGGGCAGTCGCCTCGTCGTGACTCAGGCAGCGGACGGATCGGTCACTGAGGTGCGCACCTTCGCGCCGCGGGCGACGCAGGTGGTGTATGTCAGCAACCTCGCCCCAGTGCGCGGTGCCGCCTACGTGACCACGCTGCGCGAGGGAGGGGAGACCCGGAGCCGATCTCTTGCGCTCTCGCGTGTCACCTACACGCGGCCGGCGAATTGGACCCAGTTCGTCGCGGACGTGCGCTACGATCCTCGCGGTGTCGCGGGCGCCCCGACGGCGGCGCGTTTCATGCTGAAGGACAGCTTCGGGGATGCGATCGCCGAGCGAGTGGTCTCCGCCGGGCAGACGGCGCCCCTGAGCGCGGGCCTGGATGCCAACGCAACCGACCGGCTAACCCTGGAGGTGGCGCCGGCGGCCGAGGGGCAGTTGGACCAGGACTGGTGCGTGTGGCTCGACCCGCACTTCGTGGCGCCCTCGCCCGGTGCGCCCGCGATGCTCTCGCGCGAAGTGCCCGCCCGGCTCATTGAGGCGCTGACGAAGGCTCTGGGCGAGACGCGACTCGATGGGCTGGCCGTGGCTGAGTTCACGCCGATCCGCGTCAGCCGGGACCAGACCTTCCTGCGCGATCTCGGCGAGGACCTGCTCAGCTTGCTGGGGCGCAAGTACCGGGTCGCTGGGGTCTACCGGACGCGCCTGCCTGTGGGTGTGCCTCTCCCGGATGCGAACCGCAACGAACTCCAGAAACTCGGCGCGGCGTACGTGCTGGTCGGCTCAGTGAATGTACGCGCCGAGGGCACCGTCATCAACGCGATGGTGGTGCAGGTGGACAACGGCGCCCTGGTCGTCGCGGCGTCCATCGTGGATTGAGAAGGGATCGGAGGAGCTCATCCGTGTTGGGGATCGCGTGGGCTGTCGTCGCACTCGGCGCAAGCTTCCCGCTCGCCGCGCAGGAGGGCGCTCCCCCGGCGGGCCTGGTGTGGGGCTACATCGACAACGTGGATGGGCTGGCGCTCACACTCGACGACGGGACCACGCTGAAGTTGAGCGACGCCACGAAGGTCATCCGTCTCGACGGCGCCGATGGCACCCCGAAGGACATCGCGAAGGGCCTCCGGGCGGAACTGAACATCGATGGTCAGGGCACGGTGACGCGGCTGGAGCTGCTTCCGGCCCCGCTGTCCCCTGAGTTCTTCCTCGCGAACCTCACGGTCCGCGGCGCGACCGGGGTGCGTGCGAGCGTCGGCGGACGCACCTACCCGCGCTCGCTCAGCGCGCTCAAGGCCTCGTTCGTGGGCCAGGCCAGCGCGGTCGCGCTCGTCGGAGGCGTGGCCTTCACGCCCCCCAAAGAGAGCAAGGTCGCCTCGGCCCGGTTCGCGGTCGTCGGCCCGTCGAACGACGTGCTGTTCCAGCGCACGGTGAAGGCGGGTGAGGTCGCCGACTTCCGCCTCAACTTCCCGTCGGGTCGGGCCGACGCCTACACCCTCCTGGCCTCGCCGGTAGGGGAGGGCACGCTTCAGCCGGAGTGGTGTCTGTGGCTCGACCCGAAGCTCGTCGCGCCGCTGCCGGCGCCGCAGGGCGTTGGCATCCTCCGGAGCACCGCGCGGGCGCTGCTGGCCGATCTGAAACAGGCCCTTGGCGAGAAGCAACCCGGTCCGCTGGCGGTCGCCCTCTTCACGCCGCAGCGCGTGCGTGACGACCAGGCCCTGCAGGACCTGCAGGAGGACCTGGTCATAGCCGGCGTCGGCTCGCTGCAAGTCGTGGGCAAGTGCGCGCAGCGGCCTGAGTTGGGAATGCCCGTGCCCGACGCCGCGAAGGCCGAAGCCGGCAAGCTCGCGGCGAAGTGCCTACTCGTGGGCTCCGTATCGGACCGTGGCGACATCCTGGTCATCAACGCGGCCGTCGTTGACCTGGCGAACGGCCAGATTCTGGCAACGGCACAAGCATGGCAGTGAGACGGCAGGAGTCAGGAGTCGGGATTCAGGAGTCAGAAGAACGGCCACGGCGCACGACAACCGCAAGGCAGGAACGGCATCATGTGGCTGCTGGCGATTGGCGTGATGGCAAGGGGGGCCTTCGCGCAGCCCCCGCTTCCGCCTGAGGAGCGGCCAAGCGTCTTCGGCGCGGTTACGCGGCTGAGCGCGGCGGACGGGATTGCCCTGGACACGGGTCTTGCCGCGCCGCTCGTCGAGGGCGTGCGCATAGCAGGTGCGGAGAACCTGGCGGCGATCGCGCCGGGCGACCTCGTGGAGATCACCCAGGACGCCAACGGGCTCGTGGTTGACATCCGCGTCGTGCCGCGCCTCGCGCAGCGCACGCCGCTTGTGACGATGGCGACAACCCGCACGCCCTTGTCGCGGTTCTGGTGGACTCACGATGGCCGCGAGTTCCCGGACAGCCTCTACGCGGCCGACGCGGCGATCTCGCTCCAGGCGGCGGGCGTCTTGCTTGAGGGCACGGTGGCCTACCTTCCGCCGGACGCCACGGACGCGGCCGAGTTCGCCGTCCTCGACAACGCCGGCACCGTGCTGTGGTCAACGCGCGTAGCCGCGGGGAACACGGCTCCGCTGAAGTGCGCGCTGCCGGGTGCGGCGTTCGCCCTGCGCTGCCGCCGGGCGGATGGGAGTACGCCGGATCACACGCACTGCATCTGGGGCAGCCCGACGGTCCTGCTTAAGGAGCTGGGGTCTATTCCGCTGCCCCCTGGCGCCTCCGCCGACCTGGCTGCGAAGCTCGACGCGGCGCTCAAGGGAGTCGATGCGGGCGCCATCGGGATCGCACAGCCGAGGGTCATCGGGCTCTCGCCGCAGATGGCCCGCGACCTGCAGTGCGACCTGCTCGTCGCGCTGGGCCGGAGGCGCCCGATCGTGGGCTGCGTGCCCTGGGAGGCCGTAACCACGCTGACCGAGGCCCAGATCCAGGCGGCTACGAAGACCCAGGCCACTTCGGTCGCCGCTCCTGAGCTGCGCTACTCGCCGGACGGGTCGGTGGTGAAGCTCGCCCTGGTCCATGTCGCCTCTCGGGAAGTGCTGGCAAGCGTGGAGACAACCGTCAAGCCATGATCCGCGCCCTGGTCACCCACAACCGAGGCCGACTTCCCGCGCACCTCGGGGCGGCCTGCGCGCTGCTGGCGCTTGCCTGCGGTCTCGTCGCCCAGGAATCGGTCCCCTACGCGCTGCTTGACACGCAACCCGGCGAGTACACGCTGAGCGTGCGCGTCACGACGACCGCCGCCTGGGGCGACCAGAGCGAGGTCCGCCTGGCGTTCGACGTGATCGGCGAGACCGACCTGGCGTACGTTCGCGTCCGGGGCCAACGGGTAACGCTGATGCGGGTCGTCGCCGGCAAGGCTGAACAGATCGGCCAGCCTCGCGCCATCCAGGCGACCGGCGCCTGGGACCTCCATCTGCAGCGGCGCGAGAAGCGCGTCCGGGTCGTGGCCCTCGGTCGCGTGGTCCTCGACGAGCCCTGGGAGGCGTCCATCGCCGGCCGCGTCGGGACGTGGACGTCTCCGGGTGTCGGCCTCGGAGAGCCACTCCTGCAGCCCTACGAGCCGCCCTACGTGCGCGATGACTTCACTCGCGAGCCCGACGACCGGGGACCGTGGAACGTGCTCGCCGGCGAGTGGCGCAACACGCTCGTCGCGGCGCCGAGGGCCACGGTCACCCAGAGCGCCAACCCCTTCGGCTTCCGTACGCCCGGTCAGCCGAGCGCCCTGGCGACGACGGGCGACTGGTTCTGGGACGCCTATCGGGCCAGCATCAGCGTGCGAGCCCTCACTGCCAGTTGGGTCGGTCTGGCGGCCTACGTGCAGGAAGATGGCGACATGCTGCAGTTCCGCTGGCATGCCGGCGCCGCCGACGCGCCCAAAGCCCGCCAGCTCGTGCTCACCCGAGACGGCAAGGAGACCGTCCTGGCTGCCGCAGCCGGGGGATACGAGGAGGACCAGTGGTACCGGCTGGAGCTTGACGTGCGTCCGGGCAGGGTCGAGGCCCTCATCGACCGCTACCCCGTGCTCTCCGCAGACACCGACGCCTTCGGGCAGGGGGTCGTCGGGATCGCGGCGGCGGCCGGCGAGGCGGTGTTCGATGACCTCGCCGTGGACCGGATCGACGCGCCCCGCTGGGAGACGCCACAGATCAACCCGGTCTTCCTGACCGACGAGACGATGGCGCTCAACGAACTCTACATGCCCGCCGGTCAGTGGCGCCCCACGGACCAGGGCGTGCTGTGGAACTGGGGCTACTACCCGGGCGACGTGCACGTGCGGATCGGCGCTGCGAGCCTGGCCAACCCCCTCACCGTCCTCCTGCGGGGCGATGGCTCGACCGTCGAGAACGCCTGCGCGGTGAAGCTCCAGCTCAACGGGGGGGCGCTACAGGCCTCGTTGAGGCGCGCCCCCGACCAGGCCGCCGAAGGCTCCTCCCCTGCGCAGGCAGGGGACGATGTCGTCGTATCGGCCGTCGGCGGAACCATGCGGGTGACTTGCGCCGGGAACCAGGCCCTCGCCTTCACCGATCCCGCACCGCCCACCGGCAAGCTGCTCGGCCTGGTCGGCGCCACGACCGATCACGTCAACAGCACGGTCGTGTTCTCCCCCAACTTCCGCGACTACGCCTTCGAGGCGGCGCCGACCGACTGGTTCAGCGGCAAGGGCATCTGGCAGGTCACAACGCGATGGCCGTGTCAGCCGGGCTGGACGTTCTTCGGCGGCACCCACGACGAGAACCCGACCCTCTGGACGAAGCACCTGTACGGCGGCGATACGGTGCTCGAGTTCTTCGCGAACATCCCGATGGACGTGCCGCCGCCCCCGGGCTACTCGCGGCCCAGCGACATCGACGCCGCGCTATGCGGGGACGGCGTAGACCTGGGCAGCGGGTATGCCTTCATCTTCGCGGGCTGGAAGAACACCAAGACCGCGGTCCTGCGCAAAGGGCAGATCGTCGCCGAGACGACCGGGGCCGTATTCACCGACCCGACCAGCTCGAACTCCAAGTTCCACCGCCACTGGTTCCGCGCCCGGGCGGAGAAGATCGGCAGCCGGATCGGCATGTCGGTGGACGGCCGCGAGATTCTCTCGTACAACGACCCGGAGCCGTTGCCGGTCGGCCGGGCGGGGGTCTTCAGCTTTCACAACGGGCTGATGGTCGGCCGCGCGCGCCTGTGGTTTGCCGAGGAGCAGCCGGGCGGAGTCGTCGCGCCCGAGCCGCCCGCGGAGCCTGCCCCTGCACCTCAGCCGCGCTCAGAAGCCGCTCCCATCGCCAACGGCTTCGAGACGGAGATGGGCGAGTGGCAGACCTTCAGCACCCCGCCGACCGTCGAGCTGGCCCTTGACGAGACCACGGCCGCCGCGGGCAAGCGCAGCCTGCGCCTCAGGAATCGGGTCTCGGGCGGGCCGCTGGGAGTCTATGCTGTCACCACGCCCTTCCGCGCCGCGGACTTCCGCAAGCTCAGCTTCGACTACCGAATCCCGCCGGGGGTGGCCGTGAACGTCTACCTCTACGCGAGCAGCGCCTGGCACGCGATCCGCCTGTGCGCCGACGAGCCCCAACCCGGTGGCACGCCGCTGCTGGGCGCCATCGACGGGGTGCAGTGCGATGACGCCTGGCATCATGCGGAGTTCGACCTCTTCACCCCGCTCGCTGCGATGCACCCCGAATCGCCGGTCCTGACGGTGAAGTACGTCGCCTTCGCTGCGCCGGAGGAGTCCTACGTCCGCTGCGGAATCGGCGCCAACCGCCGCGGCGCAACCTACTGGATCGACAACTTCCGCATCGGACCATAGAGACGGAGCGGCCCCCGACGTCGGTCAGCCCCCCGAGGTCGGAGGATGGGGGGCCTCGGACCGCGAACTCCATCGCAACCTCCCGCCGAGGCACCCGCATGGCAGACGCACGACCCGGCCGCCCCCGGCGCCGGGCCCGGATCCTCGCCGTCGTCCTCCTCGTGCTCGCGACCGGCTTCCTGGTGGCCCAGTCCTTCAAGCTGGTCGCTCAGGTGGTCGGGGAGCAGACCGACTTCAGCGTCTTCTACCGCACGGCGCGCGAGCTGAGCGCAGGCGCGGGCGGCGGGCTGTACGCGCGGCCGGACGGGCCAACGGGCTGGCCCCAGTGTGCTCCCCCCGTCATGTCAATCGTCTTTCTGCCTCTGCAGCGCCTCCCGATCGGCGTCGCGGCGGGCGTCTGGGCGGCGATCAACCTTGGGCTGCTCGGCGTTGCGGTGTGGTGCCTGTTGCGCCTGTACGCGCGTCTGGACCGCCAGCGTCGGCTCTACGAGAAGACCCGCCTTTGGGCCATCGTCCTGCTGCTCTCGCTCGCGAACGGATGTCTGCAGGTCGGCCAACTGACGATCCTGTTCGTGACCTGCTGGCTGCTCTATCTCGTGGCGAACGTGCAACGCCGCCACTTCCTCGCGGCATTGGCTCTGGCAATGCCGGTCGCGGCGAAGTTCTACCCCGTCGTGATGTGGGCCGTGCCGGTCGGCCTGCGGGCGCGCCGGCAACTGGCCTTCCTGCTGCTCGCCCTCGGCGTCTTCGTCGTCGTCCTCCCTCTGCTGGTCTACGGTCCTCGGGCTTGGGATCTGTCCCGCGGCTACGTTCAGGCCATGTTCGTCGGGGGCGCGCCCCGCGTTGAGCGCTGCTTCGACGTCAACGAGGTCAGCACCGAGAGCCTGGATGTGCTGCTCCTCCGTTGGCTGACCCACGATCCCGTGTGGCACGAGCAGGTCACCTGGTTCCCCCACCTGCGCTTGCCTCGCCCTCCGGTCCTGTTGCTGGCGAAGTGCCTCCGGGTGTGCATCGTCCTGGTGGCAGGCGTAGCCGCGTGGCGCTACCGTCGCGAGGCGGTTCGGCATCCCGTGCACGCGGCCGTCATGTTCGCCGCCCTCTGGTCCGCCACCATGTACCTGCTCCTGGCCGACCCCAAGTCCCGCTATGCCCTCTACATGTTCCCGGCCTACATGCCCCTGCTTTCCTGGACAGCAGGCGCGTGGGCTGCCGGGGAACGGCGCCGGGCGGTCGGCCTCGCCGTCTTCGTCATCTTGACCGCCGCCTGCATCGCCCAACTCACCCCGAAAGTGCTCTGGTACTTCGAGACGAGCCTCCTGGCTACGTTCGCCGTCTGGGGTGCTCTCGTCCGCCGGATGCTGTGGGAAGGCTCCCATCGTTGACAGGCGGGACGCCATGGTGCGCGTCGTCCGCACAGCCCCGCAGGAGACTGACCTCGGATGCGTAGGCCGAACACACCGGAGAAGCGGAAGGCAAGGGTGCACGTGAACCTGGATGGTGCGGTTGTAGAGCGCCTGGACAAGATCGCTTCGGAACGGGGCACGAGTCGGTCCGAGTTGCTGCGCGAGATGGTTGACGAACTCATTGAGCGTGAAGACGAGGCGCGCTGGCTGGAGGAAGGCGCCAGAGGTGAACTGGAGGAAGAGACAATCCCCTGGGAACAGGCCAGGAGGGAACTCGGCGTGTGAGGCGACAGGCCGAGACCGCCCCCGGGGAGAGGCTGTCAGCCCCGTCTGCCCGGAGGTGCCCCTACCCATGCCCAGAGCCACAACGCCCTACAAGCGACTCCCCCGCTTCGTGCCCCTCATCGCCATCTTCTGCCTTCCCGGCGCCGCCAACGCCGCCCCCTCCGTCTTCTGGCACAGCGACCCGGTTGGGCCGGGCCAGACGGCGATGGTGATCGGCGACGGCTTCGGTGAGGCGCCGCTGGTGGGAGTCAGCAGGCTGAAGGACGCACCGCCCAAGGCTCCGCCGGAGGGGATGCTGAGCATCAGTTTGGCCTATGGCGAGGCCGAGGTGCTGCAGGCGAGCGACACCTGCGTGAAGTTCGTCCTGCCATCCTCGCTCAAGCCGGGAGTCTTCGCGTACCGGATCGCGGCAGGCGGGGGAGAGGCGACCGGGCTGCTCAACCGGCCTGAGGCGTGGTGGGTGCAGGGCGACCTCGGCCCGTCCGCGTCTCCGCGGGGATGGGTCCGGCTGTTCGGCAAGAACCTCGGCTGGAAGGAACAGGCGCTGCAGGGCGAGACCGGAGTCCTCCTGCGCGGGCCGAAGACCGTGATGCTGAAGGCCGAGGGAGAGCCCTACTCAACTCAGGCCGCTCTGTCGAAGGACCTGCCGCCCGGCGACTACCAGGTCTTCGTGCACAATGGGCTCGGTGGCGATGCGGCGTGGAGCGACCCCGTGCCGTTGACCATCGAGCAGCCGCCGCCTTGGCCGACGACGGTCCTGAACGTGCGGGACTTCGGCGCCGATCCCACGGGGGCCCTTGACGCCACCGGGCCGATCAAGGAGGCTCTGGCGAAGGCGGAGGCAGACGGCGGCGGCGTGGTGCACTTCCCGCGCGGTCGGTATCAGATCACGGAGGGCCTGACCATCCCGCGCTTCACCGTCCTACGTGGCGAGAGCCGGGAACTCGCCGCGCTCCTCTGGCCGGACATGGACGAGCCGCCGCCAGCGCTCATCCAGGGCACGGACTCCTTCGGCGTCGAGGACCTGACGCTCTATGCCTCCCGCCATCAGCACATCATCGCTGGGGACCTCGGCGATCAGCCGGATGCGGGGAATGTGCACGTGCGGCGGGTGCGTGTGCGGGCCGATGCGTACCGGGGTCACCTGAAGCCCGAGGAGGTCGATGAGCGCCTCCGCAAGGCCCTCAGCCTGTCCACAGGGGGCGGGGACACGATCCGCCTTGGCGGCGAGCACATCGAGGTCAGCGATTGCGACCTGTACGGCAGCGGACGCGTGCTCTTTCTCAGCCGCACGCGGGGCGGCCTGATCCGCAACAACACGCTGTACAACGGCCGCTGGGGCTGGTACTGCATCTCAGGTTCGGATGGCTTGGTGATCGAGAACAACAAGATCATCGGCGGGGACCTGATGTCCACCGGGGGCGGGCTGAACTGCCTGGATGGCTCGACCTTCTCGCAGAACGTCTACTACGCGCGCAACTCGCTCAGCCTCATGCACGGCTGGGATCGCGAGGCGATGACCTCGGACGCGGGTGGCGGGGCGTACTTCGGGAACGTGGAGAGTGTTGACGGTGCCAGGCTGACCCTCGCCGCCGACCCCGAGACCGGCGGCCGCGATTGGGCCGGCGCAGGCGCCTTCGTCCTCGACGGCCGCGGTCGCGGTCAGTACCGGCGGATCGTCGCCATCGAGGGGCGCGTGGTCACCGTGGACAGCCCCTGGCAGGTCCCACCTGACGCGACCTCCGTGCTGAGCATCACGATGCTCCAGCGCCACTACCTGTTCATCGGCAATGACTTCACCGATGCCGGCGTCGCCCTGCAGCTCTACGGCATGGCGGTCGAGGACATCGCGGACGGGAACACCTCCGTGCGCACCGCGGGTTTCCACAACTTCGGGATGAAGTACTACGGCATCCAGCCGAGTTGGTACATCCAGTGGCTGGGCAACGAGATCGCCGAGGGCAACTCCTACCGCAGCGGACATGACAACTACATGCTCTCGGGCGAGGCGCACCTGGGCATCTTCGCGCTGCCGCCCGCTACGGACTTCGCGCAGCCGCTGACCCTCGGCTGCGTCGCGCGCGGCAATCGCCTGCGGAACAACGCGCACATCGCGGTCGGCGGCAGCGATCCGTACAACCCGGCGTACGTGCACCCGAGCGTGCAGGACGTGGTGGTCGAGGACAACGAGATCGCCGACTCCGATGTGGGCATCTCGTTGCGCCTCGCGTCAGCGGGCGTGCTGCTGCGCAACAACCGCTTCGAGCACGTGAAGCAGGAAGTCTGGGACGAGGTCGCGGCGAAGAAGGCCGCCGAAGAGCGTCGCGCCAAGATGCTCGCCGAACCCGGCCCGCTCGCGGTGTGGCGGCCGGGTGAGGCCCAAGGGGATGTCGTACCCGATGCCTCGGGGCATGGCTTCGATGCGCGGGTTGTGGGCACGCTTGCGGCCGTGGACGGCCCTCGCGGGAAGGCGGGCCGGTTCGACGGACAGACATACTTGCGGGTCGATGACCCCGAGATGTTCAACCTGCCCAACGTCACCCTCGCCGCGTGGATCTGCCCGGACACCGTAGACGGGCGACACGGTCTCATCGCGAAGCGCTTTGTGGGAACGGCGGCGCCCTACGTCTTGTCGCTCTGGGACGGCGGGCTGGAGTTCGAGGCGACCGCCACCGACGGCCAGTGGAGCTTCAACTTCCGCACGCCGCAGGCCGTGAAGCCTGGCGAATGGCAGCACGTCGCGGCGGTCGTCGAGCAGGGCAAGGGCGTCGTCATCTACGTGAACGGTCAGGAGGTCGCGCGCAAGGAGAACTCCGCCGACCGAGCGATGAACGGCGAGCCGCTCATCGTCGGCCGCGAGGCGTGGGCCGGCGTCAACATGGTCCACGAGCCGTGCTTCTTCCAGGGGCTGATTGAGGAGGTGAAGGTGTGGGGGAGGGCGCTGACGGTGGAGGAGATTGCGGCGGAGGCCGCCGCGAAGTAGCCGGACCACGCATTGCTGCTGTCATGGGAGGGACCACGTATGTCGCGCTTGCGAGTCGCACTGGTCGGCGCCGGTACGGGCCGGGGCCAGAGCTGGATGTCCACGCTGAAGAAGCTGTCCGAACGCAGCGAGTGCTACGATTTCTGCGGGCTGTGTGACGTGATCCCCGAGAAGGCGCAGGACAGCGCCGAACGCTGGGGTGTGGAGGGCTACACGAACCTGCTGGAGATGCTGGACGGGTCGGGGCCCGATGTGATCCTCAACGGCGCGCCGGGCGATGCGAACGTGATGGCGGTCGGCGTGGCAGCAAGGCGGAAGCTGCACGTGGTGACGGAGATTCCCATCGCGCCCACGTGCAGCCTGGCCGATCTGCTCATCGAGACCTGCGCCGACAACGGGGTGGTGCTCGAAGTCGCCGAGCAGGTCTGGATGTGGGCCCACGAGCAACTCAAGCGCAAGATCATCGCCGCTGGGCTGATCGGCGAGCCGCAGCATGCGCGGATGGTCTACTGCAACAAGGCCGACTACCACGGCATCAACGGAGTGCGGATGCTGATCGGCGGCCGGCCGACGCGGGTGCTCGGGTACTCGAACGAAGTCACGGTGCCGGCGTTCAGCCACTACATCGACGACGGGCGGACGTACGATCGCTGGGATCATGCGGTCATCGAGTTCGACAACGGGATGACCTGCCTCTTCGAGAGCCCGCCGCGCGGACGGATGGGTCCGCGCTGGGACATCGAGGGGACGCTCGGGCAGCTCGTCGGCAGCGACCTGTACATCGGCTCCCCCGACCGCTTCCAGCACTACCCGTTCATCACCGAGACTGCCAAGGTGGACGAGGAGACGGTGCTGGACCACATCCGGGTCAATACCGATCCGCCAGTCGTGTTCGAGAACCCGCACAAGGCTCTCGGCGCGGCCGACTATGACGAGGTCGCTCGGATGGACATCCTGCTCGGCTTCCATGGGGCGGTCACGGAGGCGACGCCGCTGGTCTACGGCCCGCAGCAGGCCCGCATCGACATCGAGATCCTCTCCGCGATGCGGGAGAGCCACGACCGCGGCAACGTGTGGGTCGATCTCCCGCTGACTGAGCCGACGCGGACGGAACGCGAGGTCGAGGCCAAGTTCGTCGAGGTCTACGGCAACCCGCGCCAGCCCGAGAAGCTGGCCTCCGCCAACTTCCGCCAGGGCGGCACGCGCTACTGGGTCGCCAATTGGGAGTAGGAGAAAAAGAGGGACACCATACCAATTTCAGACGTCCGAAATTGGTATGGTGTCCCTCTTTTTCTCAGCCCGCGGAAAGCGGACGGTGAAGGTGGTGCCCTCGCCGAGGCGGCTGTCCACGGAGATGTCGGCCTCGTGGGCGTCGGCGATGGATTTGACGATGGCC
>Ga0194110_10007022_pt1 | contig 13043 bp, 6 predicted proteins | sample TA2Kig1200mmetaG_FD_146192 | JGI IMG/M metagenome (GOLD analysis project Ga0194110, IMG submission 146192) | Freshwater microbial communities from Lake Tanganyika, Tanzania - TA2015032 Kigoma Deep Cast 1200m | ecosystem: Environmental > Aquatic > Freshwater > Lake | place: Tanzania: Lake... | reverse complement strand
TTTCTGGTCATTGACGAGACGCCCGCCGTGGGCCTCTTCTTCGCCGAGGAGGGGCTGGCGCGCCGCCGCCAACTGTGCCGCCAGTACACCCAGGAGCTGATCGCTCGCGACAAGAACCATCCCAGCGTCATCATGTGGAGCCTGGCCAACGAGCCGCACTCCGATCATCCGGCGGCCAAACCCTTCTTCCGTGACCTGTACGACCTGGCCAAGTCGCTCGATCCTTCCCGCCCCACGACCCTGGTCAGCCACGCCGGATTGTCAGAAGAGTCGTTCGAGTTCTGCGACGTTCTGACGCTCAATCGCTACTACGGCTGGTACATCTTTGGCGGCCAGCTCGCCACCGCCTACGACATGCTCTCCGAGGAGCTGGACGCCATGTACGCCCAGTTCCACAAGCCCCTCATCCTGACCGAGTTTGGCGCCGACACGGTGGCCGGTGGCCACGCCCAGCCGCCGGAGATGTTCAGCGAGGAGTATCAGGCGGAGATGCTGGCCGGGTACATCCAGGTGCTGCGCCGCAAACCGTTTGTGGTGGGGGAGCACGTCTGGAACATGTGCGATTTCCAGACGGGGCAATCGGTGCGGCGCGTGGGCGGGATGAACCTGAAGGGGGTGTTCACCCGCGACCGCCGGCCCAAGCTGGCCGCCCATCGCCTGCGGGAGTTGTGGAAGGGGAAGTAGGTGGCAACGGCTACCGCCACGTATAAACGGATGAGCACCAACGTTGTTGATGAGCCTCAACCCGCCATCTGTTGATCCGTGTGCTATTCGTTGTCGCCGTGTTGTTATTCGTTGACGCCGGTGCCTGCGCCAGACACGCTCTGAGGTAGACCTGGAGGCCATAGAAAACCCCGTCGGCTCTGTGCCGCTATGATCAGCCCCAGCCACAGTGCCATGGGCTGAGCCTTGCTCACCGGCACCGGATAGTCGCCGACGAGCGCGGGCGGGCTACTCAAGTTGCTGACGGAAATGTCACATCTGCGTGTGCATTTGTTAGTAGTCGTAACCCTTCCAGCCTGACAACGTCGGGGAACAGAGCACGATATACGGCACAGAAGGGTGATCGTGCATCGTAGCGGCCCATAGCCCGGTAGGTTTGCAGAGGGCAGCCACCAGCACACCAGTAGCGCCATTGGCAATCCTGGCAACCTTCTTTTTTTTCTACAGGTGGGCTATGGATACCATTCCGTGTGGACTGCACTAGTGCCAGCGGGTCATTGGCCCACACGTCGGTTATAGGCTGATGCATGGTCATTTGACACTGGCAGATGCGGCCGCTAGGATCAATCACTAGATAACTGCGGCCAGCGGCGCACGGGTAGTGATGAGCAGTGACAAACTGAACCCGATCTAGCAGTGAGCCAAAAGGGCTGCGTTGGGGCAAATGCTCCTCGATGGCGGCAAACGCCTTGCGTAGGGCGGCGATGAGCCTCTCCTCCTGCAGTCTGAGGTCAGTGTGGTAAGCTGAGTTGTCGTTCTCTCGGTAGAAGTTGAGATTAAAATGGAGATTGTGTTCCACCAGCCAGGCTACTACGTTAGGCAGGGTATCTATGTTGCGGTCGGTGACAGTGACAGTAACATCGGGACACAGCCCCAGCATCAGAACCCGCTCGATGGTATCACGCACCGCGCTGGCAGATCCAGAGCCGTCGGCGCGAGGACGCTGGGCATTATGCTCGCCGTCCAGCCCATCCAGGGAGATGGAGAGGCGGATCTCTTGGGCCAGCATAGTTTCCAACATGTGATTACTCAGAGCGACGCCATTGCTGAGGATGACCGTTATCAGTTCCAGGCCTAGTGCGTCAGCTTGTGCTCGGGCGTAAGCCTGGAATTGTGTCACCAGATCAAAATACAGCGTGGGTTCGCCGCCGGCATACTTGATCTTAACTTGGCGGAAGCCGTGGCGGATAGCAGAGCGCAGGGCGGTGTCAATGGCTTGCCGGCCCACCTCCTGGCTCATCGTCTCCTCGCTTTTGGGCACGTAGCAATAGGCACAGCGCAGGTTACAGGCACTGGTGACATGGAGCCAGACATTGAGTGTGGTAGGAGTCTCTGGGGGCACCTGCGGTCGGCTGTCCAGGGGCACGAGTAGGCCCAGGCTTACCATCTCCTGTATGGTGGTACGGGTTTGCTCAGCAGGCCAGTCAGACGGCAGATGACCCAACACATCATAGGGTGTCTGACCACCCTCAAATGAGGTCAGGAGTTGGGCGGCAGGTTGGTTGAGGACGACAAAGTTACCAGGCGAGAGAATAGCTGTCCAGTCTGGGGATAGAGATTGCGCGAGAGAGTCGCGGCTGACGACATACGCTGTTGCGTTGTCAAATACTGTGACGGCAGAGGATTTCCGGGTCGCGACCTCAGCGCAGGCACAGTCGCATTGGCTCTGGACCGGGCTAGAGCTTCCTTCATCAAACAGTATGTGGATAGTTTGCATATAGAACCTCCAGATTACCTTCTCGGCTCAAAGAGATTAGTGCCCCAAGAGGATGTGGCTGATCTCCATGGCCCGTTGGCAAACCTCTAGCACATCTGAGTGCGCACTGGCTTGTCCTAAACGATGCCACTCGGCTTCGACATACTCACTGTAATGTAAGATGCTCTCTGGTCTTTCCAGGTTGTACAGCTGTCGTTCCAACTGGTCCACCAAAGCAGCGTGAGCAGCATGGCTTGCGTAGGAGGCAGCTTCCATGAGGCCACTGTGGTAGCAAGCCTGGACGTAAAGGTAGAAAGCCTTATTGTAGTGTTGCGTGGCCAGATCCTCATCACCAGCCTTTTCCGCTTCCCGGCCTGCTTCGAAAGCTATCTCTGCGTTCGCCTCTTCTAGACGAGCCTGGGCTGGGTAGAGTACCCGTTGGCAGGCTAGAATCAACTGAGGATAATTGCCTGCATGTCCCATTCGCCCCCAAAGCGACATAGCCTTCTGAGCTAGCGCAACCCGCAATGGGTCAGGTAGGTTCCACAGATGTTCTTCGAGGTCCACCACAAACTGGTCGTACGAGCGCCGGAACACATGACTAGAGTGAGTGTGTAATCCGGCTGCCCGGCACGCCTCAACGAAGTATTTGATAGCATCCTCGTACTGTCCGTCTTCGTAGCACAGTCTAGCTCGGTTCTCTGCAACTCGGGAGAGGAAACGTGCGTAGCCATAACCCGTCGCTATTTCCTCTAATTCGTTCAGTGTCTTTTCTAGCTTTTCCCGAGTGTCAATGCCAGCCCGACGTTGGTCTGAATAAAGATCGCACAAGGCATCCAACAGGTCGGCAACCTGAAACCAGGCCTGCCAATATCGGGCCCGTGCCAGAGCCTGCTCTAGGATTCCTGCCGATTTCTCCCATAATGAGTGTGCTTTTTCGATTTGTCTTTTGTCTTCTGCCAGGTATCGGGCCTGGTCACGATGAAACACTCCTAATTCTCCTTGGGCCTCTATCTCTAGGTCCTCACGCTCTTCTTCGCGGGCTACTCGGATGGCCTGCTCCAGATACTCATGGGCTTGCGCGAAATCATTTTCAGGCGTCTGATCTTGTTTGCCGATTTTGTCAATAGCCAGACGTCGGTAGAACTCTCCCCAGGAAATCTCCAGAAGGATTTCATCGCTTTTGTCACCGACCAAACTAAGAAGCTGTTCCGCTTGTCTCAAAGAATCCTCAGCATGATGCAGGCGAACATTGGCCAGGTAAACGCGACCTTGATAGATAAGCGCTATAGCTAAGCGTCGTTTGTCCCCTAACTTGCTGAAGAGCTCAATAGCCAGTCTCGCATAGCCTAGAGCTGGCCCCAGTTCGCCAGCTAGGTCTTTATAGTACGCCCGCTTCATTGCCACCGATGCCAGTTCAGTTTGATCCTTTGGATCTTGTCTAGAGGCAATCTTCATTGACTCTTCCCAACATGCGTCGCTCTTCGAGAAATCTCCCATCTGAGCGTAAGTCTCACCCAGGAAATTCAGCGCGCGTGCCGCTTCTCGTTCTAGACCAAGTTTTCTATACAGCCTTGCTGCTTGCTCACGATAGGCCATGCTCTCCGTGAGATTTTTCTGGAGACAAAAGGCCCACCCCAGGGCAGCGAAGACGTCTGCGAGCAGTTCTTCTCTTGCTCCCTCTCTATCCGTCGGTTCTTCTTCCCCAAGCTGGGCCAGCAGTTGGCCTACTGCTCTTAGCCTGGTTTCCTGACTATACCTGATCGGCCACCAGAGTTGACGAACTCTGACCATATCTTGAATCTCGGCCTTTCGTCGTTCCGCTGGGGGGTTGGTCTTAAGCTCATCTTTGGTCCAGGCATTCAGCACTGTCTGTTCTAGTTGCTCACAATGACCCTGACGGTAAGCTTCAAATGCCCCATCGTATTCCCTCCGAAAGCGGCGCCAACCGCGCTCCAGATTTTGATCCATTTCATAGAGTAATTGTTCAGCTATAAGAGCCTCACATTGCTGCTCAAGCCTGATCCATTTATCCACCTTCTCTGACTTGTCGAGCCAGCCTGGATCCTGCCTGGCGATATCTTCTTGCTCTTGTCCTAATATCTGTCGCCGTTCCTGACAATACGCAATGATCTTGCTATCCAACCAGTCAAGAACTGCTCTGAGTCGTTCACCACAGAAATCCTCCTCTTCGGGATAAGGGGTCCAAATAGAAACTAACTCAGGCGGAAACAGGCCAGTTTTCTGCCCTTCATACACCCACCGGATGGGCATTGCACCATCCCAAAACGCTCGGTGCAGCTGCTGCCTAATGAGGTCGTGAGGTAAGATGCAAATCTCCTGTTCATCTCCAAGGTAGCGGCATTTCGTTACATAGAAAGTCTCAAAAGGCTTGAGGTCGGCAGAAGAGTCGCCAGTTGTTTTCCCCTGGAGGAAGCTGTAAATGTCCTCAGTAAAGCGACGGCGCAGGTGGGCCATGTAGAGCATGGCCCATTGTTGCGAAGGGACATCCCCGAGCAGTGCCACTAGCCTACGAAGCAAGCCTAACTCAAAGCTATCATAGGAATCTGCTTCCACCAGCAACGACCGAATGCTGCTCAGGTTCATGTTCTTCTGACAGGCCAGATTGGCCACATCCAAAGTCAAGGCTACAGTGACCGGCACGCCGTCCGACTTTTCATGGATAAATTCAGCCAAAGAGTGAATGCCCGCTCTGTCAAATCCCAAATCCTGATGTTTCTTTCCAAAACTCAAGTTGATGTAATTGGCGATTTCCTTAAGCGAGAAATTACTTGGCTTCCAGAAGCGAATAGGCACCTTTGCTTTTTCTGGGGCGATCTTTGGAGGCCGACCGGCGATGATAACGGCAATGTCCTCTGTCGCCTCTAGAAACTCATCTAACAGCCAATGTCCCACTCGACTCTCTTGTATAGGCTCATCATAGGTATCGAACATCAACACAACGCCACGTCTCCCGTCTTTTCGGCGATCTCGGCCGAACTGGCGTAGACAAGCTAGAAAGTCCTGGTCCATCTCGTCTGATATTCTTCGCAGGCTTTGCTCGCTATACCCCTGGGCTCGCCCTCGGTCAAACATGTAGCATTTTTCCAGAAAGCCAGCGAAGAACTGCCCACTAGGATCAATTTCCCGGATAATACTATGCGTCACGCCACCGACCCGCTGGTTGGTCGTGTCGTAGAAGTCTATCAGTTGTCTATTGTATAGCAGCCCCTCTTGCTCACAGTACTTCTGCAGTCCTTTCAGGAACCAGGTCTTGCCCATCCCGCCCCCGCCATACACGTTCAACACGCACTCACGAGCATCCAACGGCAAAATGGCTTCGAACTGCTCAACGGCTTGCTTACGCGGGATGATGGGAAGGTGTTCTTGAGGGAAAGGCGTCTTTTCATTCTGAAGGTGTCGGGACTTTGTCTTGATCATGAGGGGTCTCCTTGAACTATATGTCAGGACTTACTATTCTCTTCTCACGAGGCTGATGTGTTTGGCCTCGCCTTAAGAGCCGGGATGGCGTCTGTAACGACCTCCTCCATGCTGTCTACGGCATCCTGGCCAAGCAAGGTGACTAGCTCATCGTCTAGCGCTAGTCTATTCACCAAGCGGCTGGCATCATCCAGCACCAAGCGGCTGGCATCATGGCGGTCGCCCTCAATAACAGCTTGGCGGTAGAAGCGTTCTAGGGCTGCCTGTAGGCCCTGCTGCACCTCCACGGCGATCTCTGGCTGGCCTTTCCCCTGGAACCGCAGCACCTGGGCACGGTGGTAAAGGCATTCGACTAGATAGCAGCTCCGGCTATCGGGCACCTCCTCTAGCCACCGACCAAAGAGATCAATAGCGCGCCGATGGATACGCAGCGATAGGTCAGGATCACGCGTCTCCAGATCCAGGGCCAGGATACGCCTCAAGGTATCGTCCAGTACGTATGCCTTGCGTTCAGCGCTCCACTCCACCAGGGCAGTATCCACCAGTCGATTGAGCATCAGCAGGAAATAGTTGCCACCTCGCCCCTTGAACTTACCAGCAGCGAACTCAGGAAGCAATGCCCGCAGAGTGGTCACGTCAAACTGGCGTAGCGGGGCGACGATGTGCAAAGCGTCGCTTAGATCAGTAGCTACATCTGCCAGCAGGCGCTTTTCGACCACCTGAGTAGTCAGCCACTGCAACAACTCGGGACGGTGTTGCTCGAAGTCAGTAGGCTTAATTGCCTGTGGCTTTCCTATCTGCTCCAGAGCCTCCACCACCGCTTGGTTGCCCCATGGGTAGCCGAAGGTCAGCTTGATGATGTTCGGTGCCAGTTTTGACCAGGAGGGGGCTTGTTGCACCATTAGTTGTTCGGAGTATTCGGGTGGGTTGAGTTTGCGCAGCAGGACACGCCTGCGCACTTCAAAGCGCTTCCAGCGCACCGGGCTGCGGCTGGCCACCACCAGTAGGATACGGTCAGCCTGCACCAACGGGCTGAAGACCTCAAACTCCAACCAGTCAAAGGCGTCTACCGGCAACTCTTCGCTGTTGTCAAGTAGCAGCATCACCGGCTGCCTCTGCTGTTTGGCATGGCGGTAGACGTAGAGCGAGAAGGTATCGGCCACCTGCTTAGCCTTCTGGCGGAAGGTGTACCAGACTTCTTCGTTGTCAGGATCGGGAGGCGGGAGGGAGCGAAAGGCTTCCAATGCCTTGGCAAACTCAAGATCGTGCCTCTTCGTTTGCCCCTCCAGTTGGTACATCTGGTGGGCCAGGACTTCCGGGCCAACCTTGTAGGGGTGTAAATCTTCCCATCTGCCTGCCAGATCTGTGAGGGCCGATAGCGTAGGCGCAAACTGACGGCTGTCCCACGCTCCCCTCTGCGCACGCTGGAGAATCTCTGTTAAGAGGGCCGTCTTCCCAATGCCTGGTATCCCATAAAAGTTTACCACGCATTGGAAAACGCCCCCACTGGCTTGCAAGATTTCAAGCCGATAGGCTACAGCCTCCAGTTCCCAGTCACGGTTAATGAACTGGACTTGGGGTTGAACTCGTAGTTGCGTCATAAGTGCTCCTCCTCCCACATCAGAAGAGCTCGTGGGTCGGCAATGTGAAAGAGAAGTGCTGCCTCCGGGTGGGCAGGGTCTCGGGGCAGGTGTTTCACCAGCCCTTTTCCCCGCCAGACCTTGAGCAGCGCCTCTAGTTCGACCTCAGATAGTTTGAGTGCATCGGCGGCTACATCGAGGGTGAACGGTGTACGCCGGAGCTGAAGCAGCTTGGCCAGCCATTCACTTCCGTATAACTCAAAAACTCTAGCTCTCGAGAACCAACGCAGAGCATCGTCAATCTCAATATCCGGGATGTACAATTGATCGGTTTGAAGCCGAGTGTGCTCGTTAACAATACGCTTGCAGATCCGCACCAGATCCCGAGGCGAGCCATGAGCGAATCTAATGAGACGGGCATCCACGTCCCAAGGTGCAGATTCAAAGTTGACGAGCTCAGTAAAGTGGGAATAGCGGCCGTCACTAGCTACGTAGAGGCGATTGAATAACACTTGAGCAATGCCAGCATCCTGCCATTCGACATTGATTATATTCAGCCTATCTTCTCGAAAGCCATCTGGCCCCAGTCGGCTACGCAGAGTAGGAAGCAATTCCGATGGCAAGAAGAATTTGAAGCATAGAGTGCTTAGCAAAGAAGCGGTGGCGATTAATGGGTAGAGCAATTCGGCTTGTCTCTCGGGGTGGTTGGCCGTCCACTCAAACTCGTCCACTCGATCAATAAGAACAAAAATATGTTCGATGCCTGCTGCTCTAGCTATAGCCACAAAGTGTGTGAGCCGTTCCGAAGAACTGATCTCCCCAGTAGTAGAAGTCTCCTTCGGTTCATATGTGAAAAGCCTGGCCATGGTTTCAACAGCTTTCGGTAGAGGCTCAACCGATGGTCCCTTGACCAGAGAAGCTACTACATCCGCTACCCGCTTGGTAGTCTCTGACTGTTCTTCAGGAGTCGCCAGGTGCGGTAATGTACCGAGCTCTCTAAGTTCCCCTCGCAGACCAGAAGGGACCAGCCGATCCGCGTAGTGCTGAACGAACCAGCGCAGATCTTCATATTCACGAGGGGGCAAATGCGCAATAGCGTCCGGAAAATAGCGAAAGAGAGCGTCAAGCAAAGCAGGTACAGCCTGATGCAGGATAGCTTGGCAATGGCTCTCCAATGATATATCGGCCAGGACGCGCAGAAAATCGTCGTGTAGCACGACTAGAATGTTGGGCCTCTGGTCGGGCCGTTGAAGTGTCTCGGCACACCATTGTTCCAGTTGGATACGATTGGCGCTCTTGCCACAGCCCCGCGGGGTGAATAGAAAGCTGGTGCGGGGTTCCTTCAGTTCTTCGAAGTAGTGAAAGGGGACGAAGTAGCGCTCAAGGTAAGGGTCACCGCTGAGCACCTCATCTGCCGCTTCGTATTCAAAGGGATCAAAACCGAAGCCCATGCGCTGCAGCCATGTAGCGCGGGTCATCAACGGCTCAGTGGGTAGTGATAGCCTCATGGTCGCACTCCGTGCCAAAAACTATAGAGCTGCATAGATTGCCTCAGGGGAAAGTAGTTGATCCTCTTGGTAACTTGTAGGAGTATCTTCAATGTGTTGGCTGATCTGGGGGCAGTAGTTCTAGATCAAACTCATGCTGATGTCGTAATTCGTCCATTTTGCCAGAAGAGCTGGACGTAGGATCCAAGGAACAATGTCAAACCTGTCCACAACACCACTAGGCCGGGGGAGAATCCAAAAGAGAATATCCCACCTGCAGAAAAACTGACAATACCCCAAGGCCCCTCTATGCCCTCTAGTCCCATTGCCGGGAAGAAGATTGTGGAACTCAAGATTACAGCCACTAGAGCCTCCACCAATGCGATCGAGAAAATCTTTCGAGTTTCCACCAGAGCATGTTTTATAACACCCCTCCCGTGTTCTTGGTAGATAGGAAGGTATCTGATAGTCGTGTACACCTCCCGGAAGATATATCCAAAAGAGAGTGAGTAGACAAGCAAACAGACAAAACCTAAGTTGAGCGGAGCACTAAGTATCCCCAGCCTCCACGGTGTGTCCTGCACTAGGAGAACAGCCAGACCAACTACAATCGCGCCAACAAGCCGAGGCATAAAGAGTTGCAAATAATGCACATCTTTTTCCCAGAAGAGCCTGTATCCGATCCAAAGGATGACAGCTATAGTGAAACTATAAAGCAGGGCCAACGCGATGAGAGCAACTTGAGAGATGAGCGGCTGCCACGGAGCTAGGAACCGAAAACTGGGTTTGTTGAGGAAAGATAACACCGCCATGAGGAGAAAGAACACCAGGCTACCGACAGCATAGTGCTGAGGTGAGCAGTGCATCGACAAGAGCAGGCGCAACAACCAGTCCTTTGTCTCTAATTCCTTCCAGCTATTAGCAGATTGGGTCAGATCATAGAGGCCCATATAATAGTCCGATATCATGCTGACAATCGTTGCCAGGCGGGCACTATCAACCATGTAATCCTTGCTCCTGATGTCACTGATGATATCTTTAAGCCATCTACGCTTGGCCTCTTCGCGTCCTCGGTACGCCAAAATCTTCTCCAGATACACCTTCTGTTCCTGAGGAGACTGAACCTCGTACTCGACAATGAAGGCACAGATTCCCAGCACAGAAGATGCATATGGTTGCAAAATGGGGATGTTGCTTTCGAGAAGAGAAACTATGGCCTTAGAGAAGTCGGTGAAGACCCGAAGATCATCCTTATTGCAGGATCGAACTACATTAGCACGGAAGTGCTCGTAATCCCGGACTAGCTGGACAACTGTTGCATAGCCCTTCTCGCACACATCAGCGAGGCACGATTGCCAGCATCCCAAAGCGTCGCCATCGTACTCTCTTCTCGGAAACAGGATAGGCGCTCCAGGTTTGCTCTCTATCTCTTTGCCAGCGCAGCTGATCTTGACGAGCCAGTAATTTGGCTGGCTTTGAGTTTCGAAACGGAAAATGCACTGTCGCAAGATCTGGTATCGTTCCAAGTAACTCTTGGAGAGAGGGCCTGTCGACTCCCTGGATTGGTCAGCTTGGCGTGCGACCAACTCAAACAAGCCCTGTATGCTGTTCCAATAGACATCTGCCTGATCCTTCTCAGGGTGACAATCTGGGATCATGGGAATTAGATCAAACAGAGCTTGCCACTGCAAAGGATCCTCCTTACTCAGCCTGTCAAACTCAGCACACCATCCCTCAACAGTATTGGAGAGGCATCTCAGGGAGAACAGTAGCTTGTCACCCTCGATGAAACCTATTTTATACTCGGGTCCATTAGGTGTTCCGAAGGTCTTAACGTCGAACTTCATCCTCATACTCCTAAGCTGCTTTGATGCGGCGAGAGCGTAATGTCAGCGGCGAACGTCTACCGCTGACAAAAGGGGGACAGGACCATCTCGCGGGCCCGTTGCCAGGCAGTCTCACTGATTAGCCAATTGTTGCCATCCTTCATCATCACTGCTTGCTGGTTCAATGTTTCTTGCCCCAGTCGTAGCAGTGTTCGCGGTGACCCGCCACACGCCTCGACCATCTCCGACTCCAGCCGACCGCCCTTAAGCGCGTCCACACAAATCTGATCCAAGCTCTCAATGTGGTAGCGGCTGAAGACCAGCAGGCGTTTGTGCAGGAGTTCCAGTAGGTGGCTCGTGTCCCACTTCAGATCATACCACAACACACGGTCCCGACGCACATTTTCCGACATTTCCATATAAGGTCGTATCTCAGCCGGCAAGAAGAAGCGAAATGCTATCCCGGGCAGGTCAAGAAGTTTCAAGTTGGCAGCTAGTGGTTTGATCAGCCGGGCCGCATTACTGAAATCCGCAGCAGTCTCAGCGAGTTCGTCAACGCCGTCTATCAAAATATAAACCGCCTGAAACCCTAATCTCCTGACCAAATCTACAAAGTGCCCCAATAAAGAGACATATGAGCCCAATCGTTTGTCCTCCAAGAGGTCGCTGAAGATCTGAGTTGGCCCTTCTTCTTGTTTGGGTTTGGGGAGGAAGCCCAGCCCCTCCTGGGATTCGGGATACAAGTTCAACTGCCGTAATAAACGCATCTGGGAAAGGCTAAGATTTCTGCCATATTCGTATACGTACCACCGCAGGTAAGCTCGCTCATCGGACTTTAGCTCGTCCTGCAAAGTGTTTTGCAGTGCTGGCTCGTCCTTGGCCTGCCGACATAGAGCAGCTAGGCCAGCACGGAGGATCATTTCTGCGTGAAATCGAGATAAAGGGATCTGCGGGTTCAGACGCTCTGCCTCCTCGATAGCACTCAGGTCGGTATGCAGGATGCTGAGAACCTTCCCACCTGGTATGTAGCCGCGGCGGCAGTAGTAGTCCAGCATCACCCGTAACGCTGTCTTGCCACAGCCACGCGGAGCAAAGACTAGCATTGATCGTGGGAACCTCGCATCGCCTACGATTTCTGAAAATCGGGGTGGCTCTACAAAGGACGCGTAAAACCACTCTTCTCCCTCCTCTTTCCCCGCCTCCAGAGAAGCAAAAGGATGCCCGGTGAACCCCAGGTTTTTGAGGAATGTTTCCAAACTACCTGACACGGAAGATTCATGTGGAAATCTTGTGCGATTAATGGTCATTGCCCCTCCTCAAATCCGGGATTAGAATGCCGAGCAGATTGGCTGCTTCGGTGTTGTATTTGGTGATAATGAAAGGGTGTGTGGCTGAATGGAAGACGTATAGGTGAGTGCATCGCTAGCGAGTCGCTGACTCAGGGAAAACTCCTCTTGTTGAACCAGTGCGGCCAAGCATTTCGAAGATAGCTTGCAGGTGATGACGATCTAGTTTAGTTGAAGGATTTTTCAAGGCTATTTGCTGCATCAAACCTAGATTGATATGAGGTGCTTGCTGAACAGGCGCTGTGCTCCGGCAAAATAGTTTGCTATGATGCTGGGTTCTCACGCAGGCGCCGTAGACAAAAAGCGACCGTCATCCGGGCAGGGAATGCCCGGACAACCGCCGCTTACCAGAAACGGTTGCCTGCAACAGCTATAGCCTTAAGGTCGCAGCACGCCAAGAGCCAGGTCTGCATTCGTGCCCCCTGGGGGTCGCTGCTACCATATGATTACGCCAGCTTGCTCCAATCCGACCACGTTGTCTACTCGATGCTGCCATCATTATACCATAAAAGCAGATATTGTCAAGAGTTTAGAACTATCAGTTGATGGTCAGAGTTCCACTCAGTCACCTGGGTTTACGACGCGCCCCACAAAGAGGATGGCGCCGGTCTCCAGGTCACGGATCAGAAAGACAAAGGGGCGATCAACGGTGACCTGCACAGGCTGCGCCGGACTCGACTTCAGTTGCATGATTACCGCCGTGGCTGCTGCCGCTTCCGTGCCCGCTTCGTCCACAGCGACGAACGCCTTGTGCACCACCGCGCCGATGAACAGGTCGTGCGTGCCATCCATCCCCGAGAAGTCCGCCACCCCAGGCTTGAAGGCATCGGCCATGCCCATGGCCCGCAGGGTCTCCTTCAGCTTGAAGCTCGAATCATATTTGAATCTGGGCATGGTCAGGGCGACCTGCCTGGACGCCAATCCCCGCACAATGGCCTCCACCT
>Ga0194110_10007014_pt1 | contig 13052 bp, 12 predicted proteins | sample TA2Kig1200mmetaG_FD_146192 | JGI IMG/M metagenome (GOLD analysis project Ga0194110, IMG submission 146192) | Freshwater microbial communities from Lake Tanganyika, Tanzania - TA2015032 Kigoma Deep Cast 1200m | ecosystem: Environmental > Aquatic > Freshwater > Lake | place: Tanzania: Lake... | reverse complement strand
GCGGGACCTGCCCCAAATACTTGGCCTATCAGGATCAGGATTTGAATGAATTGCAGAAGATGGCAGTATCCGATAAGGTTCCGATTGAAGATATCCGTTGCGACGGATGCCTTTCCGACAATGTCTACCCCACTTGTCGCGACTGCCGCCACGGGTTCCGTCGTTGCGCCGGGGAGAAGAAAGTAACTTGGTGCTTCCAATGTCGGGGTTTCCCTTGCCAGCGATTAGAGGATTTTTCCAAAATTCATGTGGTGAACGGAATTTGGCACCACAGAAGGGTGGTTGAAAATCTCCAATTTATGAAAACCCATGGAACCGAGGAATGGATAAAAGAACAGAAAAGAGAAGCGGAATGTCCAAACTGCGAAAAAATACTCTACTGGTACTCCCTAAAGTGCCCTCGATGTGACAGGCCAGTTCGTCAAAAATAATTTTCCCCTCTCCCTCTTTTCGCATGAAAAATGCTGGAGCTCATGTCATCGACTTCAAGTCACTTATCCCCCGGCAAAACCCTGGTTGTGGACATACTTAACACTGGGGGTTAGTGGTGTTATAAAGGAGGTATGCGGGTATGCGGTCGCGATTTCGGTCGGGAGGTAATCGCCCGAATCAAAGTGACGGTATTGCAAATTTTCTATAACCAGCCCCAAGAAAAGGTCTCCCTGGTTAATTCGAGCGCAAATAACACCCCCAAAACAACGTTAGACAAAACATTTCACAATAAGAATACAATGATCCTTAGCTTCGGTGGTGCCTTTTGCTCTTTAGTTCAAATTGCACTGATCACTTATATCATTTTTTATTTAAGAGATGTTAAGAAGTTTGATCTTTTACCTGCCACACTCTGTTTGACTACGATCAATATTGGAGGTATCTGTGGTAGAATTTTCTGGGGATTAATGAGTAATTGGTTATTCAAAGGATCTAGGAAAGAAGTCTTGAAATTGATCATATCGTTAATGTTTTTATCATCTCTATAGTGAACGTCATAAATAAGTAGACATAAAATTGGGTTTTATGTATAATACCTTTCGAAAGATGTTCAAATACTTTCGGGAGGGATGCCATGAAAGCATTGACAATAACAAACAAAACTGTGACCCGAGAAGCCCTATTAGAGATGGCAGAGAAGATACCGGGGGCCTGGATTGGGATACGTATTGCTGCCCTGCTTCTCCTTTTCGAAGGCTGGAAATCATCCCAGATTGCCAGCCTCTTTGGCCTAACCCGCTGGAGCGTCGTGAGATGGATCCAAGGAGTAAATGAGAAGGGAATCTTGGCGGTAGAGGCGAGGAAACAACCGGGGCGTCCTTGCCGTCTTGACGAAAAGATACAGAGGGCTTTGGAGAAGGACTTAGAAAAGAGCCCCCGGACATTGGGCTTGAAGCGAAACCGGTGGGATGGGGTGGTGGTCGTAGAGTATCTTGAACGGATTCACGGGATTCGATTGAAGGTGCGTCAATCTCAGCGATGGATTCGTCGATTGGGGTTTTCTTTGCGGCAACCGATTTACCGTTATGCTCAAGCCACAACCGAAGGGGTGGAGGAATTTCGGAAGACCGTAAAAAAAACTCCTGACGACCAAGAGAAGTAAGGGAAAACGACTTCTCCTTTTTTCTGACGAAGCGGGGTTTTGTCTTCATCCCAAGCTGGGAAGGATTTGGGTGAAGAAAGGAAAGCAACCTTTGATCTTGACAAAGAGCCAGCATCACAAAAGGCTGAATGTCTTTGGATGGGTCAATCCCCTTGCGGGCACTCATGGGATGGTGCGTCAAGAAAAAGGCAATACCGACGGGTTTCTTGCGATGCTTAAGAGTATCCTTCTTCGTTATCAACAAGTGGTGATTGATCTCTGGGTGGATCAAGCCCGTTGGCATAAGGGGAAACGGATTACGGAATTTCTTTCCTATCATAGGCGATTGGCAATAAACTACATTCCCAAGTATCATCCCGAGCTCAACCCCCAAGAGATGCTGTGGCGAACCATGCGATATGAGGAAACAACGGATACCTATTATGAGACATTTGAAGAATTGGTGTCCTCAGTTTTTAAGCGCTCCCGAACTTGGAAGCCCAAAAAGATAATGTCACTATGTCACTTTATTTAAGACGTTCGCTATAATTTTAGGACTCAATATTCCATTGCCGTTAGTTCTACTCTTCTTTGTTCTATTTCTTTTTGGTTTCTCAGCAATTGGTTGGAACGGAGTTTACCATGCATTTATTGGAGAATTACCTGATAAAGAAATGATTGGAAGAACAGTCGGGTTAAGTATGACGATTGTTTTTACTGGGAATCTTCTGGGTCCTCTCCTTTTTGGGAAAATAATTGATGTAACCAGCTCATATAGTATGGCCTGGTACTTTTTGTGTGTAGCAATGGCTGTGGCATTTATATTAATCAGTATGGTTAGGGAAAAAATATAAGTATCACCCCAATTGAGCGGAAAATCAGGCTGTTTTTTTTAAAGTGGGGTAGTTTAAAGCATTCCCGATTCGGCCATAAAGTTGTTTCGTCGCTTTGTTGAAAGTTAAATAGAGGACTTTGAGCCCCTTTGGGGTTGATATACCGTTCGGCTTAGAATGGTCCCGCCCTTTAACCTCAAAAAGACCACGGTTGCTGCTCCTGGTTATTTATCTGGAGATAGGGCTGGATCGGCTTCCATCCTAACTTTCTTTATCATCTCCACAATTTTGGGTCTCTCACTTTTTTGTTATTACCCCCTTTGATTCCGGATGGGTTCATGAATCAAACCAATAAAAAGGGTAGCCAATCCAACCATAAAAGAAAAAATGAACCATGAATATGAATAGGATTGAGTTTGATCCACAATATACCCAAAGAATGGAGGCCCAAAAAAGATACCAAACCATGCAATGGAGAGACTGATTCCTGTAGTGAACCCAGCTTGATCTCCCCCGGCAAGTTCAGCTACCAAGGTGAGATATACTCCATTCCATCCAATGGCACAAAACCCAAAGAGAAAGACTAAAACCACAATCGACCAGATTGGAAATCGAGCAGATAAGAGGGCAAAAAACAAACAAATGATCGAGGAAAGAGTCCCGATAATGGTTAGAACCATTTTTCTTCTGCCTCCGAAGAAAAAATCACTCATAGGCCCCCATGTGAGCCTTCCAATTACGCCTCCCATATTGGCGAGGGACAAAAAATAGCCCGCAGTAACCACAGAGAAAAGTAGTCTTTCTTTACAAAACAGAACGAGGTAAGTTTGAAGAGATATTTGAAGACCCATAAAAACGATCATCAAACAACTTAATATCATTAAATTTCGGTCTTTTAATATCTTCCATAATGAGGAAATGGGGAAGGATTGGAGCTTTTTATGATTTTTTTCCAGTTGGGATTCTCGATAAAATAAAAGGCAAAATAGACTGGAGAGGAGAGAGATCGCTCCCGATATTATGAATGCTTTTCTCCAGCTCAGGGAGATAGCCATAATAGGTAATGTGGCTGCAGCCAATACACCTCCTATGGGAATTCCTGTTTGTTTAATTCCCATTGCTGTGGCCCTTCCCCTCATGGAAAACCAAGACATTACGGCTTTTCCTGTAGCCGGGTTGATGGCAGCATGCCCCATGCCAGCCAAAAGCAACAATCCACAGACGATTGAAAAAGAGTAAGCAAAAGAAATAAAAAGAATAAATAACCCAACAATCAGCTGTCCAACTGCCATTGTCCAATAGACTCCAACACGATCCACTAACCATCCCATGGGAATAGAGAGGAAAAAAGCCCCTAAAAAAAAGATAGAAGTTAACATACCGATTTGGAAATGTTTGAGGTGAAGCTCAGACTGAAGAAATGGAGCAAGAGGCTGGACGGTTTGACCCGAGTAGGCATTCATCGCATGGATTGAAGTAATCAACCCGAGGATGACCCATTTGTAAGATTCTGTGGAGGATCTTCGTGTGATCCATTTGATGGGTAGCCGTTCACCCACAGATCTTCACCTTCAAATCCCACGATTGGATAAAACCGGCTATTCGCTTCTTCCAGAGGATAGATTCTTTCGACCGGCTATCCAAAAGAAAATACAGGCAAGGATGAGAACAGGAATACATATTATAAATGCAACCATGGAGCTTCCGCTGTTACCGTATAGATATCCTCCAAGCCAGGGACCCAATGCTCCCCCAATGCCGTTGTAGGGCTTCAGCTTAATTCAAAATTCTAACCTGTAAAAAGAGAGGTAACGGATATTCCAGCCCATCGATAACCTGAGATTTAATATTTTTCTTCGTATTGGTATTAAAGATCCGAATCATTGTCTCGGACGATTTCACCTCAACCAACCCTTCATCAATCGCAAACGGCCCGACTCCGGAGGAGATATTCCCGCAATTTCCTCTGAAATCAATGATGGGTTGTGTCAAATCCACTGCCCCAAATGTATAATCCACATCGCTATCTGGTCTCTTAGAAGGCGCAATAATTGCCAGCTTACTTGTCAACGAATCTGCCCCTCCCAATCCATCAATCTGCCTTCGATCCGGACTCCCAAATATCGCTAATATGACCTTCTTTCCCACTTCTGGACCTTGTGAGCAAAGAATTCTCCTCCACGATCGGTTTAAATTCATAGTGAGCACTGGGTCCTGAAGCTACACCCAACCTGACCATTACTTCATAGCCAACTGCTATCCCCCCCCCAACAAATTTTTTACCGTCAGATCCAGTCATTTCGCAAGCGGCCACAGCAGTTGGAAATATGGCGCACCCTGAATGAATCAGGGCTTCGTTGTTATACATGACGACATAAATGTTATCCAACTTGTCATTCCGGGCTTGACTAAGCCTGCCTTAGCCTGTCCCGTGCTTGACACGGAATTTTCGATACAGGGGAATCCAGTGTTTTCCTGGATTCCTGCTTTCATAGGAATGACGGTCTTTGGCATGACTAATGTCCCTGTATATCCTTTCCCAATAGGATAGCTCCTTTCTTTTTTAGTTTTTTCTCAATTTCAACCTTATTCGGAGCCACTCCAATTTTTCAACTAAGTTTTGCACTCACTCCACAATATGCTTAGCCTTTAATATGGTCAGCAAACTTAGTTTCCATCTCTCGCCGGAGGCGAATCAAAAAGTTAGACTCATCGTATACAACATCATCCCAATGTATTATTTCGCATTCCGCCACCGGCCGCTTTAAGCGTATGTCGCACGCCAGTCCGATGGGCAACTCGCTACCCTGAACGGCCAGCTTGGCCGGTCTTAGTGTACCGTAAACCGTGTACCCGCCGTCACCGTCCAGCACCTCACCGAGAGAGAGATTGCGTTTGGCCCTCGCCACCACGTCCCCAATGAAGTAGGTGGAAGAGCCTGTGGCTTGGCCAAGCAACCCAGCTCGCAGCACGCTCACTGAGAGTTCTAACCCTACTAGATGGTAGGGCCGATAATTTGCCGCGTAACGCCCGCTGGAATCCAGTTTCATACCAAATTCCTCTAAACTACGTTTGATGAGATCGTTTGGTACCTCAAAAACTACATAGACCCCCTTGCGTATGTCTCGGGGAACGGGCGTACCATCATGCTCCATATTGGACGCACACTCAATGGTCCCCTTGTGTGTTAGAACGCCACCTTCGCTTCGTGGCCGTAGAATGGTCTGCAGGTCATCGACGCTGCAAGGCGGAAAAGCTAAGCCTTCCGGCTGCGGGGTGAGCCCAGTATCATTCGCCACTAGTGCCATCTCTATACTAGTCTTGGAACCATCTGCAAAAGTAGTGTAAAGCCGCGGATTATCCTCGCCTCGCGCAATTCTCTCGGCAGAGAAACCTTGAATTTCCCACACGTTGTCAGGGGTCGTAGAATAGAAATGAGGAAGATGCCGAGATCCCGTGCCGGCGCAAACGACATCGAACCCGCAGCTTCGGGCCCATTCAACTAACTCACAAATAAGTGCTGGTTGGTCGCCGTAGGCCATGCTGTAGACCACACCAGCAGCGGCAGCTTTCTCGGCCAGTAGCGGGCCTACAAGCACATCAGACTCAGCGGTTAGCATTACGATATGCCGATGGTACTCAATCGCCTTAATTGCGTGTCGTATCCCTGCATCTTGTACGCCAGTAGCCTCAACTATGACATCCATGCCGTCTGCTGCAATCAACTTATTGACATCTTCTGTGAAAAAGGTTTTTCCAGTGCGTTTAGCTTCCTCATAATCCCGAGCCTTGTAACGCTCTTCCGGCCACCCTGCGCGTTTCATAGCGGCTTGCGCTTTATCGAACGATAGGTCAGCTACGCCATACAAGTGCACACCTGGTACGCGGCCCAATTGACTAATGAGCATTGCCCCCTCTTTTCCTGCTCCAATTAAACCAACTCGAAGCGGATTGCCGGCGACTTTACGTTCAGCCAATATTTGAGTTATGCTTCTATTCATCGATATTCCTCCTTGTGCTCAGTAATTTTTTTAGCCGATCCTATTTTATCGCCTGGTACTTTTTGTGGGTGATCATGGCTGTCGCATTTATCTTAATCAGTATAGTTAGAGAAAAGACATAAGGATCATCTTACTGCAAGTCAGGACCAACACGGCTCAGGAGTTCTTAAAACTCATAGATATCCAAAGGAACACTGTATCCCCTGCTCAACCCTGTCTTCAGCTCTTTCAGCAAACCCTCCTTATACGAAGAAAGAAACATTCCCAACCTATTCTCCTTTTCTACGGTATTCTAAACTTTTAAGTCCTTTGTCTAATCGCTTAGGTCCGGTGAAGTCAACTCGTTTGATCAATTGCTTGACTTCATCAGTTTAGAATATTGTCTACTCTTCCATTGCCCATTCTCTCGTTGATGAACAGAGGGATAAAGGGGGAGATTCAAATCGGTGCTAACATCCCATCTCTAAATCCGCCCAGGAGGTAGTTCCCTCCCTTACGCATGCTCACCGGAAGGACACTCTTTATTTCTGACAGCAAAATTTGGGAAATTTGGTTTTTAGAATGTACAAACTTGTCCAAAAGGCCAATAAATTCAAGGAATGCTCCTAATATTTTCGATTATTTTGGACAGGAGTGTAAAAAGATCATTTCTTTATGTCACTTTATTTAAGAAGTTCACTATATATCATAAAACTGCTCCAATCCTGGCACCTTGATTGATAGCCCTTTTGGCATCTAACTCCACAGCAGAATCAGCTCCACCGATCAGAGTCACCTTCGCCTGAGAGGCGATCAGATCTGATAACAATTCACGGATAGATTCCTGTCCAGCGCAAAGAATCACTGAATCAATATCCAGTAGCAACGGTTGGCCACGGTATAAGATGTGGAGACCTTCTTCATCCATCATCTGATAATGGCAATTGTTCAACATCTTTACTCTTCTGCGTTTCAGAATGCTGCGTTGAATCCAACCCGTTGTGGGGCCAAGGCTAGTCCCCATTTTGGTGTCTTTCCTTTGTAATAAAAAAACCTCCCGCTGTGAGGGGAACATTTTCGGTTCAATACCGGCTACCCCACCGCATGCCTCAAAACTGGGGTCCACACCCCATTCACGATAGAATGTAGATTTATCCATGCTGGCTGACGGACTTTGATAGGTTATGTATTCCGCGCAACTAAAGCCAATACCGCCAGCTCCGATGATCGCCACTTTATTTCCTATTGGTCGACGATCCAAAATAGCGTCTATGTAATTCATTACCTTGGGGTGGTCGATACCGGGAATATCGGGCGTGCGCGGTTTGGTACCTGTGGCTAACACAATTTCATCAAATTTCTCTTCCAATAGAGAACGGATAGTGGCCATGGTATTCAAACGCAAACAGACCCCGGTTGACTCAATAAGGCAGCGGAAATAGCGCAAGGTTTCCTTAAATTCTTCCTTCCCAGGAATACGTTTTGCCAAATTCAACTGCCCACCGATTTCGTCTTGAGTCTCAAAAAGGACTACTCGGTGGCCACGCTGGGCTGCTACTGTAGCCGCGGCGAGACCAGCCGGCCCAGCCCCGACGACAGCAATTTTCTTAACAATATTAGTGGGTAAGTATTGTATCTCGGTTTCATGGCAAGCTCGTGGATTTACTAAGCAAGAGACGATTTTATGCCTGAAGACGTGATCTAAGCACCCTTGGTTGCAGGCGATACAGGTGTTGATTTGATGGGTCATTCCTGTGGCTGTCTTATTTACAAATTCGGGATCAGCCAAAAAGGGACGCGCCATGCCGATGATATCGGCCTTACCGTTGGCCAAAATTTCTTCTGCAACGTCCGGTGTATTGATTCGGTTGGTCGTGACAAGTGGAATGGAGATGTGAGGGCGAATCTTGGCGATGCAGTCAGTCCACGCGGCTCTAGGGACAAAGGCTGCAATGGTCGGGATGGGGGCTTGATGCCAACCTACATGGGTGCTGAGGATATTGGCGCCGGCTGCTTCGGCCCTCTGTGCCATAGTAATCAGTTCGTCAAAGCAACTACCGTTAGGAACTAATTCAATGACTGGTTGACGGTAGATAATTATAAATTCAGGGCCCATCGCTTTGCGAATCTGGAGGATTACCTCCATAGGGAGACGGATTCGGTTCTCCAAATTTCCACCCCACTTGTCGGTACGCTTATTGGTCATCGGCGAAACAAATTGGTTAAGCAAATAACCACCCGAGGCCTTAATCTCGACACCATCATAGCTAGCCATACTGGCCATCCGGGCAGAGAATACAAAGTCCTTTATGGTTCGCTCAATATCCCTCTCGTTTAAAACCCTGGGGTGATATGGGTGGACTGGGGATTTGACTCCCGACGGAGAGACACAATTGGGATGAAAACTGTAAGGGCCTGCATGGAGAAGCTGTGTTAAAATCTTGCACTCCGGTGCCGCTGAGTGGACCGCATCGGTCACCAACCTGTGGGCAGCTACTTCTTCTTCGGTTACCAGTTTGGTTCCACCTTGCATTAAGCACCCTTCTTCGTTTGGGCTAATACCGCCGGTAACGATTATACCGCAACCGCCACGGGCACGCTCGGCGAAATAGGCTGCCAGACGATCGTAGACACGGATATCATCTTCCAGACCAGTATGCATTGCGTTCATTAAGATGCGGTTTTTCAACTGGGTGAAACCCAAATCAAGAGGTGTAAACAGGTTTGGATAATGGGAATTGGGGAGCATTAGGTTAAGTATTGCTTTCTGATAATGGATTAATTAGCCATTAGGGTAAACCCCCAGCTTTGCCCCGGTTGTGGACATACTGGTGGCACGGCTGATACTCAACGCCCGGGCAACCACATCCGGACTTTCTCCATCCTGGACGCTTCCCACGGCGCGCTTTCGCAATTCGGTCAAGGTCCGGTGATCCAATCGTCGTGCATCCATCGTTTCCATGGAAGCACTATAACACCTATGTCAATACTATTTTTAGACGGCTAATAATTCCTAACCCAGCCATATCAAATGGTTTTCCATTTGTTTTGGCTCCCGAGGTGCTTTTTAATGATTATCGACTTTAAGGTTTACAAACAAAATCGTTTCGCAATATGATTCATTAACCCACCATCCCGCACAAGCTCTTGCATAAATGGTGGAATAGGTTTGGCCTGGAACTTCTGTCCGCTCTTGAGATTCTGGATTTGGCCTGTATCGAGATTCACTTCGACTTCTTGCCCCTCTTCTATCCGGTCCGAAGTCTCGGCACATTCGAGGATGGGTAGGCCGATATTAAAGGCGTTTCGATAAAAAATCCTCGCAAAGGTCTTGGCAATGACGCAGGAAATCCCAAGAGCCTTGATGGCTAAAGGTGCATGTTCTCGGGAAGAGCCGCATCCGAAATTTTTCCCGGCCACAATAATATCCCCTGTTTTCATCTTTTTATAAAAATCCGGGGAAATCCCTTCCATACAATGCTTTCCAAGCTCTCTGGGATCTGTGATATTAAGGTACCTTGCAGGAAGAATCACGTCAGTATCCACATCCGATCCGAATTTCCAAATCTTTCCTCGGAGAATCATTTCCTTCACCCCTTTTGTATCCCCATTAGCTTCTCACTACTTCTTCTGGACTTGCAATCCTACCCTTGACCGCACTTGCAGCAGCCACAGCAGGATTGGACAGATAAACCTCGCTTTCCGGATGTCCCATCCTGCCCACAAAGTTTCGGTTTGTCGTTGCAATGGCCCGCTCACCCTTAGCTAACACCCCCATATATCCCCCAAGACAAGGGCCGCATGTAGGAGTACTGATTGCCGCTTTCGCATCCAGGAAGATTTCTACAAGCCCCTCCCTGATGGCCTGACGATAAATTTCCTGTGTGGCTGGGATGATAATCAACCGAACATAAGGCGCCGCCCTATTCCCCCGAAGAACCTCAGCAGCTACCCGAAGATCTTCAAGCCTCCCATTGGTGCAAGATCCGATGACAACCTGATCGATGGAGATATCGCCCACCTCGCTGATAGGCTTTGTGTTACTGGGTAGATGCGGAAAAGCAACTTGAGGTTCGATCTTGCTCACATCATATTCCCTCACTTCAACATAATGGGTATCCGGATCGCTCCGAAATATTCGATAAGGTCTGGAAGCCCTTCCCTGAATATATTCCTCAGTCACCCGATCTGGCTGGAAGATCCCATTCTTTGCACCTGCCTCAATCGCCATATTCGCCATTGTAAATCTTCCTGATATAGAGAGCTTTTCGACCACATATCCAGTAAATTCCATTGCTCTGTACAAGGCTCCATCCACTCCAATGTCTCCAATGGTGTAGAGAATGAGATCTTTACCGTCAACCCATTTTAGTAGTTTTCCTCTATATATGAATTTCATTGACTCTGGAACCTTGAACCAGAGTTCCCCCGTGAGCATCGCTGCCGCTAAATCGGTGCTCCCCACTCCTGTTGAGAAAGCTCCCACCCCTCCATATGTACAAGTGTGGCTATCTCCTCCTATCACTACATCTCCGGGTAAAACAATCCCATGATCAGGAAGGAGCGCATGTTCAATCCCCATTTCACCGACTTCGAAGTAATGAACAATTTGGTGTTGTTGGGCGAACTCCTTCATGCGTTTGCAGTTCTCAGCCGATTTAATATCCTTATTTGGGGCAAAATGATCAGGGACGAGTACAATCTTATGGCGGTCAAAAATCTCCTTGGCTCCGGTTTTCTCTATTTCCTCGATGGCTAATGGAATGGTTATATCATTTCCCAAAGCGATGTCGATTTTTGCTTGGATCAACTCTCCCGCCTCGACTTTTTCCAACCCTGCATGAGCAGCTAATATTTTTTCCGTAATTGTCATTCCCATCTTCAGCCTCTATCTTCCCTCAATACCACTTGGAAACATTAGACGAACCATCTTTACTATGGCATTTATACATTTTTGGAATCGTACTTTTATAGGTATATTATTTTCTTCCTAACAATTCCGTAAGGGTTGAGATATCTTTCAACTCTTCGATTACCATCACTTTTTCTAAGATTGTTTTTAGCTTCTTCTCATTAAAACAACCTTTTGTGATTTTTTTAAATTTTATCACCATTTCCTCTTCAGTTAATCTTTTTACTGGAGTCCCTCTCGAATCATAAACGACCATTTCTTCTTTTGTACCGTCCACATGTTCGATGATAACTTTTGATGCAAATTTCTCAGGGAAAACACTCTCCAATTCTTGATCCTCAAATCCTGAAACCTTTTTTGCGAAACCCAATATTTCCTTATTCCTTATAAGTTTATCATGGAAAACATTTGGATCTTCTACATCCTTCAACATCCCAATAGCAGTAATAAAGGGAAGACTGTACTGAGCAGCCATGATGGATTTTGGCTCATAAACCATATGCTGAGCCACAGATATTTTGGGGCCTCCAACAGATATTGTTTTTATTTGTTTTGTATTGAATTTTTTGCTCTCTTTCATCACTTTAATTGCATCGAGAGTAGAATGAAACAACCGGCAGCAAGCATAGGGCTTAACGCTGATGTGTCTTATAATGAAATCTTCTCCAAGATGACCGTCAATCTTCTCCAGAACCGGTGAGATTGAAAATACCCTGCAATAACCAAACTTTCCATCCAAGACCCGGGAGGGTCCAGTAAATCCCTTCTTTGCGAGAAGGGCTGCAGAGACTCCGTTTTCGGCTGCCATACCAGCATGGAGTCTCTTTATCATTGTCCCTTCTTCATCCTGGGAAAATTCAACGATTCCCGAGGCCATTGATCCAACAATCCCAAACCCATTGAGATACTGCTTCTCATTTAAATTCAAAATTTTCCCGGCTGCCGCGATTGCACCAAAAGGCCCATTTGCTGATGTTGGATGAAACCCTCTTTCTATTAACATTGGACCAACCGCCATCCCTACCCTGCCCATCACCTCATATCCAGCTACTACGGATGTGATGAAATGCTTTCCATTTATATGTTGTTTTTCCCCTAAAGCCAGGGCTGCCGGAATGACAACGGCTCCAGGATGGGTAACAGATGGATCATGGGTGTCATCGAATTCGAACCCATGCCCCATAGTGGCATTCACCAGCGCCGCATATTGGGGGCTAGTTTTATAAGAGTGGGCAAAGACAGTACACACTCCTTGACTACCAGATTCTTTAGCAAACCTGGAGATAATTTTTGAAGAATCTTTTATCGAACTGAAAAGTCCCACCCCAATCAGATCGAGGATTAATAGTTTTGTTAACTCGACAACATCTTTTGGTAATTTTTCAAACCTTAAGTCCTTGATAAATTTTACTAACCTTGCGGTTCTGTTTATATTTCCATTGCCCTCTTTTTTCATAACTACTCCTTTAAGGGTAAGTATCACAGGAAAAGCTTTGATACCTGTAGTACTCTTCTACTCGAATAGACATGAATGAAAATTCAACTTCTGTAGTAATCTAATGAACCTCCATCGGAGCCGGTGGTTCATTAGGGTGTAATTATATCTTTATTGATTGATTGTTATTCTCTATTTAATCAATTTAATTTCTTTGAAATATTTTTCTGCTCCCGGATGTAATGGGATTCGAATACCTGTCAGTGCATTTTTTAGTTGCATGGTTTTCCCTGCTACATGGGCTTTGGCAAGATCTTCC
>Ga0194110_10007011_pt1 | contig 13053 bp, 10 predicted proteins | sample TA2Kig1200mmetaG_FD_146192 | JGI IMG/M metagenome (GOLD analysis project Ga0194110, IMG submission 146192) | Freshwater microbial communities from Lake Tanganyika, Tanzania - TA2015032 Kigoma Deep Cast 1200m | ecosystem: Environmental > Aquatic > Freshwater > Lake | place: Tanzania: Lake... | reverse complement strand
GCCTGAACTTTGCCCTACCAGTTGAGTGGATCGGCCAGGTCGCCAAGGGAAATTCGGGAATGCCGATAGGTGCAGCACCTGTCGCTCCTGTACCGGGCACGGCACCGAAAGAGGGATGGGAAAAACGGGCTGTTGCGTTGGAAAAAGCCAAAGATTGGCAGGGCCTAAGTGCTTTTTGCCGCCAATGGCTTCGGACCGAACCGGACAACGATTTAGCCAGCAAATGGTTCATGCTTGCTTCCTGTTTTTTAAGGACTCAGGATGAGCCTAAAAGCGCAGGCGCCTGGTTCAGCCTCGGTGATGCTTACTCTGAATTGGGCCGTTACGGGGAAGCAAAGAGAGCTTACCGAAAGTCCCTAAGCTTTGAGGCTCTTCTTCCTGGACTGGAGGCTCTCACCTGGGCCTGTCTTGGCGATACTTACTCAAAATTGGAGAGCAACAAGGAAGCCATAGAGGCTTATCGCCAGGCGCTGCGCATTGACCCCCGTTGTGATACTGCCTGGCTTGGCCTTGGAAATTTTTATGCAAAACTTTCCCGCCACCAGGAAGCTGTTGAAGCTTACCGGGAGGCTCTGGGTCATAATCCCCTACGTGAGCATTCTGTTACAGCTTGGTCCGGACTTGCCCTTTCGTATGCTCAATTGGGCAACCGTAGTGCAGCCCTGGAAGCAGTCAAGGAGTTGCGGCGCTATGACCCGAAGAAAGCGGAAGAGCTTTTCAACCTTATAATAAAGCAGTAATGCATAGAAATAAAATGCCTCGCTTTTATCTCAATATGCAATTTCCAGAACTGTTAGTAACTTTTTCTCTCTTGAGAGGTGCAATAGTTGAGTAGGGAGGAACAAATCAAATGATGCAAATTTATACTAAGTTAAGAAACAAAATATTTAAGATGGAAGCCTTGCCAGTTTATGCACTTGCTGTTTTGGCTGGCATTATAACATTCATTATATTAGTTGTATTTAGGGTTGAATCTATTGCTATATATAGTTTGTTAGGTATAATTATTGGTAGCTCTTTCACCAGTTTCGCATCATTGCTTATTGCAAAGGAAAACCTTCGAGGACAACTTCTAGCAGCATCTCTCGACAAGAGGCTGGAGACTCACCAGAAGGCTTACGCTTTGTGGCACGAAATCGTAGCATCGGCAGTTCGCCATCCAGACTCAATAGGGGATGTTTTTAGTGAAGCTGAGAAATTTTGGAAAAACAATTGCTTATATCTTGATCCTGCTTCTAGAAAAGCTTTCCGGGACTGCATAATGTTCGCATCATCACACTTCGGTCTGCTTCCCCCCAGGGAAGATAACAAGAAGTTGATAAGAGAAAGTTGGGATGTCATCATACGGCCAGGAGAATTGCTTGTTGAAGGGGTGGCGCTCCCTAGCTTAGGCGAAAAAGAATATTTAATGAATTCAAGAAAACCTGAGAACGCACCCTAGGATAAAATAGACTTCCCAGCCTGTGAAGATGGCGGGCAATGCCCGCCCTACATCTGACGGAAATGCCACTTTTCCACTGGTAAGGCCGGGTTTCAAACCAACCCTACCTCCCCTCCCCTGCCCCTGCCAGCCATTCTTTCAAGTTTTCCGCCACCTTCTGATTAAAGCCCGGCAGGGTCGCCAATTCTTCGGCGCTCGCGGCCCTAATGGCCTCAAGGTTGGGGAAATGCTCCAAGAGGCGGCGTTTGCGCACCGGGCCGATGCCCGGAGCGGCATCCAGGGCCGAGGCCAGCATTTCCTTCCGCGCCCGGCGGCGGTGGTAGCTGATGGCGAAGCGGTGGGCCTCGTCCCGCAGGCGCATGAGCAAAAGCAACCCCGGCGAATTGGCGGGTAAGAATAAAGGATTCTTCCGCCCCGGCAAAAATACCCGGTCCCGCACCCGTTGCCCGGCCTTCTCAACCTCTTTGGCCAGGGCCGCCACCGGAAAGGGCGCCGCGCCGCCCTCTTTCAGGGCCTCCATAACCGCGGCCAGCTGCCCCTGGCCGCCGTCCACCACCAGCAAATCCGGCCGGGCCTGGCCCTCCTTGCCATAATGCCGCCGCACCACCTCCGCCAGCATGGCGAAGTCGTCCTGGCCCGCCACGCCCCGGATGCGGAAACGCCGGTAGCCCGATTTGTCCGGCTCGCCGTCAGTGAAGGCCGCCAGCGCGCCCACGGACTGACTCCCCTGGAGAGTGGAGATATCCACGCACTCCAGGCGGTGCGGCGGGACAGGCAGGCGTAGGCGGGCCTGCAGGTCGGCCAAAGCTTCGGCGGGATCGCGCTTCTGCCTTCGGCGCTCCAGCGCGGCCCGGGCGTTGTCTTGGGCCAGGGTCAGGAGCCGGGTTTTGTCGCCTTTGGGAGCGGCCAAAAGGCGCACCGGCCCGCCCTTCTGCTCGCTCAGCACTTCCGCCAGCAGCCGCCGGTCGGGAATATCCGCGGGCAGGAGAATTTCGTCCGGCAGGGGCCGCCCCTCAGCGTAGTACTGCTTCACGAACCCCTGAAGCAGCTCCTCCGGAGGCGGCGGCTCCGGAAAGTAATACTCCCGGCTGCCGGTAACCAGCCCGCTCCGCACCAGGAGCACCATCACCAGCGCCCTACCCTCCCCTGCCGCCAGCCCCAGGACGTCCTGGTCCCGGAGGCTGGGCCGGGCCATGTCCTGGCGCTCCAACGTGCCCTGAATGGACTGGATCCGGTCCCGGAGCACCGCGGCCTTTTCAAAATCCATCGCGGCCGCGGCCTGGTCCATCTCAGTTTTAAGTTTTTTCAGCAGGTTCCGCCCCCGACCCTTTAAAAACATCACCGCTTCCGCCACCGCGCCGCGGTATTCCTCCGAAGTAACCTGTCCGGCGCAGGGCCCCAGGCACTGCTGCACCTGGAACTCCAGGCAGGGCCGGGACCGGGTTTGCATGCGGCGTTCCTTGCAGGTGCGCACCCCGAAGACCCGCTTCATCACCTTCAGGGTTTCCCGGGCCATGCCCGCGGAGGAATAAGGCCCGAAGTACAAGGCGCCATCCGCGGAGAATCGCCGGACAAAGCGTAATCCCGGGAATTCTTCCCCCGGATCCAGACGCAAACAGAGGAAGTTCTTGTCGTCCCGGAACATGACGTTGAACCGGGGCCGGTGCTCTTTGATGAGGTTGCGCTCCAGGATGAGGGCTTCCCGCTCCGTGGGGGCCAGGAGAAAGTCCACCCCCACCGCCTTTTTGAGCATCAGCGCGGTCTTGGGCCCCTGCTTGTCGTTCTTCAAATAAGAGCCGACGCGGTTTTTCAGATTAACCGCCTTGCCCACGTACAGGACCCGGCCCCCGGCGTCTTTAAACAGATACACCCCGCAGGCCGCGGGGATCTGTTTCAAGGCCTCCGCCAAAACGGGATAGGGGGAGGCGGATTTTTCTTGTGAACCGAGCATCTTATGTTTAAGAATATCAGTAGCCCCGTCTCTGTCAAGGTGAGGGGGCAGGGGGTTAGGGTTCAGGTTTCAGGGTTCAGGTTTTAGGTTTTAGGTTTTAGGTTTTAGGAATTGGGATCAGGGACTCTTTAATTACTCCCTTTTTAATAGGGGGGTGAGGGGGGATTTTTTCTCGTTCCCAAGATCCTGCTTGGGCACGCAATTGGAGCCGAAGCTCCTGCTTCGGCAATCTGGGTGATCTGTGTTTATCGGCGTTCATCGGCGGTTTAATATTTTTGCCTTGCTTCTATGCTTTATGGGATGGGGCTGTATGGGAGAGTCTTCCCCGGCCCGGGTGGAACAGGCGCTTAAGGCCTCCTGGCAGAGCTATGTCCGGCATTACATCTCCCCCGAAGGCCGGGTGATGATTCCGGAGCGCGGCGGGGAAACCATCTCCGAGGCCCAGGCATATGCCCTGCTCCGGGCCGTGTGGGCCGGCGATCAAGCCACCTTTGCCCGGGTTTACGCCTGGACCTATCATAACCTTTCCCGGCAGAAGACCCACGGCGACAGTCTCCTAAGCTGGCGCTGGGGCCGAAAAGCCGACGGCTCCTGGGGCGTTCTGGATGCCAATACCGCCACCGACGCGGACCTGGATTATGCCCTGGCCTTGGCTCTGGCGGCCCGGCGGGGCTGGCATCCGCCGCCAGACCTCCCTCCCTACCTGGAAGAGGCCCGCCGGGTCCAGGCTGCCATCCTGGAAAAAGAGGTAGTGCGCCTCCCAAACGGCGAACTGCTCCTGACCCCCGGCAACTGGCAGGAAGACCGGCCCCCCTACCTGGTCAACCCCTCGTATTTTTCCCCCGCAGCCTACCGGCTGTTCCATCAGATATTTCAACGCACTGAGCATTCATCCGGATTGACCGCGACCCCCTCCTCCACCCCATCCCCTGCGACTATTTCCCCCTCCCCCTTGAGGGGGGAGGGCCGGGGTGGGGGTGACAAAAGCTGGAACCGCCTCCATCAGTCAACTTACCCGTTCTTGGCTATGTTGGCCTCAGGAGTGGGAGATATGAAAGGCGTCGGCCTATTCCCCGATTGGTGCCGGTTGGACGCCCAGGGCCGCCCGTACCCGGCCCCGGACAAGCCGTCGGACTTCGGCTGGGAAGCGGTGCGCCTCCCCTGGCGCCTGGCTTTGGATGCCATGTGGTTCAAGGAGGAAAACGCCTCCCGCCTGCTGGCCCAGAATTTTTTGCCTTTCATTAAAAGAGAATGGCAGGCTCGGGGCAGGCTGTTCGCGATTTACGCCTATGACGGCTCTCCCCGGGTGGACTACGAAAGCCCGGTGATGTATGCGGGGGTTTTAGCCGCGGCCCAGGCTACCGGAGACCAGGACCTGGCCCGGCTGATGGTGGAAAAGATCCTGTCTTTCTACCGGGAAAAGGACGGTCAATCTTATTTTGAAGACCCGGACAACTACTACGCCCAGAACTGGGCCTGGCTGGGGTTGGCGATGTATGCGGGGTGGGTGAAAAGTTTTTAGGATGGATGCCTTAGTGTGGTGCGTAAGACGCACCCTACAGAAGTCCGCCTCAGTGCCCGCCAAACAATGAATTGCCTAAAAGCAGATTATGGCGGGAATGGAGTCCCGCCCACCAGTTATTATAGGATACGTCTTATGCACCGGTGCAACGCCATCGGCTCTACTTCTCATCCGGAAACCAATAATTCAATCTCCCGTTCCCGCAATTGGCGCGCCGCCTCCGCCAGGGTCTCAGTCTCAGTCTCGGACAAGTTCTTAACTCCCTCCCTAGTGATTTGCCACACGTCGATGGGCGGCCCTAAACCGTAAGCCCCCACCTCGATGGCTTCTTCAATCACCTTGTACGCCAAAATCGAAGCCCGCTCCAGGTCCAGCTTGAGACCTTGGTACTTGCGTAGCAGGGCATAAGCGAAGAGGTCGCCGCTACCCACCACCAGGGGCCGGTCCTCCATCCATTCGGGGCCGCCCATGGCCGTGAGGTGGAGAATCTCCGCCTTCCGAGGAAATTCCGCTAACATAAAATCGGCAAAGTGAAGTTGGAGCAGTCTCTCCGGGTCCGGGGGCAGAAATTGGGTGCGGAAGTCCATCTGCACCAGGTCGGTGACGCACTGTTTGACGATATATCCCAACTGGTCCCGCAGATTAGCCAACGTCTGGTCCGGCGGCAGCGTGGCCAGGCGTTCCGCCACCCGTTGAATCAGGGCGAGTTCCCCAGCCGCGGCCCACACTATGCGGTCGTTGAGCCGGTGAATCTTCTTCCCCGGGGTGCGCACTTCCCCGGTAGTGACCTGGCCGTCAGAGGCCGCCACGATGCCGTCTTCCGCAGGTATGGCTAATATCAGAGTCATATCCTCCCCTCATTCGGAGTTCATATTATCAAACAAACATAGAAATCTGGGAAAATCTTTCAGCGGTTTAGCGGGTTAGCGGTTCGGCAGTTTGGTTTTTCTGACCCGCCAAACCGCTAAACCGCCAGACCGCCACCCGAAATTTTCCCCTTCCCGCCCCTAATATGGTATAGTGGCTAAAACCCCACCAATCGATGGACCGGGAATACCCCCACATCTACACGGTGAGCGCCCTCACCCGGGAGATCCGGGAGCGCCTGGAGACCCATTTTGCTCTCGTCTGGGTGAGCGGCGAGGTCTCCAACCTGAGACAGCCCCTGTCGGGGCATTTTTATTTCACCCTGAAAGACGCCGGGGCCCAACTCCGGGCGGTGCTGTTCCGGGGCAACCACCTCCACCTGCGCTACAAGCCCCAGGAGGGGGCCCAGGTTCTGTGCCGGGGCCGCCTCACCGTTTACGAACCCCGGGGGGAATACCAGCTGGTGGTGGACTACCTGGAACCCCTGGGACTGGGGGCCCTGGCCCAGGCATTTGAAGCCCTGAAGACCCGCCTTCAGGCCGAAGGGCTGTTCGATGCGGCCCATAAAAAGCCTTTGCCCTTCCTGCCCCGGCGGATTGCCCTGCTCACCTCCCCCACCGGAGCGGTGGTGCGGGACTTCCTGCGCCTTCAGCGAAGCCGCCACCCCAACCTGGAAGTGCTCATCTTTCCGGTGAAGGTCCAGGGGGGGGAGGCCGCGGGGGAAATTAGCCGCGCCCTGGACGACCTGCCCTCCTACCCCGGCATCGACGTCATCGTCCTTACCCGGGGCGGCGGCTCTCTCGAAGACCTGTGGCCCTTCAACGAAGAAATCGTGGCCCGGGCCATTCACCGTTGCCCCCTTCCGGTGGTCTCCGCCATCGGCCACGAAGTGGACTTCACCATCGCCGATTTCGTGGCCGACGTGCGGGCCCCCACCCCCAGCGCCGCAGTGGAGCTGGTGGTTCCTGATAAAGCCCAACTCATCCATCATCTCCACCGCCAGGCCGCGTCCCTGGGCCGGGCCTGGAGACAGAGGCAGCAAGCCCAGCGCCGCCACTTAATGCTCCTGTCCCGGCGGCTGCCGGATCTGCGCCGCTGGCTGATGGATTTGCGCTTCCGCCTGGATGAGAAAAGCGAGGCCCTGGTGCGCCGCACCCGGCGCCTTTTTCATAATCAGCGCCAGCACCTGCGCCTGGACCGGTCCCGGCTGTTTTTGCTCAGCCCCCGGCGGGCCGTCACCCTGACTCGCCAGGAATTGGAACGGGCCGGACAGACCCTATGGCGCCGCTGGCAGCGCGGCCACCAGGAACGCCGCCGCGAACTTAACGTCATCCAGACGCACCTGGACCAGCTTAACCCCTTAGCCATCCTTGAACGGGGCTACGCGGTGGCCACCCTGCAACCCGCGGGCGTCATCATCCGGGACGCAACCCAGGTCCCCCTGGGCGCCGAGGTCCGGGTCAAAGTGGCCCGGGGCCGGCTGGATTGCGAGGTGGTGGAAGTCAGTGAGCAGTGAGCGGTTTTCAGGGGTCAGGTTTCAGGTTTCAGGGATTAGGGATTAGGTTCTGGGGGGGGGAGAAGCCTGTTATTTGGTGGGGCGGGCCTCCGTGCCCGCCGGAACTTGATAGAAATGCTCGTTGAGTATGTGAGGCCCCGCAAAGGGAGCCAAATAAAGGTACCGTTGGAAGGTAATGAATAGGCAACCAATGAAACGTGCGTTTACAACTTGGGAATCGGAAACCGAATATTTTCTTAAGATACCTTTTGATCAAAAAGATCGCGCTAAATCTATAAGTGGCTATCGGTGGGATACAGAACAAAAATGTTGGTTTTATCCTAGAACTGCGAGAATTTATGACTCAATTATTTCTGAATTTGGAGATGATCTGGTCTCCATTGAAATAACTCGCCCATCCGCGCCTACTGGAAAATATCCAATTGTTAATCTTAAGGCAGAGAATCAGAAGCTTAAAGATGAATTGGGGAGGCTCAATAAAATATTAGCTGAAAAAGAAAATATATTGAAAATTATTACTAACGAAAAAGACCATAGCAAGACATCAATTGAATCTGAAAACAAGACACTCCAAATTGCATTACAAACTGTTAAGGGACAGCTTGATGATGTTATGCCTAAATATGAACTATTACAAAATCAATTGAAGGAAAAAGAAAATGAAATAAGCAAACTTAATAAGGGAGAATCTGGTAAAATTGATCAACAACTTAAACAAATAGCCAGGTATTCAACAGGAAATGACCGTGATTTTTGTAATTTCATTGACAAGCTTCCTTTAGATAGGTCTGCACCAATTGAAATTGCCAAACATCTTGAGAATACATTGCGAAAATTACTTTCAACAAATGATAGGAATTTAAGTTTGCATGACCTCATTACTCAAGCAAGAGATGCTGAAATCCTCACTGAAGAGGCAATTCAATTAGCTCATTTGATTCGAAGGCATAGGAATATATTAGCACATGAGAAAATTGATATAAAAACTCAACCGGCAAGAGTAATATTGGTATTTATTTCTGCAACTCTATTATGGCCTCTCCTCCCTGAATAACTGGAACTTACTTATGGCTAAAGAAAAACAGAAGAAAGAATTGACCTTCGAGGCCGCGCTGAAGCGACTGGAGGAAGTCCTGGACGCCCTGGAGCACGGCGACCTGCCCCTGGAACAGGCTCTTGCCGTCTTCGAGGAAGGGGTGAGTCTGGTGCGCCTCTGCCACGGCAAGCTCGACGAAGTGGAGCGCCGGGTGGAACTCCTCCTCAAGGACGAAGCCGGCCGCTTCTTCACCCGTCCCTTCCCGGAAGAGGAAGAAGGCGGTTCAGCGGGTTAGCGGTTCGGCGGTTCGGTTTCTAACCCGCTAACCCGCCAAACCGCCAAACCGCCACTCGATAGGGGGAACAATTTGAATCTCAAAGCCTACTTAGAAGAACGCCGGGCGCTAATCAACCGTTCCTTACAAGCCTATCTCCCCGCGGTGCGGGGACCCGCGTTCCGGGTGGTGGAGGCCATGCACTACAGCCTCTTCGCCGGGGGCAAACGCCTACGCCCCATCCTCTGCCTGGCCGCGGCGGAAGCCGTGGGCGGCGACCCCGGCGAAGCCCTGCCCGCGGCCTGCGCCCTGGAGATGATCCACACCTATTCCCTCATCCACGACGACCTGCCGGCCATGGACGACGATGACCTGCGCCGGGGGAAACCCACTTGCCACCGCCAATTTGACGAGGCCACCGCCATCCTGGCCGGGGACGGCCTCCTCACCGAGGCCTTTCACATCCTGGCCGCGGCCTCGCCCCGGCACGCCGGCAGCGAAGCGTCGCTCCTAGAAGTCATCGAACTCATTTCCAAGGCCGCGGGCTACCAGGGCATGGTGGGCGGCCAGATGCTGGACCTCCAGGCCGAAGGCCGTCAGGTAACCCTTAAAGAGCTGGAGACCATCCACCGCCTGAAGACCGGCGCGCTGCTCACCGCGTCTTGCCGGGCCGGGGCCATCCTGGGAGGTGGGACCCGCTCCGAAATCACCATCCTCACCGGCTACGGCGAAAAATTCGGCCTGGCCTTCCAGATCACCGACGACCTCCTGGACGTGGAGGGGTCCACCGCGGAGATGGGCAAACCCGCGGGCAGTGACGAGGCCCGCCAAAAGGCCACTTATCCCGCCCTCCTGGGGGTGGAAAAATCCCGGGAATGGGCCAAGCATCTGGTGGAGGAAGCCGTCCGGGACCTGGAACCCCTGGGCCCCAAGGCCCAACCCCTGGTGGAGATCGCCCGCTACCTCCTGGTGCGGCGGGCGTGAGCGGGTTAGCGGGTTTAGCGGGTCGGCAGGTTAGACTAACTGCCAAACCGCTGAACCGCCAAACCGCCTCCTTAACATTTTCTGGCTTTACTACTCAATAAAGGTTAAACTAGATAAATTAAACTCTCCTTGGCAATCCTCGGGGGAGGAGGATAAAAGGAGGAAATGGAATATGGATATCCGCCAGGTTACCAGGCGTTTGCTGCCCAAGATCAGCAGCCCCCAGGTCCTGAAAAATCTGCCCCCTGAGCTCCTACCCCAGTTGGCCCAGGAGATTCGGGACGTTATCATCGAAACCGTGTCCCGCACCGGCGGCCACCTGGCCCCCAGCCTGGGGGTGGTGGAGTTGACCATTGCCCTCCACTATGTCTTCGACGCCCCCCGGGACAAGATCATCTGGGACGTGGGGCACCAGGCATACGCGCACAAGCTCCTCACCGGGCGCCAGGACCGTTTCCACACCCTGCGCCAATACGGCGGCATCAGCGGCTTCCCCAAACGGGCGGAAAGCCCCTATGACGCCATGGACACCGGGCACAGCTCCACCTCCGTTTCCGCCGCCCTGGGCATGGCCTCGGGCCGATGTATCAAGCGGGAAAAAGGCCGGGTTATCGCGGTCATCGGCGACGGCGCCTTGACCGCGGGCATGGCCTTCGAGGGTCTGAACAACGCCGGCGACCAAAACAAAGATCTCATCGTCATCTTAAACGACAACGGCATGTCCATTTCCCCTAACGTGGGAGCGCTCTCCTCCTTCTTCAGCCGCAAGCTTACCGGGCGCACCGTGGTCTTCCTGAAAAAACAGGTGGAACACATGCTGCGTTCCTTCCCGGGCATCGGCGACGAACTGGTGGCCTGGGCCCGGAAGAGCGAAGAGTCCGTCAAGGCCTTCTTCACCCCCGGCATGCTCTTTGAAGCCCTGAAATTCAATTACCTGGGGCCGGTGGACGGCCACCGTCTGGACCATCTCATCGAGACCTTAAGCAACGTCAAGAATCTCAAAGGTCCCATCCTGGTGCACGTGCGCACCATCAAAGGGAAAGGCTACGAACCCGCGGAAGTAAACCCCACCGGATTCCACGGCCTGGGAAAATTCGATGCCGACACCGGCGAGCCCAAGAAAAGCGTCAGCGACGTGCTCTCCTACACCGAAGTCTTCGGCGACACCCTGGTGCGCCTGGCCCGGGAAGACAAGCGCGTCGTGGCCATCACCGCGGCCATGCCCGACGGCACCGGCCTGGTGGACTTTCGTAAACACTTCCCGGAGCGCTTCTTCGACGTGGGCATCTGCGAACAGCACGCGGTGACCTTCGCCGCCGGCCTGGCCCTGGAGGGCCTCCGCCCCGTGGCCGCCATCTACTCCACCTTCCTCCAGCGGGCCTATGACCAGGTGCTCCATGACGTCTGCCTCCAGAACCTCCCCGTGGTCTTCGCCATGGACCGGGGCGGCATGGTGGGGGAAGACGGCGAAACCCACCAGGGGCTGTTCGACCTCTCTTATCTGCGCCATCTGCCCAACCTCACCCTTATGGCCCCCAAGGACGAAGACGAGCTGCGCCACATGCTGTTCACCGCGGTGCACCACCCCGGCCCCATCGCGGTGCGCTATCCCCGGGGCCAGGGCATCGGCGTGGCCTTCTCCTCCACCCTGAAAAAGCTGCCCATCGGCAAGGCCGAAGTCCTGCGGGAAGGCAACGATATCCTCATCATGGCCGTGGGCGCGTCCGTCTATCCCGCCCTGAAGGCCGTCGAGGAACTGGAAAAACAGGGCTTTACCGCCACCGTGGTGAACGCCCGCTTCGTCAAGCCCCTGGATGAAAACCTCATCCTCAACCTGGCGGCCAGACACGGCCGGGTCCTCACCGTGGAAGAAAACATGGCCCAGGGCGGTTTCGGCAGCGCGGTCCTGGAACTCTTTGCCGATAAGGACCTCACCGGCCTGGCGGTGAAGCGCCTGGCCATCCCGGATACCTTCGTGGAGCACGGCTCCCCCGCCATCCTCCGGGAAAAATACGGCCTGGACGCCCCCGGCATCCTCAAAGCCGCCCAGGGCTTGTTGGAAAAACCGGCCCAGCCCAAAAAGGTGGTGTGGGGGAGTTTCAGTTAAAAGACAGTTTTCAGTTTTTAGTTTTCAGTTTTCAGTGAAAAACAACAAAGGCAGGGGATAAAATCCCTGCCTTTTTGTATTTCACCAATATCTTGCCAAGGAGACAGATGCGGATATGGGCAAGTGATGCCAAGTTCAGTTTCAGATGCAACAAATTCTATGGCTGACTTATTGATAATACAATTTCTTTTAACCGAAAACTGAAAACCGAAAACCGAAAACGGTATGACCTGGCATCTTCAGGCTTTCTTGTACGACACCTCGGGCGGATTGGTTTAGAAATTCAACGATGGAAATTCAGATCACCCCGGCCCAGTAGGCGTCCATGTTGGCCTGGATTTCTTGGATAAGGGCGTTGTTGCGTTCAGGTTGAAACAGGTGGGCGAAGCGGCCCTGCCGCTTCAGGTATTCTTCCACCGGCAGGCGGGGGTGGGGGATTTTGGTATGGACCACCTGGCCGTCCACATATTCCTTGAGGGGCCAGATGCCGGTTTTGACCGCCAGCCGGCCGATCTGCACCGTTTCTTGGGGGTCGAAGTCCCAGCCCGGGGGGCAGGGGGCCAGGGTGAGGATGAGGCGCGGGCCTTTGAGATTCTTGGCCTTCTCGATCTTCCGGGCCAGGTCCAGGGGTTCGGCGCCCGCGGCGGTGGCCGCGTAGACCGGGCGGTGCGCGGTCCAGATGGCGAAAAGGTCTTTTTTGTAACCGGTAAAACCAGCCCGGCTGAGGCTGGTGGCGGTCCGGGCCGCGTGGGGGGTGGCCTCCGAGTACTGCTGGCCGGTGTTCCCGAAGCCCTCGTTGTCATAGCAGAGGTAGAGAAAATTGAGGCCCCGCTCCATGGCGCTGGAGGTGGCGGAGAGCCCCATGCCGTAGGCCGCGCCGTCCCCGGTGAGGACCACCACCTCCAGGTCCTCTTCCGGGCCCATGCGGCCTTTCGCGAGGAGTAAATCAAGGGCGTCCCGCACCCCCTGGGCCCCGGCCGGGGCGGAAGCCATGGCGGTATAGAGCCAGGAACCCCGGAAGGGGGTGAAGGGATAGGTGGCCAGGAGCGTCAAACACCCCGCGGCATTGACGAACACGGTCTTCGTCCCCAGGATGTCATACACTTCATGGAGCACTTCCAACCCCCCGCACCCGGCGCACATGGGCGTCCCGGCGCCCAGCAGATGGACGGAGGGAAGGGGTCTGGGGGCTTTAGGAATGGTAGCGGTCATGGAGATGTTACCGTCCTACTTTGCTCAAATAATGTCTGCTTAGAAAAGTTCAAAGTTCAAGGTTGATGGATTCGTAAAAAGTCGCTTATTGTTAATTATCTGAAATAATTTAAGATTATGGTATTTTTTTCTTGTCGGGCGTT
>Ga0194110_10006998_pt1 | contig 13074 bp, 11 predicted proteins | sample TA2Kig1200mmetaG_FD_146192 | JGI IMG/M metagenome (GOLD analysis project Ga0194110, IMG submission 146192) | Freshwater microbial communities from Lake Tanganyika, Tanzania - TA2015032 Kigoma Deep Cast 1200m | ecosystem: Environmental > Aquatic > Freshwater > Lake | place: Tanzania: Lake... | reverse complement strand
TGGCGGGGAGGCGGGTCTCCTCGATGTGGCCCTCCTCCATCAGCCGTACCAGGACGGCGGCTTCGAGCAGGTCGTGGCGGTGCTTGGGGAAGACCTTGGCCCGGCTGGGCTGCCCCACCCGGTGACCGGAGCGCCCCACTCGCTGCAGCCCCTGCGCTACCGTCGCCGGCGATTCGACCAGCACTACCAGGTCGACGGCCGCCATGTCGATGCCCAACTCCAGGGACGAGGTGGCGGCCACCGCCGGCAGGGCCCCGCTCTTGAGGCCCTCCTCGACGGCGAGGCGCTGCTCCCGGGAGAGCGAGCCGTGATGCGCCTTCACGACCTCCTCGCCGGCGAGGTCGTTGAGTTGCGCCGCCAGGCGCTCGACGAGGCTGCGGCTGTTGCCGAAGATGATGGTGGACCGATGCGCCCGCACCAGATCGAGGAGGCGCGGGTACATGGCCGGCCAGATGGAGCGGCGGGGGGGAGCCCCGGCTGCGGGCGGGGGGGCGTCGAGGTCGGGACGGGTCATGTCTTCGACCGGGACCACGATCTCGATCTCCAGGCGCTTGTCGCGCGGGGCATCGACGACGGTGACCGGCCGGGGGACCCAGCCGCCGCCGTCCGGCGTGCCTCCGCCGAGGAAACGGGCGATGACCTCGAGCGGGCGCTGCGTGGCCGAGAGGCCGATGCGCTGCGGCGCCGCCTCGGCGGCCGCTTCGAGGCGCTCGAGGGTCAGGGCGAGGTGGGCGCCGCGCTTGGTGCCGGCCACGGCGTGGATCTCGTCGACGATCACCCACCGTACCGGCGCCAGTATCTCCTGTGCCGCAGAGGTGAGCAGCAAGTAGAGGCTCTCGGGAGTGGTGATGAGGATGTCCGGCGGGTGCCGGCGCATCGCCCGCCGTTCTTCGGCGGGGGTGTCGCCGGTGCGCATGGCGGTGAGCAGCGTCGGTCGCGGGGTGCCCCGGCGCTCCGCCTGGCGGGTGATGCCGCGCAGGGGGGCCCGCAGGTTGCGTTCGATGTCGTAGGCCAGGGCTTTGAGGGGGGAGACGTAGAGCAGGCGGCAGCGGCGGCGCGCCGGGGGGACGGGCTCGGCGGAGAGGCGATCGAGGCCCCACAGGAAGGCGGCCAGCGTCTTGCCCGATCCGGTAGGGGCATGGATGAGGGTGTGGCCGCCGGCGGCGATTGCCGGCCATCCCTGCTCCTGGGCCGGGGTGGTGGTGCCGAACGACTCCCGGAACCAGGCCGCGACCGCAGGGGAGAAGAGGTCGAGGGCCGGCATCGCCCTCAGGGTACCGGGGTGGGGTGACACGCCCCGGAGCGGGCCGGCGTGTCATGATGGCACCGTGCAGCGCAGCACTCTGGTCTCCGGCGGGTTCACGTTCTCCACCGTGCTCCTTTGGGGGGGAGCGCTCCCGGCCGCCCTGCTGCGCGACGACGCCGGGGTGTTCCGCCTGGCCTGGCGGCCGGTCCTCCCGTTGGCTCTCGGGGCGCTGGCGCTGCTGGCGGGGAGCGCCGTGGTCTTCGCTGCCGGGCGCCAGTTGTCGCGTGCCGGGGTGCGGCTCCTCGGGGTGCGGCCCGGGCCCGTGCTGTTGACCGGCGGCTGGTATCGCCGGGTGCGCAACCCGCAGCACGTGGGCATCGTCCTGGTCGCCCTGGGCCCGGCGCTGGCCCTGCAGCCGCGGGTGATGTGGATGATCCCCCTGGTGGCGATGGTGTGGATGGTGGTCGGCCTCGAGCCTCTGGAGGACCGGCGGCTGCTGGAGGCCTTCGGGGATGGTTTCCGCGACTATCGGGCGGCGGTGTCGAGATGGATCCCCAGAATGCGGGGCTGAAGGGGAGAGGGCGGCGCCGCGGCCTGCCGGCGGTGGTGCTCGCCCTGGTGGCGGGGCTTCTCGTCGTCTTCTGGGTCCTCCGTCCCGGCGAGCCGACGGTCACCACCACCGGGCTCTGGCAGGGGCCCTTCGGGAGCCCTCTCGACGGCGCGCTGGCCTATCTCGGCAGTGACCGGGTGCTCTACCTGATCGATCTGCGCGACGGCGCCCGCCTGGGCTCCAAGGCCGTCCCCAACGAGCGGCGGCCGGCGGCAGTCTCCTCGAGCCACGCCTACTTGGGGCGGCTCTCCCCCGTCCCCGGTGAGGCCAATTGGGACTCGTGGCGCGCCCTGCCGTGGCGGGGGGGCGCCTACACCGACCTCGGGCCGGGGAACTGGGTGGCCTACGTCCCCCGGCGGGGGGCGGTGGTGGCGGCCATGGCCCCCCTGCCGGCCGGCGAGAACGGGGTTCGGTTGCTGGGGGAGGAGTCCGTCGACCTGGTTCGCTCCTCGGGGGCCTGGGGGGCGCTGGTGGCGGTGGGCGACGAGATCCTGGCCCGGGAACGGATCGACCAGGGGGAAGCGTGGTGGCGCCTGGCGCCGGGGATGCCCCCCCGGCCCGCCGCCCTCCCGGAAGGGTTCCGTCCGGCGGCGGGAGGGCCGGTGCGGGTGGCCGGCTGGGTGGGGGAGTCGGCCGTGATCGCCGATCCGGACACCGGGGCGGTGTGGCCCCTGGCGGGGGCGCTGTCGGCGGGGGCCGACTGGGATGTCACCGGCGAGAGGCTGGTGGTGGTCACCGACGATCCCCCCGGCCTCGGCGTCTACGGCGTGGATGGATCCCTCGTATGGGCCACCGCCCTGAGCCCCCCGGTGTCGGCGCGGCGCTTCGGCGCGGCCTGGTCGCCCGACGGCAGCTTCCTGGTGGTGGCCGCGGGGGGCACCCTGGAGGCCTACGGGGCCGACGGGACGCGCCTGGGGTCGCTCGACGCCCTGCAGCGCCGTCCGGAGGTGGGCGCCGCCTGGGTTGCAGTGGTGCCCTTGCCCGAGTGGGCCCGGTGACCGGCCTTCAGGGCGCCGACGACGCCCGAGCGGCCTCCGCCAGGGCACGGGCGCGGGCCGGATCCACCGGAGCGACGGTCACGCCATCCCGCTTGAGGGAGGTGCCGACGATGACCCCGTCGGCGACGCGCAGCACCGCGGCGACGTTGGCGGCCTCGACTCCGGACCCGGCGTAGAGCGGCGCCCCGGGGGCGGCCGCCCCGACCCGGGCGATCTCGTCGAGGGAGGTGGGATGGCCGGTCCCCGTCCCGGTGACGATGAGACCGTCCGCCGCGGCGCGCTCCCAGGTCTCGGCGGCGGCCTGCTCCAGGGCCAGGGTCGCCGGGGGCACGGCGTGCTTGACGAAGACGTCGGCCAGGATGGAGACGGAGGGGCAGAGGGCGGCGCGGGCGCGGGCGACCTCGGCGGCCCGTCCGGTGAGCACGCCCTGGTCGGTGCTCATCGACCCGGCCAGCACGTTCACCCGGATGAAGGCGGCGCCGGTGGCGGCGGCGACGGCCAGGGCGGCGAGAGCGTCGTTGCGCAGGACGTTCACTCCCACCGGCAGCGTCGCGGCGTCACGCACCGCGGCCACCGCCCGGGTCAGAGCGGCGATGGTCACCGGGGGCACGTCGTCGGCGAAGAAGGGGGCGTCGCCGTAGTTCTCCACCAGGAGGGCATCGAAGCCGGCCTCGGCCAGCGCGGCGGCATCGGCTACGGCGGCGGCGAGCACCGCCGCGAAGTCGCCGGCGAAGCGGGGCGCGCCGGGCAGGGCCCCGAGGTGAACCATGCCGATCAGGGGCCCGATCACACGTACGCCCGGGCGACGCGCAGGGCGGTGGCGGCCACCTCGCCTGCTGCGGTGAGGCTGTGGGGACGCGCCGCGGGGAGGCGCCGCACCACCAGACGGCACCAGTCGGCGGCCTGGCCCCGCACCACCTGGTCGCTGCCCTCCGGCCCGAAGACCCAGCGGGCGTAGCCGGGCCCAACCAGTTCCACGCGGATCGGCGCCGGGTAGGCCTCGCCGGCCCGGTCGAAGGCGTAAGGCAGGGTCTTCCATCCGAGCCAGGCGATGTGGCGCAGGCGGGCGGTGTCGGCAACTTCGCGCGGCAGCGCCGCCACGATGTCGAGGCCGTGGGCCCAGGTCTCCATGAGGCGGGTGGTGGCGAAGGTGCGGGCCGACATGGGCCCGGCGTACCAGGCCACCCGGGTCTGCCGGGAGGTGCGGGAGAGGATCTCGACTACCGCCGCCCGGCTGTGCCGCCACCACTCGATGACCTCCTGAGGCCGCTTGCTGCGGCCCGGTTCGATCCCGGCCCGGTTGTAGGCGTCGATGCCTCCGGCGGCCTCGACCTCGGCGCGCAGCCCGGGGTCGCCCAACAGCGCCCGCCGCGCGCTCTCCTCGGTGGCGGCGAGATGGCTGATGGTGTCCTGCACCGACCAGCCGGCGGCGGGGGTCGGCCGCTTCCAGTCGCGCTCCGGGGCGCGCTGCAGCATCTGATCGAGGGCCTGCTGCTCGGCGACGAGGTCGGCGAGGATCTCGCGCATGGGCGCAAGGCTACTCGCCGGAGAAGGGCCGGTCAGGGGGCCAGGGTGTTGAGGTGGTCGATCAGGGCGCGCAGCCGTCCCAGGCTGCGGCGGTTGAAGTGGAGGCGAAGCCGGGGGAGGCCGGGATGGTCGCCCTCTTCGGCTTCGACCGGGGTGGCGGTGACGGCCTCGATCCTCCCACTCACCACGATGTCGCCGAAGGCCTCGTTGAGGCGCTCGATCTGTTCGGGAGTGGGGGGGTGCAGCAGGCGCAGCACCAGGCGGCCGTCCACATAGCGCTGGGAGTGGTAGTTGGCGTAGAAGCGGGTGACCTCGTTGCCGGCCTCGGCCACGTCGTGGGTGAAGCGGACCAGGGACAGGTCGTCGTCGGCGATCATGCCTTGGGGCACCAGGGTGTTCCGCACGAACGCGAGCCACTCTTGCCAGTAGCCCGTTCCCGGGGCCTCCATCAGGATCACCGGGTGCAGGTCGCTCTTGCCGGTCTGCATGAGCGTCAGCGTCTCCAGGGTCTCATCCAGGGTGCCGAAGCCCCCCGGGAAGAGCACGAAGGCGTGCGACTCCTTCACGAAGGCGAGCTTGCGGGGGAAGAAGTACTTGAAGTTGATCACCCGGTCGGGGGGGACGAAGCGGTTGGGCTCGTCCTCGAAGGGGAGGCGGATGTTGACCCCGAACGAGCGCTCCCCCGCCCCTTTGTTGGCCGCCTCCATGATCCCGGGCCCGGCGCCGGTCATCACCATCCAGCCGCGCTCCCAGGCGAGGTGGGCGGCCAGGGCCTCGGCCAGGGCGTAGTTGGGGTCGGAGGCGGGGGTGCGGGCCGAGCCGAACACCGCCGCCTTGCGCACGTCGCGATACCGGGAGAACACCAGGAAGGCGTAGCGCATCTCCTTGAGAGCGGTGTTGATGAGGCGCAGGTCGGCCCGGTCGGCCCGATCCCGCAGCAGCCGGAGGGCGGTGACGATCATCTCCTCGGCCAGGTGGGCGTCGGGCGGCAGGCCGCCGCCTTCGGGGGCGGCGGCGGCCACCAGGCGGCGGATCTGGCGATCGAGGGCGGGGTCGCCCAGTTCGTATGGGGGCACGGCGGCTTCCTGTGAGGTGGCACGGTAGTCCTAGAGTCCGCGCCGCATGCGGCACGTGATCTGGGACTGGAACGGGACTCTGTTCGACGACCTCGGCATCGTCGTCGCCGCGGTCAACGTGTCGCTGCGCGGCCTGGGCGCCTCTCCCATAGACGTCGACGGCTACCGGGCGGTCTACCAGCGCCCCTTGCATCGCTTCTACGAGGCCCTCCTCGGTCGCCCGGTCCCACCCGCGCAGATGGCCTCCATCGATCGGGACTTCCACGACGCCTACCACGCCCTGCTGGATCAGGCTCGCCTCACGGTGGATGCCCGCCGTGCCGTGAGCCTGGTGGCGGCCCGCGGCGGCACCCAGTCGGTGCTGTCGATGTGGTGGCACGATCGCCTGCTGTCGGCGGTCCGCTACTTCGAGCTCGAGGACTCCATGCTGGCGGTGGACGGGCATCGGGGGGCTCCCGGGGCCTCCAAGGAGGCGCACCTGGCGCGTCACATCGAGCAGCTCATCGGGCTCTTTCCGGGTGTGGTGGAGCGCCGGGAGATCGTCGCCATCGGGGATGTGACCGACGACGCCGACGCCGCCCGGGCGGCGGGAGTGGCGTGCGTGCTGTACGACGGAGGATCGCAACCGCGGGCCGTTCTGGACGCCACGGGGGCGCCGGTGGCTGCCACCCTCATCGAGGCGGTCGAGGCCGCCCTGGCCGACTGACGGGCGGCGAAGGTCTCTGGAGTAGGCCGTTAGGGGGTACTAGCGTTGCGGTCGCAATGAACCGGCCGGTCGCCTGCCGCTGTCGCCGCCCCTCCGGGGCCTCCGCCGCAGAGCGAGCGCGACCGACCTAGTCGCACCGGCACTCAGAAGGCAGGGCCCGCGGTCTCCGACCCGGGCCTTTCTGCAACAGGGAAGGGCACATGGGACGCATCTACCGAGATATCACTCAGACGATCGGCGGGACTCCGCTGGTCGACCTGGCCCGCCTCTCTCCGCCGGGAGGGGCCCGGGTGGTAGCCAAACTCGAGTCCTTCAACCCGCTGTCGAGCGTCAAGGACCGCATCGGGTTGTCGATGGTCGAGGCGGCCGAGAGCGCGGGAACCCTGGCGTCCGGGGCCACGCTGGTGGAGCCGACCAGCGGCAACACGGGCATCGCGCTGGCCTTCGTGGCCGCGGCCAAGGGCTACCGCCTCATCCTGACCATGCCGGAGACGGCCAGCGTCGAGCGGCGGCGCCTCATGCACCTGCTGGGGGCGGAACTGGTGCTGACCCCGGGGCCCGAAGGGATGGCGGGCGCCATCGCCCGGGCCGAGCAGATCGTGGCCGAGACGCCGGGGGCGCTGATGCTGCAGCAGTTCCGCAACCCGGCGAACCCGGAAGTCCATCGGCGCACCACCGCCGAGGAGATCTGGGCCGACACCGACGGCCTGGTCGACATCGTGGTGGCCGGGGTGGGCACCGGGGGGACGATCACCGGGGTGGGCCAGGTCCTCAAGAAGAGGCGCCCGTCGGTGCGCCTGGTGGCGGTGGAGCCGGCCGCCTCCCCGGTCCTCTCGGGCGGGGCGAAGGGGCCGCACAAGATCCAGGGCATCGGGGCCGGCTTCGTGCCCGAGGTGCTCGACCGGACGGTGATCGACGAGATCGTGGCGGTGGCCGATGAGGACGCCTTCGCCACCGCCCGGCGGCTGGCCCGCACCGAGGGGATTCCCGGCGGCATCTCCTCGGGCGCCGCGGTGCACGCTGCCCTGCAGGTGGCGGCCCGGCCGGAGAGCGCCGGCCGACTGCTGGTGGTGATCCTGCCCTCACACGGGGAGCGGTACCTGTCGACGGCTCTGGTCGAGGCCCCGGGGGAGGCGACGCCGTGACCGCGACTCCGGCTTCGCCGGTCCGGGCGGCGCGCCCTCACCCGCTGCGCCGCCTGGCGGAAGACGTCCGGGCGGTGCGGGAACGCGATCCGGCGGCGCGTTCCACCGTCGAGGTGCTCTTCCTCTACCCGGGCTTGCACGCCGTGCTCATCCATCGGGCGGCGCACCGGCTGTGGCGGGCGGGCGGGCACTTCCTCGCCCGGCTGCTCAGCCACCTGGGCCGGGCAGTGACCGGGATCGAGATCCACCCCGGCGCCGTCATCGGGAGGCGGGTGTTCATGGACCACGGGATGGGGATCGTCATCGGAGAGACGGCCGAGATCGGCGACGATGTGACGCTGTACCAGGGGGTGACCCTCGGGGGGACCAGCCTGCAGCGGGCGAAGCGGCATCCCACTCTGGGGAACGGGGTGGTGGTGGGGGCCGGCGCCATCATCCTGGGCGCGGTCACCGTGGGGGAGAAGGCGCGCGTTGGCGCCGGGGCGGTGGTGGTCCGCGATGTCCCCGCGGGAGCCACCGTGGTGGGACTGGCCGGCCGCGTCATCGACCAGTCGGCCGCTCCCCACCCCGCCCTGGACCTGGCGGAAAGCAAGGGGGACCACGCCGTGGCCGCCCTGGAGGTGCTGATCGACCGGGTGGCCGAGCTCGAGGTGCGGGTCAACGGGTCGAAGGCGCCCCACCCCCCGGATGAGGCCCAAACCGACGGCGCCGGGATCTGAAGAGCTGGGGCGGGGCGCGGCCTACCCAGGGTCGCAGAAGGGCGTCCCGTAGTGGTTGCCTGCTGTGGCATCAAGCAGCTGGCCCAGGAGGGCCATCTTGCGCTTTTCGGACGCAGTGGCGGCCAGGTCCTCAAGCTCGGCGAGCACTCGGCAGCGTTCCTCGTTGCCGGTCGTGCCGGGGTCGAAGTTCACCAACAGCTCCCCGACTCGCAGTTGGAGCAGGCTCTCGGTGCTGGATTGCGCGAACCGCATCTGCTCCTGGTTCTGGAGGGAGGCGGCGGCGACGGCCAGGGCGACGCCCGCCAGCAGCAAACCCAGGGCGAGGGGACGCTTGACCGTAGTCAGCATGATTGCGGCCACGACCGTCAGGAGACCCACCCAGCCGATCCAGGAGAATCCCGTCTCCCGCCAGCTTCCCGCCGCGAGCGCTCCAAGCGAGCGCCCCTGCATCGAGCGGCTCAGGGCGGCTAGCGCCGCAGCCAGCACAACCACCGCTGCAGAGTAGAGAGCGAAGGCCACCAGCATGGTCCGGGGCAGCGGGTGCCGCTCAGGAGATCCCACCCGGAGGCGTCGCAGGGCGGTCCAGAGCAGAGCCACGGCCAGCAGGGCGGCGAGGGCGGCCGCTGCCCAGAACTCCGGGGTCAAGGCCCCCTTGGCCAGCCCTGTGGCACGGGCGGCGTGGGGTATTGGGAAGAAGCCGGCAACGGCTCGAAAGGGGAGGGCGCGGAAGAAGTCCACGCTGAAGGAGAGCGTGGCGGCTTCGTAGCAGTCCCCACCGGAGCAGTGGAGTGCGATCAGGATGCGGGTAGGGATGAAGAGCGACAGGAAGCCGGCGGTCAGGGCGAGCCAGCGGTGCCAGATCCCAGACGTGGCCAGCCGACGGACTAGCTGGGGCGCTGGGCACCCCGAAGCGAAGAGCAGCAGCGTGGGATGCACCAGGGCCAGAGGAACTGCCAGGTAGGCGAGCTCAAGCATGGCTGCCGGCAAGGCGCCAAGCAGCGCAAAACCCAGGAGAGGCAGGACCCCGGGCCGGGAGCCGGGAAGGCCGGGCCCCGACGTGCGCTGCAGGGACCGGCCGAGGATCAGGGGCAGCGACAGAGCTAAGGCCGTGGTCCCTAGGTAGAGAAGGGGGAAGAGGGTCAGCGGATGGGACGACGGGGTGGGCACGACGAGCGACGCGGCCGCTACCACAGCCAGCAGCGTGGCGAGCAGCCGAAACCGGGGGTGGTCGGCAGGCACTCCCGCGGCGCGCCGATACTGGCCCAGAGTGGCCAGCCAGACGGAGAGCAAGGCGGCCAGCATGGCGACCTTCACCGCGCCCTGGACGCAAGCCGGCGTCAAGCCGGTCGCCAGCGCGGTGCGCACGGTGAGCCAACTGTCAAGGTGGAGGGCCAGGCGGCTCACCGGGCGAAAGACCCCCGCGTCGAGATAGCCAGGGATCTCCCTCCAGACCTGCCGCACCAGGAGAGCGGGGTTGGAGCCGACCATACGCTCCGGCATGTAGAGGTAGATGCGCTGGTCGGCCCACGGCCGGGCGACGAGGGTGGGCAGGGTCACCACCACCGCCAGTGCCAGGCTGGCGAGGAGAATCAAGGTGAAACGGCGGGGGGCCGAGGCTTCCCGCGGCGGGTCTGTCCCGGCGGCCGATAGGAACCCCACGATTGGAGAAGCCTATCGCGGGCGGCTCCCGGCGGGAGAGTTGAGGGCGGGGTAGGGCCGAGCGCGCCCTGAGGATCGCTCCGGGTTCAGCTGGGCTGGTCCCCGCTCTGGAACCGTCCTGCGGCCATCGAAGGTCAGCGCGACGGGCCGCCGGCCCGGAGGGGCCGGGGCCGCCCTTCCCGGGGCAAGGCGCGTGCCATCTGCGCTCTCCGGTCTCTCAGGAGAAGGGCGGCCCGGCCGGACCGCGGCGGACGACCGCGTTCCACACCGTCTCGTAGTGGTCGACGTCGTAGGGGTCGATGTGCTGGAGCACGAACTCCTCCCAGGCGCGGCGCAGCGGGTCGGTCGCCGCGGCGTACATCCACAGCCCGGCGGGGATGCGGTCGAGGACGCCGCGCAGGCTCATGGGGGTGCCCACCCGGGTGCGGGCGTCGGCGGCGGTGAACGACTCGTTCACTTCGGCGGCCAGCCGGGCGATGAGGCTCACGAACTGGGGGCGCAGGGTCGGATAGCGCCGGGTGAGCATGGCCTCGATCTGCTCGGCCGTCGGGAAGGGCTTCTCCCAGATCACCCAGCGGTCGGCGAAGGCCTTGTTCAGGGTCTGGGTGCCGGCGTAGTCGCGCAGGTCGGTGGGGTTGAGGGTGCCGAAGAGGCGGATGTCGGGGCGCAGGCGGACCGTCTCCCCGGTGGGCAGGTCGAGGGCCTGGTAGCGATCCAGGAGGCCGTGGAGGGCGAACAGGGTCTCGGCGCCGGCGGCATTCAGTTCGGACAGGTTGATCAGCGCCGGGCCCCGCAGCGCCCGGGTGATGTCGCCGTCCTCCCAGCGGCTCTCCGTTCCCCCTTTGCCGTCGCCGTGGAGCTTGACCGATCCGATCAGGGTGAGGTCGCGTACCTCGCCGGTCAGTGGGATGCGGTAGTAGGGGAGGCCGAGGAGCGCGGCGAACTGCTCCAGGTCGTGGTCCTTGCCGGTCCCCATGTGCCCGCGCAGCGCCACGTGGAGCGGGGTCTCGGCCACCTTCTCCCGGCGCACCTGCTCCAGCCGGGCCAGCTTGTAGAGCATGCCGAGATCCACGTAGTAGGGATCGGGGCGCGGGACCTTGGCGCGGCGCTGCGCGCCGTCGGGGAGGTCGGGGGGAAGGACCGCGGTGGCCAGCCGCACCGGGGGGCCCTCTCCTGCGGGATCGATGAAGGTGGCGGAGTCAGTCACGGTCTCTCCTCGGCGTCGGCTCATCGTATAGGCGGCTCTGCTGCACCCACCACGTCCGTCCTCCCGATACGGCGATGCTGCGGCGGAGCGCCGATCGCACCCCGTCGACCATGGCCTGGGCCAGGCCGTCGGGGCGTTCCACCACCTGGTGGCGCGAGTAGGCGGTGGCGACGGTGTCGTCCCCGATGCCGATGCCCAGCACCACCGTGCCGGCCGACTCGGCGTCGGCGACGGCGGCGCCCAGGGCTTCCACCGATCCACGGGTCATGCCGTCGGCCAGGGTGACGAGCAGGCGCACCTGGGTGCGGCGGCCGGCGAGACGCCGGGCAGCATGGACGATGTTGAACTCGTCGACATTGGCCGCCTTCTCGAACATGGAGACCGGGGGGGCCTGCCGCGGGTCGCGGCGGGCCTCCACCGCCGCCTCGGCGGGACGGGAGGCGGTCCAGAAGAGGCCGGCCAGCTTGTCCTCGGCGGCCCGCCAGGGCTGGTCGAAGGGCTTGACCAGGTAGTGGTTGACCGTGCGGGTGAGGCGGTCGGCGCGGCTTCCCTGGCTGCGGCGCAGCGCGCCCTTGGTGAGATGGGAGCGCTCGACGTAGGCAGCCTCGGTGTCGTCGGGCCGGGCGGCGAAGGCCCGGTTGAAGAGCGCCACTTCGAACTCGACCTGCAGTTCGTCGCAGAGGCGGGCGAGCGACCAGGCGCCGAGCGTGGCGGCGGCCATGGGCCACGGGGCGCGGCCCTCACCGGGCAGAGCGCGGGACTGGAGCATGCTGGCGGAGCCGTCGACGAGGAGGCTGACGGCGTAGGCGCGGCGGGTGGGCAGGTCGCGTCGCTCGAACATCCGCTGGTACAGGCCTGCCCCGAGGAGCAGGGCGGAATAGGGGGACAGGTCGCCGGCGTCGTAGCCGGAGCGGAGGCCCCGGCGCTGGTTGGCGGCGAACAGCGGGTAGAGCTCGCCCGAGACGTGGCGCCGCGCCACCGCCCAGTCCCGGGCGGCCGCCTCGAGGGCCTCCCGGCCGGGAGCGGCGAAGCGGCGGAAGCGCTCGGGCAGCGCGGACACGATGAGGCGCCCCCCCTGGCCGGTGGGCAGGTGCACCTGGGGGGCCTGGCTCACCCGGAGGATCTGGTCGGTGGCCGGGTCGCCGCCGGGGGAGGAGGGATCGGGGCGGCCCCGCGTCGACTCGACGGCGGCCGGAGAGCCCCGGGTCTGCTCGTAGCTCGCCGGGTCCTTCAGAGCCGGCGTCACCAGGCGCACCGCGTCGACGGCGGTGGTGATCTCCTCAGCCTGTGCCGAGCGCCGGGCCTGCCGGGGAGCCTCGGCCGAGGCCTCGGTGAGCAGGCCGTGGTAGCGGGCGGCGGCGAGCATCTCGAGGGCGGCGGAGGCCGCCTCCCAGGGGCCGGGAGCGGCGGCGGCGGCGGCGACGGCTTCGGTGGCGTCACCCAGGGCGGCCGCTACCGCCGGGTGGGTCCGTCCCAGGAGCCCTTCGATCGTCTGGTAGCCCCCTACGGCGAGGAAGCACGCCAGAGCGAACTGTCCCATGGGGCGGGTGCGCTCGAGGGCGGCGGGAACGGCGCTGGCATAGAGGTCGGCGAGCACCGACCTGGCTCCGGGGTAGGCCGCCAGGCCGCCCGCCTCCTGGCGGGCGTCCTCGACGGCCAGGAACATGGCCTCTGCGGGCGGGCCCCCGGCGCGGGCGAGGGCGTCGAACAGCGAGACGGGATCATCGGGAAGAGGGTCGACGGCGTCGGGGAACCAGGCCTGGGGCAGGGGCCGGCGCTCGTCCAGGCCGGTGGCTACGAGATGGACCACCTCGTGCAGGGCGGAGGCCAGCGCCACCTCGGCGGGGGTGACCGGGGCCTGCCGGTTGTACGCCGCCTGGAAGACGCCGGGATCCAGCACGATCTCGCCGGGGGCGGCGGAGGCCTGGGATCCCAGGCGCAGGCGCAGGCGCTCGTCGCCGGACAGGGAGCGAGCAAACCGGGTCACCGCGGGGGCGACGCGTTGGTATCGGGCCACCACCGCCTCGATGGCCCGCTCTTCGGGCGGCAGGATCTCGGTGAGCAGCGAGGCTTCGCGCCGGGGCATAGCCCCTCATTGTCCCACGGCGCCGAATCGGCGGGATCCGGCGTGTCGGAGAGGATCCCTTGAAAAAGGTGGGGAGAAGGATTTCGAAGGTTCAC
>Ga0194110_10006997_pt1 | contig 13075 bp, 7 predicted proteins | sample TA2Kig1200mmetaG_FD_146192 | JGI IMG/M metagenome (GOLD analysis project Ga0194110, IMG submission 146192) | Freshwater microbial communities from Lake Tanganyika, Tanzania - TA2015032 Kigoma Deep Cast 1200m | ecosystem: Environmental > Aquatic > Freshwater > Lake | place: Tanzania: Lake... | reverse complement strand
GACGATGAAACCTTTGGATACCGATTCAAGAAAAAGAGCAGCCGTATACGTGCTCGGATGCAAGGTCAACCAGGCTGAAGCCGCGGCCATGGGACGCATCCTTGAAGAGCGAGGCTACCTGGTGGATGGAACCGCGACCGCGCCTGACCTGGTTCTTGTGAATACTTGCTGCGTGACCTCCCGTGCTGAAGCCAAATCTCGGCGCATGATCAATCGATTGGCTCGGCAATTTCCGTGTGCCCGGCTCGTGGTTACAGGATGCCTCGCGGAGGTCGATCCATCCGTGGTTAAAGGACTCTCGCAAGACCGCCTTGTGATGGGCGCATACGAGAAGGATCATTTCCGGGAATTCATCGAACCCACGGCGCATCCCGTCGAGAACGAGACTCGAACACGCGCTACGAAATCCGCGGAATTCGGCGATCTCGGCCCTGCCGCGATTCCGGGCCGTGCCAGGGCTTTCCTCAAGATCCAGGACGGCTGTTCCCAGCGCTGCACGTACTGCATTGTCCCACGAGCCAGAGGCCCATCCCGCAGCCTGGCCGAAGAAAAGGTGGTTGAACACGCTAGGAGCTTGGAAGCTTCAGGATTTGTGGAGATCGTCCTCACCGGCGTGCATTTGGGAATGTACGGCCGAGATTTGTCTCCTGCGATATCCCTGGAGCGGCTGCTGGAGCGACTCCTTGAAGAAACCTCCGAAGCTCGATTCAGGCTCAGCTCAATGGAGCCGCAAGAAATCACGGACGAGTTGCTTGCGCTGATCGCTGCACGGCCTCGGATTTGCCGTCATTTCCATATTCCGCTCCAGAGCGGTGATGACGCGATCCTGCAACGCATGGGCCGACCGTACAGCGCATCTCTTATGGATCAGCTTGTCCGGAGGATTCACGACACGATTCCCGATGTGTGCATCGGCCTGGATGTTATGGTGGGCTTTCCCGGCGAGGATGACGAATCTTTCCGCAAGACCGGACGCCTGATCGAGGACCTGAAGCCCGCGTATCTCCACGTCTTTCCCTTTTCTCCACGACCCGGAACGCCTGCAGCGTCTTACAAGCCCCGCGTTCCCGCATCCATCGCACAAAGCCGCGTGGATGAGCTAAGAAGCCTCTCCGCGAACCTCCGCCAAGCTTTCTATGAGCGATTCTTGGGGCAAACCCTGGAAGCAGTCGTGGAATCCGAAGCCGACGCTTGCTTCGGCCTTGTCAAAGCCCGAACCAGCAACTACATACCGGTCGCGGTCCAGCTCCAGGCTCTGGGCAAAATGCCACGCCGCTTTTCGGTGAAGCTTGAAGCGATCAGCAACGGGGAAGTGATCGGCAGGCAGGCGTAAGAATCGGGGAGCCTCAGCATACCGTGCGAAATCCTTCCAATGAGCTTGCTTTACGCTATCCCATATGAAATCCACCCTGCCCCCCTTTAGAAAATGGGGTATGTGGCGCTTTTCCCCCTTTTCTAAAGGGGGATACAGGGGGATTTTCGAAGCGACAAGACCCTGCGGCGTTCATCCGTGGGACATTGTTCGAGCGTGGGACATGTCCTGCCTTGAAACAGGGCGCGCCAGATCGGCTTCGACAGTCACTACAGCCGCAGTGTGGCCATCCAGGGACGTAAATTCCACCTCGTACGCCGATCCATCGGCGTACACCTGCACGACAGCGCCCACGTCTCCCGCTTCATGACCTTCGCTCGGAATGGGCGCCTTCAAGACCACTCGTTCATGTTCTTCAATCGCCATGGATTCATTGCTCTCTCGGGCGTCTCACGACTGACCGTGTACTACCTACTATTGCGGCCCTGACGCGGGAACGGTTTCGAATAGGAGCTTCCGTGTGTCGAGATCGGAGACGCGCTTTGACAAATGGAGCATCTCCATGCCCACCATCTTGTTTTCCGCAAGGATCATCGGTGTCGTGACCGTGTGCGATCCACGGTCAAGACACCGAATTGTGTGCGCTACAATGAGTTCTTAGTTATGAGATCCCTGATAGCCGCCTACCAAGATTGGCCCGGCTACATCGGGGCTTTCAGGGGTTTCGCCGCAAGGTAAAGGTTGTTGATCATTACTTGCGGGTGACACCGAACGCATGTAGCCATCTGGTATTGTTGCTGCCGATGACAGGCTACGCACGTTTGCATCGGATGCCTCCCGGAGTCTCCAAGCAAAGTCCCGTGAGCCAGGTCCTGGTGACACTGGAAACATTCCAATTTATGGTCGAGGTGAGCCCTATGGTTGACCTCGTGGCCCGCGTTCTTGACTCTGATGTCGCTCACCTTATGACATTCCACGCAAGCTTGCGTATAGACTTTGCCTCTGAGGATCGCGCCTCCGTGGCCTCCGGTCACACGCACAAAGACGTACCGCGCTCCATTGAGGTGAGCCTTGAATTCCCCGATGAGCCCCGGCTCTGAATGGCAGTCGATGCAATCGGCTTTTTGGTGAACGGATCGGGCATGAGTTGATCTTTCCCAGCCCACGTATCGCGTTTGCATGATCTTGCAGCTCGCGCAGAAGCTTGACTGCTTGGAATAGACCGCCATCCCGCCGAGAGTAACCGCGCCGATGAAAATCAAGACTCCGACGATAATGACAACCGTAAAAGTCTTTGCCAATGCCATGAGGTGCTCCCTCTCATTGAGGCGACGCGCCTACTGCGCTCACCTTGAGCAAGAGTTTCTTGCCGTCATCCAGAGCCTTTTGAAGGTCTTCAGGTTTCTGCTTGCGGTGGGAGTGGCAATGATTGCATGAGTTCGGCTGTTTGCCGGGGTCACCTTCCCCCAATTCCATCGTCACTTTGGGAGAGATGGTCCTGAACCGGTGCGACCGTTCGTCCCCGCGAGTTGCGCTTTGCCCTGTGGGTGGCATGTGGCAGCCGATACAATCCGCGTGCTGAGGGGCCCCTGCCATGGGAGCGTGGCCTCTGATAGGATCGGTGCTCACGTTTCCGTGACAACTGAGGCACAGATTGTTCGGATTCATCGTCGTGGCGAACTTGGTTCTCGCCTCATGCACGGTGTGACACGTGGCGCATCCAATACCGGCCTTGGCGTGCGCGCTTTCTTTCCATTCAGGATACTGCTGCCGATGCTGTTTGACATGACCGCTGGGCCACCATGCGGATTTGTCCGATTTGTCTACGATACGGAAGTGCTGCGGCCCGAGAAAGTCACCCACTGTGAAGTTGATCGGAAAATCCCACTTTTTGTCCGGGCTCTTGCCGCGGGTATGACATTGCCCGCAGACGTCCGACGCGGCCCTGAACGGGAGCGTCGCGGGATTCACTATAGTCTTGAACTTGTCTTCGAGCCTTGCGTCAATGTGGTTGCTTGCGGCTCCGTGGCAAGCTTCGCAACCAACGCTCAGCTCGCTCCACGTGAGTTTGTCCTTATCGAACCCCACCACGTGACAGTAGCCGCAACTCTGCCGCCAGTCCACTTTCTCCCAGTTCTGGGGATTGTACGGCGACCAGTTCTCTGTCTCGAAATTCCACTGCGCGACTCGAATCCTCCAGTCCTTATCTATGTAACGCTGTTTCCACTGGATTCCGTGAGTGAGCAAAACGTCCGACTTTTGGAAGTCCACCAGAGGGTTTGGATTCACAAAGTCGCCCTGGATCGCCTTGGGATTCTTCTTCGCATCCTGCATGGCTTTCGAGTGTAGGGTGTTTCTGAACGTCACCGAGATGCGGCTGTGGCATTCCGCACATTTTTCAGAGCCGACGTACTTGGCGGGACCCATCTCGGACAGAGGCTTTCCTCGATCGCAGGCACAGAGCCACAGGGCAGCCAGCACGCAGAGAAGGAACAAACCCGCAGTCTTGAGCAGTCTTCTTTCCATCTTTTCCATCACTCCTCTCTCGCTGAGTCAGATTTCCCGAGAATCAATCGCCGCTTCAGCAATCCGCACGCATGTAAACTCAACGCCGCGGCGTCTGATCCGTCGCTTCGCACACTTCCATGAGCACGATCCCGGCATCTTCGCCGAATAACCACAAGGCAGCCTTCCAGCGCCCTTTCGACTCCCACGTCGTTCGATAGTAGGCTCGGCCGCGCCTGATCCATTCATACCGGTCCTGAGGGGACGGCGGCTCCACCACCACATTGAGCCCGGGGGATTGGAACATGCTGATAAGTCGCTGTTTTTCCGTTTCAAAAAGTTTCACTAAGGTCTCCGCGGTCGCATCGTAAGGTGGTATTTGGAAAGAAATCACTATCTTGCGTAGCCGCGTTTCGACGAATGTCAGCCGGACCTCCTTGACCGCGTCCAGTGGCTCAGGCGTAGCCCGCGCGCTGAATTCGTTATCGCCCTTATCAGTAAGCTCAATTCCGCTCATCTGAAATAGGGCGCGGGTGTCATCGACGCTTATGCCCAGCCGCAGACCGTGGATGGATGGATCGGTCGCTTCGGCAAAGGAGAAGCTTCCCACGAGCAATAAGAAGCTGAGAAGGAACAGAAGAACCGATCTTGGTCTCGGACTCCTCAGTCGGCAGACGACAAACAGGCCGGTGAACGAAATCATCACCCGCAAACCTCAAAGGTTCATTACGCAGGTTAATAGTTTCGAATCTTCGCCACGAGTCGCAATAATTCAGCTTGGCCCCGCTTCGGGCGTCTCAGCGTAATTCATCGGTTGTCTGATTAGGATCCAACGGCGTAACGGTCCATAATATCGCTGCCGATAAAGGCTCTTCGGCAATATCTCCCGCATTGTCATAGCAACAACTCTGAATATTGCGGCGCAGCGTACCACTCTCTTCCTTTTGCAGTCAAGAGGTTTCTTGGAGGCAGGGCGAAGGACAGAGCCCGCGGCGCCATGGCTGAACGGGCGGCGCTGCGGAAAACAACTTCTTCAGCAGAGACTGAGCGAAGGTCAGCCCCCCACAGGGCCGCTGCCTATAGTCGGAGCTCGTGTCAATCTGCGCGCCGGGGACCATTATCCAATCCTCAGTCGAGCAAACCGCGGCTTGCCTTACGCATCACTTCCTTTTTTCGGATTTTCACAAATACCCTTTATCCAAAACCTTCCTGATAGCTATGAAAATGTCCTTGGAGTCATAAGGCTTGCTGACGAATCCTCTCGCTCCCTTTCCCTTTTCGCCAACAACAAGACCGTTTCCAGAGTATCCACTCGCAACGAGGACTCTGGCATCCGGATCAATACGCAACAGCTCTTGGAGGCAACGTCCGCCACCCATCCCAGGCATGATAAGGTCAAGGATGATGAGCGAGATTTCCTCTTTGCGCGCGGAGTACACTTCTAGGGCCTCTTCTCCGCTGCCAGCGGCAATCACCCGATATCCGCCCATCTCGATCATTTGTCGTCCCATCTCGCGAATGCGGTCATCGTCGTCCACCAGAAGGACGGTCTCAGTACCAAACGCAGCCATTTCCCGGGTCACCGCAAGATTTGAGGCAAGCCCCTTGTCGGCTACGGGGAAGTAGATTTTAAACGAAGTCCCTCTGCCCGGTTCACTGTAGCATCGGATAAACCCCCCGTGCTGGATGATGATGCCGTGTACCATAGATAAGCCAAGGCCTGTGCCCTCTCCGTTTGTCTTTGTAGTGAAGAACGGTTCAAATATGCGGTCCAGCACGGCCGGTTCTATCCCCACGCCTGTGTCTGACACGGTTAAGAGGACGTAACGTCCTGGTTTTGACCCTAGATGAGTCTGGAGATATTCATCACTGATAGACACATTGCTTGTTTCTATGAGAAGTTGTCCACCATCTGGCATTGCATGCTGCGCGTTGATTCCAAGATTGAGCAACACTTGCTCGATTTGCGCCGGATTAGCATTAATGATGCTCAGATCTTCAGCGAGCACAAGGTCGATCTGAATCATCTTCGGGAGTATTCGTCGGAGAAGCGCATCAACTCTTCTAATCTCTTCATTTAATTCAATTGGGCGAACTTTGGTCTCGGCCTTCCTGCTGAACGCCAGTATTCTTGAGACGAGATCAGCTCCGTCCAGCGCGGCCTGCTGAATCACCTCTAATTTCTTGCGGTCAGGGTCCGTGGACGATTTCTTCATAAGGAGGATGTCTGAATAGCCTAAAATGGCCTGGAGCAGGTTATTGAAGTCGTGGGCCATACCTCCTGCAAGAGTTCCAAGCGCTTCCATCTTCTGGGCTTGGAGCAGTTGCTTCTGAAGCGACACCTCGGAGGTAACATCTCTCTTTACGGCAATATAGTTAATTATTGCTCCCTTCTCGTCCTTGACTGGAGAAATCGTTGCCGTCTCTTCGTATAGGGTTCCGTCCCTCCTCCTGTTCGTAAGGCGACCTCGCCAAACCCTACCTTCAGCAATAGTCTCCCACATCTCTCGGTAAAAGGCCCTATCGTGCCTTCCACTCTTCACTATTCTGGGATTCTGTCCTATGGCTTCTTCGACGGAGTAGCCGGTGGTTGATTCAAAGGACGGGTTAACGTATTCAATCTTCCCCGTAGGATCGGTGACGACGATTGTTTCTCCGGCCTGTTCTACAGCGACAAGAAGTTTTCTTAGTTGTTCCTGGGCCAGTTTACGGTCGCTAATGTCCCGAGCCGTGCCGTGAATGCCTATGAGCTGTCCCTCATGAATGAGAGCTCGGCTATTCACCTCCAACCACACCGGTTGACCACTTTTGGTGCGTCCCAAGACCTCGTATGGTCCCGTTCTATCGAAATGCGCGTTGACTTTCATCCTGAGGTTTTCCGCTGTTGCGTTAAGGTGCTCAGGATCGATAACCTGCCAAATGTTAAGCTTCATAAATTCTTCGTGGGCGTATCCCAGGAGTCCTTCAACAGCCCTGTTCACTGAAGTGAAGTTGCCATCTAAGTCGTGAGTGTAAATGAGATCTGCCGAATTATGAAAAAGCTCCCGGTAACGTTCTTCACTTTCTCGCAAAGACTCCTCGGCCTTCTTTCTTTCCGTTATGTCTCTTATCCAAACTTGTATACCTGGTTGGCCTTCAACCATCACGGCCTTCGCGCTGATTTCAGCGTCAAAGGAGGCTCCATTTGATCTTTGCAGCTTCACCTCATATCTTGACGGGACCGATTCACCTCTCATGTACGCTTGAGCCCACGAACTCGTTACCTCATGGTAATCGGGGTGGTAAATCCGCCAATGGTCCATCCCCACGAGTTCGGACCCGCTGTAACCAAGCATTTGACTCAGCTGAGAGTTGGCGAATACGATCTTACCGCTCTTCTGCGCATAGATCCCGTCGAAGCTCTCTTCCACGAGAGCTCGATATCTCTCCTCGCTATCCAACAGCGCCTGTTCGGCCGTTTTCCGGTACGAGATATCCTCCACCACAGAAATGAAATACCTCGGTGCGCCAGAAAGTTCTCGGGTGAGCGAAACAGTCAAGTTCGCCCACAGGGGTGATCCGTCCTTGCGGATGTAGCGTTTCTCCATCGAGTATGTCTGGACCTTGTCTGCGAGAATCTGCCTCACATATTCAACGTCTGACTCTAAGTCATCGGGGTGGGTAATCTCTTGAAAGGTCAGGGAGAGAAGTTCATTAATGTTGTAGCCCAGAATATCGCACAGTTTCTGATTCACCCTCAGAAATCGACCGTCGGGAGACACATGGCAAATCCCAACAGCAGCTTGTTCAAAAGTGGATCGAAAGCGGTCCTCGCTTTCCCGCAAGGCAGCTTCATCTTTCTTTCGTTTAGTTATGTCCTGCATAATCGCAAGAACATGAATCTGCCCATCTTCTTCCTTGACCACCGAAGTAGAGATCGAAAGCGGTTTAGGTGTTCCATCCTTTGTGGCTATCACCCACTCCTCGGCTCGAATGTCTTCTCCATCGCGCATCCGAGCCATCCTCTCCGCTGCGGCTTGCCGCGTAGCCGGATCGGGATACATGGTCTGATACCAACCCTCTTGGTTGATTTCCGCCATGTTGTAACCCGTGATTTCGGTCATCCGGGGATTCCAATGAGTGAATCGAACGTAGGGGAATTCTTCTATATTATGGCAAACGCAGATCCCGTCGGCAGCCTTGTCCAAAATATTTTCAAGCATCCACACGTGTTCAGCGAGAATCCTCTCGGCGTAGACTCGATCCGTAATGTCTTCACAAGTCATCAAGTGCTCACCTGTCTGAAGCTGCACAGGACGGAAATGCACGATCTTCTTGAGACCATCTTTGCAGGTTACCGTAAAAACCCGGGGACGTTGTTCTCCAACGCCTGACCCGGCAAGATCTTCCAGCCATGCAGCAATCACCTGATGCCTGTATTCATCATCAGGATAGGCCTTCCGAAACCAGTCTCGCCCCGTAGGGATTTCACGGAGGTCATAACCGAACATTTCCTGGAACCTAGGATTTGTGTAGAGAAAACGACCGTCCGCGGAGAGCATGGCGATCGCGTAAGGGGCCTGCTCTGCCAGGGTGTGGAACCTGAGCCTCTCCTGATCCAGGGCACATTCTGCAAGTTTTCGGTCTGTTATGTCTCGCGCAATGGCCTGAAATCCAACGGGAGCGTCGTTCTCAAGCAGTAACTGAACGTGCTGTCCCACCCAGATCGTCTCCCCCTTCTTGGACAGCAGAGGTAGTTCATAGTAGGAATCCGCCAACTTCTTCACAAATTGGATTCCGTAGAACCTTGCCACCTCCTTTCTTCGCTCGGGATGGACTACCTCCAGGTAATTCCGGCCAATGATTTCATCTTCAGAATACCCTGTCAAACGTATTGCGATCGGATTAACGAATGTGAAGCACCCGTTGGAATCGGTTCGGTATATGATGTCAGTGGCGCTTTCAACAAGTTGCCGATAGCTCTGTTCACTCCGTCTAATAGCTTCGGCAGCCTTCTTAATGTCCTCAACATCCTTTGTGAGCGCCAGAATGTGTGCTTCTCCGTCGAGAGTCATCACCCCCGCGGATATGAGGACCGTCCTAACCTCCCCATCTTTGCGACGCATCTTGGTCTCCAGGTCTTTCACGTATCCGTCTTTCGCCAGGCCTGAAACCAAACGCGCCCGGTCAGCGGGATTGTGCCAGAAGGGCAAATGCAGAGCCGATTTGCCGACGAGCTCTTCCCGATCATATCCGGTGAGCTCAAGATAACCTGTGTTTACGTCAACGTAGGTACCATTGTCCAACCTGCTGACGCTAAACGCGTCGGGGCACGTTTCCCAAGCCAGACGAAGTCGCTCCTCGCTCTTCCTCAGTAGCTGTGCCGTTCGCGTTCGTTTGGCAATTTCGCCCACGAGCTGCTCACTATGCCTTTGTTTGAACTGGAGTTGCTTCTTTTCAAGGGTCAAGTCCTCAATAAGAAGGAGGATTGCTCTTTCCTTCCCTATCCTTATGGCCCGGAAGTTCATCCGAGCCCATGTCTTGCCCTTTCCCTTCCCCAGCAAGGCCTCACTTACCCGGGGTTTCCGGTCGGCAAAAACTTTGTCCATCATGGACTGGACCCTCTTGCCTGAGGCACGATCCGGAAGGAGCGTAGAAAAGGGGATACCCCGCATTTTCTCATGATCCAAACTGATCTTCCCGCACGCTTGATTCCCGAAAATCACGGAACCCAACGGGTTAATCAACAATGTGGGAATGGGCAGAGCTTCAAGCAACCTAGCGAAGGTGGTTATTCGGAATCGTCTGAGATCGAAGCTCCCAGAAGAGGTCACACTCTCAGTCAGCAGGCTGCCTAGATCAATGGTGACCGTCGATACGAAGTTCTCTCTTGGAGGCTCCAGCAATTCTTTATTGTTGGGGGGCTTCTTCTCTGCTATAGATCTCTGCATTGACATTAGCGCTTAAGCGAAATGGGGGATAGCGCTTCTGAGAGAAGCGGGGTTTCCCTGGAAGCGGTTGAATCGTCGAGCCAATGCTTGCCTGAGGTCCTGTAGGCGTGAAAAGAACTTGTTGTGGGTGATGGCCCTCTTGGTTTTCCTCCAAACGTATTCCGCCGCATTGAGCTTGGGTGAATAGGCAGGCAGGAAATGGAGCTCGATGAGATGCTCCTTGCCTATGAGCCACTCATGGACCTCCGGCGATTTGTGATATGGAGCGTTGTCGGTGATCAGGTGGATCTTGGTCCCCCGGTAGTATCGGACGAGCTGGTCCAGGAACTCGATGAAGGTCTCGGCGTTGAATACCTTCACGAATCGAGAATGCCATTGAGGGTTGGCGCCGATTCTGACTGCGCCCATCACTTTTATGCTCCTGCGAACAGGGGGGCTTAACACCTGGACTCCAATGCCGACAAGCGCCCATGTCCTGATTACCGTTCCGGCCTGTTGAAACACCGCTTCGTCCTGGTACAGGGTTACGCCTTGCTCCTTTTCAGTTTTTTTTAATGGCCGGGAGTTTCTCGAGTCTCCACGTCCGCTGGGCCTTTTCATCCGCTTTTGACGAGCTCCTTCCTGGACGCTGCACGGACAAGCCCAAGCGGTGAAGGATTTTGCCCATATGGTCAGAATGGTATGAGACTCCGAATAGATCTCTTACCAACGTGACAATAATCGGAGTGGTCCAGACACCGGTGTCCAGCCCCGCTTGCTGAGGCCCGGCTGCAATGATGCGCGTCAGTTCCGCCTCTTGTTCGTCGGTCAGTCTGGATTTTGACCCCTTGAAAGGCCCCTTGGTCAGTCCGGGGATTCCTTTGAGTCGGTAACGGTGAATCCAACTCTGGAGCGTTCGCCGCCCTATCCCGAGAACCTGTGCAACGTCGATTTCTTTGTTGCCCCGACTGACCAGCAGCAGGGCCTGAATCCTCAAGCACTTGTCCAGGTCCCCATGAAATCGCGCATCTTGGAATTCCGCGGCAAAATTCCTCTGCTCTTCCTCCGAAAGTCTCAGTCCGGGTCTCGGCATCGCTCTTCCTCCCAACAGGCAGTTTCAGAGGCCAAATACCAAAACCCAGGTCAAATGTCGCGGCGTTTCTCATCATCCCCGGAACCAAAGGTTGACCCCGTTGGCGCGTATGTCAATGCAGGGGACTATAGCTTGAGCAATTGCATTAACGTCGCATCCGACCACGTCATGCCCGCCAATAGGAGAAGATTTGGTTGCGCTCGCAAGAAGGGCTTGCCGCGAACACCGTTACCCTGTAAGGAAGAAGCTGGACAGTACATCGAATAACTGGGCTGAGAAATGGCACATCCATTGTCTATCGAAACACTTTTTGAAGATCTCAAGCCTCGCGACGTGGTCTTTTGGACTGGTGCGGGCATATCTGTTGCTCCGCCAACAAAGCTTCCAGATGGGTACACTCTGACAGTAGAGAGCATGAAGATATTTATGCCGTGGTCAGTTGTCGACTCCGTCTATAACACATTCCAGAAGAAGATATTCAAAGATGCTTTTGGGCACGCAAAAGCTGCTCCCCGGCTTGAACTGGTCATACAGAATGCTCACTCTGTACTCGGGCACAAAGCGTTCGAGTGCTTCTCGTTCATGGATATACCTTACGAATCGCTGAACAAATACCATTACTTCTTCGCGTCACACGTTCTTCTGGGTGGCACACATTTCACGATGAATCTCGATAACGGCATCGAAAGGGCTATGGAGTTACTTCTCAGCGGGGGCTGCCCTATAGAGAATTACGTTGTAGACGATCCCGATACCTTCAATGATCCTGATGCTCAATTCGCTGGAAAGTTGATAAAGCTGCACGGCTCTATGGCAAAAAGGTCGACGCAACCAAAGCTGGGCCTTATACTGAACAACATAACGGCGGGACTTGGCAGAAAATTGTCGAACAAAATCCGAGAAGTCCTTCAGCATAGCAGGTTACTATGTTTCGTCGGATATGGCAGTGTGGATTCCTTCGATGTAACGCGTTTTTTTGACCGACAGCTGGGGAGTGACCTGCGGTTAGATCTGGTGGTTCTATGGGTACAATATGGGTCTCAAAAAACACTAGAGGAGATGGATGTTGACAAAATAAAGAACGGTGGGCCAACCATTATAGCAGGATGCCAACGCAACGGCTGCCAATCGTACGGCGCGCGCGGTAATGCAGAAAGCGGGCTGATTGAACCCCTCTCGTCTGTGTGGAACATCACAATTCCTGCGGTTGAGACAAAGAACTACGATTGGCGCACCATTATGGAGCGCGATGCTGTTTCCGTAGGCATCTCCGACGAGTTGCGGATTCTTATTGGGGGGCGTTTCGCCTGGAGTCTGGGCATGGGGAAGCTCGCCGTCAAATTGGCTCAATCAACCCGCCCCGAGAATCATGTAACTCCTCCGCCGTTCGGGGAAGGGGTGACTTTGCTACATGAAGACCAGTACTATTTCTTCTATACCAATGGACTGCGGGATTTGGGACGGCATGGCCAGGCGATTTCTCAATTAAGAAAATGGTTCCGCTCTGCAGCCCGAACGCATTTCAACGAGTTCTTTTATCACTATAGACTAATGGGAGAATATCGCTTAAGAGGGAATTTCTGCTGGGCGATTCTACACTACCTTTGGGGTAAGAGACACCTCGACGTTCGTAGCGAAACCTTTGAAGGAGAACAGCAGCAGTTTGTCTCTCGTTTCTACGTCGACTATCTACACGTGTACAAGGACCTTTTCAAGACGAGATGGTTCCGCTGCGGCTTGAGCCGCGTGTTCCTTAGCTTGGCAAGAAAGGAAATCACAAAAGCATGGCTGGCGGCCTGTCGCTGGAACTGCCGAACCAATTGCGACCCACACGTATTTGCGGTTCTTGCACACCTTGCGCGTTACGGCCAATTACCATTGAAGTATGTAGAGGTAGTCGAAACGGCAAGCAAGGAAATAGTCGAATTCGATAAGAGCTTGCTATGGCACGGGCCAGAAGTTTATGTCGAAACAGACAGTTTCATTGGAGACATAAACTTCCATTGGGGCCAAATTGATCAACGGTTGAACAAAGGCTTGTATGATGAGGAAACAAGGTCCACAGTTCAAGAGACTCTTAGAAAGGCAATTCGGCTCTTTGATCGCCCTGGAGTTTGGAAAGGTTACGCGAAACTTGCTGCGTTGGCGCATGCCGCAGGAGGGAAGCCAGGAGAGGCATCTAAGACCGCCATAAGGGCATTACGAGCACTGGCGATGGTGGATTACGGGATTGTCCGAAAGATAGGTCTCGCCAGA
>Ga0194110_10006996_pt1 | contig 13076 bp, 8 predicted proteins | sample TA2Kig1200mmetaG_FD_146192 | JGI IMG/M metagenome (GOLD analysis project Ga0194110, IMG submission 146192) | Freshwater microbial communities from Lake Tanganyika, Tanzania - TA2015032 Kigoma Deep Cast 1200m | ecosystem: Environmental > Aquatic > Freshwater > Lake | place: Tanzania: Lake... | reverse complement strand
TGCCCCGGCCCCGGATCTGGAAAGGCTCCTGCGGGACCGGCAACTGCCCCTCACCAGTCTGGAATCCGGCACTCCCCTGCACGCCTTTGATTTAGTGGGAGTAAGTTTACAGTACGAACTGGGCTATACCAACCTCCTCACCATGCTGGAGCTGGGCGGCATCACCCGGCTGGCTGCCTCCCGCCGACCGGACGAACCGGTGGTCATTGCCGGGGGGCCCGCCTGCGTCAACCCGGAACCGGTGGCCCCTTTTTTTGATGCCCTGGTCATCGGCGACGGCGAGGAAGTAATTCTGCAGATCGCCGACCTGGTGCAGGAGTGGCGTGCTACCGGCGGCAGCCGGAAGGAACTGTTCCGGGCCCTGGAGGAAATCGAGGGAGTCTATGTCCCGGCCCTCTTCAAGATGAGCTTCGATGCAGCCGGGATGCTCCGGGAGATCCTTCCCTTGGGCCGGCGTCAGCGCATCCGCCGCCGGGTAATCAGCGAACTGGCGGCCCCTCCCCTCAGCCCCGGACCCCTGGTGCCCCTGGTGCAGATCGTTCACGACCGCCTGAATGTGGAAATCTCCCGGGGCTGCACCCGGGGCTGCCGCTTCTGCCAGGCGGGCATGACATATCGACCGGTGCGGGAGCGGGACCCCCAGTTCATCATCTCCTGGGTGGAAAAGGCCCTGGCGGCCAGTGGTTTTGAGGAAGTGTCGCTCCTGTCGCTAAGTTCCGGCGATTACGGCTGCCTGGCCCCTCTGCTCACCGAGCTGATGGATCGCCTGGAAAAACGCCGGATCGCCCTGTCTCTACCCTCCATGCGCGCCGACACCCTCACCACCGCCCTGATGCGCCAGATCAAGCGCGTCAGGAAAACCGGCTTTACCATTGCCCCCGAGGCCGGCAGCGAGCGGCTGCGGCGGGCCATCAACAAAAATCTCACCGAGGCCGAGATCCTCGCCAGTGTTCAGCAAGCCTTTGAACTCGGCTGGAATCTCCTCAAGATGTATTTTATGATCGGCTTCCCCATGGAGGACCGGGATGACCTTGACGCCCTGACCGATCTCTGCCGTCAGGCCCTGGCGGTGGCCAAAAAAGTTAATCATAGGGCAAAGCTGCACGTCAGCCTTAATACCTTTATTCCCAAGCCGCACACCCCTTTTCAATGGGAAAGGCAGCTTTCCCGGCCGGAGAGCCAGGAAAGACTGCATCTGGCTAAAAATCTCCTCAAACACAAAGGCATGGAAATAAAATGGAATCCCACGGACCAGAGCTGGCTGGAGGGCGTTTTGGCCAGAGGCGATCGACGCTTGGCCCCGGTCCTGGTGGAGGCGCATCGGCTGGGCTGCCGTTTTGACGCCTGGACCGAACACGCCAGGATCGACGCCTGGCAGCAGGCCCTAACGGCCGGCAACCTCAAGGGCGATGTCTTTCTCCGGGAACGGCGACAAGAGGAAATCCTGCCCTGGGACCATATTGATGTGGGAGTAACCAAGGAATACTTACTGACGGAACGCCGCCGGGCCTGGGAGGACGCCCAAACCCCGGATTGCCGGGAGGCCGGCTGCCTGGATTGCGGGGTCTGCGACTGGCTTAAGGTACAACCCCGGACCTGTACTCCGAGCGTTGATTGCCATACCGGTCCGCCCCCTGCCCCCCCCTACCCTGCCAGCCCCAGCCGATATCGCCTGCATTACGCCAAACTCGAGGCGGCCAGGTGGTTGAGCCACCTGGAATTCATGAACGTTTTTTACCGGAGTCTGCGCCGTTCCGGTCTGACCCTCAATTTTTCCCAGGGCTACCATCCCCTGCCCCAGGTGTCCTTCCATGGAGCGCTGCCGGTGGGGGTGGAAAGTGTGGCTGAGACCCTGGATATCGAATTACTGCAAGCCCTGCCGGAGGGAGAGGTGGCCGCCCGCCTCAACCAGGTGTTGCCGGAAGGTTTGAAGATTCTCACAGCCGCAAATGTTACCGGGTCCAGGTCTGCCCCCAAACCTGACCGGGTCGTCTACGCCGTGCAGAGCCCGGAGGCCTTATTCTCCGAGGAGAAACTGACTGATTTTCTCAATGCAACCGAGTTTTTTGCCCTGCGCCAAAAACCCAAGGAAACCAAGCGCATTGACATCCGGCCGCTGGTGGCCGCCATCCACCGACACGATGCCCGGAGCCTGGAAATTGTGATCGCTATCAGAGAAAGGGATAACCTGAAAATCAGCGCCCTGATCAAGGCAATTTTCGATCTACCGGAAACGGCAGCATTACAGCTTGAGATATTGAAACGAAAAAGCTATTCTAATCATTAGCTCATTGTGAAATCCGGATTTTTTTAAAAGGTGGCCAAACACAGCCTGGCGGGATATCTGGTTCCCAAGTTCAACTTGGGAACCAGAATGAACCGAAAACTGAAAACTGGAAACCGACAACCCAAAACGATATTATATATGGCCAGCGAGTTAATCATAAACGTTGCCCCTTTCGAGAGCCGGGTAGCCCTGGTGGAAAACGGCAACGTGGTGGAGCTCTACCTTGAACGGGAGGCGGATAGCTCGCTCATCGGCAATATCTATAAAGGCCGCGTCATCAAGGTATTGCCCGGCATGGGGGCCGCCTTTGTGGATATCGGCCTGGATCGCTCGGCGTTTCTCTATGTGGCCGATGTGGTGGACCACTATGAGGATTTTTATACCGAGTGGCGTAAGGAGGACAATGGCGGCGGCCAGGTTTCCCTTACCGGTCAGACTAATTATCACCCCGCCACTCCCATCGAGGATATCCTCCAGGAAGGTCAGGAAGTTCTGGTGCAGGTGGCCAAACCGCCCCTGTGCGGCAAGGGCGCCCGCCTCACCTCCCATATCACCCTGCCCGGCCGGAATCTGGTCCTGATGCCCACGGTCAACCATGTGGGCGTCTCCCGGCGCATCCTGGATGAGGCGGAGCGCCACAGATTAAAGGAAGCCCTGGCCGCCATCAAACCCCCGGATTGCGGCCTCATCGCCCGCACTGCCAGCGAGGGCGGCAGGGTAGAAAAGCTCAAGAGCGAAATGGACTTTCTCCTGCAGATCTGGAATAATCTCCTGCGCAAAAAAGAATCCGCCCCCACCCCTTCGTTAGTGCACCGGGAACTGGACATCGTCTTGCGGGTGGTCCGGGATCTGTTCACCAAGGAGGTGGACCGGTTGATCGTGGACGATTTTGAAACCCACGCCAAGATTCTCACTTTCGTGGAAACCTTTCAGCCCTTAATGAAATTTAACCTGGAGCTCTATCAGGGGTCGGAGCCTCTCTTTGAACATTACGACATCGAAATTGAGTTGCAGCGGGCCTTGGGGAAGAAAGTCTGGTTAAAATCGGGCGGTTATATTATCATCGAGCCCACCGAGGCCCTGGTGGTGATCGATGTCAATACCGGCCGCTACGTGGGGAAACATAATCTCGAAGAAACCATTTTAAAGACGAACTTAGAGGCGGTGAAGGAAATCGCCTACCAGTTGCGCCTGCGCAACATCGGCGGCTTGATTGTCATTGACTTCATCGATATGGAAAAAGAGGCGAATCGGGAAAAGGTCACCAATGCCCTGAAAGAAGCCTTGAAAAAAGATCGGGCCAAGACCAGTATTCTTAAAATGTCCGAGTTGGGGCTGGTGGAAATGACCCGCCAGCGCTCCCGGCAGAGCCTGCACCACACCCTAACCGAACCCTGCCCCTACTGCGACCAGAAAGGTTTCATCCGCTCCCGCATATCCGTGGCCTTCGATATTTTACGGGAATTATCCGCCACCATCGGTTCCCCGGAGGCCGGTCAGATCACCGTGGAGGTGCACCCGGAACTGGCCAACGTCCTGCTGGACCTGGGCAGCAGCACCCTGGAAAAACTGGAAGAAAAACATCAGAAAGAGATCGTTATTCTCAATAATCAGAATTTTCACTTAGAGAAGTATCAGATTATATTAAGTCTTTGAGGATTGGCCGTGGCTTTGAGTAACGAAATGGTGCGGGTGGGCAACTGGTTTTTCCGCTGGCGCAGTTATCTGCCCCTGCTCTTGGCGGTTCTCTTCCTGCTGGCGTTGCAGGATTTCAGGCGGTTAACCTCGGAGCCGGCCACGGACCGGTTATGGGAATTATTCTGCCTGCTTGTTGCCTCCCTGGGTCTGATGATCCGGATCATGACGGTGGGCTACGCCCCCCGGGGAACTTCCGGCCGGAACACCACCCGGCAGGTGGCGGAGGTTTTGAACACTACCGGGATGTATTCCATCGTCCGTCATCCCCTCTACGTGGGCAACTTCATCATGTGGCTGGGCATTTCCCTGTTTTTCCACCTCTGGTGGTTCACCCTCCTCATCAGTCTGATTTTCTGGGGCTATTATGAAAAAATCATGTACGCCGAAGAGGACTTCTTAAAACAGAAATTCCCGGACCAGTTCCCGGCCTGGGCTGACCAGACGCCTCTGTTCATTCCCCGCTTCTCCCAATGGCGGGCCCCGCAATTGGGGTTTTCAGTAAAAAGTGCCTTGAAAAGAGAGTACTCATCCTTTTTTGCCATGATCGCCATTTTTACCGGATTAAAAGTCCTCACCGGCCTGCGGGTGGATAGGACGTTCAGCCCGGATGCCATGTGGACCGCAATTTTTTCCAGCAGCCTCGGCATTTACCTGTTAATCAGATTCCTGAAGAAAAAAACCCATCTCCTGGACGACGACCGTTAATTTTTCCCGGCGCCGGACGCGTGGGGGCGTCCGTGAGAAAGGAAGCAGCATTGCAGCCCATCATACTCGGCACTGCCGGACACATCGATCATGGCAAGACTTCCCTGATCAAGGCCTTGACCGGGGTGGACACCGATCGTCTGAAAGAAGAAAAGCTCCGCGGCATCACCATCGAGTTGGGTTTTGCTTCCCTGGTCCTGCCCGATGGCCAGCGTCTCGGTATCGTGGATGTACCCGGGCATGAACGGTTTGTCCGGCACATGCTGGCGGGGGCCACCGGCATGGACCTGGTGGCCCTGATCATTGCCGCTGATGAGGGAGTGATGCCCCAGACCCGGGAGCACCTGGAAATCTGCCAGCTTTTGAGGGTGAAACGCGGCCTGGTGGTGCTCACCAAAGTGGACCTGGTGGAGGAGGAATGGCTGGAGTTGGTGGAGGAAGACGTACGCGCTTTCCTGAGCCATACTTTTTTGGACGGAGCCCCCCTGGTGCGGTTTTCCGCCGTCACCGGGCAGGGCAAAGCGGAACTCCTGGAGACCTTGACCGAATTATGCGCCGATATTCAGCCCAAACCCAGCAGCGGCATCTTCCGACTGCCCATTGACCGGGTCTTTACCATAAAGGGCTTCGGCACCGTGGTCACCGGCACCGCCGTCTCCGGCCGGGTGCGGCTGGGAGACCTGGTGACCATTTACCCCCCCCAGTTTAAGGCCCGGGTCCGTAATATTCAGGTCCACGACGAAAATGTGGAAGAGGCCCTGGCCGGGTCCCGCACGGCCATCAATCTTCAGGGCATCGATAAATTGGACCTGGAGCGGGGCATGATCGTGGGCACACCGGAGGCGCTGCTGGCCACCCTGCGGTTGGATGCCCGTCTGGAGGTGTTGCCCAGCGCGCCCCGCCCCCTGAAAAACCGGCGGGAAATCCGCCTCCATACCGGTACAAGTGAACAGGTGGCCACCGTGATCCTGCTGTCCCAGGAAGAACTGCCGCCCGGAGAGAGCGGCCTGGTGCAATTCCGCCTCACCGAACCCCTGGCCGTAAAACCCTTCGACCGCTTCGTGATCCGCAATGTCTCTCCGGCCCTCACCATCGGCGGCGGCTATTTCCTGCACATCAATCCTCCCAAACATCGACGACTCCAGGAGAGCGTCCTGAAAGGTCTGGAGTTTCTAGAGAAATGCCGCGAGGCGGAACGGATCACCTTTTATCTGCAGGAGGCCGGGGCCGCGGGGCGCTCCCGCCTGGAACTGGTGCAACTGCTTTCCCTCAACGACACTGAACTCGACCCCCTCTTGGCCCAGTTGCTCCAAAAAAGCCAGATTATCTGCTACGATCCGGAAAAAAACCGCTACGCCCTAAGTGCCGCGGTGAAAGACCTGCAAGACCAGGCCACCCAATTCCTGCAGAAATATCACCACAGCCAGCCCCTCAAATTGGGGCTCTCCAAGGAGGAATTGCGCCGGCGGCTCCCGGAGGAATTGGAGGTCCGCCTGTTCAATTACCTCCTGCAAAACCTGGAACAGCAGAAACGCCTGGTGGTGGACAAGGAACTGGTCCGGCTGGCCAGCCACCGGGTGGTCTTGGGGGAAGCCCAGGAAGAATTGGCCAGGAAGCTGGAATCCCTTTATGCCCGGGGCGGCCTGACGCCACCCACCCTCAAAGAGGCCGGAACCGCTTTAAAAACTGAAGGCAGCCGGCTGCAGGAAATTATCAAGCTGCTCACCAGTAAGGGACGCCTGGTAAAGGTAAAGGAAGACCTGTTTTTTCATCACGAGGTGATGGAGACGCTAAAAAATAAGCTGGTAGCCTATCTGAAGCTGCATAACGAGATTTCCGTCCCCCAGTTCAAAGACCTCACCCAGACCAGCCGCAAGTTTTCCATTCCCCTGATGGAATACTTCGACGCCAACCGGGTGACAGTACGCGTGGGCGAGAATCGGCGCCTGCGCTGATTAATACGGTTTTCGGTTTGCAGTTTTCGGTTTTCGGCAAAAAAGGGCAGTAAAATCGAGAGGAATTAACCCCCATGGGCTGCGGGATAAACCGGAGTGGGTATATCGCCACAGGGCGAGTTTCAGGCCCGCGTCGGGCAATCGGCCGGAAAAGCCTCAGGTGGCGGGGTTATAATACCGTTCTTTGATTTTCGGGAGCATCCGCCGGATTTCGTTGATCCGCCGTTCATCGGTGGGGTGGGTGGAAAGAAAAGCCGGAGGCTTGCCCTTGCCTTTTTTGCCCGCCATCATGCGTTCCCAGAAACCCACGGCCGCCTCGGGGTCATACCCGGCCTTGGCCATGAGAATAAGGCCCACCTCATCAGCTTCCAATTCCTGTTTCCGGCTGTAGGGCAGCATGACCCCCACCTGGGTCCCCAGTCCATAGGCCTGCTGGGCCGCCTGGGCGACGTAGGGACTCTGTCCCGCCAGGGCCACCCCCAGTCCCACACTGCCGAGCTGCGCCAACAGCCCCTGGCTCATGCGTTCCCCGGCATGGCGCAGGATCGCGTGGGCCACCTCATGGGAAATCACCGTGGCCATCCCGGCCTCATCCTCGGTATACTTGAGAATTCCGGTAAAAATCCCCACCTTGCCGCCGGGGAGACAGAAGGCATTGACGGTATCCTCGTCAAACAGCACAAATTCCCAGCGGAAATCAGGGCGGTTGGCGGCCTCGGCGATGCGTTGGCCCACCCGTTGCACCATCTCGCTGTTCTTAGTATCTTGGGAAGGCTTATACTGCTGCCGGATTTGGGAAAACGCCTGATAGCCCAGGGTGTTTTCCTGACCCACCGAAGTAAGCATCAGCTGCTGTCGGCCGGTGAACGGCGCGGTGGCGCACGCCGAAAGCATCAGTGGCAGAAGCACCAGGCTCAGAACCCAGACTTGCTTGCAGAGAATTTTTTTCTTCATGTGCATAAAGTTAATGTGGTTCGAGCAAATTGTCAACGGGGCCGAAAAGTTCAAGGTTCACGGATTAAAGGCGATTACCTCTCCTCCCGATTTTCTTTTAGCGATGATGCCAGCGCCTTCTTCCCCAAGTCGCCCCTGTTCCGGTGAGCCCCAGCATTCTGCTTCTGGGCACCGGCCTCCTGGGTCTGATCGGCCTCAGGCGTAAACTCAGCTAACATCTCTGGGGCAGCAGATCCCCCCAACATACCAAACGGCGCCAAAAGGCGCCGTTTGGTTGTCGTAACTTATTTCCAAAAAAAAAAAAGTGATTCAGCCCCTGGCAAAAACATCCGCCCTGAGATCCAACCTTTCTCCCGCCTGCAAAAGATGATACCCCAGCACTGCCACCATGGCGGCGTTGTCGGTACAGAGTTTTAAGGAGGGCAGAAAAAGTTCCACTTCTGCGGCGGCACACTGGATTTCCAGCTCATGCCTGAGGCGGCGGTTGGCGGCCACCCCGCCGGCCACCACCAGGCGCGGGCAATTATGAAGCTGTGTGGCTAACAGCGCCCGGCTCACCAAAGAATCCACCACTGCGGCCTGAAAACTGGCGGCAAGATCCGCCGGCCCCCGGGGCCGCCCAAGGATTTCCGGGTCTTTGCGCAACACCGCCGCCACCGCGGTCTTGAGCCCGCTATAGCTGAAGGTGAGGGGCTCCGTATCGATGCGGGGCCGGGGCAGGGCGAAGGCCTGGGAATCGCCGCCCTGGGAGAGGCGTTCGATGGCGACGCCCCCGGGATACCCTAACTGCATCAGCTTGGCCACCTTGTCGAAGGCCTCCCCGGCCGCGTCGTCCCGGCTCCGGCCCAATAGCCTGATCTCCTGGAAACTAGCTACGTGGTAGAGGTTGGTATGGCCGCCGGACACCACCAGGGCGATAAAAGGAAAGGCGGGGGGACGTTCAGTGAGAAACGGCGCTGCCAGATGAGCGTGCAGGTGGTGCACCCCCACGAGGGGAATATTCAGAGTGTAGGCCAGGGACTTGGCCACCGCAAAGCCGATCACCAGGGCGCCGATGAGCCCCGGCCCCTGGGTCACGGCGATGGCCTGGAGATCCCTTAACCCAACCTGGGCCTGGGCCAACGCGGCCCGGATCACCGGCAGGATATTCTCCTGATGCCGCCGGGCCGCCAGTTCCGGCACCACCCCCCCGTACCGGGCATGCAGGTCGAACTGGGTGGCGACAATGTCTGACAACAGCCGCCGGCCATCGGCCACCACCGCGGCCGCGGTCTCATCGCAGGAGGTTTCGATTCCTAATATCACCATTCCTAATTTGACCCCTAATACACTGACCCCTGACCCCTGACCCCTGACCACTAACCACTGACCCCTGACCACTATAAATCAAGACCAGTCTACCTTATCCAAAAAAGCCAAGGTATTCAAGTCCTTCCCCAGGATAAAGCGGATAAAGCCCCTGAGGAGCGTGAGGGTCTCAGTCTGGGCCAGGGCCGGAAAGCGCAGGCGGGCCAGATTCTGCAAGGGTAAGTTCAGCGCCGCCAGGACCAGTTTCCGGGTGCCCGGATGCAGGAGGTAAAGCCGCTCCCCTCGGTTCTGGTTCAGGCAGTTGGGGCAGAGGATACCGCCCTGCTGCGGGCTGAACCAGGCAAGGCCGGCCGGGGTCTGGCCGCAGATTTGACATGCCTGCCACCGGGGGCCGTAACCCCCCAGCGCCAACACACGGACAAGATGGCTGCAGAGCAGGGAACGGCTGGGCAACCCTGCCGCCAACAGCCTCAGGGCGCTCTGCAGGGCAGCGAATAATTCTTCCAGGTTGTCCGTGGCCCCCACAAGTTCCAGGGCGCTCTCGCTCAGACAGGCCGCGGCCGCCAGTGAAGTTAACTTCTGCCGCACCTCGGGAAATGCCTCCACCAGTTCCCCGCTCTCGAGATAAGCCAACTCTTGCTGGGGTTTTTCCCGGTAGAGCACCTGCACCAGGGAACAGGGCTCCAGGCAATTGAGGTACCGGCGTCTGCTCTTGCGGGCGTGTTTGGCCAGGGCCGTGACCTGCCCGGCGGCCGGGGTCAAAAAGACCACCACCCGGTCGGCTTCGCCAATATCCCGGGTTTTCAGAATCAGGGCCAGGGTTTTTATTAGGCTTGCCATCCTTAATCACTGGATGCCGGTGAGGGAAAAATCGGATTTTAAAATATACATCAGGGTTTCAGAGGCGCTCTGACCTGGGGGCCCAAGATGAGGTCCCGGCGCAGATAAATATCATAAAAATCTATGGTGGCAATTTTGCGGTAAAACTGCTGCACCCGGGGCAAAGGGTAATTCTGTTGGAAGACGCTCTTGCCAAAACTGCCCAGGATCAAAAGATCGGCATTCACCTGGGTAAAATCATAGTCCCGCTCCCGGGGATGATGCAGTATGATCCTTTCCCGCGTGGATTCCTTAAAATAATGTTCGGGCATGAGATGGCAGCGATGCTCGTCGGCCAGAAAACAGATCTCATATTCCGGCGTTTCAATAAGAAAATGCCGGGGAATGTGATCCCGCAAATATTCCGCCAGCTTGAAGGGGCTGTCGCTGGTGCGGCTGAATATGGGCTGCAGCGCCTGAATGCCGGGAAGGGGAAAAAGCAGGATAATGATCAGCAGGCTGCCGCCAAGGCCGGCCCAGAAGGGACGCGGCCGGATGAATGCGGTCTGCCAGAGGGCGCCCACTGTAACCCATACCAGGTAACCGGCCCAGGGTGCGGCCAGCAGCAGGGCAGGCAGGGCAAAGCGGTGCCAATAGACCGCCAGCACATAGAAAACGCTCCATAATATTAAATTCGCCAGCCAATAAAGCCGCGGCAGGGACCGGCCATACCGGCGGTGATGGAGCCATATACCCAGGAATCCAAAGATAAACAGGGGATGGGTTAAAAGATAAGCGCCGCTTTCGGGATAAAGGCGGCCGATGGTCCAGGGGGTAAAAAACTCGTGACACAAGAGTTTTTTCTGGAAATAGAAATGGTACAGCGCCGGCTGGAGACCTCCCAGGACAACGGCCTTGAAACCCACATAGGCGGCCAGGGGCAGAGCCGCCCCGAAAAGAAAAAAACCGCAGTTTTTCAGCAGTTCAGACCGATCCCGGCGATATTCCCAGATAAGACAGGCCAGAGCCGGGAGCATGGCTATGCCGTAAAATTCCTTGGCGCCCACTGCCAGACCCAGGCAGAGGCCGGCCGCCCCAAACATCGCCGCGTGACCCAGCCGGAGACCCCACAGGATAAAAAAGACGCCCCCCAGGAAGCAGGCCAGGGCCGGGACGTCACCTAAAACGGTTCTTCCCCAATAGAGGATATCCGTAGCCATAAGACCCAGCATCACCCCGAGGAGGGCCGGACCCCGAGGCAACAGCAGCCGGGCGCTGAGATAGAGCAGGGCAAAGGCCAACAGGAGAAAGAAGGCGGCCACGAGCCGGCCGCTCCAGACGCTCACCCCCAAGAGCCGGTAGGCCAACGCCACGGGCATGATGACCACCGGCCCGGCGCTGATGCGGTAATCAAAATCATTGAGCTTATCCGGACTCTGGATGGTAAAGGCGTAACGCCCGTGCTGGGCCAGATTAGAAGCGGTCTCGGAAAAAATGGCCTCATCCCACCATAGGGTTGGCCAATGGGACAGGTTAGAGAAACTGCAAAAGATGACCGCGGCCCAAACTACCACAGCCCAGGATCGGGGAATCTTGCCGGACATGAGAACCTGCTAAAGGCCTTTTTTCTTACAATGGGGGCGGCCGCGCCGCAACAAGAGATACAAGGCGCCCGTGCCGCCATCGTAGGGTTGGGCCGAGGCAAAGGCCAACACCTGGCGGCGGAAGCGCTTCATGGTCAGCCAGCGTTGCAGATGTCCCTTGAGCACCGGCAGGTTATCCGGAGAATTGTGGCCCCGGCCATGCACCACCAGCACCGTGCGGTAATCCCGAACCAGGGCCTGGGCCAGAAATTGCCGCAAACAGACCTGGGCATGGGGGACGCTCAAGCCATGTAAATCGCAATAATCCTGGAGCGGCAGGGCCCCGGCCTTCAGGGCGGCCACCACCTGGGGGTCTAGACCGGGAACCTGGCCTTCCACATATTCATCCGTCAGAGAGAGGTCAAACTCACCTTTCCCCTCCACCAGTTCCATCAGATGGCAGAGAACCTCCCAATCTTCCGGCTCAGGCGGCACCTGGGCAAACCGTCTGGTTTTCCAGGGGACGCTGTAGGCCCCCTGCAGGTCCAAAGGAACCACTTCCCGCATGGCCTCGGCAAAGAGGGCCGCATCCTCACCCTGGGCCGGCAGGCGGGGCGGGGAGGGTTTGGAGGACAGGCACCGGCGGATCTGGGCGATTTTTTCTCCTAACTGTTGAAAAGGCAGGTAAAAGCCGGACTGACAGGCCGACTCTCTGGTTTTCTGTGTTGCCATGTGGCCACCCCCCAAATAGGAAAACCTGCCCCGGAGGACAGGCTTCCTTTCCTGCCAGGGATTTTCCGTACATTAGAGGCCGACGATATGGCGGTGCAGCTCCCGGGTTTTTTCCCAGCGGGCCCGATCCCTTTCGGCCACCAGGTCCGAGAGAGTATCCTGCAGCCGCTGGAACAGAGGAGAATTAATATCCTCACCCTGAGCATGGGCGTCAATGAGCTTGCGGTAGCAATTGACCATGCGGCCGATCATGCTCACCGCATATTCCCGGCCCTGCATTTTCACGGTGGCCAGACCGAGATCCAGGTATTGTTTCAGTTCATCGCCCAGGATGGCAAAGGCCACATTGGGGTCGCGGCGGATGCGCTCGTTGATGTCGTCGATTTCACTCCGGGGGCGCCCCCGCTTGGCCAAGATTTTCTGCCGCTGGGCATCGGTGAGCAGACAGAGACGGAAACAGCTGCCACTGCGATCCGGCCAGCCTTCGTATTCCACGATTTCATTGCCGTCTTCATCATAATAGACCTTGCGGATATAGGAATCCGCGATGAGTTCGTGGAAAACGCAATTACCCACCCCCCCGATACACCGATTGCCGTGAATCAGGATTTCGGTCTTGATGCCCAGACTGTCGGCATCGGATTTAAAGCCCCGGAGTTTCGCCACGGTGTTGATCTCCGTGGAAGCAACGATTTGAGTCACGCCCAAGGCCTGATAGCGCCGCATCTCTTCCTTGGTCTGAATGTTGCAGCCCACACTGGCATGGATAACCAGGTGGGGGAAACGCTGTTGGATGAGGCGCATCAGGGCCGGGGTTTTGACGATGACCCCTTCGATGCCGAAATGGGCGTATTTCTCAATCTTTGCCAGGGCCAGGGGGAATCTTTCTTCGGGAATTTCGGCATTCAGGGCCACCCGGATCTTGCTGCCGGCAGCAGTGCCCAGCCGCACCGCCTCGCCGATCTGGCTGTCTTCCATCTCCCAGGCGCATTTTCTCCGGCTGAAGCCTTTGGCGCCCACATAAACGGCGTCGGC
>Ga0194110_10006977_pt1 | contig 13095 bp, 9 predicted proteins | sample TA2Kig1200mmetaG_FD_146192 | JGI IMG/M metagenome (GOLD analysis project Ga0194110, IMG submission 146192) | Freshwater microbial communities from Lake Tanganyika, Tanzania - TA2015032 Kigoma Deep Cast 1200m | ecosystem: Environmental > Aquatic > Freshwater > Lake | place: Tanzania: Lake... | reverse complement strand
GAACCAATTGGTGGACATCATGTATTCCCGAGCGCTGCATGAATTGACCCGCGGAACCTTCAGGGTCCGGGGCGAGGTCATGGATATTTTCCCGGCCTACACCGATTATGCTTACCGAATTAGCTGGAATGGGCATCGCATCCAATCCTACCACCATTTGGATCCCGTCAGTGGGCGTACCGGCGATGCCTTGGATCATCTTGCTCTGTTCCCCGCCTCCAATTATGTGACATCGCGTCATGAGCTCAGCGATATTCTTCTGGAAATCCAACAAGATATGGTCCGTCAAGTGGCGCATTTCAAGGAAGAAGGCAAAATGGAAGAATCCAGGCGCATCGAAGATCGGGTCACCTTCGATGTGGAAATGATCCGAGAGCTCGGGTATTGTTCGGGGATCGAAAACTACTCCCGCTATATGGACCGCCGAAATCCCGGGGAGCGGCCCTTCTGTTTGTTGGATTATTTTCCTTCGGATTTTTTGTTGTTGGTGGACGAAAGCCATCAAACCTTGCCCCAAGTCCGGGCCATGTACGGAGGAGACCGAAGTCGCAAATTGAATTTGGTGGAATACGGCTTCCGACTGCCTGCCGCCTTGGACAACAGGCCATTGACCTTCGGAGAATTCGAAAATATTATTCCACAGGTTGTTTACGTCAGCGCCACCCCCGGTGATTTTGAGTTACAACAAAGCCAAGGCGTCATTGTGGAGCAATTGGTTCGCCCTACCGGTCTTCTGGACCCTCCCATCGAAATTCGACCGGTCTCCAACCAAGTGGATGACTTGATGGAAGAAATTCAAAAATCACGCTCCAAGGGGCACAGGGTCTTGGTCACCACCTTGACCAAGAGAATGGCCGAAGAGCTGGCCAAATACCTCACCCGTGCCGGGGTTCTGTGTACGTATTTGCACAGCGGTGTCGAAACCCTCGAAAGGGTTGAAATCCTGAGGGATCTGCGCCTTGGTCGAATAGAGGTTTTGATCGGCGTGAATTTGTTACGGGAAGGATTAGACCTTCCGGAGGTTGCCTTGGTCGCTATCATGGATGCGGACAAAGAAGGCTTTCTTCGTAATTACAAATCCCTTACCCAAACGGCTGGTCGAGCGGCAAGGCATGAGGATGGTCGAGTCATCTTTTATGCAGATCGCCTAACAGGGTCCATGGATGCCACCATCAAGGAATGCAATCGACGTCGCAATAAGCAAATGGCCTATAACACTATGCACGGCATCATTCCACGCAGCATCCGCAAAAGTCCGGAAGAGATCATTCAACAAAGCGCCCTCCTGGACATACGACAAGCCGAAGCCAGTTACGGGCAATCCCTGGTGCGTGAGCCCGATCCGCCAAGCCTGGCTCGTTCCGAAACAAAGGCGCAGCCGTCTAACCCCCAAAGTCTTGTGAAATCAGCGGTAATGAGTAAGCAAAACCTTCGGGATCTTCGTAAACAAATGAACCAGGCTGCCAAAGACATGGACTTTCTCCTGGCCGCCAAGCTCAGGGATCAAATCAAAGCCCTCGAAAACTCAGATCAATAGCTGAACAAAGTAATTCCCAAGTCCACCCGGTTTATACGCGGGCCGTAACCGGTTCGGAACATTGAATTAAGTGAATATTGGGTGAACATGCGGAAACGATCGTAACCAATTTCCGAACGAAGGGCCAATGAAAATGGATTAAGGTAGAAATTCCCGGTGCGGTACATTTCCACACGGCCGCCATCATCACGGTAACGGTTCAATGACCTCGTCCAAAGACGAATACCTGGAACAATTCCGCCACCTGCATGCCAACCTTTGTGAAGTCGTTTTGTGTTATAAAAATTAATCATCAAAGGAACCTGCAGCTGCAAATTTTCCAAACGGGATTGATCAAAACGTGGACTGCCCAGGGAATCAATCCTGTTGGCCAAGAGCACCTGGTTGCCACTGCCATCTTTTCCTTTGGACAACACGAGGTTGTCTTCAAAGCGTATATTTTGGTAGGCAATAACGGTGGCTCCACTTGCCCAAATGGAAACTGTTTGCCTTGAGAGGCAGGTCTGAAATTCCATGGGGGTCCACCAATTCAAAAACATAGACTTTTCGGCTTCAGGTTCCATCACCGCATAGGGGGTAGGGGTTGCGTTCCAACGGTTCTCCAACGATGTTCCAAGCGGGTTGATCCAATGCGCCAGACCCAATTCCAAAACGGGCCTGCGCGGTTTCCCGGCCTTGCGGCTAGCCCAAAAATCCCCGGATTTGGGACTTGATCGCTCCTTGGAGGATTTCTCCGCTTGGGGTTCAGGTTCGATGTTTGGGCTTGGGTCGTTCTCCCAAGCCGCAATGGAACCAAGGCCGCTGATGCGATTGACCAAATGAGCCGGTTCCTTCCGGTACCGAATGCTACCGCCTCCGCTGATTTCCGCGTAGAGCGAGTCTGTAACATCCATTTTACATAAACCCAGGCCATCGATGAAAATTTTGGCTTGACGCGCTTGGAAGGTTTTGGCATCGATGATGCCCGGTCCGTTGATATCAATTCTGGCTTTGGAACAATGCCCCTTGAGCGACAAGCGGCCCACGCCGTTGACGTCGGCCATTATTTCTTGGACCTCCAAATTCAACGAAACATTGCCCACACCGCTGATGCCGATTCGTAACAAATCATCACGCCATACCCCATCGCTTTGGAGAGCAACAGCTCCCTTGAGTCGAATTTCCCGCAGATGGGGTTGTTGAACTTTGAGCTCCTTGGCTGAGAATTTGTGAAGTCTCAACCATTCCCCGTCGATTTCCCAACCACGTTCTTCGCCTTGGACTTGACCTGCGAGGGTGGAGGTCCAATCGCTACCATCTACCCATAATCGAAATTCATTGCCCTGAATAATGGTTACCCTCGCCGCATTGGAAATCTCCAATCGCTCCCAACGAAAAGAGGCCGTATCCGCTGGTTCTGCCTGGGTTGAATTAAAGGCTAAGGCCCCAAGAAGGGCGATGATGCACAACCCCTTGAACGAGGTAAGTCTGTTGCTTTTGAACTTATCCATAATTTTTTAAATTGAAAATGACGACGATCAATTTTTATTAACGTCACTTGACGCGTTATCGTTCAAGGTCTGAACTTAATTTGTAGCGCATGATGCGGTGATTGCCTTTGTCCGCAACATAGACAGTACGTCGAAAATACGCCACCCCGCTTGGGCTGTGGAATTGGAAAGGGCCTGAGCCCCTTCCACCAAAGGAAGCCCTCACCTGACGGGTCAAACCTGAACTCGGTGGGGGGTTCACGCCTTCGTAACCCTTGGAGGTAAATTGGTACAAAGAATCCCTAACCGCATCCACTACGAACAGGTACCCTGTCTCGTCCGGGGCAACGCAAACATCCGCAGGGGCCGTGAATCGAAAGGGCTCGTAGAGGAAGCGACTTGCCTTGGTGCGATCGAATTGAACCAGGGTTTGGTTTTCGGAGTACAAGGTCCCAACCTCCGGATTTTCGGTTGAACGGATCCAAAGCGCCTTGTATTCGGCTTGGGTTGCCGATTGCAAGAGGATAAAATCCCTGGAGGGATTCATGCCAAAAACAAGCTGCGGTGGCCCCATCAAGCCACATAAACCTGATGGCGCCATGGCCGATTTCAGCCCGGACAAGGAAGGGTTAAGACCGGGTACATACCCGTTGTTGGATCGGTCTGGCCTGAAGACCAGTACCGCATGGTCCGGTGCCGCGGCGGATAGGGTGTTGTTGGATGGGCCTCTTCTGGCCAGATAAAACCCATGATCCCCCAGGCATGCGATTCCGGTGTATTGAACCTGTTCGTCAAACCTCCCCCTGAAATTGGTGTTGCTGCGGCTCAAATCATTGAACGGGTGCACCAAGGTATCCAGAAAAACCGGCTGCGCCGTGGCACTGCGTTCGAGCACATAAACCGCGGCGAGGTTGCGTCGAACGGGAATCCCTGCGCTATCGATCAACGTATCCACACGGCCCAAAACGTAGGTGTAGAGTCGTAGATCTTGAGTGACTTTGGTGGCACCGGGAATAGGGATGGTTTGAAAACGTTCTCCTTTGAGGTCCAAGACATGGACCCCTTGGGCATCCGTAACATAAACCATCTCATCGTAGCCCACCCAAACATCGGTTGGGGACATGAACTGATCCCAAACCGGCAAAACGGGGACATATCCAACCACGCTTTGAACCGCTGTAGGGTCAATGGCCCCTTGTTCGAAAATTTCATCCACCGTATCGTCTTGCCGGGTTCCCAGCATGAAATCACAAGCACTCATGCATGCCATTGCCAAAAACAGGACTACAACCCGGACAGGAGTAATGGATATGGGATTCAATTCTTTCATGATCAATATTTCAATCGTTAACACTACCCCAAGCAACCATCACACCCAACCTATGGACGGGACCTAAGCCTTGCCGGCCTGCAAAGGCATAATCCAAGCGCAGGTTTCCAAAAGAACGAGGGAGACTCCAACCCAATCCCCAAGAAGGCCATTGCCCTACTCCGGGCTGATGTTCGTAACCGCCTCGCACAAACATCAAATCCCGGTAACTGTATTCCATAGCGGCACCCAGACTCTCGGCCTGGTCGGTTGGGTGATTCAATTGAACGACTCCATCAATCTTGTGTTCGCCTTCGCGGTACACCAAACCGGATAAACCAAGGCGTAAAACCGTTGGCGGGGCCAGAGACTCAAAGGTACCAAGGGTGTCTGTACGCGACAAGGATGGTCGGAGCAAGCGGCCCTGCGGGGTAACGTTCATCCCGAAATGATTGATGCCCACGGCAAGGCGCATTTCACGCCATCCAATATCGTAGCGAAATCCCATATCGACCGTGGCGTTATGGACCCTCCAATCCGGCATCTGCTCGTAAATCCAGTTCAATGACAAACCCAAAGCAAACCGATCCGTCAACGGACGAGCATAGGCCATACCCATGCTGGTGTTGGTGGCGTTGAAGGTCTGCCCCGTGCCCATGGGTTGAAATTCAGTGGTTACCGGCATAGCCCCGGTTTGCAAATGCCTTAACCCAAAGGCCATCACATCCCCGGATCCCATGCGCCTTGCCAATGCGGCGGATTGCATTCGTATACCCGACCAATAGGACAAGTGGTTGACTTGGCCAGCCCATGGACGGTCTGATCCATGAACCAAACCCGCCGGATTCCAAAACATAACCCCGGGTTCATTGACCAAATTGATGGCATTGCCCGCCATGGCCGCAGACCGGGCATCGGGCTGAATTTTGAGAAATTGAAAACCCGCCGTACCAATGCGGCTACGACCGAAGGCAGGCAGCCATTGGGCTTCTGCAACACCGGTCAAGGCCATGACCAAAGCCATGAGCATAGCTACTGCTAATCCGAACCCCCATCGCTGTCCCCAACCTGGGCTCCAACGCATGAACGAGGCTTTACTCCATAAATATAACAAAACAATTCTCATGGCCTCTAAATCAATGCAATTGGTTTTGGAGATGATGCATGGCCACGCGTGCCGGTACGCCTTCGTAGAGGATGCTGTACACCGTTGCCGCTATTGGAATGGAGCACTTGTGCAATTTGTTAAGTTCATGCACCGCACGGGCACTGTAATACCCCTCGGCCACCATGTTCATCTCCAATTGTGCGGAACGAACCGAATACCCTTTGCCCAACATTGCTCCGAAGGAACGGTTTCGGGAAAATTGGGAATAGGCCGTCACCAACAAGTCGCCCAAATAGGCAGATCCCTTGATGTCTCTGCGCTTGGGATACACCGCTCTAAGGAAGGATTTAAGTTCGATAATGGCATTGGAAACCAAAACGGCCATAAAATTATCCCCGTAGCCTAAGCCATGGGCAATACCACACGCAATGGCATAAATATTCTTCATGACCGATGCATATTCGCTCCCGGAAGGATCGTTAGAAACCTGCATATTCATGTAACGGTTCTTGAACATAGGAACCAAAGGCGTGGCCAATTCCGGGTGGGATGCGGCCAAAGTCAGAAAAGACAATTTCTCTGCGGCAACTTCTTCGGCATGACAGGGACCGGTGATCACCATGAACCGCTGCTCGTTCACCCGAAAATATTTTTGCAAGAATTGACCGATCAAAAGATTTTCCCTGGGGACCATGCCCTTTACCGCAGATAACACATTTTTACCATCAAAATCATGTTCGGACAAGGACGAAAGGGCATCCTTGAGGAAAGCTGCTGGAACGGCCAAGATGACCACCGAAGCCGTCGCAATGGCCTTGCGCAAATCTGCTTGCAAGGAGCCTCTTTTTAATTGCAAATTGGCATCGGTCAAATAGCGGGGATTGCGCTGGTGCTGTTGAATATACGCCATCGTTTCCCTGTCCCTCATCCACCAAACCAAAGGCACCTGGTTGTCGGACAGGACCTTGACCAAGGCAGTGGCCCACGAGCCTCCACCAACAACGGCAACCTTCATGAGCTCTTTGTTACCCATCATCCCTTAAGCGTCCAAAAATTAATCTTTACCTTGGAACAGCTGATCCTGTGGAACCACTTTGATCTTGCGGCCCTTGGTCAAATCCCTGGAAATGGCCGAATAAGGAGCTACTACCACCGCTTCGCCCGCTTTGAGCCCGCTCGTAATTTGGATAAAACGATCGTCTTGAATTCCGGTGACCACCGTGCGCTGTTCCACCTCATCCCCTTTACGCACAAAGACCACCTCGAGATCATTCCCTGCGTTGGATCCTCCGGATTCGTTGTTACCGCCTTGACCCTGGGCAGTTCCTTGGGAGTTACCTTCCTGATCATCGCCCGTTCCTGAATCGCTCCCTGATCCCACAGGTTGTCCATCCGAATCCCGAAGGGTAACCGCATTGATGGGCAGGGACAAAGCCCCATCCACACGGCGGGTAGTAATCTCGGCCGAAGCGCTCATCCCCGGTCTAAAGAGAAAATTAGGGCCTTGGTTATCCCCTAACATCGAAATTTTGACCATGAAATTGGTCACCTGATCGGCGCCCCCCGTTCCGGGCAAAGCCGAGGCACTGCTGCTGTTTGCAATCTCACGGACCACCCCCTCGAAGATCCGACCGGGATAGGCATCGACTTCCACTTTGACCGAATCCCCGTTGGTAACCCTTACCACATCGCTTTCGCTTACATCCACTCTCACTTCCATTCGTGTCAAATCCGCAATGCGAATCATCTCCGTGCCGGCCATTTGAATAGTCCCAACCACCCTTTCACCCAATTCCACCGACAATTTGGTCACGATACCGTCCATCGGGGCCAAAATATTGGTTCGGGCCAACTGCTCCCGCATTTCGTTCTGGCTGGCTTTGGCGGATTGAACCATGAATTCAGCCCCTTCCACCGCCTGCTGGGCGGATTCTATATCCTGCTGAGCCGACTCGTATTGAGAACGAGCGGCCTCCCATTCGGCCTGGGTGGCGACCTTGTCTTCGTACAGCTTGGCCGTACGCTTGTAAGCGGGTTCAACGGTGAGTCGCAAAATATTCTGAAGTTGCCTTAAACGAACTTTGGCAGAGGCTAATCCGGATTTGGCATTGTTTACCGCAGCTTCGTTGCGGTCCAAGGCGGCCGCCATCATTTCCGGATTGATCTTGGCCAAAAGTTGGCCTTTGCGAACCGCATCCCCTTCTTTGATGTTGAGAACCACGATTTCTCCTGAAACTTCCGAAGATATTTTGACCTCAGTGATCGGTTGAATTTTACCACTGGCCAGCACGGTTTCCACTAAGCTTCTCGCTGCCACCTTTTCTACAGCCACCTCCAAAGGGGGCGTTTGGCCCCACCAGCCTTGGCGACGGCCCACTGCAGCCAAAACCGCCATAACAATGACCACGACGGAGATCCATAGTATTCGTTTATTTGATATTGCAGGCATCGTTCTAAGAGGTTCAGGGGTTTTTCCAAGAGAAATTTCCTTCGTAAAAAGCCAATACCTTGAGTCGGAAAATTTCTTCGTAATAAGCTTGTAACCAAGAGGATTCGGCAATTTGAAGGCGGTTTTTGGCGTTGAGGTAATCTGCCAAAGGCAACAAACCCTCCTCGTATCGTTTGGCGGCCAAGGTGTAATTGGCCTTTTGGGCATCCAAATTGATTTGGTTCGTGGAGAGCCTGGCCACGGCGGCCCGGTAATCGGTGACCGCCCTGGTAATATCGCTATACAACGTGTTTCGGGATTGTTCGCTTTGTAGCCTTGCCAATTCCACGGCATTGCGCGATCGTTGTTCGGCGATCCGAACCTGCCCGTTGTTCCACAGGGGTATGCTCAGGCTAAGCCCCATTCCGCTACCCAAATTGTTACGAAACTGCTCACCGCGAGGCACCAGACTGGTTCTGTACTTGGGGATAGGTTGCACCACCACTAGGTTGGGGTCGTTTTGGAGATAACCAATGGGTCGCACCCCGTCGATTTCGGGGAGCAAAATAAATTGCTGACTGGTCGAAGCAAAGAGGGTGCTCAAATTAACAAAAGCCCCAACCCTGGGATAGCGGAGGGCCTTGGTGGCTTTGAGGTTGAATAACGATTGATTCAAACGTAAATCGGCCGCGATTACCTGAGGTTGCTTGCCCACTGCGTCACGATACAGGGCGTTCGCGGTGCCGGCGTTCCAAGCAGCGCCTCTTAGACTTGCCGTGTCCGGAGCAGCCACCTCAAAGCGTTCCGGATCGGGGACCTGAAGCAGCAAAGCCAAGCCAATACGAGCATTCATCGCCGTATTCATGGCATTGGTCAATGTGACCTCGTCCGAAGCCAATTGAGCCTCCAAGTTGTACAGATTATCCACCTGCAAGGAGCCCGCCTTGACCAATTGGCGGATTCGGGTTAATTGGTTGGCGGTAGAAGCCTTCTGCTGTTGCGCAACCGTGGTTAATTCCCTTGAAAGCAGAACCTGCAAATATGCATTCGCAATGCTGAGGGCGATATTGTTGCGCAATGCCTCTTGCTCTTGTACCGAGGCCCCTTGCCCCAAACGGGCTGCCTTCAGTTGATGTTGAAGCTGAGAACCTTGGTAGATTAGCCAAGAGCCGTTGATTCCCAATTGATTGGACTCCACCGTTCTTTCGATAAAGGTATTGGTGAAGGGGTCAATGGCACGACCACTGTTAAAGGCGAGACCTGCCGAGGCGTTCAGTGATGGGGTCATGGCCAAACGCGCCGCTTGCAGGTCCAGTTTGGCCCCGTTCACCTGCAATGCCCCTTGTTGCAGGGATAAGTTGTGCTCCAAGGCATAGCGCACGCATTCCTCTAAGGTCCAACCCGAGTGAGCGTTCTTGGTGGAATCGGAAGCATAGCCCGCGGCATAGCCCTCAAGCAGAATAACTAGGAATAGGGTTATTCTACGCATCCACAGACGCAAGCCAAGGGTATAAGTCGCCATAGAAGTTCCAAAAATCGTTATAAATCAATCTCCCGAGGTAATCTTTCCTTGAATTGCCGTTTGAATCCCGAACCATGGGCTTCAAAAGCTGCTTCGATGCTTTCTTTTCGAATTAATCCATTCCAGGGGTATTTTTGGACTTTCCGTTGCATAAAATTATATTATGAAAATTGCTATTGTCGGTACCGGCTATGTTGGCTTGGTGACCGGAACCTGTTTTGCCGAAGTAGGGATCGAAGTTCAGTGCATTGATATAGACCAGCGCAAAATTGACGGCCTCAAAGCTGGCAAAATACCAATTTACGAGCCAGGTCTGGAGGAAATGGTTTTGAGAAATTACAAGAACGGCCGACTACATTTCAGCACCCATTTGGGCGAAGCTATTCAGGGCGCGGAGGCCATCTTTATCGCGGTGGGGACCCCTCCCGGCGAAGACGGGAGTGCGGACCTCCAGTACGTTCTGGGTGTCGCCACCGAGATCGGAAAACACCTTCAACACTACGCGGTGGTGGTCACCAAATCCACCGTTCCGGTCAGTACCAGCCGCAAAGTCCACCAAGCCGTACACCAGGCCATGCAAGAACGGGGCGCAAATATTCCTTTTGACGTGGCCTCCAACCCCGAGTTCCTCAAGGAAGGGGCCGCGATTGAAGATTTCCTCAAACCAGACCGCATTGTGGTGGGTTGCGAAAGCCAGCAGGCCCAAGACACCCTTTCCCGACTTTACAAACCGTTTACCTTGAACGGTCATCCCATCCTTTTTATGGATATTCCATCTGCCGAAATGACCAAATACGCAGCCAATGCCATGTTGGCAACCAAGATTAGCTTCATGAACGACGTGGCTTTGCTTTGCGATATCATGGGCGCCAGCGTTGACCAGGTCCGTAAAGGGATCGGCAGCGACCCTCGAATCGGGAATAAATTTATTTACCCGGGGGTAGGTTACGGGGGCTCCTGTTTCCCCAAAGATGTCAAAGCCATGATTCGCTCCGCCAAAGAAAACGGACACCGAATGCGCATTCTCGAAGCAGTAGAGGAAGTCAACGAAGACCAAAAGAAAGTCATGGGTCGTCTAATTCGGGAACATTTTGGCGCCGACCTGCACGGTTTGTGTTTTGGAATTTGGGGTTTGAGCTTCAAGCCCAAAACCGACGATATGCGCGAAGCGCCCTCGGTCGTCATCATCGAAGAGTTGTTGGCCGCAGGGGCCCAGGTTCGGGCCTACGATCCGGTTGCCATGCACGAAGCCAAGCATCAACTGGGAGAACGCATTACCTATGCCCCGGATCCGTATTCTGCCATTCAAGGCGCTGATGCCCTGGTTCTTATCACCGAATGGCCCGAATTCCGCATTCCTGAATGGGAAAGGGTTGAATCGTTGTTGCGGCGTAAAGTGATTTTTGACGGTCGTAATCAGTTCCAAGCCTCGGAATTGAGGGGAAGAGGATTTCACTACCGTAACATTGGTAACCCCTAATCCAAAACCCATGAGCCAAAGACGTCAGGTTACCATTGTTACCGGAGCCGCCGGTTTTCTCGGATCCCATCTCTGCGATCGTTTCTTAGCCGAAGGGCACAAGGTCATCGCTATGGACAACCTCATTACCGGGGACATGCGTAATCTAGCGCATTTAATGCTTTCGCCTAACTTTGAGTTTTATCATCAAGATGTTTCCCGCTTTGTCCATGTACCCGGTCCGGTTGATAACATTTTGCATTTTGCCTCGCCGGCATCCCCCATCGATTACCTGAAGATTCCGATCCAAACCCTCAAAGTTGGATCGCTGGGAACCCATAATTTATTGGGCTTGGCCCGTGACAAAAAAGCCCGCATCCTGGTGGCCTCCACCTCGGAGGTTTACGGGGATCCGCTGGTCCATCCCCAGACCGAATCCTATTGGGGCAATGTGAATCCGGTGGGCCCGCGCGGTGTTTACGACGAAGCCAAACGCTTTCAAGAGGCCATCACCATGGCTTACCACACGTACCACGGTTTGCAGACCCGGATTGTACGCATATTCAATACCTACGGTCCCCGTATGCGCTTGAATGATGGCCGAGCCCTGCCGGCCTTTATTGGCCAGGCCCTGCGCGGTGAACCGCTTACTGTCTTTGGGGATGGAAGCCAGACCCGCTCCTTTTGTTATGTGGATGATTTGATTGAGGGCATTTACCGACTTTTGAACAACGATTACGCCAGCCCGGTGAACGTTGGCAACCCCCACGAAATCACGATTCGGGAATTTGCGGAGGAAATTCAGGCCCTGACCGGAACCGACCAACCCATCACCTACCTGCCCTTACCCCAAGACGACCCCAAACAGAGGCGTCCGGACATCACCCTGGCCAAATCCCTGTTGGATTGGGAACCACGAGTGCATCGTGCGGAGGGTCTAAAGGCAACCTGGGCTTACTTTCAATCCTTGCCACGGGAGGATTGGTTCAAAGAAGCGCATGGCCGAGAATTCTAAGGCCCCCCAATGGCATGTGGTTTACACCTTACCACGCCACGAAAAAAAAGCTGCCCGGGAATTGGAGCTCCAGGGTTTGGAATATTGGCTACCCCTCCACAGAGTCCGTAAACAATGGTCGGATCGCCGCAAATGGGTTGAAGAGCCGCTTTTTAGGTCGTATTTGTTTGTTTTGGTGACCCCCAAAACCTATTTCGACATTCTCAACACCTACGGTATCGTTCGTTACCTCTTTCACGAGGGGAAACCTGCCATTTTGCGGGATTCCGAAATGGACACCCTACGGCGGCTTTTGGATTCAACCTACGAAATGGAAGTGACCCCCCTGCAATTGACCCCTGGTCAGCGGGTTCGGGTCGAACAAGGCCCCCTCATGGGTCAAACCGGGATTCTCATCAAACAAAGCAGCAACCAAAGCGTCCGGGTGGACTTTGATATCCTCCAAAGGTCGGTGGTCGTTACCGTCCCCCTCAAATTCATCTGTCCAGTTGACGAAGGCTAGGCTCCCGTTCTTAACTTCGCCCCACTTCTGCCGATAGGTTCGACCATCCGCAGACGGGCCCTTAGCTCAGCCGGTTAGAGCGTCTGACTCATAATCAGGTGGTCGTTGGTTCGAACCCAACAGGGCCCACTGAAAATCAGTTACTTACGGATTTTCTAATCGACACTGGCGTTCCATGTGCATACAATTTGCATACAAACGGCCTCAAAAGATTTCTTCTAACAGTTTGACCTCAGCGACCAAGCAAAGTATCTTCGGAGAGGCTAAACCATTTGCTATGAAATACGCTGTTTTATTTCTTGCATTGATTTTTGCAGGGTGTACAGACGGGGGTTATGAGACTTTTACTATAGCTGGGGAGATTATGCAAGTAGTTAAAGAGGATTTCCCTTCAGATATGAGTTGGAATGACGCTATGGCTGCATGCCAAAACCTCGGCAACGGCTGGCGGTTACCAAATAAAGATGAACTTGCGGCGATGTATAATCAGTTACACACGAAGGGAAAGGGTAACTTTAGAACGGATAATTTTTATTGGAGCAGTTCGGAGCGCAATCCAGAGAGGGCGTGGGCCTTCTATTTCGAGGACGGTAGAGCCGACCCCATCAGCCTCAACAAGTACAGCGCTTTACGTGTACGTGCGGTTCGGGCTTTACCTTAACCATTCAACTATTTAACCATTTGCCGTCTAACAAAAGTGGAGACCAGCGACCACTAAAAAAACGGGGCGTAATCTGAAAAGCCAA
>Ga0194110_10006970_pt1 | contig 13104 bp, 8 predicted proteins | sample TA2Kig1200mmetaG_FD_146192 | JGI IMG/M metagenome (GOLD analysis project Ga0194110, IMG submission 146192) | Freshwater microbial communities from Lake Tanganyika, Tanzania - TA2015032 Kigoma Deep Cast 1200m | ecosystem: Environmental > Aquatic > Freshwater > Lake | place: Tanzania: Lake... | reverse complement strand
AGCTCGCGCTGTCGTGGGGGGCGTTTGCCGATCATCCCTCGCCTCCTCGCGGGTGTGCCAACACCGAAGTTATAGCACACTGCCGCTCGCTTGAGGAGAGGGCGAACCGACTTTTTCAACGCAATCTTCATCGCGCCCAATCGTGTAGGGGCGCCATTCATGGCGCCCGGCCACCCCTTTCATACACGCTCTTACAGACCGGCCGCCTTCCGCAGTCCGTCTGCCTTGTCGGTCCGCTCCCACGTGAAGTCCGGGTCGAGCCGGCCGAAGTGGCCGTAGGCGGCGGTCTTCTTGTAGATGGGACGGCGCAGGTCGAGGGTCTCGATCATGCCCTTGGGCGTCAGGTCGAAGTGCTCCAGGATCAGCGCGGCGATGCGACCGTTGTCGATCTTGTTGGTCTCGAACGTCCAGAGCTGAACCGAGAAGGGGCTGGCGTCCCCGATGGAGTAGGCGACCTGGACGCCGCAGCGCTCGGCGAGACCTGCCGCAACCACGTTCTTCGCGACATGGCGTATCATGTAGGAACCGGAGCGGTCTACCTTGGTCGGGTCTTTGCCGCTGAACGCGCCGCCGCCGTGCCGCGCGGTGCCGCCGTACGTATCGACGATGATCTTGCGACCGGTGAGGCCGGTGTCTCCCTGCGGCCCGCCGATCACGAAGCTCCCGGTGCGGTTCACGAGCACCTCGAGGCCGTTCTCCCTCAACTCCGGCGCGATGACCGGGTTGACCACATGCTCGATCAGGTCGGCGCGGATGTCGTCCTGCTTCATGCCCGACTTGTGCTGGGCCGCGAGCAGGACCTTGGTGACCTCGACCGGCTTCTCATGCTCGTAGCGCACCGTGACCTGGGTCTTGCCGTCCGGGCGCAGATAGGGGAGCGTGTCGGTCTTGCGGACCTCCGCCAGCTTCGCCGCCAGGCGATGGGCCAGCAGGATCGGCATCGGCATGAGTTCGGGCGTCTCGTTCGTCGCATACCCGAACATCATGCCCTGGTCGCCCGCGCCGCCCGTGTCCACGCCCCGCGCGATGTCCGGCGACTGCTCGTCGATGGCGACCATCACCCCCATCGTGTCGCAGTCGAAGCCGTACTTCGCCCGCGTGTAGCCGATCCCCCGCACCGTCTCCCGCGCAAGCTGCGCGACCGGCACGTAGCAGTCGGTCGTCATCTCACCGGCCACGATGCACAGGCCGGTGGTAACCATCGTCTCCACCGCCACGCGGGCGTACGGGTCATGTGTGAGGGCGTGGTCGAGCACGCTGTCTGAGATCTGGTCGCAGATCTTGTCCGGGTGTCCTTCGGTCACGGATTCCGAGGTGAAAAGGTACGAGTCGATCAAGGGAACGCCTCCCGTCCGGTATCGTCATTGGGCGTCGGTCAAGCGACCCCGCCTGACCGTGTCACGCCGACCAGCTTGAGGACCTCTTGCCAGATATGTCGGGCGAGGTCCGTCTTGAGCATCAGCGGCAGCGGCTCCGCTGACCCGTCGCGCCGGATGAGCGTCACGCGATTGGTCTCGACCTCGAAGCCGGAGCCGGGCTCCGTTACATCATTCAGAACAACCAAGTCCAGGCTCTTGGCCTCCAGCTTCCGCCGAGCCCGTTCCACGCCCTCACCCGCTTCGGCCGCGAAGCCCACCACGATCCGGTCGCCCTTCGCACGGCCGACCTCGGCGATGATGTCCGCCGTCGGACGGAGGGCCAGCGTCAGGTCGCCGTCGGCGCGTGCGATCTTGGCGCCGGCGGTCTCGGCCGGGGCGAAATCCGCCACCGCGGCCACGCCGACGAACACGTCGGCCTGCGGCACGCGCTCCGTGACGGCGGCGCGCATCTCCTCAGCCGTGCAGACGCGGACCATCTCCACTCCCGCCGGCGGAGTCAGCTCCGTCGGGCCGGACACCAGACACACCTCCGCACCCGTTTTCGCCGCCGCCTCCGCCATCGCGTAGCCCATCCGTCCCGACGAGGGGTTGCTGATGAACCGCACGGGATCGATGAACTCGCGCGTCGGTCCGGCGGTGATCAGGACCCGCAAGCCCTTCCCCTCGTCGTCGCCGGTGAGAGCCTGAACCGCTGCGCGCACGATCTCGTCCGCGTCGGCCATGCGCCCGACACCAACCGCCCCCGACGCCAGGCGTCCCTCCACCGGGCCGCAGAAGCGGTAGCCCAGGCCCTTCAGCTTCCGCACGTTGCCCTGCACGACGGGGTTCTCCCACATGCGGAAGTTCATGCCGGGCGCGAACAGCGTCGGACAGCCCGCAGCCGAGATGACCGTGGACAGCAGGTCGTCCGCAATGCCCGAGGCCACCTTGCCGATGAGGTTCGCGGTCGCAGGGGCGACGAGGATCAGCTCCGCCCACTCGGTCAGCGCGATGTGCTTGATGTCCTCTCCCTGGGGGTCGTCGAACATCCCCGTGAGGACCGGCGAGCCGCTCAGCGAGCGGAAGACCGTTGGCCGCACGAGTTCTTGCGCGGCGGCCGTCATCACCACGCGGACCTGCGCGCCCTCCTTCTGCAGGCCACGCAGAACGTCGCACGCCTTGTAGGCCGCGATGCTCCCTGTGACACCCAGCACGACCCTCCGCCCCTCGAGCCTCATGTCCGCGTCTCCTCCAGGCCCGCCCTGCCCTCGGCCAGCAACCGATCCCGGATTTCCCCGCAGTCCGTCCGTGACATCCGCTGGCGCTCCGCGACGACGATCGCGGCCAACTCAGTCGCCGACTCGCGGCTGCTCTCGTTCACGATCAGATAGTCGTACCGGCACAGCTCCCCGATCTCGCGGAAGGCGCTACTGACGCGCTTCTGCACCTCGGCGTCGCTCTCGGTGTCCCGGCCGCGCAGCCGCCGCACCAGCTCCGCCCAGGTCGGCGGCGCCACGAACACCAGCACCGCGTCCTTCCACTCCCGCCGGACCTGCTCGGCGCCCTGACAATCGATCTCCAGCACGATGTCCTGCCCTTCGCGCAACGCCGCCCGCACCTGGGCCCTGGAGGTGCCGTAGCACTGGTCCTTATGCACCACGGCCCACTCGAGGAAATCGCCCGCGATCTTCCGCCGCTCGAACTCCTCCGGGGTCACGAAGAAGTAGTCCCTCCCATCCACCTCGCCCTCGCGCGGGGGCCGCGTGGTGTAGGAGATCGACTCCCGCAGCCCCGGGCAGATGGGCATCAGATGACGAATCACCGTCCCTTTCCCCACGCCCGATGGCCCGGAGACAACCAGAACGAGACCCTTCTTCTGCAGAGCTGTCACCCCGCAAAGCGCAGAAAGCGCGGCCGTCGCCTACAGCGGGCGGATTGTACCACAAGGCATGGCCCCGCGCAACACAGCGCCCAGGCGGACCCTAGCAGGCCCAGGAACGTACAGTGGAGAAGACAAGCGAAGCGTACTCACAGGCCAGGCACTGGCGCGCGCACGCATGGTGCCCGCACGGGGCCGACAGGAGGATCGCGACGCTGACCATGGATGATCTCTTCTACGGAGCGGTGTTGCCGACGGACGTCGAGGCCTTGCTGCGCGACACGAACCCGTGGTGGTTTGGCAAGCCTGGCCCCCGTACCCCGCGCTTCCGGCGGACCGCGTTCGACGAGGTTCTCGGCCAGCTGAAAGCCGGCCCGGCCCCGTGTGTTGCGTTGCGGGGTCCGCGCCAAGTCGGCAAGACGACGATCCAAGGGCAGCTAGTGGACCATCTTGTTCGGTCCGAGAGGGTTCAGCCGAGACACATCCTGCGCGTGCAGTTCGATGAACTCCCGCCTGTGCGCCGTACGGAGATGCCGATTCAGGCGATCACCCGGTGGTTCCAGAGAGTTGTCATGGGGATGACGTTCAACGAGGCTGCGCTCGCGGGTCAGACCGCCTATCTGCTGCTGGATGAGGTCCAGAACCTCCGAGAATGGGCACCGCAGGTGAAGTCTCTCGTGGACCACCACGATGTGCGAGTGATGGTCACCGGGAGCTCCTCCCTGCGCATTGAGGCTGGCCAGGATAGCCTCGCTGGCAGGGTCCGCTACGCGGATCTCGGACCCCTGAGCCTGCGCGAGATCGCCGAGCTACGCTTCAGGTCCGCCACCCGGAGTTCGTTGGAGGGGAACGATGTTCGCCAGTTGGCGGACCGCGGCTACTGGCACGCACTGCGGAACAAGGGTGAGAGGGAAGCCGAACTGCGGAACCAGGCATTCGAAGCGTTCTCCGAGCGCGGCGCCTACCCGCGGGCGCAAGCGGAGTCCGCCATCCCGTGGCCCATGATGGCGGACCACCTGAACGACACGGTCATCAACCGCGCCATCGTGCACGACCTCCGGATGGGTGAGCGGGGACGGAAGCGTGATGAGCAGCTTCTCAAGGAGCTCTTCCGCCTGGCCTGCCGGTACGCCGGCCAAGCCCCCGGCAAGAGCGTGTTCGTTCCCGAGGTCAAGCAGGCCCTCGACGCGAACGTGGGCTGGCAACGAGTCACCAGCTACCTCGACTTCCTCGAACGCGCCATGCTGATTCGACGGGTACTCCCGCTTGAGATAAGACTCAAGCGGCCTAAGGGCTCGGCCAAGCTCTGTCTGTGCGACCATGCGCTCCGTGCGAGCTGGCTCCAGGAGGTCGTCCCTCTGGCGCCCGCCGCGCTGGCTCAGAATGAGCACATGCGGGACATTGCCGGCCACTTGGCCGAGAGCGCGGCAGGCTACTTCCTGTCCACGATCCCGGGCCTGGACTTGGCCCACTTCCCCGAGCGTGGCCCCGAGCCGGAGGTCGACTTCGTCCTCACGATCGGCACAACCCGTATCCCTCTCGAGGTTAAGTACCGCAACCGGATCGATGAGCTTGAGGACACGCGGGGCTTGAGGTCGTTCCTGGAGAAGACGGTCTACAACGCTCCCTTCGGCGTCCTGGTCACGATGCACGATGAGGTGCCCATTGCGGACCCGCGCATCGTGCAGATCCCACTGTCCACGCTCCTCTGGATGCGCTAGGCCGTACCTCGACCGCACGACGAACAGGTGTCACAGCCATGCTAGGCTTGCTGCTGGGAATGCTGCTGAGTGATGCCGCCGGGGCTCAGGACCGCCCCGTGCTGTATCTGCCGTTCGACAACACCTGCGATCCGGCGCTAGCGGCAGCGGGCGTGAAGCTCTCGTCGGCGGGGGAGGTGGGGTTCCAGCAAGGCATCCTGGGTGAGGGCGCGCTGATCAACGCCGATTGCCGGTACGACGTGGGCGGGGCCTTCCCCATGGAGGGCGGCACGTTCGCGGCGTGGATCAGGCCGGGCTGGCCCGGCACTGATCCCATCGGCCGCACGCTGATGTGCATCTACGGGCCGCCGGACCAGCCCGACGCGTGGATGCGCAGCCGCTGGTCCATCGTCGCGAGCGGCGGGAGAGTGCACTTCTTCATCTTCCCTCGCGAGGGCGGCAAGTCGACCGACATCACCGCCTCGATCGCGGCATGGCAGCCCGGCGAGTGGCGCCACGTCGCGGCGACGTGGGCGGGGCTAGGCGCCCTTGCAGCGGGAGAGATGCGGCTGTACCTCGATGGCGAGCTCGCGGCCGAGGCCACGGGGCTCAGCTTGCAGGCCGGGCAACCCGGTCCGCTGCTGGACATCGGGCGCGATTCGGATGCCTCCCCCGACTACGCCGAGGCCGTGTACGACGACGTCTTCCTGTACTCGCGCCCGCTGACTACTGAGGAGATCAAGACGGCTGTCCAAGGCGTCCGTGCGAGGGATCTGCCGAAGCCTGCGCGGCCTGGAGGTCTGCGCCGCGAGGTGGAGGGGTGGGCGTACCCCGACCTGCCGTATCGCACGATCATCGAGGCGGCGCCGCCGGAGCGGGCCCGCACCAGGGCGTCCTACGAAGTGAGGCTGGGGGTGAGCCAGGACCTCGCGCAATTCGGCCTGCCGGGCACGGCCGACCCCGGGAGCTTCCGACTGGTCGAGGTCGGGGAGACCGGCTCGTCGCAGGGCGACCCGATCGCCCATGGCGTGCAAGGCGACCGGCTCTCCTTCACCGCTCTCGGCCCGACGCCGGCGGGCGCGGCGCGGCGGTTCGCGCTCTACTTCGACGTGCTCGCGTATGAGTCGGTGGGCCCGCTGTTGGTGGCGAGGCGGCAGCCGCGACCGACGGCCGGCGAGGTCATCACCGTACTTCCCAGCGACTACGCAACCGTGACGTACGGCGATGCGTGGGACTTCGATGAGGATAATACCGAGGCGATCGACCACTTCGGCGACAAGCCGGAGTACTTCCGCGACGTGCGCGTCGAGGATGGCGCCCTGCTGGCGAGCGTGAAGCAGGACCCGTACCTGATCTGGGGCAGCATGTGGGGGCCGGAGGACAGGGGCGAGCGCAAGGTGCGCATCGACGTGGACGAGTACAACGTGTTGGAGGTGCGCGTGCGGCAGAGCGTGCCCTCCGCCCGGTGGGTGCTCTACGGCCGTGTCGCCGGCTCGGACCAGCTCCAGGTCTACCGGTTCCAGGTCGCCGGGACCGGCTGGCAGACCATCCGGATCAACCTCGTTGATGACGCACACTGGGGCGGCGTGCTGTCCGCCTTCCGCATCGACCCGACGGAGGAGGTCGAGGCCGAGATCGGGATCGACTGGGTCCGCCTCCTCTCGCTACTGCCCGCCGAACGCAGCGCTGTGGAGCTTCTTGGCAACCCGACCGGCACACCCGCCTCGGTTGTGACGACCCTTCCGAAGCGTGATCCCGTGGCCGGCGAAGAACAGGTGCTGGTGGTCAGCGTGAAGGACGCGGGCGGCAGGCCCGTCGTCGGGCAACCGGTGCGGGTCGAGCTGGCCAATGGCTCCGGCGGGCATCTCAGCGTGAAGGAGCAGCCCGCCTTGGCGCTGCCGGGCAGCGGCCTGCGTGGCCTGACCGATGCACAAGGGAACCTGACCGTGTCATATGCGGCGAACACACGGGCCAAGGAACGGGCCGACACGCTGCTGGCCTCGGCGGAGTTCCCGTCCGTTGCGGCAGAGCCGCTGACGGTGAACACGAGGCCCGGCCCGGCGCACCACTACCGCGTACTCGCCGACGGCGTGACGGTCCTGCACGAGGAGGACGCGCCGTTCGAGATGGCAGCCCAGCCCGTGGACCAATTCGGCAACCCAACGGAGGGCCCGCGACCGACGAAGTGGGATGTGACCGACGGACGTCTGGAGGCGGTTCCCGATGCCCGGCAGGCCACCAGGCGGCTGATCCCCGACACGGCGAGGCGCTGGGTCTACACGGTGAAGGCGTCCAGCGAGACGCTGGCCGGGGAATCGGGCCCGATCTGCATCCTGCCGAAGGGGCCGCGCCCAAACCCGGTCTCGGTGGGCGACAACGGGTACTTCCGAACCGCCGATGGCCGCCCCTACCTTCCCCTCGGCGGCTTCTACATCAACTGGGTCGGCATGCCGGACCCGCAGACCGGCGAGCAGGGGCGCGTGATCCGCTCGTTCACCGATGTTGATGAGAGAGCGATTGTTGAATGGCTGAGCTACCTGCAGAGCCAGGGCGTCACGACGCTGCGCTTCATGTTGCGGACCCATACCCGCGACGGGCTGGAGCCGATGGACGTGGGTGGCCGCGTCAACCGGCCCTTGTTCGCGAAGGCCCTGCGCCTGATGGACCTCGCGCGCCCCTTCGGAATCCGCTTCCTGCTCGTGATCCACGATGACTACGACAAGCCGGTGTACTGCAACGCTCGCAACCTGGAGCGCTTCTCGCTGCCGCAGTTCGCGGGCGAGGACCTGGACGCCCTGCCAGCGCACCAGCGGCGGTTCATCCGGGACCGCAAGCTGCTGCGGCTAGCCAGCGAGAAGTACACCGACCCGGATGCGATCCGCTGCCAGGACGACTACGCGCGCGAGCTGATCGGCTATCTGAAGGGCAACCCTCAGGTCTTCGGCTACGAACTCGAGAACGAGATGGTGGACTGCCCGCGCGAGTGGGCGACCCATGCGATCGAGATCATCCGCTCCGTCGATCCGCAGCCGCCGGTCTGCGTGAGCCACGGGGGCGGAGGCCTGCACACGGCCGACCCCTACTGGTGGACACATGAGACGCCCATCGACTTCTACACGTACCACCTCTACCCCCTCGGCATGACCGACCCGACGACGGACTACGGCGCGGCAGTGTTGGCGCTCGCGAAGTACGGGACGATGGCGGGCACATGCTTCCTGGGCGAATCGTCCGGCGATGAGTTCAGCGAGTACCCCGCGGACCGCGCCGATGACCGCCGCTACATCATGCGCGACATCATCTGGATGAGTCTCATCGCGGGCAATCCCGGCTGCTTCTACTGGAACGCGCGCGGCTACGAGATCGAGCAGTTCCGGCTCGCACGCCAGGTCATGGGCGAGATCGACTGGACGCGCTGGCAGCGCGCGAAGTCCGAGACCGCCTTGGTCGTGGATCACGCCTACAACGACGACAAGTACTACCGCTCGCCGCAGGGGAACGCCGACCGGGCGATGATGGGTCGGTACTGCCAGGCCTTCCTGAGTCAGGGGTTGGACTTCGACTTCGCGATGCGCGCCGACGGCTACGCGAAGGCCGCGACGCTGGCGGACTTCGCGATGCCGGAGATCGCGCAACACCCCTTCCGCGTGACCGAGGGGTTCCAGTTGGCCTCCCTCACACGAGCGGACCGGGCCGAGGGCCTACTGTACATCCGCAACTTCGCCGGGGTCCGCGAGTGGCCGGTGCCCAACCGCGGCAGCATGTGGCTGCGCGACCGGAAGCCCGCGCCCCTCACGGTGAGTCTTGCACTCGGGACCACGAAGGGGACCGTCCGGTGGTGGGACCTCGATGCACGCACCTCTGGCGAGAGTGAGTTCGAAGGGAGTTATACGCTCGATCTAGGCGTGACCGAGCACGATTTCGTGGTTCTTTGGCATTCAAGATAACAGAATGTGAAATCGGCTTGCGGCAGCTACTCACGTCCTTTGACCGAGGTTCGTGGCTCCGTTAGAGTGGGTACACCCCCAGTGGCCTGGGAGCCCTTCACCGCACAAGAGCCGCCGCCTCTCCATCGCAGGTCCGCGCTATCACGCCGGCTGCCCAGGGTTGTCTCGTGCGTCCACCCCGCGAAGGGAGGGGCCTCATGTACCGACCCATCTTGCGGTGGGTGTTTCCTCCGGTCGCACTGCTCTGTCTACTCACACCACTCCACGCCCAACGTCCTCCCAGGGCCCGCCCCGCGCCGCCATACGTTCCCGGGCAGGTCGTCGTGGGCTTCGCGCGGGGCGATGCGGGGCGGGCGACCGACGTTGCGGCCGCGGTCGGGGCCGTGCCGGGCAAGGTGATCCCGCGCATCAACGCGCAGGTCTTCCATCTGCCCGGCGGTCGGGACGCTGCAGCTGCGATTGCGGGGATTGCCAAGCTGCCGGGCGTGCGGTACGCGGAGCCCAACTACCGGCGGCGTGTGCTGCTGGCGGCGCCCAACGACCCGGGGTACAACCTGATTGACTACACCGTGGCGCCCTTCAACTACGATGAGGAGGGCGTCGCGACCTACTACCAGTGGACGCTCCACCAGATCGACGCGGTTCAGGCGTGGAGCATCTACCCCGGGGTCTACTACACCCAGGCCACCAAGCCCACGAACGCGCCGAAGCTGGCGGTGATCGACACGGGGATCGACTGGGGCGGCACCGATGCGATCCCCCATGCGGACTTCATCAACGCCGGCGGGTCCAGCACCGATGCGGCGCAGGGCGGGCAGATCGACCTCGCCGAAGGCCGCAACCTGATCTCGGGGGCGCTCGATCCCACCGACTTCGCTGATGACTACGGACACGGCACGGCGGTGGCCGGTACCGCCGCGGCGTCGGCGAACAACGGCACGACACTTACCTCCGGCATCGCGGGCATCGGCTACCACGCCCAGATTCTGCCGATCAAGACCTTCGACAGCACGGGCAACGGAACCGAGGCCGATACGGCGACCTCGATCGTGTATGCTGCCGACCACGGCGCTCTCATCATCAACATCAGCGCAGGCGACTACTTCTACTCCCAGGCCGAGCAGGATGCGGTGGACTACGCGTGGTCCAAGGGCAGCCTGGTGGTTGCGGCGGCCGGCAACGAGGGCGACAGCAACAACCGGCCGATGTACCCCGCGGCCCTGGACGGCGTCGTCGCGGTGGCGGCGACCACCTGGCCCGATGACTACCCGGCCAGCTACTCCAACTTCGGCTACTACATCACGGTCGGCGCTCCCGCCGGGGATGCGTCAGTGGTACCTCTAGGGTTCTGGGGCACGTGGTGCACCATGCCGACCGAACACGTGCCGCTCCACGATCTTGGCTGGCCGGGGGAGGTCGCACCGTACGAGTACCAGTTCGGCACTTCCCTCGCCTCGCCCATCGCCGCGGGCCTGGCAAGCCTCTACGCCGCGTACAAGGGGATCACGCAAGGCACGCCCAACGGGCCGCTGACGATCTACCAGGCTCTGTGTCGCGGGTGTGATGACACGATGGGCACGCCCGGCTGGAACCCTAACGTGGGCTGGGGGAGAATCAACGCCTACCACACGCTCCTCGAGGACGACTGGCGGGGCAGCACCGTTGGCGGCATCCGCGGCCAAGCCAAGTACAAGGACACGGTCGTCGCGAACGCGACGGTGAAGGCCTACATTCCGGGCAACCCAACACCCGTTGCCACGGCCACCAGCAAACCGGATGCGATGTACCAACTGACGGGTCTTGCCCCTGGTACGTACGATGTCCAGGCCTCCTACTTCGGGGAGAAGCAGACGATCTACGGGGTTCCGGTCGTGGCAAGCTGCGACCGCCCGCGCGTCAGCTTCAACATCGGCGTGGCCGTGCCGACGAAGGGGTTGGCGTGGGTCGGCACCAGCGGCTACGAGAGCGACGGCGTCGATCCCGACACCGGCGACCCCAACGTGACGACCTTCACGTTCAAGGTGCAGTACACCGACCCGACCGGCAACGCGCCGCGTCGTGCGCGCTGCCTCATCCAGCGGAAGGACTGCGGCGCGACCTGGCAGGCGTCCCGCTCGATTGCGCTGACCAAGGAGTCCGGCGACATCGCGACCGGCGCGATCTACTCCGGATCGGCAACGCTCGCCAACCTGGTCTACAAGTGCCGCTTCGACTTCCAGGACAGCGCGGGAGCCGCCGCAACCGGCGACCCCGCCGCCTTCCAGCAAGGGCCGATGATCGACGGGCGGCCCTGGGTCTGCTGGACCGGCGCCACCAACTTCGTGAGCGACGGCGTCAACCCGGACTCAGGGCCCGCCGGCACCAGCTTCCAGTTCCAGGTTCTGTACGCCGACAGCGCGGGCGATGCGCCGGCCACCTCTCAGCTCCTCATCCGCCGCGACGGGAGGATCTTCCGCCGCAAGCCGATGTCGGCAGCCGCCGCCGGCGACCTGCGTCTGGGGAAGGTCTACCGCATCTCCTGCACGCTGACCGATCCCGGTACGTATGAGTACCGGTTCAACTTCGTGGACGCCTCCGGCACGGCCCTCGGCCCGCCCGCGAACTGGACGGCCGGCCCGACGATCACGGGCACGGCCGGCGTCGCCATCACTGGCTTGGCGGCCGTGCCGACCCCAGCCGGGGCACAACTCACCTTCATCCTCTCCGGCGCGGCCAACGTGACCGCGACCATCGTCAACGTCGCCGGGCGGCCCATCAAGACGATCGTGGCCGACAAGCCCCTCGAGGCCGGCCTGCAGACGCTCCTCTGGGATCGCAGAGCAGACAGCGGCCTGGCGGTTCCCGCCGGGCTCTACCTCATCCGCGTCACGGCACGCACAGGGGACGGGGGGCAGGTGGAGGCCCTGGCGGCGGTGAATCTGCGGTAGGAAGGGGGATCGCCATGGGCATTTCACACGTCGAGGCGGTGGTGAGCGGCCCGTCCGGCCGCCAGGCCAAGGTCCGGTTCCTGGTGGACAGCGGAGCCACGTACTCGGTGCTGCCCGCCGCTACTTGGCAGGACCTGGGGCTCGAAGCCCAGGGCCCAATGGACTTCTCACTGGCTGACGGGACGCTCATCACGCGCCAGGTATCTGAGTGCCTGTTCGAGTACGACGGGGTGCGCCGCCACTCGCCGGTGGTGCTTGGTGAGGGCAGCGATGAGGCGATCCTCGGAGTGGTCACCCTCGAGAACCTGGGGCTCGTCTTCAACCCCTTCGACCGCACCCTCCGGCCGATGAAGATGATGCTGGCGTGACCCCGCTGCGCGGAGGGGCGGTCGATGGGCGATCCCACAGGCGGCGACGACCCGGTCGATGGGAGTCCGTCGGCGGGATGTGCCCTGGGCGCCGAGGTGGCCGTCTATCGGCTCGCGGGCTTGGGGCCGTGGCGTGTCTTCCGATACGCCCAACTGGGGTGCCTGGGGTTCTTGTGCGCGCTACTCCTCGGCGGGAGCGTCGGTGCCATCTACTGCCAAGCCAGCGGGACGGGCGTCTCGCGGGATCTGTGGGCGCTGCCGCTCACCGGCGTAGTGCTGCTCGTCACATGGATTGCCGTCTCCCTGTCCCCGCCTACGGTTCTAGTCGGCGCGGACGGCACGCTCACGTTCAGGCACGTCGGCCGTACGAGGCTCATCCATGCAGCGGACGTAAGAGCGTGTATGAGAAGCACGGCATCGGGCGTGGTGAACCACGCCCCTACGGTCGGGCACGATAAATCGTGCCCCTACATGACGGCGATGTACGGTCGTTTGTGGCGTAGGGGCGCGATTCATCGCGCCCAATTGTGTAGGGGCGCCATTCATGGCGCCCACCCTTTTCATACACGCTCTAAGGGAACTGGGCCTGATACTGACGAGAGTTGCGCCCCCCTGGCCCTACTGGTACCGTGGGTTTGGGCTGTGGTGGCACCCCGGCCTGATGGCGCTCTTCCGCGTCCGTCACATGGGCGGGTGCCTTTGGCTGTTCGCCGAGTACGATGAGTTCAAGGCCCTCGCCTACCACGTGCAGTCCGTCAACCCCCTCGCGGAGGTGCGGCTACCGTTCGCTTGAGGCCTCGGGCGGTGACGCCGCTCTCAGTGTGATCAGCGCAACCTCCGGGGGGCAGTTGAGGCGGATCGGGAGGATGGCCATGCCGACGCCGCGGTTGACGTACATCGTGGTTCCGTCCACGCGCTTGATGCC
>Ga0194110_10006947_pt1 | contig 13126 bp, 18 predicted proteins | sample TA2Kig1200mmetaG_FD_146192 | JGI IMG/M metagenome (GOLD analysis project Ga0194110, IMG submission 146192) | Freshwater microbial communities from Lake Tanganyika, Tanzania - TA2015032 Kigoma Deep Cast 1200m | ecosystem: Environmental > Aquatic > Freshwater > Lake | place: Tanzania: Lake... | reverse complement strand
GGTCAAAACCCTCACCCAACCACTCCCGCATCTCTTCGTAATCGGGGTGATCCGGATTACTGGTTATGTCCAGCAATTCTTCGTAGCCCCAGATGCCGCCGGAATCTTCCGGCGGGCAGGCCCGCTCTCCGGCCAGACAACAGGGATAGTGTCTATTTTCTTCCGGTGGGGTGATCTTCTTAACTACGATTTCATGTTCCCAATCATCGCCGAAATCATAGACATAGGAAAATTTCGATCTGGCCTGCTTGACTACGTCCTGCAAAAGGACCTGCTTTTCATCGACGACATCGGGATCAGAGTCAAAGTCCAGGTCGACCGTCCCAATTCTCTCGCCTTTAATGATGAATTCATGCAAATGATAATTTTCCCACCCCATAGCGCACTGAATGATTCTGTGGAGTTTGTCCAGGGAAACATTGCCTTTTACGGCTACTAAACGCCAAATAGGGGGCTCACTGCCGTTGAGAGCGATTTTAAGATGATAAATCTTGGGGGCTGCCGACTTATCACCCTTGTCCTTTAGTTTTCTTGATTTCATCGCGTTCCCTTAAAATTTTTTGGTTCTCTGCCACGTCTTAGAAAAAATCAGGCTGCCGGAAACGGCCATCCCAATCAGAGCCAGACCCAGCAGGGTCCGGTAGAGCGTCCCGAACTCGCCACCGCCCCGGTGCAGGATATTGGCCCAAACGGCCAGTTCCGGGAAGCTCAGCAGCGTCTGGGAATTGAGCACCACGCCGCTCCCGGCCTGCAAAAAAACCAACAGGGCCAGGATAATGCCCATACGCCGGTGCCATTTGCGCAGGTAGGTTTCATCCATACTGTATTCCTCGTAAAGAACTATTACTGCGAGCAATTAATAGATTTTCACGTTGTGCAACTCCTAAAGTCAGGAAAGCAGGAAGCAATGGAACTCTTCAGAGGAAATTAAATCTAAAATCCCCCCTGACCCCCCATTAAAAAAGGGGGGAACTAAAGGATATTCCTTAAAAAGTCCCCCTTTTCTAAAAGGGGGATTTAGGGGGGATTTTGAGATATCCTAACCTATTCTGGATGAGCTCGGCCTCATCTGTATGCAAACCCGAGATGCGAAACTTTACTACACTAATAATCTCTCTCCAAGCAGGCAAATTGTTGGCTGAGAAATAACGGAAGAGGCTTTCCAACCTGTTCATGGACGTAGAGCCGGGCCTGTTCAAGCTGCTTCATAGAGCACTTGTCCCTCTTGGGCAGCCTCAAAAAATACATTCCCGGGAGTTCCGGACCATTCCCGAAAAACGTCTTCACTTACCACCAGGACATCCACAGGGATCCGTAAAGGGCGCAAAACCCGGTGCAAACGCACCATTTCCCCCCTGCGATCCTTTACCTCCGGTAGAACCACCAAAAAATCCAGATCACTGTCTTTATGCGGGCTGCCGCGGCCGTACGAACCGAACAGGATGATGCGGCTCGGCCGGGCCGCATTTTTCAGGAGGGTGGCAGCTTGGTGGATTTTCGAGGTGGGAATCATTTCCTTGGTATCTTTTCCTGCCGAGGCTCGGCCGCTTAAACATTAAACCGGATTTCCACGATATCCCCGTCTTCGATATGATAATCCCGGTCCACCAGGCGCACCAGCTTTTTAGACCGGGCTTCCTGCATATTAAAGACGTTCAGGAAATCCTCATAGCGGACGATGTCGGCCTTGATGAAGCCCCGGGCCAGGTCGGTGTGAATCTTGCCGGCGCAGGTGACGATGTCGGCGTGCCGGGGCGTGGGCCAGGCATGGACCTCCTTCTTGCCCACGGTATAGAAAAAGACCAGGCCCGCTTTTTCCAGCACCCGGGTGAGGATATCGTCGAGTTCCAGAGATTCGGCAACCACCAAAGTGGGCTTCAGGCTGAGGGGGGCCAGGGCTTTTAGCAATGCCTGTTCCGCCGGCGAAAATTGGCCGTCGCAGAGGGGTTCCTCGGCCTCCAGCATCTCCAGGCAGCGGCCCAGCAAGGCTTTTTCCGCCGCATCATCGGTCCGGTCCCGCCGGGTTTCCAGCTTTTCCAGGTCATAAATCAACAGATCCAGAATCTTGTCCGCGGCCACCACCAAGGCGTCGGCATGGACCAGGTCATCCCGGATAATCTCCAGGTAAAAGGGGGTAATCTTCAGGGGTTCGCATTTTTTCACCAGTTCCAGAAACCTGTCGTCATGGTACTTGACCTTGCCCTCGGGCAGGTCAAGTCCGATGCTGCCTACTTTCATTGACTTTAACCTCTCGCTAGACGTTATCTAATCACCTATTGCAGGTAATCGTCTCTGTTTAAATTATTTAATATGCTTCCCGCCGATGTCTTATTTTCAAGATAGTGATAATTTTATCTTTATCATTGATTTCATAGAGAACTCTGTGATCCCCCACCCGCAAGCGCCAATCATTGAGCGATCTGGTAATCTTGCGTGCTTGCGTAGGCCGGGGGTTTTGAGCCAGGTTCATGATTTCCTGGATAATACGGCCGCCGAGTTCACGGGGCAATTTTCGTATATCCCGCTCGGCCCGCCGTTCCAGGTAAATCTCATACACCCTCGTGATACTACGCCAGAAACTCGTCCAGCTTTCGAAGTTTCAAGGGCTTCTGGCGGATTTCCTCCAACAGACGCAAATCTTCTAAGTCTTCCAAGCGCTCCAACATTTCCCGATAGTGATCGATATCGATAATCACTGCGGCTGGCTCCCCGTTGCGCAGAATTATTTCTGGGGCTTTTTTACGTGTTTTCATATTTCTGAAACTCCTTTTTAATTTTCCTTTATTCTAAATCTTCACCAGTCATCATTGACTCGAGAGTCTGTTTCTACAACTAAAGATTAGTTTCTACTACCACTACATAATTGTCTCGGCTTAGACCAGAGCTTTCTTCCAAGTCATGCAATTGGCGTCGCAACTATGTAGTTCCAGGAATTTGGAAATACAGAATTTTTCTTTGTCTACCTATTTAAAATAAAACCGTAATGATAATAATAAATTACTATTTGTTTAATTAATTTATTAAATTTTTATTTATATGATAATATATTAATAAATGAATATAATAATAATATAATCCATAATATAATAATAATTAAAGGAATAATTTTGTTAAGTAGTATCCTTGTTGATTTTATTTTATTAGGTATTTTAAATATTATATCCTCTATTTTATTATCAATATTGTCAATATATTTACAATTAAATTTTAATTTCCAATAATCTTTTATTATTTCATTTTTATATAAATCACAGGAATAAAATTTTTTTTCATAATTATTAATTTGTGTCCGGAATTTATCTTCTATAAATCTATCAAAATTAATATATTCTAAATCATTTATTTCTTTTTCAATGGTTCGTAGATGCATTTCAGTAAAAAATATAGCCTCATGTTCTCTTCTAAATATTAATAAAAAAGCAAAACTTAATATGATAGCCAAAAAATTAATCAATAATAAAATATAAATATCTCTATTACCATAATAATGCCAAGCTATTAATAAACCACTCTGTACTAACCAATAAAATTTCCTTCTATTTTCAATAACATCATGTTGTTTTTCGTAAAAATTAATCATTATTTCATACTTTTTTAAATAAGTATCAATATATTTACAAAAATAATTAAATTTAACATCGTTTTTCATATCTTTTGGCTTTTTAATTAATGGTTCTTTAAATCAACTTCTGTAATTAAATTGAAGGCTAATTAAACTCAAAAGTTTTACATTTGGATAGGTTGTGTTTCTAACTCTATTGGCAAACAGCCTTCGATGGCTTCATAAAGATTCTGCAACAGTTCCTCAAAGGTCTCCCCCTGGGTGGCGCAGCCGGGTATGGCGGGGACTTAGGCCCAGTATCCGCCCTCCTCGGCCTCATGGACTATTACTTTAATTTTCATAACCAACCTTCTAAGTTAATACGATCAAGTCATAAAAAACCTTCGGAGAAACGATTTTTATGTTTTCATAGGTTGCTAAAACGGTCAAATGTCGGTCGCCTGAGACAATAAAGTCAGCATAACCCTCAACCGCGCAGGCAATCACTTTGTTGTCGTCAGGATCTTCGGGGACCACATCAATCTTTAAGCAATTTGGAACCATGTGGGCGACTGTCCTTAACCTCTTGATAAAATAATCAATTTCTTGTTGGGAGCGGCCATGCAGTCTGGCAATTTTGGGGTACTGCATAACTTTTTTTATCTCTGTCAAGATATCATCCGATAATACTAAACGGATTTTGCCCGCCAACGCCAGATCAAGTATGCGGGCCGGATTCGAGCCCGGTTTGATGATCGCACTGATGAAAATATTGCTGTCCAGGACAACCCTGAGTAACTTCATTTTTAGGGGCTGACTTGGGTTTTCCTGATTTCCTGTATGGCTTCAGCTACCAGTGCCTCAACCTCGGCCTCCGACATCTGTTGGGCTTCCTCGGAAAGGTCGGCCCGTAGGTTTTTGAGAGCCCGGCGGAAAGCACGTAAATCCTGGGGTGCTATTCTATCGCCTACGGGTAGCGGCTTTAAGAAAATTCCAGCTTCTTGAATTTCCATCTCCAGGAGATCGCCTTCTTTAAGACCGAATTTCTCTATGGCTTCCTGCGGGAAAGCAATCTTTTTATTCTTCAGCAAGGTAACGGCAGGCATGGAAACCTCCTCCACGGGTATGGGAGAGCCTGTTTTGGGTTGTGCGCTGTTATCTTATCGGGTTGGGCAACTCCGGACCAACCCCAAAAACTCATCAAACAGATAATCGGCGTCGTGGGGGCCGGGGCTGGCCTCCGGGTGGTACTGCACCGAGAAGGCCTGGAGTTTGGCATGGCGCAGGCCCTCCAGGGTGTTGTCGTTCAGGTTGATGTGGGTGATCTCTACCGCCGGGTCGGGGATGGAGTGCAGGTCCACGGCAAAGCCGTGATTCTGGGAAGTGATCTCCACCCGGCCGTTGAGAAGATTTTTCACCGGCTGGTTGCCCCCCCGGTGGCCGAACTTGAGCTTAAAGGTGCGCCCGCCCAGGGCCAGTCCCAGGAGCTGGTGACCCAGGCAGATGCCGAACACCGGCTTCTGGCCCAGGCACTGATTGAACTTCACGCCGTAGTCGTAAAGGACCACTTTTTTGCCGGTCCGCTGCTGCCTACTTTCATTGACTTTAAACTCTCAATCACTTATTTTTCCGAGTATTTCTTCTAACAGTGGTATTAAAGCCGGTATATCTTTCCGGGCGGTTTCCCAGAGAATACTTAAATCTACCCCGAAATATTCATGGATGACGACATTGCGCAGATCATTCATCTCCCGCCAGGGGAGTTCCGGGTGCGCCTTTTAATCTGCTCCGGTACATGCCTGGAGGCTTCGCCGATGACGGCAAAATTATACAAGGTCGCCTTGACTTTCGTTTTATCCTGGCAGAATTCTTCGAAAGTCATGCCCTTGAGGTTGTCAAGGATGGCTTCCACGGCCTCCAGGATATCCTCAAGGCGAAATTTCCAGTTTCTGCCCGGCATTTTTGATATCTTTCAAAATATGATCGCGCAGTTGTCGCTTAAGGGCCTTTTCGGTGACGAGATCAACCCGCCGGCCCAGAATTTCCTCCAGGCGGTACCGTAAACGCAGAAACTCAAATATCCCCATGGGCCGGTTCAGTTCTACAAGCACGTCAACATCACTATCGGGACGAGCTTCCCCCCGGACCGTGGAGCCGAACAGGGCCAGAGATTTTACCCCCCGATCACTCAATTCAGAACGGTGCTGACGCAATACTTCCAAGGTTTGAGTATTCTTGCGCCTCATTGGAATACCTGATTTTGCCTGGTGCCCTTGGGCCCGGAAATGGGCCGGCCCGATTCCTGGGCGGTCTCGAACTATTCCTGGATAATCATCTCGCTCTTCCTCAACACATCATTTTGAGCGGAGCGAAGATTTAATATTCGCATTCGGTTAAGAACCTGCACGTCATTCAGGATGACAAAAACAGCCAGGTTGGAAGAGGCTCATAATAATTGTAAAAATTCATCGATAGTCATGTCTGCCTATTTTATTATTGCTGCCAGAGTAGACCGTTTGATGGGCCGATGAGCTGGAACTGTAAGTTTCTACATTTTCCCAGAAGCAATTTTTTCCAGACGTATGTGACTACCTCTCTGACGGTTTACCAACCACCCGGCCCGTTCCATGGCTGCAGTAACAGCGGGGAATGGCAGGCTGGGAATAACCGTCATAGGTCAATTTCCCTGACAGAGGCCTTTTCAGGAACCTGCAACGGTTCCTCTTCTTCAAGATACAGGGATATCGCCTCCCGGATATCGGCCAGGGCCTCTTTCAGTGGGGAGAGAAATTATCAGATAATATAGAATGCTAACCTTTTTCTGAACTTAATCAAGTATAACTCGGAAACGAGACCGGGAATAGTATTTTTTGAAAACCGAAAACTGAAAACGAAAAAGCTACTTTTTTACCGTGAAAATCCCCTCTATGTCAATATAGATGAGACCATCTCCCTGTGATATGGGGCAACAGAAGATGTTGGGGTGGACAGAGGGCCTGGATAGTCCTTGGGAAGAGCTTTGCATGCCGGGATCCATTGGAATATGCACCGTGATAAAAACTTTGATTGACTCAGCCCGCGCCATCGCCCACAATAAAATCATGATCATTGGAAAATCATTGAGTAAGAGTCGGAGGCTGCTGTGACCCCGACCAAAGCAAAACTGGCCCAAAATATAGAGGCAAGGGTCTGGGGCGTGAAGCCCTGGGAAGCCCCCAAGCTGGCATAAGGCGGATTTAATTTTAATCTATTTGTGAGACACTAAACTAGTTTGCCCTTAGGCGCCTCTGACCTTAGGGGAATTGGCTCATATCTTGTTGACATTGAGAAAATGCTCTGCTAAAAGAATAGACAATGCAGGGGAGAGAACCCCTGGCGAACTGAACCCTTAATAAAATTCGAAAATCTAGTGAAAGCCATGAAGGCCAGCGCTGGCAGCGCCCCCTTGATGGCTTTTTTTTTCCTCCGGTTGCCATGAAAGAGAAAATCCGCCCCCTATTGTTCTGGGACGCACAGGCCCGTTGGCAGAACACCTGGTTGCAGCGCTGCGACTATCATCGGGATATCATTCCGCTGATCATCCGGCAGACTTCCCCCGGCTGGAAAGTTTTGGATATCGGCGCCGGGAGCGGGGCCTTGGCCCTGCCGCTGCAAAATCACGGCTGTAAGGTCACAGCCCTGGAACCTTCCCAGGGCATGCGGGCTTTATTGCGACGCACCGCCGGGGCCCGGCAGGTTCAGAACTTTACCATCGACGGCCGGACCTGGGAGATGGTCCCGGTGCCCCAGATCAAGGGTTTTCAGCTTATTCTGGCCTGTAACAGTCTCCACCTCACTACCCTGGGTTTTAGCCGGGCTTTGGCGAAAATCTTTCAGGCCGGCCCTGAACACGTCTGCGTTATCTCCGAGTCTTGCTTTCTTAAGACTGACACTGGCCAGTCGGCGTGTGACCATTATCAGTTGAGCTGGCAGCAAAACCTCACTGCCAACAGTTCGCTGGCCTATCGCTCCCTGGCCGAAGCATGGGAGCACTTCCACCACCGTTGGGACCGCCTCCCCACCCTTGACGAGAAAAACTCCCTGCAGGCGCAATTGCAGTACCGGGACAACTTTTATTGGCTCTGGCAAAACGCTTACCTCACTGTCTGGTGGTGGTCGCGAATTTCCATGGGGTAACAGTGGCACTACGAGGAGGAAAAGAATAATCTGGCACACTGCGCGACTTTGTCATCCTGAACGTCGTGAAGGATCTTAACTCTCAATGAACAGTAGATACTTTACTGCGCTTAGTATTATGAAGAAAGGTATAAAATTCCGCATACTTTTTTATAGGGACAGAAGCTTCCACATCGAAGGTCACATAAGATGGTTGGTTCCGTACCCGCAAGTTGGTGTTATACAGGGTATTATTGTTGTAAATCACTTTCTGATCGGAGACATAGGTCATATACAGGGCAATTTTTTCCTGGAACTTCCCTTTGTATTGCATGCCTAAGTTGATTTTGTGGGGCGGCAGTCCGGGGACTTCATTAAAGCTCCGATCCTGGGGTGCTACGAATTGGGCCACAAACGGGTCCCCTGAAGTTTTGCTCTTCTGAAAGGTATAATTCCCAAAAGCCGTAAAACCATAGGGAAGCTTTTGGGAAACCTGAAATTCCATCCCATAAAGGACGGCCCGGCCAATATTGTATGACACGAAGTTAATCAGGTCAAAGTGAATAAAATTATTAATTATATAACAGTAAGGCGAGAGTTCCACACTGGTCTCGCCGCCGCGATTATATTTCACGCCACCTTGAAACATTAAGCCGTCTTCTTCCTTCAGCTTGATATTTCGGAAAAAACTGGAATAAGGTTCATTGTCCTGGGTATAATGCCAGTAAAATTCCGGGCTGGTGGCCAACCGCAATGCTCGGGCGACACTTACATAAGCCAGGCTATCGGTGCCAAAAAGGTGGGTGAACTTCAGGGTGGGCGCCACCCCACTCTGATTTAGATTTTGGTTGATCAAATCAGGTTGGGCTCTCCCTGCCGGGCCGGGGCTGGCCGTCAGTTGCGAATACCGAAGTCCTGGGGTCAGGATGAATTTTTCCTGAAAACTGATATCATCCATGAGATAAATGCCCAGAATTTCCGAATGGACGTAATTCCCGTTCTGTCTGACAAAATTCACTCTATTGTAGCGGAAGTCATCTGACAAAATTTTATCGCCCCGATCGGTGTATTTGCAATAATCGACCCCAAAAGTGAAGGTGTGGTTTTGATACGTGTGGCGATAAGATGCATCCGTGCCATAGGAATCATCGTCAAATATCACCTTGTGAAAAATCCGGTTCAAATTCACCCGGGTGTTATATGCCTCCCGCCGGCCGTTGTTCTTCCAAAAACGAGCCTTGAACAATCCCTGGCTCGTCACCTGCTGTTCATAGCCCACATCGAAGATGATCCTGTCTTTGGTCCAGGAACTGCCCGGTTCAGGGTAGGCTCCCATGCCGCCGTACATAATATCCCCATCCGAGGGGACATAAGCAGGATTAACAGGACTGTTGTACAAGGGCGAATCGTAATCTTTGGCACCGCGGTTATTTACCAGAAAACCCTTGGTAACCGAAAGGAACTGGACATTGGCAAAAAGCTTACCCTGCCAGGGCAGGTTGAGGCCGAGGTAGGTGTTGATATTTTTTATGCGAAAGTTGCCATTCCAGAGATAGCCGTCACTGGAAGAGTACCCACCACTGACGGTATACTCGAAAATCCCCGACCCCGGTTGCCAACCATGGAAGAAGTTGGTAATGGCGGTATCGTAGCTTGCCAGACCGCCCTGAACCTCTATTTGGGGGGTTGGGGTTGGTTTTTTCGTGACGAGATTTATTACCCCGCCCAAGTAGTTCCCATACCGGGGATCGCTGACCCCTTTGATGAGTTCGATATGGTCAACGTTATTCAGCGGGATGGTGGTCCAATCGATAAAATAACCTCCTGCCGTGCCATTTGTATTCAAAGGACGGCCATCAATCGTCAAAAGAATCCGGCGTGAGCCAAAACCCCGAATCTTGATGGAGTCATCATCCAGGGCGCCCCCCACCTGCTGTAACCGTTGGACATCCACCCCGGGCTGCCGCTGGAGCGCCCCATCCAGCGTCGTGCCAATCCCCTGCAGCAGGATTTCCGGTTTAATCACCGTCATGTTCGGGGTCTGAGCACTGGTTCTGGCCTCCTGTTCTGAAATTTCAATTTCATGCAATTGGAACAAGTCCGGAATTTTCTTGGGCTCCTCTGCAAGGACTGCTGTAAGCCACAATCCCATCAAAGAGACGGCAAACCCCGTTCCCCATAAGATGCTTCTCCCCATAGCTGCCTCTACCCCCTTTTGTTAGATCTGCCAATTATCAGATACTGTTCTAGACCACATATCAAAGACACAGCTCTCTACGGCCGAGGTGGGCGACCGGCATCGACGCCAGTATAAATACAGCCCCAATGCCCCCAAAGAAGAAAACACTGGAACTATCCACCGTGAGCGGTTGACTCTCCCTCAGACAATACCCCCCCATCGTCGGTGAGGAGTCATATCCAGCCAGTGAACCATGGAAATTCGCGCCGACATGCTGAAGGCCAGAGCCAAGGGCAACGCGCCGGGATAGCATTCCCTTAACATGGAAAAGAGTTCCTTGAGTTCCGTAACGCCCATGTAAAATACCATGGTGCTGGGATGGCGGGCCAGGTCTTTGACCACTGCTGCAGCGCTGTCTCGATCATGGGTAAGAAACAATGGTGAGGTTTGCATGACGAAGCGCGCCTCGTGCTGCAGACTGGATTTTTTCAGGGCAGCCATGGCGGCCGGAAAGGCTCCCACTCCCCGAATATTCTCCACCTGCTGCGGCTCAAGTCACTCGCTCAACCAATGGGCCGGACCGAAGTGACCGGGGGCGCCGCTGTCCAGCAGGGCCACCGTCTTCCCTTGGTCCAACTTTTCTTTGATCTGCCGGACCAGACCTTCCCAGATCTTTGCCAAGTCCTGATGATAAGCCTGTTTTTCCTCCGGCTGCAACTCTTTCCAGGGTTTGCCCTGGTAAATCATCATGCCCTGCCAGGAATTGGCCAGGATGGGATCATGGTTTAATCGGACCGGAAACCTTTGCTGCATTTCGGCATCGCACAGAATATAGTCAGCCTTTTGCATGACCTCTAGCAAAGGGCAAAATGACAACCCAAAATTCCTCATGGCTTGCCGGGTTTACGGCAAAAGTATTTGGGAGATCCACCGGGAGACCGGGCATGATCGGAAGACTATTCGGAAGGCCTTAAACCAGGAGCCTTTTGCCTATAGGCCCTGGGAAAGACAAGAATTGCCAGTTTTAGGGCCGTATCAGGCGATCATTGATCAATGTTTGGAGGGGGATAAAGAGGGGCCCCGCAAGCAGCGGCATACGGTGAGGGGGATTTTCCTGTGGCTGCAGCAGGTGGCCGCTTGGAATTGTATTCACTAGCCGAAATGATTGGCATAAGCAATCGGGTTTTCGGCCAAGTCAATATCGCCGCGCAGCAGCGGTCGTGGTGGGATGACCTGGGGGAAAATAATGCGGACGAACCCGGTCAAGGCCGATTGTATGAGCCGGGAAGAGACCCACAACCCGTTTTTGCGGGTGGTGAAGTAACTAAAACTGGTCGCGTTCCGGTCGCGGAAGCGCGACCAAACTGATACTTTTTGACGAAATTTGACACTTTTTATCTCTTGCGGATTTCTCGGAAGTGTGGTAATGTGCTGAAAAATAACCGTAAGGGCCGTTAGCTCAATTGGTAGAGCAACTGACTCTTAATCAGTAGGTTCGGGGTTCGATCCCCTGACGGCCCACCAGTAATTTCAAGGGGTTAGCTTAATATGCCAACCCCTTTTTGTTTTAAGGTTAACTCAGGGATAACCTGAGTGCGGATTTTCAGTCATTGCCTATAATTAATCTGAAAATTTCCAGGCGGCACCGCATGCGGATCAATCCACAATCCCCTCTTGGCAATCCTAGCCTCCTCCTCCAGCCTCTTCAGTGTCTCATCGTTGGAATATCTCCGAAACCACCAGGCGAAACCATTTTTGACTAATTATTGTTTGGAACGAATGCCATACGCCCAGAAATGAACATGGGTTATCTCTTGCCAGATTTTTCCTCTAATGCTACCATGTCAATAAAATCGCAGGTTCTCTCATGTAATTTTCTCAAATTTTTAACGCTTTTTCTAAGGTCACCCGAAACGGCGATTAGAGGCGGCATGAACTTCCCCCTCGGCCAAAAAATCAATCTTCCCGGACACTTCAACGAGCCGGTGGTATTGGAGGCGGTGCGGGAAATTGTCGGGGGCTATGAATTTCAGGTCAGGCTGCCGGATGGGTCCTTGGATGAGGCTATTCTTTCTCCCGCTGAAGCTTCTACCCTGGCGGAGCAGGTAAGCGAAACAACACAACCCGCCTTCATGGACGCCGAGAAACTTGTTTTGCTGGTAGAATCGGCCCGCATCCGCCTGGCCTATGCCCATGACCGGCAGTTTGCCGTCAGCATGTCGGGTATCCGCACTCTCCCCCACCAGATTGAAGCCGTTTATCTGAAAATGCTGCCGCAGCCCCGGCTGCGTTTCCTCCTGGCGGATGACCCCGGCGCCGGAAAAACTATCATGGCCGGGTTGCTTCTCAAGGAGAAGAAACTACGGGAGGCCATAGACCGGATTCTCATCCTCTGCCCGGCACCCCTCACGATCCAGTGGCAGGATGAATTGTTGCGCTGGTTCGGCGAGCCTTTTGACATTGTGTTTTCGGCCCTGGATCAGCAGCAGTTGGTCAATCCCTGGCAGAAAAATTCACAGGTTATCGCTTCCATAGACTATGCCAAGCAGGATGACGTCAGGGAACGGGTCTGGCAGCAGCGCTGGGATCTGATCATCATTGACGAAGCGCATAAGTGCAGGCTTATACCAAACATTACTCGAATCGGGCTGATGAAGTCGATAAAACCAAACGCTATCAGTTAGCGGAACGCCTGGCCTCTGTCAGCGATCACCTGCTGATGCTGACGGCCACCCCTCACCATGGCGATGATGACCGTTTCGGCCATTTTGTCCGCCTCATTGATCCCGACATTTTCCCCGAACCCCACAAAGTGGGAGCCAAAGCCACCGAAATCCGCAAAGACATTCTCCGGTTGGGGCCGGATTGCCCCTGGTCGCTGCGGCGGTTGAAAGAAGACTTGAAAGACCTGCAGGACAGGCGCCTTTTCCCGGACCGCCACGCCCAGACTGTCACCTTCAAACTGGACTCGGGGGAATACCACCTTTACAAGGCAGTGACCGCCTACATTAATCAATTTCTTGGCCAAGCCGCCGGGAGGAAAAAACAGAGCGTGGCCTTGGCCCGTACTGTTATTCAACGGCGTCTGGCCAGCTCTACCCGAGCCATCTTTGAGTCAATAAAGCGTCGTTTAGAAAAGCAGCGGAAACTCTTAGAGGAGCTGGAACTCCTGCCCCCGGCCCAACGAGCTCGCCGGTTGGCCCAACTTCAAGGCCGCCTGGTGGATAAGGAACTGGAAGAAGACGATCTGG
>Ga0194110_10006945_pt1 | contig 13126 bp, 5 predicted proteins | sample TA2Kig1200mmetaG_FD_146192 | JGI IMG/M metagenome (GOLD analysis project Ga0194110, IMG submission 146192) | Freshwater microbial communities from Lake Tanganyika, Tanzania - TA2015032 Kigoma Deep Cast 1200m | ecosystem: Environmental > Aquatic > Freshwater > Lake | place: Tanzania: Lake... | reverse complement strand
CAGGAAAGCCCCTCAGAACCACCGGGGATACCAACCCCTACCCCAAACCGCGAAAGACCGCTTTTTCCAGCCTTAAGATACAGTCCTTCCATCAAACCCCAAAGCTCTGCCCAAAACGATACAGGCAAATGTGACCTAGGCTGCATAAGATAGTATGTTGTTCGCTAAGAAGCAATAAATCAAGGTCTCGTTGCTAAAATGCACAAGTATGTGAACTTTATCGCGTCGTAAAGACAAACGTGATCCAAAGAGTAACCTTTACCCTTGTCAAGGCTGTTTCTTCCAAAAGGGCGTCAGATCGATCTGCATGTATGGCTCGAAGTGATTACTGCGAATAAGGGCGCGGTGAGGTGGTTGGTGCAAGATGAGATTCCTAGCCATCTCACGATCGCTCTTGTCCGTTACTAAGTTTTCTGCCATGACCTTGGAATCTTCGCCCTCTAGTTGCAGAGAAATTTTGGTTCCGACCATATCGAAGACAATACGGTCAAAATCCTTCACGCTCTGTGAAGCCAAGAAAATTCCAACTCCATATTTCCGAGCTTCACGAATAAGTTCGGTTAGAGTTTCATCGTAAGAAAGTTTGTGGGCTTCGTCTACGACAGCAAACACCCGAAGGTGATCAGTTGGGCCTTCGGATAGCATGTATGCATAGATTTTCTGTAGGACAAACCTGCTCACTGCTACCATCAGTTCGGGAGTGGCCAGGTTTGACAATCGTATAATTGACATCTGCGACAATATTTGGTCGAGGGATAGAGAAGCTCCAGACTCAATAAAAACACCGGTCTCGAAGAGAGGCTGGATACGCCGAATTAAATTGCGTGCGTTGCCGCCTTCACTCTGCTCTAAGTGTTTCAGTATCTCCCAGACCTGTGTGAATGTCGGTGGATTGTTGCTCCACGTTGTTTTATTGCCTGCTACGAAGCCGTTTACTACAAAGGCCTGCCCAATAGCATCTCGGAGGATTGCACTCTGAATATCACCGAGACTAAATATCTTGGCTAGACTTGTGGTCACTTGGTACACTACTTTCATGAAGTTCTGTTTATTGCTAGCATGAGGGTCATCTGGAACTTCGAGGGGATTTACATCAATCCCATCCGCGGCATCCAAAACTCGGGCCTTTGTGCAATCGAGAAACGTCTTTCCATTCGCATTCATAAGCTTTTTATCCATGTACTCACCTTGGAAATCAAAGATGACGGATGGTACTCCTGCCCTAAATAAGTCCACCATAAAGGCTGCAGCACTTTGGGTTTTACCGACACCGCTCTTGCCAACAATTAATATGTGCTGGTTGGCCAATTTCTTCGGTATCCCTGTGAATGGATCCCAAAATACCGCTTTGTTTGTATCGCAGTTTATCCCAAGAGGAATTCTCACTACTGGTTCACCAGGGATAGCCCCCCCATCAGTTTTCTTTTGCACTTGCGTTGGCTGTGCTGGTTCTGACGGTTTTAATTCATCCTTTGATTCTGCAAATTCGACGCCGATACCTCTCATTTCTCTTTTGCCCAAATACTCTTTTGCCAAAGGTTCAATCTTCTCCTCAGACTTGGCCTCGGTTTGTGACTCCGTCGTCGCTGCTTTTGCAGGTTGAGACAGTTCGGTTACTGGTGCTTCAACATCCTCAGGAATTTCTAGAAGTTCGCGAATTCTTTCTCTGCCAACGACATGGATGAGGTTATTCTTGTACAGTTCAGGTTCCTTACTAGCTCCCTGAAGATTGTAGATATAGCCAGCCCTTTCAAATTCAGTCTCAAACTGCCCTTCGGTTATTGATTGTATGACTCGTTGTATATCCGCGTTTTCAGCAACTGCAGGAGAAATGAGACCGTGACGCTTACAGCGGTCCAAGTAGAATTGTAGCAGGTTGGAGAGTTGCTTATTTTGGAGTTCGCGGTCAAGTCGGTCTGCACCAGGGTGAGGGACAAAACGGGCCTCAAGTACCTTTTGTGTATCAGCATTCTTGATAGCAATGGCCTCTTTAAGAGATACTTCTTCTGCCGGACTGCCTGCGCCACTACGGAATTTGACTTCGATCAATCGTAGACACAACCGATCATCCCTAACATGAGCGAGAATAAGATCGTTCCGATGGAGTCTAATATCTACATCCTGAAGCTGACGCTTGTGCGCAGCAAAAAGATCCGTGTGCGAATCCACAGGGATCAAGACTCCATCACGTAGCGAGCCATCTTGTTCAAGTAGCAATCTGGTTAACGCAAGGCCTATGATTTCACGAGCATCCTTGGGATTATTAATAAGCTTCAGAGCCAATTTCCCTGAGATGGATTTCAAAACATCAAGAATCTGCGCAGCCTGAAAGCCTGTCCCTGGAATACCCATATTACGCAGACCATCTTGAATGAGTCCCTCTATCTCACTCAACCAGAACGTAGAAACGATCAGCCTATGTCCTACGCCTTCGAGAAACTCGGGTGCATAATCAATTAGGTAACTTCGTACGCTAACGCCTGGTGCACTTCGTGGATTGTCAAAGTACTCGATGCCGAAATTGCGATCGATTGTGATTACCCAGTCCGAGCACTCATGAATTTTGCTAATGATGAGTTTGTCAGTGTCTGTAAGTTCAAGCTGTATAATAGGGACCTTCTCTAATGAGTCCCCCCATTCGTAAAAACAAGCACTCGTCCTAAGAATAGCATCATCAGACTTAAATATTTCCTCAGCACAAGTGTCTCCCTCTAAAAGTTCTCGGTTCTGGTTTGGTATGACTTTACGCGACCAAGTTGCAGATTCTCCCTTGATATCAAAGTCAGCTCTGTATTCTGCTATAAGGTTATGCAAACAGAAACTCCCTTGACCAGTGCCTGTCGGACGCATGAGTGTTTTAGTAGAGAACCGATCTATCAGAATGGTAATATGTGCCTCTCGCACTTCCGTGATTTTCCAACCAGATTCCTTTACTCGCTCCTTAGAGAAAATCAATTTGGGGAAAAGGGGATTCTGGTTCGGACGCAAGAGCTGTTCATCCACTTCTGGCTGCCTGCCTTCGCTCAGAACAACCTCTGCGGTCATGTCATCGAACGCACTACCCATAATTTCGTAACGGAGGTCACCGTAAAATGCAACGTCGTAATTGAGATCATCGAATTGCTCTGATTTCTGGATTTCACGAATTGTATTGAGTATCAGTTGAGCATCCCCGGGGTTAATGACGTTCATCTTCAAGGTAGAAACATATGGATGATGCTTTAAATATCGCCACACCTTATCGGCTAGCTGCATTGACGTAATCGATGTGATCTCCCCACCCTTTTGTCCCAGAAGCCGTAGAACCAAACTCACAACCTTTCGCACGTCGGAGGTGGTCCCTTTAGGCATAATACTCCAATAGAGGTCGATATTTTCGCTGTTGATGTAGACCTCATTCCTGCCAAATGCCACTGCTGATGGAATATTAAGTGAGGTAATTTTATCAACACTTTCGCGATTTATAAGACGTGTGGCTTCCTCTTCCGATACCCCATTTAGTCTTTCGGCCCATCCGAAAAGCAATTGCTGATACTGCAGGACCCACAACATTCTAAGCGGATGTGTGGGAATAAGTAATACTGCTTCCTCTTCTTCGTCGGCCGAACCTAGAACAAAATGAACTGTGTCAATTCGACTCAGGCTATGGGCAGCGTTAAGGAGATTATTAATTTCTCCATCGTTCTTGGCGCTCGTAAGACGAGTATGGAGTTCATCGAACATAGCTCGGTACGAATCTACGTAGCCAAGAATTGTTGCTTTAAATTCGCGAAGATCGAATACTTCGACCACACCGGCCAAGTCTTTTTCCTGAAAAAGGTTGAATAACTGCCGACGAGTTTCAGTGAAATTCTGGAGTGATTTGATTCCGGGAGCTACCACTTGAATAGGGCTGAGGTCCTGAATTTCAAGTACTGGTCGGTTTCGCATGTCTGCCTTCCATGCACCACATGAAATTGGGTCGGTGATATTCTTATGTTCAATCTCATACAAGGCCGGATTAATGACAATTCTATATATATCTCGCGTCTTCAGTTTGATGCGATACAGCCTTTGCTGCCCTTCCTCCCAGTTCTCACTGTCCACTTCTACGATTTTTCGGTTTTTCAATGCTGCCTGGAAGAACGCTTCAGCTCTGTTGCGAATTTTATTGACTTTCTTTACTACATCTTCAATAACCCTATCGCCTTCAATGTAAAATGACTCGCTTTCATCAGTGTCTAGGATGACGCCTGCCGGATCCTTCGCATGAATTATTATCCGTGCCGCACAGTTCTCTTTTTCCTCAAGTTCAATATCTTTTAAAGATAATTTCAGACTTTGTCGTCCAGACTTGACCGTTCTGCGGGTCAAATCCTCACCTGCTTCGTCATCTACCGTATCTTTAACGACACGAATAAGATAATGGCCAAGGTTTCCAGGCTTCTTTGGATACGTTGTCCATTTGAGGTGAATTGGAGTTTTGGGATTGGTCGTGGCTACTAAGTTACTGCCTTCTTCTTGTAAGCCTTTTACTACGACCCCAGTTTTTGGATCTTTTAGCGGCTCAAGATGAACTTCAACTCCACCTGGATTAATATCTTTGAATTTCCATTTGTCGAAGGTCAGCTTCTGCCGCCATGCTTCATCCGCAAGAATCTCCTGAAGCCAACTCTGGGAGTCAACAACATTGCGTTCGCGCAAGAAAGAAACAAGGTTCTCGCGGAGATGGTTTTCATCTGGATCTAATCCATATTCATTTACGAGATTTTCGACAGCTGTAAGGCTGCTGCGTTCGGCATTCGAAAGCTCATATACGCAATGAAAATTTCGGTCAATTCTAGTTTCAATTCCTTTCTCAGAGAGCTGAAGATCGGGAACAAGATTTAAATGAAAAAAGTAGGCACCGGCTTCATGCCAGCTGCCATGTTCATTCTTCACTGCCAGTAGATATTTTAAATGCCGATCGATTGGCTGGCGTTTGACACTTGGTTGGTTAAGGATTTGACGGACGATGCTACGTTGCTCATCGGGCAAAGCATCGATTATCTGTCGAACATGGGACCTGATAACACCTGAGAGGTCGTACATTTTGAAAGTCTGTATATCATAGGAATCCTCTGCAGGCAGCCGAAGACCTTGGGGAATAAATGCGACAAGGACCCCAAACTTGGCTCGGTTCCTCTTCTCAATCAAGGCTCCACTCTCGATCTCATATTCAGCTTGGGCTTTCTCGGTGAGAACATAAGCGTCTACTTCTTTTTTGCGAAGTTCTTTGTCCTGCCACAGCTTCTGACAAGTCATGCGCATCACTTCGATAGGTAAAAATTCAATTCGCTGGCAGTGGTTTTGATCCATTCCCAGCAAGAAATCGCGTAAATTCTCGTAAACGGCCGTCGCCATTTCAGCGTGATACATTTCGCGTGTCACAACAAACATGTTACACCCCCTTTGGCTCCGCCGATGTTGGTTAGCTCTTTTATTAGAATCGTCTGAGCTTGATCTTCTAGTCGAATGGCCTCGGCGCGTTTTCTATAAACTTCTCGCACCATGTCGCCAATAATTTTCTGGTCTTTTGGAGAAGGATAAGGTACCAGGATATGTTCAAGCTGTTTATCGGTTATTTCATCAATAACTGAACCGTGACGGTATCGTATGATCTGCTCATATCCATAGACTGAGGACAAAAAAGCGTAAAGGTAACCTGGGTCAACTATGGTCTCGTCTGGGACTACACGAAGAATATGCTGAGACGCGGCATAACCTTCGTAGTTATTCCACACAAAGCATGTGCGCCCGACCGTTCCTGAACAAGTGATAAGCGTCCACCCGCGCTTAACTATTAGTTCCTGCATATCAGCCATCTGTAGATTGGACAAATATTTCAAGTCAGTAGGTCTAATCTGGATGATATTTTTGCCAGATAGGAAAGGTACTCCACGGTCAGACTCAACATAATTTCTTTTGAAGCGAGGCCCCATAACAATGTGCTGTGCCACATCTTTTAGTAATTTCAGGTTTGATCCTTGCTTCTTCAGATTATGAATGACAAACTCTGCAGTCGGATTGTAATAGTGTGCATCCAGTCTATATTCAGAGTTGACCTTATTTACGAACATGACAGATTTAGATTGAACTTCGAATGTTTCTGCATGTAGTTTGTCTGAGTCTAAGCATTCCTCTTTAACTTTGAGAGTCGGTAAGCAGTTTGCGGTCTGAATTCGTAAGTCTATTTCATGGCTTAATTGGATTGCTGCACTTCTGAGCGATATAGATTTCTCTACAAAATTACTCAAAGACTCCAATACCTCAGGAGCTGGAATCGGAACTTCAATTTGTTCAATTAATGATGGCTTTACAACATCCACCACAGAACCGTACATAATACTCGATATGATCTGTTGTCCAAACACTCCGCTAAGAACTAGGTACACAAGTGCTCTTGTGGCATTATCTTTCGGCACAATCCGGATAGCGTGATTTGACACTGTTTTACCAGCCAATTCAGGACCCACAATAAATGTTTTGCCAACGGTACCTGCCCGACTCAATAGGATCCAACCTTCCTCGACAATGTAGTTCTGCAGACTTGTTTCGTGTTTCCGTGAAAGAAACATAGTCGGCGAGGGGTCAAACTCAAGTACGTCCGAGAATGTGAAAAAAGGGATGCCACATGATTCTTGGGCAGGCATACGTTTTAGAGAAAAATCTGAAAGGGCAAATACGTTGGCAATTTCACGTAGTGGGAGTGATTGCAATCGTGAAGAAGTGAGAGAGGATCGGGCAATGTCCACATGACCAGAGAAGAAGGAAGCGTCTAATCTATGTGTGTTCTCTTCGACACGACCTACTTTTGGAGTGTGCCAGGATATATCAGCAAAGAGCTCCTTAGACTTGCTACTCATAGATTTGGCCCCGTTTTGTACGGAATTCATAATAAAGTTCTGAAATACGAGGAAGTTCATCGTTAACTACACGTCCACTTGGCTCAATAATTGGGTTAAAATCCAAAAGTGTTGAATACTGAGAAGGTATATATAAATCATTTCTCAATACTTCTAGCCCATCCTTATCTCGAACATACGTCACATTTCCTCTTCTATCCTTCCCCACATTTCGTGCGATAGCCATAAAAATTGGGTATTCAGTCGTCGCTCCCGACAAGTTCTCAGCCAGTTTCTCTTGTTCAGCTTTTCGGCGCAGGAACAATACACTTGTCTGTGTTCCTGTGCGTGGAAGAAATGTCTCGACCGGAAGTTCGACGCTAGCAAGTACTTGACAATTGGCCATAATCCAATAGCGGATATATTCGTTATCGGGATTTCCCAGGATGCCATTAGGAACTATGATTCCCAGTTTTCCATTACCAGGCCTCAAGAATTGGACACACCTCTCTATAAAAAGGATCTCTGGCGACATTGCACTCCTTAGAGTGCCGTTCATGACCCACTTATTACCTTCCTTCCGCCAAACATGTGCCAAATCGTATTGCTCCAGGATATCCTGCCCCTCCACCTTGATTTTGGTTCCAAACGGTGGATTTGTCATCACATAGTCCATGCTACCTAGTTCGATGACCTGCTGAACCTGCTTGGGCCATGCGGACGGTTTCAGGAGCGAGTTCACGCAGAATAAGCCACCACGGCCGTCATTATTCATAACCATGTTCATCTGCGCCGTTTTGACTAGATTAGCATTGAAGTCTAGTCCAAAGATCTCTGTGCCAACTTCATGGATTTTCTTATTCAACTGCTTCTCTTCAACCGACGTCGGCGAGTTAGGGTCCTTCCATGTTTTGAGTTCTGCCTGGCGTATTTTTTCGGACACATAATTGAACGCCACTACGATGAATCCGCCAGTACCACAGGCGGGGTCGAGAATGCGTTCACCGGGATTTGGGTCGAGCATCTTAACAGTCATTTTGACAACATTGCGCGGTGTAAAAAACTCACCTCTTACGCCTTCAAGAGTTGGCCCGACGATGGTTTCATATGCCATTCCTTTAACATCTACCGATGAACGAAGAAAGTCGTATTTCTCTAGTTGAGCAACAATGTAGGCTACAATATCAGCATTGAAACGGATTCCCTCACTGGTATCATCAAATAATCCTTTGTATTCATTACGGCTCTTAACATCACGGAATAATGACTCGACCCTATCCTTAACTTCCTGCTGACCACTGCGGTTATTGCGCTCTTCAGAATTTCGTATTGCGAAACGAGGGCGGCCTTCATGTTGCTCATCTTCAATTTTGGCGAAGAGAATTTTTAGAAATTCCCAAAAAATTTGTTCTTTCGAGCCACCTTGGTTGGCATGAATGAAGTCATGACAGCGCTTGAATGCAGCTAAAAGATTGTTGCCAGTGGCAATTCGAAGCCTGGAGCGATCTGTAGTGAAGATCGCGGATTCATCTTCACCTTTACGGGGGAAATCGTTGACTGGAAAAACCTCCGTGTCAAATTTTTGTTTCTTCTTTTGAAAATAAAGAGTCTCGATGCCATTTGTCCAACAACCAAAACGCACATTAGGGCATGCTATCATCATCCGTTCAAGTTCGTCTGTCCCAATCTTCGAGTCGGTCGGCTGGCTACCGGGCTTAGCAATCTGAATAATGATATAAGCGGAATTTTCGTCTCTGTCTTGTGTCACAGTTTGATAAACTATCAAGGATGCTTTTTTCTGTACAATACGAACGCCGTCATGAACTCTAATTCGTACGTCAACGCCAATATCAGTACTAGTATAGCGATATTCCTCAACAATCGTACGCTCAAAATCTTGACGGACCTGCTCCGTCTCGGTGTCTGCTCGTAGTTTTCCGTCTATAAAGTCAACAACCTTACCTTCGGTGGCTTTAGTGCCACCTTGATCTGTTTTTGCCATAATTTACAATCCTTCTATCTCGCTTCTACATTTATTGGAAAACGTGGATGAATTACTTGAGAGATTGATGCGTCGGATAGGTCTGTAAAAAAACCTAACTGACGGAGACGATTTTTCAGCGCTAAGTAGTTGGTTTCTAGCGCACGTACAACCTCGGGGCTATCGCTTGGCTCCGCAGCGGTGTCAATACGGATACCATATCGGTTCCGTAACCAGCTCACGAAATCGGTAATGGTAATAGGTTTTGTGTAGAATTCTGAACGACCCTGGCGATTCCGTGCATCCACGACAGCAAGTTGTAAAAGCAGCTCAAGGAGTTCGTTACCTAGCACGTATTTGCGTCGTTGTCCACGACCACCATGAAGGAAGCCATCTTCGTGATTCAGCCCGCAAAGAGAAGCCATTAACGACTTATGGTTACGTATGCGTGTTTTGAATGTTTTCTGTGTTAATATCTCGATGTAGGCGTCGAAAGGTTGGAGCTTCAGTTCAAGAATCGCCTGGATATCGGGATCTTGTTCCTCACCTTCGTTCACAGTGATTGCATCACTCAATTTATACTTAAAGAAACCATCTAAGTCTCGATGATTCATGAGTTTGATAAGTTCATCTATTGAACCAGAATAGCCGGGTGTGGCTCGTGCGAACTCATCAAGTTTGGCCAGCTTGTAATGAGAGCGGAAGTAGCGGTACATGATAGCGTAGTGCCGAGCCACGCTCTGTTTAGCCAGTTCATCACAAGCCTCGCTTTGCGCATTTGTTAAATCAACGAAGATATCTGGGTGATGGTCACACTGCCACAAATCGCCCAGGGTGTCGGGTTTAATTCCTCTACACCTGTTGCATCGGAATTTCTTATTTTCCACGATACCGTTCACAATTGAGAACGTTTTCATACAATACAACGCAGCATGAAAAGAAAGTAGCATCATGAGGTACTGTATTAATTCCCGGCGCGGTATGCTATCTCGGTACACGAGCAGGCGAGCTGTGTCATTCACGATCAATTGCTTCTGTGCTGGACAAAGGAAATCATGAGAGAGTACCTTCCGCTTGCGGTCTGCCATATCTACTTTAAAATGCTCTAAGAGACGCAGCAGAAAAAGAGTCTCAATGTCAAGAGTTTTTGCCTCAGTTTCATTCAGTTTGAGATCATATTCGCCGAAGTCCATGGTTCCAAGAGAAAGAAAAGGCAGGAGGGACTCGTGATCACCAATAATCAAGCCGGAATCATGAAAAACATTATAAAGAAACAGGCTAACATCGCGGTCCTGGCTGCGGATTCGGGGATCCAGAAGTTTTATTGTACTAATATGGATGGGCTTCATACTAGCGATACGGGCTTCGCCAGCATGACCTCGACCCTCTTTGATGCACGTTGTGAAATCGTTTGCAATCCAGTGCTCTAGAAGGCGCTTTCGCTGGGGGTCATCTTTGATGCCTTGGAAGTGTTCTTTATCTTGGACCACAATCTTGACCAAATCCTCGGGATGGAGGGTATCTTTAGTTGTACTTGTAATAGGGAGCCCCTTGGTGCGAACCAGAACTAGCAGTCTGGCGAATGCTTGTTCAAAGATAACATTGTTCGCATCAATCGGCATTATTTTGGCAAAACGAAAAGCCTTATGTTTTTTGTCGAGAGCCATATTACCCTCCTACTTTGGACATTATCAGTTTGGCCGATGGGTCGCTCTTGATTTCGAACAAGTTTGTATCATCTTCAGTTAGGAAAATACGCTCCGACTGTTTCGCTGTAATACGGCGCTTGAACATCTCTAGATTGAGGAAAAACGTACGTATCTCGCTAGCTGTTGGAACATACCCGTCATGTATGCGGCAGAGGATTTCGAATAAATCTAAAGGGATTTCAAGTTCCGCGCTTTTATCTGAGTGGCGATAGTAAAGACAGTTGGGAAGGTATTCCAGAAACTCGGCCTGTTTGCCGGCACCTTTGACTATGACCTCAAAGTCGGACGCAGGGAAACCGTAAAAAGACTTAGTTTGCTCTCGCTTGCTGCTGGTTGAACGAAGACACAGATTCTCTCGGCCGACCGTTTCGTTGTAGATGCGCTCCGATTTGCTGATTGCGAGTGTGAGCTCGTCTCGAAGTGCGTTGCCTGCATCAGCTCGCTGTTGAATAACATTAAGAAAGCGATCGAACTGGCGATAAGGAAGGAGATCTTTCCAAGAGGGCAGCCCAGCTGCTCTCATCTTAGTCTCATCTCCTTCGAAGAAGAGTTTTCGGCGCATGGACGCATGGTAGAGACGAGAATTCGCACGACGATCGAGGTCTTCATCCTGAGTCCCTTCCGGACGGCTGTTATATAGAATCCGTAAGTGAGGTAAGTCTGCTTTATGGGTATTGTCGCTTGGAATGAAAAGAGCTGACACTTCGGAACTGTCTGGAGGGTGGAAGTGGATGAAGTTATCGAGTTTCGGATTACTAACCTGGGCAACATCCATATCTGACAACAATTGTGTAATGCGATCTTTTTCCTGACCGTTGAAAGCAGCATTGTAGTAGAAGCTTTCAACCAGCTGTGCACCAGAATCCAAGTTGTCATATATGCGATTGCAGGCTAATTTGCCAAATAAGATTAGTGACAGAACGGAGCGCAGATCACGCATAGTAATATGCCGGGTCTTGCGGAAGTGGACGGCTGAAAGCAGCAGCTTCAACCGATGTCTTATTTCAGGGCCACGCTTCGTATCATTAAAGCTAGCTACGTTGTAACTGATGTGGCATTCTTCGAAAATGTCACAATTTCTGCAGGAGTTCCAAAACGATGTGGTAAGGAATTTATCTAACAGAAGGTCAATGATACTACTTTCATCTGCCGCAGAGCCCACCATGGAACGCAAATTCAGGTTCACAAAGGCAAGTGAATCATTAAGTTTGAAATCAGAGAAGCTAAGGTAATGGTGGACCTGTTTGCCAAGCCAGTGGTACTGTGGTTTGAAGAGGATGAAATCGCGGAGTTTGCCCTCGTTGATCGCTATGACTTTTGTAAAGCTGCCTTTAGGTGGCTCCTGGCCCTCCAGTTCATTGAAAAAAGCAGCTAGGACCGCATCGTTTCCCGTTCCTTCAAAGTCTTGGCTACCATCGTAGAGGGTTTGGTAGGTAACACTATTGAGATTGAATGTGCAACCGTTGTCTGTACGTTTCAGAATCTTGCCTCCCTGGTCCTGCGCCAGCATTTCCACGTGCTGGATGAATGCTGTTTTGCCATCCCCTGCATTCCCAGTGAGAATCACTAGCTTGGTCGCTGGATTCAATATGCGCGGGATAAGACTGCGATCAAGTTTAGTCTCCACATAGGTGTTGGCATCATAGCCACGTGTGCCACCAGTGCTTAGCTCACTCTGGCTATATATTGTCAGGAATTGTTCAACACAAGGGTTATTAATCTTCAACGAGTCACCTCCTTTTGCTGATCCTGGGACCGAATAGTGCTGTTATACGGACGAGGCAAAGTGTCCAAATCGATTTTACGGAAACGGCGGTATCTGTGATCTCCGATAAGATAGGCAGGTAGTCTTCCCGTACTTGCCCACTTGTAAATGGTCCTCTTTGATACCCTCAAATACTTGGCAGCCTCTTCGACGGTGAACCATTCTATAGGAACTTCCAATGATAAATCCTTTCTGACTATAGCGTCTCCTCGTGTCAATCGGTCACATTGTCTCACATTCTTGCGCAAGTCAGCAACATGAGGACTTGTCAACTGGACAGTGAACTGCCCTACCCAATAGAACCTATCCAATAGAGCATTTTCTATGAGGCAACAGAACGTCACGATGGTTATCACCAGCCACCCGAGAGCTAAAATACGCCTGCAAGTTTGCTTCGATAAGGCCGTGAATAGGATTGATTAAATGTTAGCAGGCACCCAAAACCCGCCACCACTAAGCAGGTCAAAATCCGCCATTTGAGGTAGGTAAAACTTGGCATACTCCATCAAAAAGCGATGGAGGCGCCAATGGGGAACTACCTTAAAATGGCAGACAAACAAAGAATACTAGCATTACTTGAGTTAGGCTGGAGCTACCGACGAATTCAGCGTGAGACTGGAGTAGACAGGGAGACGGTAGCCCGCTATGATCCTCGGCGGGATTCAAAATCCGCCAAAGTGCCTACCGGCGCTACGGCAAATGCCGCCAAGGTGCCTATCGGCTCACAAAGCGCCTGCGAGCCATATCGCGTTGTTATCGAAGCGGCGGTGGTCAGGGGACTGAGTGCCCAGCGCATCTGGCAGGACAT
>Ga0194110_10006942_pt1 | contig 13129 bp, 10 predicted proteins | sample TA2Kig1200mmetaG_FD_146192 | JGI IMG/M metagenome (GOLD analysis project Ga0194110, IMG submission 146192) | Freshwater microbial communities from Lake Tanganyika, Tanzania - TA2015032 Kigoma Deep Cast 1200m | ecosystem: Environmental > Aquatic > Freshwater > Lake | place: Tanzania: Lake... | reverse complement strand
GGTCACGAACGTGGACGAAGCCGGCAAGATTCGGCTCTCGCGCCAAGCCGTACTGGAGGGCTGGACGGTCGAGCAAGCGCTCGAAAAAGATCGCGGCGGGCGCAGCGGCGGCGGCGATCGCGGCGGCGATCGCGGCGGACGCGGCGGTTATTCGCGCGGCGGTGATCGTGATCGGCGTCCACGGCGTGATGATGATCGCGGCGGTGATCGCGGCGGCTATCGTTCACGGCGATAAGATCAAGGTCCGAGTGACCAGCGACCGGAGAAGGTGTACGATCCTGGTCACTGGTCACTCGGCACGTTTTTCGAGGGATTGGAGTGCGCGTTCAGGTGCAGTTTTTTGCGATCTTGCGCGAGCTGATCGGGGTGAAGACCGAGACGAAAGAAATCGCGGATGGAACGACGGTGGGGCAGTTGTGGCGCGAGTACGCGGCGCGCAGCCCGCGCGTGACCAATATCCGCGCGGCGTACTCGGTCAATCAAAAACTGGTGAACGCGAATTATGTGCTGCGTGAGCGCGACGTGGTGGGATTTATTCCGCCGGTGAGCGGCGGCGGTTCAGTTTGAGCGGTTTTGTTTTTCTCGCGATTTGAGATATAATCAAAGTGAGCGAGTTTAGAAACTGTCTGTGTGTTTATCTGCAGGGCAATGAAAAATGATTCTCTCCAAGGCATTCTCCAATTCCCAGACCGGCGAGTTTTACGCGCGGTTGTTCAAGCCGCGTTTTGATGCGCTGCAAAAAGCAGTCCAGCAAACCCCGCTCGTGTTGATGATGTGGGGCCCGCGCCAGCGGACGCAAATCTGGTCGAATCAGCGGCGGCGGATTCGTGACACCCTGCAACGCAATGGGCACACGGTGTTCTTCAGCGAGCAGTTGGGCGTGCCGATCGCGGCGATCACGAAAAAGGGTCTTGAGTTTTTGCAGAGCGAGACCGCGGATCTGATCATCGTTGTGCAATCCGCGTATGACGCGGTGGGCGCGGTGCAGCACTTTTCGGAATTTCGCGTCGTGGACTCCAAGATGCTTTTGTTTATGGACGAGGCGGCATCGGACGAGCGGCTGTATCATCGCGCGGTGGAAGATTTGCGCGCGGCGTACAACAACGTCGAAACGTACAGTTATCCGACGGACATCGTCCACGACAATCTGATCATCAAAATCACCGAAAAGATCAAGTTGCTGCAGCTGGTCAAGTATTGCGCGCTCGAACGCGCGGCGAGTTGGCGATTGGGGATTGACACCGCCAGCCCGACTCGCGTGCGCTTGAACGTAGAGACCCAGCCGTTTCAATTCAATTTGCTGGAACTGTACCGCGATCATCGCGATGAAGTGGACGTGTTGGCGGATTCGGCGGCGCTGTTCGTTTTGGCGTACGCGAATTACATCGGCAAGTGCGCGCCCAAAGCGCTGGCGCATCAGGTCGGCTTGGACGATGCCGCGATGCGCGTGGCGTTGATGCCGTTGTTACGCAGTCAAATGATGGTGCATCTGGACGACGTGCTTCAGGTGACCGGGTTTGGTCGGCGCGTGCTGGAAAGCGCTGGAATGATCGGATGGATGACGCCCGCGGCGGCGCCGCGCGCGCAACCCGCGCCCGCGCCGCGTCGAACAACCTGGGTGCGCAACTTGAGTGTCGCGATGGCAGGCGTCCTGTTCTTTTTCCTGATCGCGTTCTATTGGCTCAGCACGAATCAACAGCAACTACCATTGCAGTACACGCCGACGCGTCCGGCAGTGACGCAAACCGCGACGCCGATCATCACGCCGTCGCCGGTCAGACGATAAAAAACGCAAGCGGGACACTCGGTCGGGTGTCCCGCTTTTTTCTTTCACGCTTTTTCCGGCGCGCGCGCGCGTTTTCTGATCGGCGCGGCGGCGAACGCGATCAACAATCCCAGTCCGCTCGCCGCGACGAACGGCAGGGGATTGCCGCCCCAGATGATCAACCACGCGCCCAGCGTCGGACTCAGATTGCCGACCAGTCCCGTCGTCGTCGCGATGATCCCGAAGATCGATGAGCGCGTCTCGGGCGTGGTGACTTCGGCTTGCAAGGTTTGTTGCGCCATAAAGATCGCTTCGCTGAACGCGAACGCGAGCAGCAGCGGCACAATGCCCCACTGCCAACTGGGCGCGCAACCCCACGCCAGCGCGCTGACGCCATAACCGATCGCGCTGAGCGCCAGCACGCGCCGCCCGCCCCAGCGATCGCTCAAGCGTCCCAGCGCGATCCCAATCAGCGCGGCGATGCTGCCCGCCGACCAGAGCAAATTGATCTCCGCCTCGGTGTTGCCCCAGGCATCGCGCGCCAGAATCGCAAAGTACGGTCCGAACGCAATCGCGAACGATGCGACCACGCACGTTCCGATGACGATGAGCCACACGACTTCCGCATTGATCGCCGCGCGCAATTTGGGTAATGCGCTCCCCGCATTCCGGCGCGGCGCTTCGCGCAAACCGAACGCGCGAACGACGCCATTCAGCATCAGGATCGCGCCATTTGCGATCATCAGCGTTGGAATACTGAACAATTCGATCAAGCCCGCGCCCGCGAGGGGACCCAGAATCAAACCGAGCAAGACCGCCGCTTCGGTGAAACTGAACGAGTGCGCCACGCGCTCCGGCTCGGACGATTCGACGATCAGCGCGGACATCGGGGGCCACTGAAACGCGCCGCAAATTTCCGCGCCCGTCAACATTGCTGCGAGGATCAGCCAACTCTCACTCAACCCGGCGAAGATAAGGAATGGACCCATCGCGAACGTCGAAAGCGCGATCAGCGCGCGGCGACCGTACCGGTCCGCCAGCGCGCCGCCAGCGATCGCGAATAAACTGCGCGCCAGACCCAGTACGGTAAACACGCCGCCGATTTCGATTTCCGTCGCGCCGAGATTTCGCAAGTGCAACGGCAAGAGCGCGTACCACGTAAAGCGCACAAACAGGTTGGCGCAGATCGTGCCGGATAACACGGCGAGATTGCGATGCAGTCCGATGCGTTTGAACATTGTGCCTCTCAAGAGAATCGCAATCCATTCTATCGCGTCGGGAGAATCTGTCAAACTGATTGACGAATTGCGCTGGATAAAGTAAAATGAATGTGATGATTACACGTCAAATAGTTCATAACCAAATACTAGCGTACCTGAATCACGAGATCACTCTGGCGCAATTAGTTGATTGGGCGGAGAATGTGATGAATGAAGGCGCGTTGGAACCGCGCGACGCGCCACTCCTCGCTGATACCGTCGCGCGCATCGGGGCGGCGGATGTCGAAGGATTCGGATTGACATGGGAGGATTGTTACAATTTCCTGTCGCGTCTCGGATACAAAATTGAAGTAGTGACGGCTTGATGCAAGAAACCAGGTTTCTCCAAGAAACCTGGTTTTTGCTTGTACGCGCGTTTGCGTTATAATTCCGAACGATGCTACCGCTTTCAAGAATGCGACGGCTGACGGCTGACCGCCGACGGCTGACCGCCGACTGCCGACCACTGATCGCTGTCCACCGTTCACTGTTCACTGCACCCGCGCGCTTTTTCTGCATTTGCTTGTTGACGAGCATTCTCGCGCTCACCGCTTGCCGCAGCGCGGCGCAAACGATCGCGCGCGAATTGCGCCTCAATCTCGGCGGCGAACCGGCGACGCTCGATCCCGCGCTGGCGACCGATCCGGAATCGCAGCAAGTGATTCGGATGATCTTGCTCAGTCTCGTGGACACCGATCCGGCGACCGGCGCGCCGCAACACGCGCTCGCGACGTCGTGGGCGGTTTCGCCGGACGGTTTGATCTGGGAATTCAAACTGCGCGGCGACGCGCTCTGGGTACGCTACAATCCCGCGAATGATCGCGTCGAGCAAAAGCGCGCGGTCACCGCGTCCGACGTGGTCTACAGCGTTCGCCGCGTGTTCGATCCGCGCGTCAGTTCCGGTTTCGCGTCCACGTTCGCGTCATTGTTACGCGGCGCGGAGCAACTGCGCGCCGCCGATCCCAGGAAGACGAGCGACGCGACGTTCGAGCAACTTTTTGCCGCGCTCGGCGTGCAAGCGATGGACGACGCGACGGTGCGTTTCACCTTGACGCGCCCCGCGAGTTATTTTCCCAGCATCGTCAGCGCGTGGCTCGTGCGAACCCAGCCGCGCGAAACGATCGAGGAAAACGGCGTCGTCTGGACGGAGCCCGGCAAAATCTGGACGAACGGTCCGTATGTGTTGGAGCGTTGGTCGCACGGACGCGAAATCGTCTTGAAGAAAAACGACGCGTGGTATGACGCCGGGGCGGTTCGCATCGCGCGCATTCGTCTGGCGATGATTCCCGATAGCGCGACCGCGCTCGAACAATATCGCAACGGCAATCTCGATTCGCTCGATCCGCGCGGCGGCTTGAGCGCGGACGCGGTCGATCATCTGCGCGAGGATCCGGTGCTGAATAAGCATTTGCAGATCGTTCCGTCGCTCTGTTCGCATTATTACGGATTCAACACGACCAAGGCGCCGTTCAACGAATTGCTCGTGCGTAAAGCATTTACCGCCGCGCTGGATCGTGAGACGCTGACAACTTCAGTTGTCAAGCTGGGCGAGCCAGCGCGCTGGTTCGCGCGTTCCGGTCTCTACGCGTCGCTCGACATTTCGGACACGCTGGGGATTCCGTTCAACGCGAATCAAGCGCGCGAATACTTGCGCCAAGCCGGTTACGACGGCAGAGTGAAACGCCTGCCGATCATTACGCTCGGCGTCAACAGCAACGAGACGCACGAGCAGATCGCGGAGACAGTCGCGCAGATGTGGAAGAACAATCTGAACGTCGAAGTGCGCGTGAACAAACTCGATTGGAAAAATTATCTGTTGCAACTGCGCGACGATCCGCCGCACATTTTTCGGCTGGGCTACTGCGCGTACTATCCCGACGCCGCAAATTTTGGCAGCGTCTTCAAGAGCAAATCGCCGGACAATTTCACGCGTTGGAGCGTGTCTGCGTTCGATCAGGCGATTGACGCCGCCGCGCGTGAAGTGGACATCGGCAGACGCCGCGCGTTCTATCGCGCCGCCGAAAAAATTCTCGTCGAGGATAACGCGGTGATCACCCCGCTGTGGTGGTCGTCGCGCGCGTCGCTCACGCGTCCCAGCGTCGAGCGCACGTACGCGATTGTGGACGGATACGAGCGGCTGGAGACGTGGGGATTTCGGTGAGCGACCGGCGACGGACGACCGAAGACGGCAGACAGCGATCAGCGGTCAGCCAAGTCTTTGACCTGCGTGTACAGTTGTGTTACAATCGCCGTAGTTGGGAAAAATTTTCGCGGCGGTCGGCGGTCATCCGTCGCCGGTCGCATTTTCGGAGCAAAACAATGTCCACCACTTGGTTCTTCAAACACTATCCCCCCGCGCGTTCCGTGATCGAAAACGATCTGCGCTTGACGTTTTGGAAAGCGGGCTTGGTGGCGATGTGGTTTACCTGTACCAAAGAAGCCGCGCCGTTCGAATGTCAGGGCTTGTGGGGCGAGGAAGGATTTTCGCTCGAATGGGAGCCGCAAAATTATCTCCTGCTCAAAATGCGCGCGCCGAACAAAGACCTGCTCACCGCGTTCGAGCGCGTGCTCAAGCACAAAGCGCTCGCGGCGTACCGACGCGATAGCGTCGTCATCGTCGAGTGGCGCGTCAAAGACGCGGACGCGCGCTATGCCGAATTGAAAGCGACTGGCGTCGCGGAGTTGGAACGCTTGGATGGAAAATGAGCCAATGAACCAATTCGCCAATGAGCCAAATTGGTTTGTCATTTGTTCATTGGTCATTTGACACATTTGGCTCATTGGTTCATTGGGAAATTGGTTCATTGGAGGGCTTATGCCAGAACCACCCTATGGCGAAATCGCAGATTTATTGAAAAAAGGTCAGGTCATTCCGTTCTTGGGCGCGGGCGTGAATTTTGGCGCGCGTCCCCCCGGCGCAAAATGGGACGAAGCGACGGACGGGTTCCTGCCCAGCGGCGCGGAACTATCGCGCTATCTCGCGGGCAAAGCGAATTTTCCATCCCAGGATCTGCGCGAGCTCAGCGATCTCGCCAAGGTTTCGTCGTACTACGCCGAGATGCTCGGACGGCGGCGCTTGCGCGAGCGACTCAATCAACTCTTTTGTCGCCAGTTCAACTTGTGCGACATTCACACGTACCTCGCCGAAATCGCCGCGCGTGCGCCGCTGTTGATCGTTACGACGAACTACGACAACCTCACCGAGTTCGCGTTCCACCAAGCCGGGCACGCATTCGATCGCGTCATCCATCCGACCGATCGCAAAGATGTCGAAGCGTCGGTGCTGTGGTGGAAGTCCGATGCAATGGAACCCAGCGCGGTGCCGCCGAATCAACTCTACATTGATTTGAAAGCGACAACCGTGATCTACAAAATGCACGGCACCGCCGATTGCGCGTTGCGCAAGTGGGACAGTTTCGTCATCACCGAAGACGATTACGTAGATTTTCTCGCGCGGATGACCAGTCAGACTGCCGTGCCCGCGCTGTTTATGCGCCATTTTCGCGCGCGCAATTTTTTGTTCCTGGGTTACGGCTTGAACGATTGGAATCTGCGCCTGATTTTGCGAAACCTGGAAACCGCGTTTCCCGGCGAAACGCCAGCCGAAATTGAGGATGGCGGCATCCGATCCTGGGCGATCCAATTCCGTCCCTCCGAATTCGAAGTCGAGTTGTGGCGCGCACGTGGCGTCAAAGTGTACGACGTGGACATCAACCAATTCGTCAAACGCTTGCGCGAGCAGACGGGGTGAGCCCCGGTCTGTCATTGCGAGGAGCGTTCTTTGCGACGAAGCAATCTCCGATCCACAATTGGGGATTGCTTCGGGCGGAAACCGCCCTCGCAATGACACTGGATGAACTCTATGGCAACTAATCCTCCTCCCAACTTTTGTCCTTACAAGGGCTTGCAGCCGTACACCGAAGCCGACCGCGCGTACTTTTTTGGACGCGAGCGCGACCAAGAGATCATCGCGTCGAATCTGTACGCCGCGCCGTTGACGATTCTGTACGGCGCGAGTGGCGTTGGCAAAACATCGGTGTTGCTTGCGGGCGTCGTGCCGCAGTTGCGCCAGACGCCGCGCCTCGCCGTCGTCGTTTTTCGCGCGTGGCAAGACGGAAATTTTCTAGCCGCGCTCAAAACGCAAACGCTCGACGCGACGCAGAAGAGTTTGGGCAAGTCGTTCGCGCTCGATCCCAGTTTGCCGTTCGACGATTTTGTGGAAACCTGTGCGAGCGCGCTGCGCGGCAATCTCTTTTTCATTCTCGATCAATTCGAAGAATATTTTTTGTATCACCCGCCGAGCGACACTGGCTTTGACGCGGACCTGGCGCGCACGATCAATCGCCGCGAAGTTGCCGCGAATTTTCTGCTCGCGCTGCGCGAGGACGGCTTGAGTCGTTTGGATCGTTTCAAGGGGCGCATCCCGAATCTGCTCAGCAATATGTTGCGGCTGGAACATCTCGATCACGCGGCGGCGCTCAGCGCGATTCGCAATCCGCTCACCGAGTACAATCGCCAAGTCGCGCCGCCAACGCCGGTGAGGATCGAAGACGATTTGACGCAAGCCGTGATCGAACAGGTCAGGACCGGGAGTGTCACGCTTGGCGCGGGCGGCATCGGGCAACTCGTCGATCCGACCGCGACGCGCATCGAAACGCCGTACCTGCAACTCGTGATGACGCGCTTGTGGAACGAAGAGCGCGGTGTCCACTCCGACGTTCTGCGCCAGGCGACCTTCGATCGTTTGGGCGGCGCACAACAAATCGTGCGGACGCATCTCGATACGACGATGCAGCGTCTGCCCAACGCGGATCGTGAAATCGCCGCGCGCGCGTTCCGTTATCTCGTCACGCCGTCGCAAACCAAGATCGCGTACACCGCGTCCGACCTCGCCGATTTTGCGGCGGTGCCGCAGACCAAACTCGAACCGGTGTTGCGGAAGTTGGCAGAACCCGATGTGCGCGTGTTGCGTTCGGTCGCGCCCGCCGTGGGCGAGAAAAAAGAAACGCGCTATGAAATTTTCCACGACGTGCTCGCGCCCGCTGTTTTGGATTGGCGCGAACGATACCAGGAACAAACGCGCAATACGCGCGTCCGATACCTGGTCGCGATCGTTGTGCCGGTTATTTTTCTCGCGCTCGCGTTATCGGTGTTTCAATCGTATCAAACACAATTGGCGCAAGTGCAAGCGCAAGTCGCGCAGGCGACGGTGCAAATCGCGCAAGCGCAAGTGACGGCGGCGCAAGCCCAAGCGACCGTCGTGCAAGCGCAAGTGGACGCGACGATCGTGCGCGTGGAAGCGACCCAGGTCGCGCAGAACCAGGCGCAGTTCGCGCAGACCCAGGTACGCGCGACGCAGACGCAAGAAAAAGCGCAAGTCGCGACGCAAGCCGCCGTTGTCGTGGATAATTTCGCGCGCCAAGCCGCCGAAGCGACGCGCACCGAAGCCGCGAAGGTCGTCGCGACGAGCCAGGTCGCCGCGCGCACGCCCTCGCCTACGCCGCCCGACGGTACGCCCGCGCCCGGTGCCGTCGTCGCGCAAGCCGCCACCGCCGCCGCGGCAACGAGCGCGGCGCAAGTGTTGAACTTTCGCGTCACCAGCGCGCGCGCCGAAATCGCGCCGGATGTGATCGCCACGTGTCCGATCACGTTGAACTTGCAAGCATCGATCGCAGTCAATCAGCCGGGCACGGTGACGTATCGCTGGGAAAGAAGCGATGGCGCGCTCTTGGCGTTGAACGGTTTGGATTTCAAAACGGCAGGCACTCGGATCGTGACCGATACGTGGAAGATCGATCATCTGGTCTCCGGTTGGGTGCGCTTGCGGATCGCTTCGCCCGATTCGATGCAATCGAATCAAGCCAGTTTTTCATTTCGATCAACCGTGCCCAGTTCGTTGCAAAGTGTCTTGCAAAGAAATAGCAAAGTCAGTTCGAACCTGGGTTGTCCCGAAGGCGCGCCGGGAAAAACGATGGACGGCAGTCTGCAAGTTTTCCAAAATGGCTTGATGTTGTCGAGCGAGGACAAGCGGGTTTTTGTGTTGCTGACGGATGGCGCGTGGTCGGAATTTCGTGATACCTGGGAACGTCCGCAACCGGAAGGCGGCTTGTTCAAACCGCCCCCCAAATTATTCGAGCCGCAGCGCGGTTTTGGAAAAATTTGGCGCGAACTGGGCGGCGAGGACGCCAAGATCGGCTGGGCGACGACGAGCAAAGAATCGGCGATCAAAATCCAGATTCAACGATTCGATCGCGGGTTCGCGATCATCATTGACAACGGCAAAGATTTCAAAATCCTCTTCACCGACAAAAAGTGGACTGACCTGTGAAACTCGTTTTGCTCGATTCGCACGCGCTCATTCATCGCGCGTATCACGCGATTGACGCGCGCCTGACCAGTCCCAGTGGTGAGCCGACGAACGCGACGTACGGTTTCACCTCGACGCTGCTCAAGGTGCTGAACGACGAAAAGCCCGATTACATCGCGGCGGCGTTCGACGTGGGGCGCACGTTTCGCGACGATCTGTACGCGCAGTACAAAGCGCATCGCCCTCCGCTCCCCGACGAGTTGCGCGTGCAGATCAATCGCGCGCGTCAAGTCGTCGAAACGCTGAACATCCCCGCGTTCGGCGTCGAAGGATACGAAGCGGACGATTTGCTCGGCACGCTCGCGCGCCAAGCCAGCGCGCGCGGCATCGAAGTCGTCATCGTCACCGGCGACAGCGACACGTTTCAACTGATCGATCCGAATGTGCGCGTGCTGACTTTTTCGCGCCAGTTCAGCGACACGATTTTGTACGACGAAGCCAAAGTCCAAGAACGCTACGGACTGACGCCGCGCCAACTGATTGATTTCAAATCGCTCAAAGGCGATCCCTCCGACAATATCCCCGGCGTCGCCGGTATCGGCGAAAAAACCGCGACGAAATTATTGCAACAGTACGACAACATCGAGAACCTGTACGCGCATCTCGACGAACTCGACGCCAAGACGCGCGAAAAATTGCGCGCCGGTAAAGCTCAAGCCGAGCAGGGGAAACAACTCGTCACGATTGTCACGGACGCGCCGATCGCGCTCGATCTCGACGCGTGCCGCGTCGCGCAAATTGACCGCGAACGCGTCAGCGCGCTTTTCCGCGAACTCGGCTTCCGCGCCAGTCTCTTGGATCGCTTGCCCGGCGCGACGCAGCCCGATCTTTTTTCGGACACGAAAGCGCGCGAAAGCGCGCGCGCTGACACGCGCGAAAATTATCACATCGTTGACAGCGACGACGCGCTCGATCAACTTGTCGTGCGTTTGCAATCGGCACGCGCGTTCACCGTTGACGTGGAAACGACCGGCACGGACGAGATGCGCGCGGAGTTGGTCGGCATCGCGATTGGAGTCGGCGGCGAGGAAGCGTATTACATTCCGGTTGCGACCGCTGACCGCCGACCGCCGACCGTCGGGCAACTTGCGTTTGATGCGACTCCGTCGTTCGTCGTCCGTCGTCCGTCTCTGGCGCGCGATATAGTACTGGGTAAATTGAAAGCAGTCTTCGCAGACGCCTCCATCGCCAAATACGCGCACAACGCCAAGTACGATTTGACGATCCTTGCGGAAGCGGGCGTCGAAACGCGCGGACTCGCGTTCGATACGATGATCGCCGCGAGTCTGATCGAGCAGGGCGGATCGCTGGGGTTGAAGAATCTCGCGCGCGATAAATTCGGCGCGGAGATGGCGGAGATTGCCACGCTGATCGGCAAAGGCAAAAAACAAATTTCGATGGCGGACGTGCCGATTGAGCAAGTCGCGCCGTACGCGTGCGCGGACGCGGATTACGCGTACCGTCTCGTCGAACTGTACCAACCGCAGATCGCAGACCCAGCGCGCGGCGTCGAAAAACTTTTCCGCGACGTTGAGATGCCGCTCGTGCCGGTGCTGATGGAGATGGAGCGCACTGGCGTTTTGCTCGATTTGGATTTTCTCGCGCAAATGTCGCGCGAACTGACCGCGCGCTTGCTCGAACTCGAAAAGCAAATCACCGCGCACGTCGGCTTGCCGATCAACATCGCGTCGCCGGTGCAATTGGCGGACGCGCTCTTCAACCGGCTGAAACTGCCGACGGCTGGGTTACCCAAGACGAAAACCGGACAAATTTCGACGGCGGCGGACGTTTTGGAATCGCTCCGGAACGCGCATCCGATCATTCCACTGATTCTGGAACATCGCGAACTATCGAAATTGAAAGGGACATACGTCGACGCGTTGCCCGCGCTGGTTTTGCCGCGCACGGGACGCGTGCACACCGATTACAATCAGACCGGCATCGTCACCGGGCGCGTCTCGTCGTCGAATCCGAATCTGCAAAACATTCCGATTCGTACGGAACTCGGTCGCCAGGTACGTCGCGCGTTCATCGCGCCGCGCGGTAGCAAACTGATCAGCGCGGATTACTCGCAAGTCGAACTCCGCATCCTCGCGCACATCGCGCGCGATCCTGGGTTGCTGGACGCGTTCGCGCGCGGCGAAGACATTCACGCGGCGACGGCGGCGCGGCTCTTCAAAGTTTCGCTCGATCAGGTGACGTCGTCAATGCGCCAACTGGGCAAGACGATCAACTTTGGCATCGCGTATGGCATCACCGATTACGGCGTCGCCGCGCGCACCGATTTGTCGCAAACCGAAGCGCGGCAACTGATCGATAACTATTTCGCGCAGTTCGCCGGAGTCAAGACGTACATCGAGAAAACGAAACGCGAAGCGCGCGAAATCGGCTATGTGCAAACCTTGCTTGGACGGCGGCGCTATTTCCCGGAATTGCAGCGCGGGCTGCGCGATGTCGGCGCGCGCAATGCCGCCGAGCGCGAAGCGATCAATCATCCGATCCAGGGAAGCGCGGCGGACATTATCAAAATCGCGATGGTGCGTCTGCACGCCGAATTGCACGCGCGTCATCTGCGCGCGCAGATGACGCTCCAGGTTCACGACGAGCTCGTTCTGGAATGTCCCGACGACGAAGTGCGCGTCGTCGGTCCGCTTGTGCGCGAGACGATGGAGCACGCGTACGCGCTCGATTCGAAATTAAAAGTGGATGTCGCGGTGGGGCAGAATTGGGACGAAATGGCGGCAATGACGAATGGCAAATGACAAATGACAAATGACAAATGGGAAATGGGAAATGACGAAAGACGAAAGACGAAAGACGAAAGACCCTCTGTTGATGACCGATGTTTCGACACGCTAATTTCCTCGCAGTTGCATTTCTGATTTCTCTGCCCTTTGTCTATTTCTGGCAGATTACGCTCGCGCAAGGGGTGTGGTTCGGCAATGATATGGTGCGCACGTATTATCCACTGGGCGTCGAACTTGCGCGTGCGCTCGATCAAGGACGCCTCCCGCTCTGGACGACCGGCATGTATGCGGGCTTTCCCGCACTCGCCGATGTGCAAATTGGCGCGCTGTATCCGCTCAATCTGATTCTCTTTCGCTGGTTGCCACCTCACTTGGCGTTGTCATACAATTTGCTATTGCACCTTGCCTGGGCTAGCCTGGGGATGTATCTGCTAGCCAAATCGTTGAAATTGGGTCCATCGGCGGCGTTGCTGGCGGGGATAATCTTTGTGTTCAATGGTTTTATGCTGGCGCGCTTGCAACACGCCACGGTTTTGACCACGAGTGCCTGGTTGCCGTGGTCGCTATTTTTGTGGGAGCAATTTCAGCGCGTGCGCGCGCAAAAGCGATCTCGAGCCGGTGTGTGGTTATCACTCGCCGCGTTGGCGCTGGGTGTTCAATTTTTGTGTGGCTTTCCGCAAGTAGCGTTTATGAACACGCTGACGTTTGCGCTGTTTGCGCTTTTTGGTGTGGTGTGGCATTCTTCGTCCGGCGCGGTCTCTCTCAAAACGTATCATGACTCTACTGAAAAAAGGTCTCTGAATGTCGTTTTCGATAATTTTTCACGCTCGTTTTCTAACCCAAAAGTAGTACGCGAGCGAGTTTTTTCAGTGGAGTCGTATCATCTCAATCTTTCAGGGGAGACGCCGGCGAAACTCTTGTGAAAATCTGACCGCCGTTTGACTCGGCTTGATACCACCACCTGCGATAATCATGGCAACCCTGATACCGG
>Ga0194110_10006935_pt1 | contig 13136 bp, 9 predicted proteins | sample TA2Kig1200mmetaG_FD_146192 | JGI IMG/M metagenome (GOLD analysis project Ga0194110, IMG submission 146192) | Freshwater microbial communities from Lake Tanganyika, Tanzania - TA2015032 Kigoma Deep Cast 1200m | ecosystem: Environmental > Aquatic > Freshwater > Lake | place: Tanzania: Lake... | reverse complement strand
AGTCTGCACGCGTGACTCACGAGCTTTTCGCGGCTTTAACACAACGGAAGCGGCAGAGCCCGAAGATGGGCGGCGACCGAGTGCAGCAAAATCCCAGCTTGAGTTAGGCAGGCAATAATAATTGGCGTGGTTGCCGCGCTGAAACGTTATTTGGACTTTGCTTGCTGTTGCGTTATCTTCGGCTGGCGAATGTTATCACAAGTTTTAGCCAGCGTTCGGAGACTCGTCTCCTTGATCCTCTCTCACGCACGGAAACGAACCGCGCTGATCTTGTCCGCAGCTTGTTTTTTGTCTTTCGAAGTTCAAGTTCACTCGGTCATTTTTTATTCCGCGAGTGATCCAGCGCATAACACATCACCCCCCAACGGCGATTTGGCGCAGAGTGGCTGGCAATTCCAGGGATTATGGGGCACGTTCGTGGGAACGCCGATCGCGCCGCATTTCTTTATTACCGCTGGGCATTTCGGAGGGGCGGTTGGAGAGATCTTCGTCTTTCGGGGCGTCAGCTATACGACCATCGCCGTCTATGATGATCCGGAAACTGATCTCAGGATTTGGCGGGTTGCCGAAAGGTTTCCAGAGTTTGCGCAGTTGTACGAAAAGGATGATGAAGCAGGGTTGCCGCTTGTTGTTCATGGGCGCGGATCGGCGCGGGGCGAGGCCGTCATGATTTCCTCGAACTTCGGAGATCAACTGAAAGGGTGGAAACACGGAGTTGCCGATGGACGATTGCGTTGGGGAGTGAACGTCGTCGAGTCGATCCTGAATGGAAATTCCAGTGGACGGACTGGCATCGGGGAATTGTTGCGAGTCGCCTTCGATGCCGAGAGCGGACCCGACGAAGCGCATCTTTCAACGGGTGATTCAGGCGGTGGAATTTTCCTAAAGGATGGCGCCGTGTGGAAATTGGCCGGCGTCAATTATGCCGTTGATGGACCGTACAATTTATCAGATTCCGGGACCGGCTTTGCTGCGGCGATCTTCGATGAGGGCGGCCTTTATAAGCAGTCGGGGGGCACGTGGGTCCGAGTTTCAGACACGTTAGGCGATCGGCCCGGGGGATTCTATGCCTTGCGCATTTCGCGGCGTATTTCGTGGATTCAAAGTGTGCTTGATACTCCCATAACCACGGGTCCAAGCATCACCCATGATTTCAATGGCGACAATCTTTCGGACATCTTGTTGGCGGACGAGGGCGGGAATATCGGCGTTTGGTTCATGAACGGATCGGAACTGAAGAGTGCGGCAGCGTTCGATCCAAGCCTTGGTGATCCCAATTGGCAAATAGTCGGGGCTGCCGATTTCGATTCAAACGGACAGACCGACCTTCTGTTCCAGCATGCGGATGGAACAATGGCCGTCTGGTACATGAACGGAGCAAGGTTGAGTTCATCTTCGCTTTTGAATCCCCATCATCCGGGCACGGCCCATTGGCGGGTCGCAGCGACTGGCGACTTTGATTCGGACGCGAGGCCCGATTTGATCCTCCAACATACCGATGGGACGATGGGAGCGTGGTTCATGAATGGCATTAATCTTGTCTCATCACAATTGCTGAGCCCCAGCCACACCGGAGACCGGCAATGGAGAGTCGTTGGAGCGGGGACTTTCGACGCCAACGCAATGACCGATTTGATTCTGCAAAACTCGGACGGGACTTTGGCGATTTGGCTGATGAATGGCGTGCGATTGACTCAAGGAGCGTATCCGGTTCCGAGCCATCCTGGGGATGCGCAATGGCGTCTGGTCGCCGTCACCGATCTAAACAGCGACAGCACCACTGACCTTATCCTTCAACACGCAGGGACGCGCACCATGGGCGCATGGTTTATGCAAGGAGTCAGACTTAAGAACGCGTCATTGCTCAACCCATCAACCTCCAGCGGCACTTGGAGAATTGTGGGGCCTTGAATCGGACTTAACGCAAAGCCACAAGGGCGCAAAGACTCAAAGGCTTGAATCGAATCTCAGTAACCGCTGAGGTGCAGCAAACATGCTTTTCTCAAACGTTTTGGTTCAAGCTTGGCGCTTTTGCATCGTTGCGCCTCTGCGTTAACCGCCGTTTCGCGGGTAATCGGCGCTGCCTAAGTAGAAACCGGCGTTTTTCTCATTTCCCACAGCGAGTACAAAGCCATTGCAAGGAGGGTGCCGAGAAGGTTGTTGAAGAGATCTTTTTGTGTATCGAAAGGATCAGCGTCGTTGGCCTTGAGCATGCCGCGCTCAGGTCCGAGAATCATCGTGCTGGCCCATTCGATAAGTTCGTGAATGGCGCCAAAACCGAGAATGACAACCGGAACACCCATCCAGAGTCTGCTGCCGCTTAAGCCGAGCCGTTCGCGCAAGGCGCGATACACAATGAACGCTGCGGCAAATCCAAAATAAAAGTGGACGCAGATGTGGCTGGGCGTCATTGAAAGACGTCGAGGAACGACAGCTTGCAGTCGCTGTCTAAAACTGCGAGCGCATCGAAACAGATTGCCGGATAGGTAGGGCAAACCTGCCGGTTTGCCGGGAGTGCCGCAGCGCTTCCCTACCTATCCGGCAATCTGTTTCGAGAAAGAGTATACTCACCCCGAGCGCGGACATTCCTGTCCGCAGCAGGTTGAGTCGCAGAATGACGCGTCCAACATTTCGGACGTGCACTTGCCAGTGACTGTTGCTGCGGACCCGAGAATGTCAGCGCACCCGACTGATGTTAGCACTCCGCTGCGGCGGGTGGCAATGATCGTCGAATCGCGTCGGTCCGATAGCCAAAGCCAGCCCCTCGAACTGTGGATAAATCAACGTGTCCATCCCGCCGCTGATATGCTCCTGGATGAACCGCAGCTTCGGGAAGCGATGCCTCGGGATAAAATTGCATGCTATTTGTTTCCACGCCCATAATTGTGCCCGCGTGCGCCGCTAAGAGCAGGTGTGGAATCTGCGCGAGCATGGGGTTGGTCAGGTCCTGCACCATGAGCGTCATTCCATGTGCTTTGGCCCAGCAGAGACTGAGCAACGCGCCCGTCTGCGTTTTGCACGTTTTCAGCGCGACTCCACTCCAGCCAAGCGAGCGGCCCAACTTCAGCATGTGCCAGTCATGTGCGCTTTCGTCCATGAAAAGCGGTTTGCGGGCCGAAACGCTGTGCACATCGATTTGGTTCTTCTCGAGATCGTACGGGAACGGTTGTTCGACGTAGAGAATCATTCCGTAAAGCCGCGGATGCTCCTGCACGAGGCGGTCAAGAATTTCGTTCACATAGGCCGGCTCAGTGACCGTGCAGTTAAAATCGGCTGTCAACCAGGTCACGTCGTGTTCGAGGCTGATCTCACCAACGCGCACGATACGATCGTAATCCCAGGCTGCGTCGTTGCCGCGCAGTTTGATTTTCAGGCAATCGAGTCCGTCGCGTTTGATCCAATCCGCGAGCAAGACCGGATAGCCATCTTTCGGTTCGCTTCCGTCTAATGCGGCCGGGCTAATTAAGTCTTTGCCGCCGACAAGATGCCAAGCGGGCAAGCGTTGCGGCGGCGGGTTGACGAAAAAGTCAGCCGGGTACCGATTCGCAAATGAGACTTTCGTTCCTTCCGCTGGCGCGATCAAGTGCGCGAGATCGACATTCATGAAGCGCGCGTTGTAGGTCTGATAAATCGGAAGCTGGTGCAGCATTCCGTACGCATCGTGCAACGCGATGTCGAACGCCGAGCAGCAAACGAGAGCGCCAAGCCATGGCATCGGCTCACTCAGGCCGCTCTGCGCGTTGAAGTCCACCAGCAGCTTCGGCAGTCGTTTGCGCAGGAAGGAATTTCCAATCTCGATCGGGTGTCCTGTGGAATCGAATGCCGCCCAGCTTTTGGCCAGGCGAACGCAGAAGTCTTTCATCGCCTGGTGGCGAGCTTCGTAAGCCAATGCGCTCGGCCAAACCCACGTGACGCTCAACGGAGTTTCGCCCCAACCTTCCGCCGAACGTCCTTTGCGGTCGGACACTTGCAAGCGAACGCGAGCACAGGTAACAGAAGTGACGGTCTCGGTTCCGAACTTCAAAGGCAGCCTCAACTCTAATGGCAAAAAGTGAAGCGAGTCGCCAGTTGGCCGAATGTCTGTTTCCTTAGGCATGCGGTGCCATTACTCCAAAAGTTCGATGAGCGTAAGTCCTGCTGATTGCCGCTGCGTTTGCACATTGCTTCGGCCCGCAAGGCTGTTCAAAACTGTTCGATTAACCTCGGCGAGACGCCTGTCTTACCGGCGTCTCGCGGCTTGGTTCGTTATTCCACTTCGCTTTCAGCGAGTATCTTGCGATAAGCTTGCCGCGCGTGTTCGTACGCTTGCTTTGCGTCTTCCTTTTCGTCGGCGTCGTAAGTCCGTTCCTTTTGCGACCAGCATTGATCGACGCCTTTCAAACACCACTCGGCGCTGCGCTTCGAGGCGCGAATCGGTTTGCGATCGACGAGAACAAAGATGGGATTGGTATGTGACGAGGGGTAAATCCGAAGCGTAACCCAGCTGCTCCGATCAACTTTCACCTCGAAACTCACGTCCTGCATCTTTCCGTCAGCGACGATATTCTTTTTGGCGACGGGATAACCGTTGACGACAACTTCGAGCGGCACTTCACGCGTTTCTCCGATCCGCGCGCGTTCCAGGTGCCAAGGATAACGGCCCGGCCTGTTTTCGGGACTGATCCTCTCGTCCAAGAGCGCGGCGACTTTGGCGGTGAGGCGGACCGAGGCCGGCCGCTCCAAGCGCAGTTCGCTTCCGTTCTCGCCGACCGCGACTTGCTGCGAGCCGGCGTTCGCGTTGAATTCGAGCAGGTGGCTTCGCCCTTCGCTCACGTAACAACGGCCTTGGCGGATAGCTTCGCACCATTGATCGTAGTCGAGTTTTCCATCGAGTTTTGCGTAACTTCGTCCGATGCCGACCCGCTCGCCGAAGATGCATGGGAAATCGGTCTCGCCACTGATGCGTTGCCGGAAACCGCAGTTCAACACGTGATACCACATGTTCAATTCGGACCGCGGATTCGTATCGACCGTTGAAGTGAAATCAACCGCGGGCACAAGCTTGCCATCCGGACCAGGCACCTCGTGGGTCACGTCGACGACGAATTCGTTCGCGCCAATACCATTGTAACGCGGGACTTCGTAGCTTGGCAGGTCGGTGCCGGGGACGTCGATGCCACTGCCCGAATGGGCCGGTCCTGTCACGGCGCCCTGTTTCTTGGCCCAGCGAAGTGTGTTAAGGCCGAGCGTAGGCCAATGCAGTTTTGATTCCCCGCCCGGGTACATTCCCTCTTTGAGCCGAAGCAAGCAGAGATGACCGGACTGATGCGAGCCAAACCCGGAAACTTCAATGTCATAACGCAACAAATAGGGATATTGCGAAACTTTGTCGTCCTTGCCGGTGAAGAATTGCTTTTGATAATCAAAGCAAGGTCCCCAGGTCAAATTGCAACCGACCTTCAAGTCTTCACCCAGGCAATGCCGAATCATGTCGGGGGCGTGAACGCCTTCGGTCGGATTCGTGTAATGCGCGCAACCGGCCGCGTGAATATGATGATCGCCCGACCACCAGCCGAGTTTTGATGGATCAATCCAACGTTCCGTCTTGAAGGTGACAGCTTCCAAGGTTCGGGTGACAACAAGTGTCTGCTTCTTCGCGATCGATTCCGGCCCGCGGCGGAACTCAATCGTGTACGTGCCGTCGGGCAGTTTCACCTTCTCGCCGTCACCGCGATAGACCTGCGGATGAAAGGCGAAATCAGGCGCCAGACGTTTCGCTTGCGACGGATAAACGCGCATGGCCTGGTCCCGGATCAGAAACGATGCTGTCGTGGGCTGGCCATTTTCGTCGAGAACGTGAAACCTCACGTCGCGCGACGGTTTGCTGTTGAAAGCGATGCTGACTTCTCCGCTGCCTCCAAGGTCTTGCGCATCTTGACCGATCTTGAACGAGATTCTGGCGGTGTGTTCTCCGGGATCGCGGCTGAACAGTTGCAGGATGCGATACTCGAGGTTGAGTCCGCTTAACTCGGCCCTAAGCGGCGCTCGATCGTAGGTTTGCAAATCGAGCCAAAGTTCAGCGGGATTTCGAGGCGCATCACCGCGCCTGCGATATTGGCGGTCCGATGGCGTGTTAGCCGAACCTGATTCGAAAAGAGAAATGGCGTTGGGACTGACAGCGATCAACGGTCCCGTCACGCCGGAGCTATTCTGCACTTTGATGAGGAACTGCCGCCAACCTTGCTCAACCAATTCGGCAGCAGCAGGTCCGCGCACCGATTTCACACGCTTGTCCGCGCCGACATTCGCCGCCAACAGGCAATGCGCATCGAGGATTTGTTGAATTCGTTCGCACGCGCGGGCATTGGCGTCCTGCATGGCTTGGTCCAGCGACTGTTTGTCAGCCGCGCTGAACGGTGAACCAAGATAATCGGCCGCTTCAATCAATCGCCTCACTTGGGCGATGAATGGTTGCGGCTCGACGTCGCGCACAATGGGCAAGGTTTGAGCGGCCGTTGAATTCGTTACGACGGATGTCAGCAGGGTCAAAGTCGCGAGCAGGCATTTTCCGGTCCATAATTGATACTGTTTCATAGCAGCCTCACTTTGTTTCGGGGTTTGGTGGCGTAATCTGGCAGAACAAACGAGCGTTGCACAGCATGAAATCATTGCGAGCGGCGTCACAGCGTCACGGGCGTCACAACGTTATGCTCCCTCTACGGTAGGCAGGATGCCCGCCGCCACCGACAACTTCGGGATGCACTGATGCTCCGTTGCCGGATCCTTGCCAGGTTGACAACTGGTAGCAAAACGCTACCGTGCGATAATGAGTCAACCGGTAAAGCTTTCCGACGCGCTCGTTCTCGATGCCCGGCTAACAGGCGAACTCAGCGAGCGGTCGATTTCAGGGCAGATTGAGTACTGGGCTAATCTCGGTCGCGCGATTGAGCCGCTGCTGCAAGGAGCAGCCGCGTTGGCATTGTGCCGTTCAGCCGGGACTCGCCCACTCTCGGAGTGCTTGGAGTCGGTAGAGAGCCCGGGAGGGCATCGGCGCGTCAGAGATTACTTGCAAACGCAGCCGTATCCTCACTTCGAAGCGCATCCAAGCCGAGCTGGCTGGCTGGTGCGAATTGACGCAGACGGAACGCGCACTATCGGACGCTTTGTGAATCGCGAGTTTCGGCCCGTGAAAGCATCGAGACACAGGTGAGTCCTATCCTTGATCGGCGTCCGATTGTCGTTGCACTGGCAGGGCCAAATGGCGCCGGCAAGACGACCTTCTATCATGCGCATCTCAAAGCAGCGGGACTTAGGCTTGTCAATGCCGATGTCTTGGCACGAGAGTTACAACTCGATCCGTACGCTGCCGCGCAAATTGCTGCAGCGATTCGGCGGCAATTCATCACCCAGCGCGAGAGTTTTGTCTTCGAAACAGTCTTTTCAGATCCGGTGGGCGACAAGCTGGCTTTCTTGAAAGATCTATCGAAGACGGACTACACAGTCGTTCTCTGCTTCGTCGGACTGTCCAGTCCCGCCACAGCGGTGGAGCGTGTCGCTATGCGCGTCCTGCAGGGTGGTCATGACGTTCCGACTGAGAAACTGCTCGCTCGTTTTCCGCGGACGCTTCACAACTTGAGCCTGGCCATTCGCGAACTCCCTTTTGTTTTCGTTTACGACAATGAGGATTTGAGAACCCCATTTCGACGAGTTGCTGAATTTGAGCACGGCCAACCGATTCTCTTGGCGAAGCCGTTGCCCGATTGGTTTTCGGTTTTGGTTTAGCAGAGAAATTGGCGCATCGCGGGTTTGGCCAACTCCTACCCACACTCATCGCTTGCTCGTTGGCAATGGCACCTGACTCTGATGCATGAGATACGCGATCAAGTTGCGAACCTCCTCGTGTGAGAGTGCGTCCAGTAACCCGTCGGGCATCAAGGAGAGCTTCGATTCCTGGCCAATGGAAGTGATCTCCGCGCGCTCCAATGTCATGGTCTCGGTCGCTGTTCTCAGAGAAATCGTGCGCTCGGTTTGAGAGGTGACCAGCCCGTTGAGGACTCGGCCATCTTTCAACGTCACGACCGACATACGAAAATCCGCGCTCATGACCGCGCTCGGATCAATAATGTTCTCGAGAAGGTAGTCCAGATTGCCGCGACCCGCGCCGGTGAGATCTGGGCCGGGCGTCGCGCCTTCGCCGTAGAGCCGATGGCACGAAGCGCAGGCTCGACCGAAAACGAGCCGGCCCCCGCCTTTATCGGCTTTCGCAAGAAGCGCAGGCGTTAAACGCGACTTCCATTGCCCAATGACTTGCTGTTTGTCAGTGTGCGCCTCGCGGAAATCGCCCCAGACTTCAACCAGCTTCTTGTTTAACACCTCGTCGTTCAAACCGCGAATTTGTCGGGCGCCAAACGCCGAGAGGTCCGCGCGCGGAATCTTTGCCTCGCCGATAGCATCCAACAGAGCCGCCGCAAAAGCCGGACGCGAAACCAATGCGGCCAGAAGTTGCGGGCGCTCGGACGGATGGAATTGGCGGTAAGCCTTCACCAATCGAGCGCCAACGGCGGGATCATCGAACATCGCCAGGCCGCGCGCAGCGATTGGATTCAGAAAGCGAACGTCAAGCAGTTGCTCTGAGAGAAACTGCGCGTCGGCGTGATCAATGCTGTAGAGGGACCAGAGCGCGCGAAGCTTTACAACGGTGTCTGAACTCTTCGCAAACAGGCTCCGCAGCTCTTTCACGGCCGAAAGAGAGAATCCACCAGTTGCCAAGCGACTAACAAGTTCAAGCCTCGCCTGGCGCACAAACCATTCGTTCGCATGCGTGTGCAGATTCACCAGTTCATCAACGCTCAATTTGGCCAGGTCCGTGGTCGTGCCCGATTTCGGCTGCCCGCAGGTGATTTTGTAAATGCGCCCACTTGTCCGGTGGACGCCTGTGCTTTCGTGGCATTCGCCCGTGTCGGCCCAATCGAGCACGAACACGCTACCATCCGGACCGTAGCTGAGTTCAATGCCGCGAAACCAAGGATCGGCTGCGAAAAAGAAATCGGCGCCGTGACGCCCGACGTAGCCAGAGCCTCGGCGTTCGAGGATTTCCTGGTTTGCGCGGCGGCCATGCATGTTGATTGTGAAAAGGCGTCCTCGATATTCGGCCGGCCAATTGTCACCGAGATAAATCATCATGCCGACATGCGCGTGGCCTCCGCCGTACGAGTCAGCCCGGCCGTCGCGCGATCTCCCCCACCCTTCCGCGGTGTCGAAGTGCCAATGATCCGCGTGCTGATCGATTTGCTTATAGACCCGAGGATTCGGATCGATCGTGTGCGGGCGCATGTAATGAGCGCCAGCAAACCCGTGCCAAAGATGGCCGTTGACGGTGTTGATGAAAAACAATTCACCATACTCATTCCAATCATGTCCCCATGGGTTCGTCGTGCCGCAGCTCAACGCTTCGAAAACTTTCGTCCGCGGATGATACCTCCAAATCGCGCCACGCATCGGGATGCGTTCGTGGGCGGGAGTTCCGGGCGCGCCAATCTCACCGGGACTCGACGCGCCACAGCGGCCGTACAGCCAGCCATCGGGGCCGAAGCGAAGGCCGTTGGCGTAATTGTGATAGTTCTCCGCGGGTGGCACAAAGCCGTCGAGCAACACTTCGGGCGCGCCATCTGGAACATCGTCGCAACGCGATCGGGTTCCGCACGTCGGGCTCAGCAGCAAAGACCGTGGCCTTGAATCCGGGCGGAAGCTTCATCTTTGCTGCGGCTTCGGTGGGCGGCATTGCTTGCGATTGCGCTGGTTCCGAGTTGTACGGAGCTGGGAACTCAGCTCCCAGCAAACTGACTGAGGCGCAGGCCAAGAGAAGTCTGTTCTTCATTCTGAGGTATAGGAGCGCGGACCGCCGAGTCCGCTCGTATTTTTCCGTTTCTTTGGATCAGGCGCGGACTCGGCGGTCCGCGCTCCAATCGCTATTCCAGCCAGAGCGGCTGCGTGAAGGCGCCGTTCACCGCGACATCCCACGCTTCCAGTCGGATCCACTTGGGCGAGCCGCCGGTTGGCCATTCGAAGGTTCGGCGTCCGAATTCGCGTGCGTCGGGCACGGCGATGGAACGGCGTTTGACCTCGCGGCCATCCCACGACGCGATTAAGACCTGGGAAAGCGGATAGGTCCATTCCAGGTCGGCCTTCACTTTGCCGCCCTTTGCCTCGAAGGAATGAATCAACACTTCACCAGTCGTGGTAAAAAAGTCGCCTTTCCGCAAAGCCGGAAGCACGGGCGACCAATCGCCAATAGTCGGCATCTTATCGAGTTTCAGATAATTGATATTCATGTGGCCGTAGAGTTCGTGCGTCGAGTCGAGCTCGAACGTGTCCACTTCGCCGAGGACCTGTTTGCGCTGGCCCCAAGTGTTCATGTCGTCAAGCAAATCGAGCACGCGCACGCCCAAGCGCGGCTCCGAGAGATCCGCCGGCATCGCCTTCCAAGCGCCGCCCAGCCAAAGATCATCCTTGTGCCAATCTTTCTCTTTGTAGGAATCCGGGCAGGCGAAGGACGCTTTTATCCGGGGATGCGCGGTCCAAGCGAGCGCCTTCTCGCGTTTCAGAATTTCGACCATCTCGGCCTCGCTACCCGCGTGATAAACCGTGCCGTAAGGCGCGATCTCTTCCCTGAATGGGACATCGTTGCTCCGAACAAGCGTGAGGTAAATCGGCTTCGGAAAGAGGTAGAGCCAGTGCCCCGGATGCGTACCGGCCGGCGGCGGCATATTAAGCTGGGCATTCGCCTCTTCGCCCGGAATGAAAACGATCCGATTGTCCGAGTACTTCCGGCAAACATCGAACATCGCCTTGAGCTGCGGCAGGCGTTTGGGACCCGGATCATATGGATTGCCATCGCCATGGAACTCCGCGAGATGAACGAGGTTGACGTTCATCGCTTTGAAAATCTTCGCGACTTCGGCGCCGACAGGTTTGCCCGCCAGTTCGTTCATGGCGAGCCGCACATGCCAATGACTGGTGAAAGTGAAGCGGCCGTCCATGGGCTTGAAGCGATCGCCATTAGTGTAACGCTTGATCCGTTCCAGCACGGTTTCGGGTTTCTCAGCCGAGGCAAGGACGAATGCGCTCATGCGTTGTGTCTTGCCTGCCGGCGCGTCGAACCAAGGAATGAAGGCGCCTTGATGACCGGGGCCACCGGCGGGGTCTTGGCGGAGTCCGAACCGGCCTTTGCCGAATTGCGCGAACTTAAAGTTCACCGTGTGATCGCGCGGAAAGAAGAACGCATGCGGTGGCGGAAAAATAGCCACCGAACCAACGTCGGTTTCCCCGAAGATCGAGCGATTCCGAACCGCGACGGGCTGCGGTTCGCCAGCGACGGGCGAACGGATCCATTGATCGTTCACGTTCTCTTTCCAAGCGGCGGACTTCCATTGTCCCTCGAGTTGGAAATCATAGATGTAAGCTAAGAGCTTCTCTTGATTGTTCAGAGCGGCTTCCAGATGAACGAAGGGGCTTGCCGCGTAAATCCGCACGACCAAGTCGCCGGAGAACGGACCCGCCGTCAGTTTCGAGAACGTAATCGCCGCGCGGTTTCCGGCGCTTTCCACGCGCACGCCTTTGAGGTCGAAGACCGCTTCGTGCGTCTTGGTTTCGCGCGCGGCTGGTTTATCGAAGAAGATGTAGCGCTCATTTGGTCGTTCGATGCGCATACCGGTTCTGATCGTGAAGGCCGGTCGGACCGCTCGCGCGATTGTTTTGCCGCCCGCGTTGAGCGACTCCAACAGCGGCTTGGCCGGATCGAGCGAAAAGACCGCCGCGTGTTTGGCCCCGTCGGCCTCCCACTCGGCGCGCAGCGAAGTATCCCGCTGCGTGATTTCAATTCCGCAAGCCAGATCGAATTGCGAGAAGTCAACAGGCGCCGCGGCCGCGAGCATCAAAAGAAATGAAGCAATCGTTGTCATAGGAATACTGCTTTCTGGGTCAGCGAAACGTAAGCAAGCCGAGTGTGTTCCATCAAGAAAGAAGGTTGCACTTCTGGCTTTTGATTTGAACAGAAGATCGCGAAGGACGCGAAGATTGGGGCCTGCGCTCAACTATGGCGGCACCACCGCGACGGTTCACCAATACTAGTATTCCGTTTGTGAACCGAGAGTTATCGGTTGCGTCCAAACACTTGTCAGTCAGCTTTCGTGACTCGACCTGAGGGGACGGAACCGAAAGAAACAGGCCTTCTTAGGGCAACTGAAACATCCCGCCTAAGGCAACGCCCGTCCAGGCGCCCGTGTTAATTCCAACGTAAAGATGGCTGCCGGCGAGGTCATAGACCTGCCCAGCCGTTTGACGATCTCCTCTGGCGACAAGCTGCGGCCGCGTAGGCGAGGTTGTCCCTTACAATGAAACTGGAGGGAACGCCGCCCGACAACGAAGTGGGAAAACCACTTAACGCGGAACTCAACGTGGGTCTGGGCGTGCTTGGACTGCTAATATCATGTATCCCCCCATCGAAAAAGAGCCGATCGTTGGCGACCGCGAAAGAGTTCCGCCTTCGAGTATCGTTTACATAGGGCCCTTGAGCTAAAAGCTCGCGCACGATCTGTGCGCGTGTCAAACAGACACTGCTCTCTTGCGACGCACAGATGAGCATTGCCGAACACTCAAAGATGCTTTCATCATGCACTGGTGATGACTCACCGGTGCATCCCTAAGTTGTCGGCACATCGTAGCGGCGGGCATCCTGCCTGCCCTAGAGCCGAGGCATCCTGCCCGGCGGATCACTCGTATGCACTACAGCGCAGCCTCCTGGTTTCAAGCGTTGCTCCGGGCGGCAAGATGCACGCCCTCTACGGCAGGCGGGATGCCCGCCGCTACCGACAACTTCGGGACGCACTGATGGCTCACCGTATACCAGATTGAAAATCTTGCGCTCGCCTGTGCTTGCTGCAATCGATTTAAGGGGACTAATCTTTTGGGCATTGATCCACTGACAGGTCAAGTGACTCCACTGTTTCATCCGTGTCGCTTCGGCAAGCGTGCTCAACACCTGCAGTCGTTGGCGCTAAGGTCGGTGCCGAACTATGGCAACGACATCGACCAAAGCGCGAACCCAATCCCCCCCGTTTGAACCTCTGGCCCAACGCTTGAAAGCTTGGCGAGCGCAC
>Ga0194110_10006929_pt1 | contig 13143 bp, 7 predicted proteins | sample TA2Kig1200mmetaG_FD_146192 | JGI IMG/M metagenome (GOLD analysis project Ga0194110, IMG submission 146192) | Freshwater microbial communities from Lake Tanganyika, Tanzania - TA2015032 Kigoma Deep Cast 1200m | ecosystem: Environmental > Aquatic > Freshwater > Lake | place: Tanzania: Lake... | reverse complement strand
CGTGCCCTTCGACCCGCGCTGGGTGGACGGGCTGTGGATCGCCGCCGCCGCGCTGCTGGTCAGCTTCCTGGCCACCCTGTATCCGGCCCGCAGCGCCGCGCGCATCCCCCCGGCCGAAGCGCTGCGTTACGAGTGAGCTGCGGCCGGCGGCGACCAGGGGGTCGCCGGGCAGACCAGAGGTCTACCCTACTGCTGGATCTCTTCCCAGGTGACCTCCTTGCCGGTGTAGATGGCGGTGCGGGCCATGATGGCCGTGTACATGGTCTCGACCGCGGAGAAGGCGGCGTTCTCGAGGCGGTTGAAGCGCACGCCCTCGACGAACTCCGCCACCGCGTCGTCGGTGATGTCGTAGTTGGTGGACACCACCGTGGGGGCGTCCTTGCCGGTGGGGATGACGTAACCGCGCGGCGGCAGGTTCTCATCCACGATCTTGTCGTAGTGCACGTAGCCCTGCCGCGAGGTGGTTAGGGCGCCTTTCTCGCCGATGAAGGTCTCGGAAATGTCCCGGTAGCCGCGGGTCGAGAACTGGTTGGCGGCGTAGCTGAAGACGATCCCATTGGCGAAGCGGAAGGTGCAGGCCAGGTGATCCATGATGTCGCCGATCTTGTAGGAGAGGCGGCCGCCGTAGCCGGAGACGCTCAGCGGGTGGGCGCCCATGAACCAGTTGACGACGTCGAAGTTGTGGCAGTCCTGCTCGACGACAATGTCGCCCGAGGTGTCGCGGTAGAACAGCCAGTTGCGCATCTTCTCTTCGGGCGGGGTCACGCCCTGGCGGTAGGGAATGGCGCCCGCCATCCAGGCGGCGCGGATCATGCGCATGGCGCCGAGCTGGCCCGACTGCACGATCTGGCGGGCCTTGCGGTAGTCCTTGCCGTAGCGCTGCTGGAAGTCCACGGAGATGCGCTTGCTCTTGTCGGCCTTGCGGGCCGCGGCCAGCACGCGGCGGCAGGCCGCGGCATCCACCGCCACCGGCTTCTCCATGAAAATGTGCTTGCGGGCCGCCACGGCGGCTTCGAAGTGGTCGGGGCGCACGTGCGGAGGGGTGGCGATCAGGACTGCGTCGATCGGGGCGGCCAACATGTCGTCGTACTTCTTGCAGGTCCGGGCGGCGGGGAAGAGCCGCCTGGCCCCGGCGAGCATGTCGTCGTAGATGTCGCAGATCGCGGTGATGGCGGCGTCCTTGCGTTTGGCGAAGATCTCGCCTACGAAGTTCCCGCGGCGGCCGCAGCCGACCAGCCCCACCGAGACCGCAGAGTTCGCCTGCGAGCCGCGGACGGTCTCGGGTTTGAGGAAGAGCAGCCCGAGGCCAACGGGCGATGACCGCAGAAGGTCACGACGGTTGAGAGCAGAGTGCATGTGGGAGAGAGTCCTTTCGCTCTCTCCCAGACTACACCGCGTGGAGGGGGGCGGCGTACGGCCCCCAGTCGTGCTACATTCGGTCAGGTGCAGTGGTTGGGTGAAGGACCGTGTGCGGGATCGCTGGATTCACACACCGAAGCCTGAAATCTGATCGGGACCGTATTCACCGCGCCACCGCGTCGCTGGCGCATCGGGGTCCCGACCAGCAAGGGTTCTACGAGTCGGATGCCATCTCCCTGGGCGTAGCCCGCCTGCGCATCATAGACCTGGAGGGCGGCGACCAGCCTATCATCTCGGCGGACCAGGATACGGTCATTGTCTTCAACGGGGAGATCTACAACTACCGGGAGTTGCGGCGGGAACTCGAATGCCTGGGCCACGGTTTCCGGACGCGCTCCGACACCGAGGTGGTGCTGGAAGCGTTTGGCGAATGGGACACCGGCTGCTTCAGCCGTCTGCGCGGCATGTTTGGCGTGGCTCTGTGGAGCGAGTCCCGGCAGCGCCTGGTACTGGCGCGCGACCGGCTGGGCATCAAGCCTCTGTACTACCACCTGCGCGGGGGGGAGTTCTATTTCGGCTCCGAACTGAAAGCCATCCTGGCGCACCCGGAGGTGGAGCGGCGGCTGGACCTGGGGGGCCTGAACTACTTCCTCTCGCTGAACTACGTCCCGTGCCCACACACCCTGGTGGACGGCATTCGCAAGCTGCCGCCGGGGTGCTGGCTGGAGTGGCGGCAGGGGCAGATGCACACCGAACCCTATTGGCGCTTGCAGTTCGAGCCGGATCGGGCTTGGACGCTGCCGGCGGCCGCCGAGGAACTGGACCGCTTGCTGAAGGAGGCCGTGCGCGAACACTTGCTCTCGGACGTGCCCCTGGGAGTGTGGTCTAGCGGCGGTATCGACTCCTCGACCATCCTGCATTACGCCGCGGCGGCTACCTCCGCGCGGCTCAAGACCTTCTCGGTGTCCTTCGCCGGGCGCAGCTTCGACGAGAGCCGGTATTTCCGCGAAGTAGCGGCGCGCTACGGAACCGAGCATCATGAAGCCGATCTGAATCCCTCGCAGGATCTGGCCGGGGCCGTCGAGGAGATGGCGTACTACTCGGATGAACCCAGCGCGGACGCCGGCGCCCTGCCGGTGTGGTTTCTGTCCCGTATGAGCCGGGAGCACGTGACGGTCGCCCTGAGCGGTGAGGGCGCCGACGAGCTGTTCGGGGGCTACGTCACCTACCGCGCCGACCGGCTGGCGCGATACCTGGCGCTGGTCCCCGCGCCTCTGCGCCGGCTGGCGCTGAAGGCCCTGCGCTGGTGGCCCGTCTCCGACGACAAGGTCAGCCTGGAGTACAAGGTCAAACGATTTCTGGAAGGCTCGCTGCTGCCACCGGACGAGGCCCACTGCTATTGGAACGGGGCGTTCTCGCCTGCCCAGAAACGGGGCTTCTACGGGGCCGTGGAATGCAACGGCATCGGCGACCTGTTCAGGGCCCTTCCCGCCGGGGCAGAGCGGTGCGGCCGGGTGAACCGTTACCTGTGGTTCGATCAGCTCTACTACCTGCCCGACGACATCCTCTACAAGTGCGACCGCATGAGCATGGCGCACAGCCTGGAGGTGCGTCCGCCCTTCCTGGATCACCGCATCGTGGAGTTCGCGTCCGCGCTGCCGGAGAAATTGAAGATCCGCGGGCGGCGGCATAAGCTGGTGCTCCGCGAGCTGATGCGCGGGAAGCTCCCCGAGGCCGTGCTGCGCCGCAAGAAGGAGGGCTTTGACATCCCGGCGCACGAGTGGCTGCGGGGGGTGCTCAAACCGCTTCTCCTCGACACGCTCACCGAAGACGCCATCCGCCGCGCCGGAGTGTTCCTCGCCGAGCCGCTGCTGGAGGCTGTACGCGCCCACCTGGAGCGCCGTGTTAACCTCGGATTTCAACTATGGGGTCTGTTGGTCCTGTTCCTGTGGATGGAGCGGTGGAAGATCCGAGGCGTGCCGGCGGCGCGGCCCGAAACGGGCGAGTCCGCCTGGGCGTTCGCTACGAGCTAACCGTCGTTCTGTTCGCGGCGGTCATCTACCTGGGCGGCATCCTCAGCCCGCCCGCGCTGATGGACGACGTGGACGCGGTCCAGGCGCAGATCGCGCGCACCATGCTGGAAACGGGAGACTGGGTAACGGCGCGGCTGGACGGCGTCGCGTACCTGGAAAAGGCCCCGCTCAAGTACTGGCTGATGGCGCTGTCGTTCGCCGTGTTCGGGGTGCATGACTGGGCGGCCCGGATCCCGGTGGGGCTGGCCGCCATCGTGCTGTGCTGGGTGACGGCGCGGTTCGGCGCTTGGGCGTTCTCGGCGCGCGCGGGTTTCTACGCGGGCTTGAGCCTGGCCACCTGCGTGGGGCTGTTCTTGTTCACCCGCATCCTGATCCCGGACGTGCTGCTGACGCTGGCGGTGACCGTGGCGCTGTGGGCGTTTCTGCGGGCGCTGGACGAGGACGAGCCGCGCCCGCGGTTGTGGGCGGCGCTGCTGGCGGCCAGCCTGGCGGCGGGTGTTCTGCTGAAGGGGCTGATCGCGCTGGTGGCGCCGGGAGGCGCGGGGTTCTTGTATCTGCTTCTCACGCGCCAGCTTCTGCGGCGGCGAACCTGGCAGCGGCTGCGTCCGTTCTCGGGGTTGCTGGTCTTCCTGGTGATTGCGGCGCCCTGGCACGTGGCAGCCACTCTGGCCAACCCGCCCTACCTGGACTTCACGCTGCGCAGCGAGCCGGGCCGCTACCGGGGTTTCTTCTGGTTCTACTTCATCAACGAGCATCTATTGCGCTTTCTCAACCTCCGGCACCCGCGCGACTACAACACCGTGCCGCGCCTCGAATTCTGGCTGCTGAACCTGGTGTGGCTGTTCCCCTGGAGCGGAATGCTGGCGGGCGTGCCGCGCCTGGGATTCAGGCCCGTGGACCGGGGCGGGTGCGCGCGCCTGCTGGCCGCCTGCTGGGCGGGCTTCCTGCTGGTTTTCCTGAGTTTCTCGACCACCCAGGAGTACTACTCGATGCCCGTCTACCCGGCTCTGGCGCTGCTGGTGGGTGCAGTGATGGCAGCGGGCGGAGGCGCCGCACGATTCGGGGTGAAGCTGGCCGGTGGAGTAGCTGCGCTGGCGGCGATCGTGGCTATGGTCCTGCTGGTAGGCGTCTGGAATACTCCGACGCCGGGTGACATCTCCACGGCGCTCACCCGCAATCCGGAGGTGTACACCCTCTCGTTAGGGCACATGCATGACCTCACTCTGGACTCGCTGGCGTACTTGCGGCTGCCGCTCGGGGTGGCGGCGGGGGCGTTCATGATCGGAGCGCTTGGGGCGCTGGCGCTGCGCCCGGCGCTGGCGCTGCTGGCGCCGGCGGTGATGATGGTGATCCTGCTTCATGCCGCGCGGCTGGCGCTGGTGGTATTTGATCCCTATCTTTCGTCTCGCCCGCTGGCGGAGGCGCTAGCCAGGGCGCCGCGCGGCAGGCTGATCGTGGACAACCAGTACTACGTCTTCTCCTCGGTGTTCTTCTACACCAACCGCGATGCCCTGCTGCTGAACGGCCGGGTGACCAATCTGGAGTACGGCTCCCACGCCCCGGGCGCGCCGCGGGTTTTCATCGACGACGCGCAGCTCCAGGCTTTGTGGTCAACTGAGGAGAGGTATTTCCTGGCGGCGGAGGATACGGCCCTTCCACGCCTGGAGGGTTTGGTGGGCGGCGAACGGCTGCGTCGCATAGCTTGGGCTGGTGGTAAAGCCCTGTACACGAACCTGGACTGATGCGAGTCTGCGTTGATGCCACGCCATTGCTCCTGCGCAGCGCGGGGGTGAAGAACTACCTCTACTACTGGCTGCTGCACCTGCGCTGGCTGGCGGGAGAAGAGAGCGTATGTACGTTTCCCGTCGCCTGGCGCTTCGGGTCGCTGGACCACCAGCGCTCGCTCGCCGGGCGGTGGACCACACTGCGGGGAGTGGCCCTGCTGCACCTTTCCAACCGGCTGGGTGCGCTGCTGCTGGACCGGATGAGGCGCCGCGCGGACGTGTTTCACGCCTCGCAGCTCCTGGTCCGTACGCCAGGGAACTGCCGCGTGACCGCCACGCTGTACGACATGACCTGCTGGTTGCTGCCGGAGACGCACACCCGGGCCAATGTGGTCGGCGCCAAGCGTTTTGCCGAGCAGGTGGTCAGCCGGGCCGACGGCCTGATTGCCATCTCGGAGCACACGCGCCAGGACGCTGTGCGCATTCTGGATCTGGATCCGCAGCGGATCGAGGTGATTTACCCGGGTGTCGCGGAAGGGTATTTCGAGGTGCCGGCCGAGGCGGTCGGGGCGGTCCGGGCGAAGTACGGGCTGGCGCGCACCTACATATTGTTCGTGGGTACGGTGGAACCCCGCAAGAACCTGGAGGTATTGCTGGACGCCTACCTCGGGCTGCCGTCCTGGCTGCGGGCGGAGTACGATCTGGTGGTGGCGGGTCCCACGGGGTGGGCGCAGCGGTCGCTGATTGACCGTGTGCGCGCTCAGGGAGGGGGAGTGCGCTACCTCGACTACGTGCCGGAGACGGACCTGCCCGGGCTCACCGCCGGCGCGACGCTGTTCGCCTACCCCTCGCTGTACGAGGGCTTTGGCTTCCCGGTGGCCCAGGCCATGGTGGCGGGTGTGCCGGTGGTGACCTCGAACGTGTCCTCATTGCCGGAGATCACCGGTGGCGCCGCAGTGCTGGTGGACCCTCGCAGTGTGTCGGAGCTACGGGCCGCAATGGAGCGCCTGCTGCTGGCGCCGGCGGAGCGGGAGGCTCTTACCTGCCGTGCCCTCGAGGTAGCGCGGCAGTACCACTGGGAGACCTGCGCACGCAAGACGCTGGCCTTCTTCGAGCGGATGGCCGGCTGGTTGCCCTCCCGAGGGCCGCTAAGGATGCCGTAAGCGTGGCTCTGATATAATGCCCCCGGATTTGTCCGAAGGCGTTCCAGGCGCCCAGGGGAAGGTAGTGCTCACATCGTCTGACAGGGGCGGAGCCGGCCTCGCGCCGGAAGCGGTTGGCAGTGAGCTCGAGCGGATCCTTGCCAGCGCGGCCTTCGCTCAGTCGGAGCGCTTGAGCCGCTTTCTGCGGGTGGCCGTGGAAGAGACCTTGCGGGGCAGGGGAGAACAGCTCAAGGAGTACTTTGTCGGTGTGGAGGTCTTCGACCGCGAGGAGACCTATGACCCGCGGACCGACCCCATTGTGCGTGTGGAGGCCGGCAGGCTGCGCACCAAGCTGGCCAGGTATTACGAAACCGAGGGACGCGAAGACCCGATCGTGATTTCGTTCCCCAAGGGATCGTACGTTCCGGCGTTCCAGAAGCGGCAACCGCTCCCCCGCGGGAGGCGGGTGCATGCCTGGGCCGGCATCCTGCGGCGGCCCGCGGTGATCGCCTTGCTGGCGGTGGCGGTGGTGGCTGTGGCGGCCCTTTACCGGGTGGCGACATTGAGCCGGGAGGCGGAGTCCATGCGGCGGGAGCTGGCGCGTCAGGAGGTTGCCCGGAAGGACTTCGCCCCGTTGTGGGGGCGGATGCTGGACAGCGGAGCGGACGTTACGGTAGTGTTTGGAAGTCCGGTCTTCTTCATCAGCTCGCGGCACAACCTGTTCGTGCGTCTGCTGGGTGTCAACGATCCGGCGCGCTTCCGGATGGAACCCGGTTTTCAGGGCATGGAGCAGCGGCTAGGGCCGCTGCTGGGCCCGCGCTATGACTATGCCTTGATGGGGGACGCCCGGGCCCTCCAGCAGTTGACCGCCTTTTTCGTGCGGTTGGGCTGCAACCTGCGCGCGGTCCCGGCCGACCGGGCGGTATGGGACGACCTCCACGGCCGCAACATCCTCTTCCTGGGGGCGGCGCGGATGAACCCCTTGCTGCAACGCCTGCCCTACGAGCAGGACTTTGAGCTGGGCCCGGACAACAACTTCTACAACCGCAAGCCGCAGCCGGGTGAGAAAGAAGTGTACTCGACACCGGATCACCGGAGTATGACCTACGCAGTGGTTGCGCATTTCCCGGGCTTGCGCGCCGGCCGCGACATCATGGTGCTGGCGGCCCACAGCGAGCCGGGGGTCCTGGCAGCGGTGAGCGAGGTTACGCGAGCCGAAACGGCCCGAGCCCTGGCACAGAGGGTGGGGCTGGACCGAGCGCCGGCTCACTACCAGTTGCTGCTACGGGTGATGGCGGACCGGGGTGAGCCAGTGAAGACCGAGTACGTCACCCACCACCCGGTGAAGGCTTCCTTGCGGTAACGACACCGTAACCTTACGCCTGGACACTCCTTGCGGGCCCCGCAACAAGGTCATGATTGACTATCGGTGAGGGCGCATACGAGTGTCGAGATGGCTGAGTTGATACTATTCTGTTTAAGGCTCATGCGAAACACGCGACGCATTATCCTGCTACTGCCCCTGCTGACCCTGCCTGTGTTGCCCGCCGGAGAAGCGCGGGCGAAGAATGTGATTCTGTTTCTGGCCGACGGCGGAGGAATCCCCACGGTGAATGCGGCCAGCCTCCATGGCTATGGCAAGCCGCAGGCTCTGTACGTACAGCAGATGCCGTACATCGGCCTGTCGGACACTTCCAGCGCCTCCAACTGGGTGACGGATTCCGCCGCTGGGATGACCGCCATCGTCACCGGCCAGAAGACCAACAACGGCGTCATCTCTCAGTCGGCGGCCGCGGTGCGCGGCCAGCGCGATGGCGAGACCTTGAAGACCATCCTGGAGTACGCCGAAGAGCGCGGGCTTTCGACCGGGGTTCTTACCGACCGTCCCATCTCCGACGCCACGCCCGCGGCCTGTTACGCCCACAACAATGACCGCTCCAAACAGGGGGAGATCTTCCTCCAGATCTTGAAGCCCCGCTTCGGAGACGGCCCGGACCTCGTCGTGGGGCTGGGCCGGGGAGTGGTGGAGAAGCAGACAGCGGCGCTGGGAATGGACATCTGGCCGGAGCTGGCCGCCAAGGGCTACCAGCGCGTCACCAGCCCGGAATCCTGTCGCGGCGCCCAGCCGCGCGCCGCCAGGCTGGTGGCCCTGTTCGAGTCCGAGGAGTTCAAGCTCGCCGAGTGGGTGGACTGCGCGCTGACGGTGCTCTCTCGTAATCCTAAGGGCTTCTTTCTGATGGTGGAATTGGACACCCACTTGGGGGAAGCGCGGAAGAGCCTGGAGGCCATGATCGAACTGGACCGGATCGTGCGCCGCACCGCCGAGCGGATGAAGGGCACCGACACCCTGATCCTGTTTACCGCCGATCATTCCTACGATCTGCACCTGCCCCGCAGCGGCGTGCCGGGCGAGGACATTGTGCCCCTGATGAAGCTGGCGGGGCACCACAATGCGGAGGAGGTGCTGGTGGCGGCGCAGGGACCGGGCGCGGACCTTGTGCGAGGCTTCATCCCGAACACCCGGCTGTTTCAGATCATGATGTCGGCATATGGCTGGAAGTAGCCAGCGGCGGCAGTGGCGGCTGGGCCTGGCGCTCGGCTGCGCGGTGTGGGCAGGCTGGTCCGCGGCGGGCTCCGCTGTTCCGCTTACGCTCCCCGCCTCGACGCCGGTGGCCTTCGTCGATGTGAACGTAGTTCCCATGGACGCCGAGCGCGTGCTGGAGCGTCACACCGTCATCGTGCGGGACGGGCGTATCGCGGAGGTGGGCCCGGCGGAGACCGTGGAGATTCCTCCGGACGCGGAGCGCATCGAGGCCGAGGGCTGGTACCTGATGCCGGGCCTGGCGGAGATGCACACCCACTTTGGCAGCGACGATCGACACTGGCGGAACGACCTCTTCCTGTTCGTGGCCAACGGGGTGACGACCGTGCGGGAGATGTGGGGCCAGGTGCGCTACCTGAGGTGGCGTGACGCCATTGCGGCCGGTGTGGCCTTGGGTCCCAGGGTCTATGCATGCAGCCCCGGCATGGACGGCGCCGGCGGGCGCTTCACCAGTCTCACCCCGCCCATTACTTCACCAGAGCAAGCCCGCCAGGCGGTGGCGTACTTCAGAGCGCTGGGCTACGACTACATCAAGGTTTACAGCGACCTCACCTTGGAGGTGTACAGCGCCATCATCGAAGAGGCCAGGGTGCAAGGCATCAAAGTGGTGGGGCACATCCCCAGACAAGTCGGCCTGACGAACGTGCTGTCGGCCGGCCAGTCCTCGATCGAGCACCTGTGGAATTTTCCCGAGCAAGCCTTCTCCAACGGGTCGATGGTGACCGGATCGCTGGATGAGATGCGCCTCAAAGAACTGGCCGCGCAAGTCCGGGAGGCGGGTGTCTGGGTGACGCCGACCCTGGCGATTTCCTTGGTTAGGCTGGGGCAGGTGCCCGCCCTGTTGCAGCGCCCCGAGATGCGGTACGTGTCGCCCGCCCTCAAGGCCTGGTTCGCGCATCCGACCCAAGCCCCATCCAGCCGGGACCTCTCCCTGTATGAAGCCAACGCGAAGCAGGTTCTGAAGATCCTGCACGAGGGCGGCGTGAGGCTGCTGTTTGGCGTGGACTCAGGATCCAAGTACGTGCTTCCGGGCTTCTCGGTCCATGACGAGCTGCGTCTGCGCGTGGAGGCCGGCCTGACGCCGTATGAGGTGCTGCGCACGGCAACGGCGAATGTGGCGGAGTTTCTGGACAGCCCGGACTACCCGGGCGGCGTCGCGGTGGGCAAGCGCGCCGACCTGATCCTGCTCCAGGCGAACCCGCTCGCAGACGTGGGTAACGTCAACCGGCGGGTGGGCGTGATGGTGGGTGGTGTGTGGCTGTCTGAAGAGTGGCTGCGAGCGCGCCTGGAGGAGATCGCGCGCTCGTACGGGAATTAACCGCGCTCGCGGCGCCCCCTACGGTAACGACACCGTAACTTAACCCCGAGACACTTCCCGAGACCTCCGGCGGGGAGCATAATCTCCTGCAAGGCGGCTCAGGCGGTCTACTGCCGGATCTGCTTCACCGAGATCAGCATGTAAGGGGAGGTTTTTGTCGTGACCAATCGGATTCCGAGTTTCTTCCGCGGCGCGGCTGCTTTAGCGGGAGCGCTGCTGGCTTTGGCTGCGCTCAACGCGCAAACCACCGCCTCCATCTTCGGCGCCGTAACCGACGAATCAGGCGCCGTGGTGGTAGGGGCCAAGGTGACGGCGGTCAACACGCTGACCAATGCCGTCCGGACCACGGAAAGCAATGGGGTGGGCGCCTACGCCTTTCCGCAACTGGCGGTCGGCCTTTACCGGGTGCAGTGCGAGTTGCAGGGTTTCAAGACCTGGACCCAGCAAGGCATCGAACTGACCCTGAACCGGAATGCGCGGGTGGACATCGAGCTGAAGACCGGCAGCTTGAGCGAGAACATCACCGTCGTGGCCGACGCCCCGCTGGTCGAAACGGCCACCAACGAGATGGGCGGCCTGGTGGACCGGCGCCGGGTAGTGGAACTGCCCCTGAATGGGCGCAACACCCTGAGCCTGGTTAGCCTGGTGCCCGGAGCCCAGCAGTTGGACAGCAGCAACGAGCAGGGCTTTCGCGAGAACCGGGTCAACGTGAATGGCGCCCGGCAGAATGACAGCAACTGGGTGCTGGACGGGGGTGACAACACCAGCCCGCTGCGCAACTCCGGCAACGACGTCCCCAACCCGGACGCCATTCAGGAGAACCGGGTCAACGTGAATGGTGCCCGGCAGAATGACAGCAACTGGGTGCTGGACGGGGGTGACAACACCAGCCCGCTGCGCAACTCCGGCAACGACGTCCCCAACCCGGACGCCATTCAGGAGACCCGGGTTATTACCAACAACTACGGGGCCGAGTACGGCCGCACGGTCGGCGCTGTGGTCAACGTTATCACCCGCTCGGGCACCAACGAGTTCCACGTCAGCGCCTTCGAGTTCCTGCGTAACCGGCGGCTGAACGCCCGCAACTTCTTTGAAGCGGACACCACGCCGCTGGTCCTGAACCAGTTCGGTGGGGCCCTGGGCGGGCCGGTGCGCCGGGACAAGACCTTCTTCTTCGGGTCTTACCAGAAGTTTCCAGTGCGCACCGAACTTTTCCGGAGCACCGCCCTGTCGCCGACCGCGGCCGAGCGCCGGGGGGACTTCTCGGCCTCGGTGGACCGCGCCGGGGTCCCCATCGTGGTCCGCGATCCAACCACCGGAAGGCCTTTTCCGGGCAACGTCATTCCTCGGGACCGGGTCAGCTCGATAGCGATCAAGTACCTGGACCTGGCCATCCCGCTTCCCAACTACCCGGCCAACGGCGTGAACGGGCTGCGACAGACCGTCGGCCGGCCCCTGGACAACCAGCAACTCCTGGCCAAGATCGACCACCTGCTCTCCAGCAATAACCGGTTCTCCGGCGCCTACTTCTGGAGTGACACGCTGGACGGCCAGCGATTCGTCTCGGAGATCGACTTTGCCCGCCGGGATGTGCTGTCGCGCCAGCACAACCTCAACCTCCACGAGTACTGGACGATAGGCCCCAATCAGTTGAACCATCTGCGCGCCACCTACACGCGGAGTGCGGGCAACCGCAAGGTCACGCCGGACAACGTGACCTGGAACGATCTGGGCGCCCGCTTTGCGCCGCTGGCGGAAGGACCTGTCATGCCGCCTGCCACGACGGTGCGGGGCTATTTCACCGCCGGGTCCGGATACGGCGGTCCGAAAACGGCCAACCACTACGTGGTGTCGGAGGAATTCTCCTGGTTGCGTGGTCGTCACGAGTGGCGGTTCGGGGCGGAGGGTTGGCTGCGCCGGTTGTTTGACGTTTCCACGAACCCCAACATGGGCGGAAACTTCACCTTCGACGGGACCTCGACGGGCAACGGCATGGGCGATCTGATGCTGGGTCTGGCGCAGCAGATGGCCTATGCCAACCAGACCTACAAGAGCAACAATAGTTGGGCGTTTTACTGGTTTGTGCAGGACCGCATGCGGGTCACGCGCAAGCTGGTGCTGAACCTGGGCGTGCGTTACGAAGTGGACACCTGGCCGGTGCATCCGTGCAATGAGCTGGTGGCGTACCTGCCGGGGCGTCAGTCCACGTGTGTGCCCCAAGCCCCGGCGGGCCTGGTGTTTCCGTGCGACTCGGGGATCCCGCGCGCCGGGGCTGAGAACGACTATAACAATCTGGGGCCGCGCTTCGGCCTGGCCTATGACGTGTTCGGGGACGGCAGGACCGTGGTGCGAACCGGATACGGGATTTCGTACGCGTTTGCCCTGTTCAACACGCTTCAGGAGGGGCAGGTCTCGGCGCCTTTCCGCGCCGCTGGAACAGTACGGAACACCACCCTGGCGGACCCCTACGGACCCATCGGCGGCTCGCCCTTCCCCTTTCTTAAGGATCCCGCCAACCTCCGGTTCCCGCCGCAGCAGAACTACCAGTTTCAGGACTTCCACCAGCGTAACGGCTACGTGCAACAGTACAACTTCTCTCTCCAGCGGCAGTTTGGCAGGGACTGGTCGGCGGAATTGGCGTATGTCGGAAACATCTCGCGCAAACTCTCCAGCGGCTATGATCTGAATCCGCCGGAGCGCCGGGCCGACGCCAGCAACCGGAACATCGACCCGCGCCGGCCACTGTACCCGACGTTTCTCATCATGAAGCAGATCGGCGGCTTCGAGAACGCCTCCTACAACGCCTTGCAGGCGCGGGTGGAGAAACGCTTCAGCCAGGGCCTCACCGTGCTGGGCTCTTACACTTGGGGCAAGGGCATCGATCAATCCAGCACGTTCGACCCCTCCACCCAGTGGGTAGACCAGAAGAACCGCTGGCTGGACCGGGCCCGCTCCAGCTTCGACC
>Ga0194110_10006925_pt1 | contig 13152 bp, 9 predicted proteins | sample TA2Kig1200mmetaG_FD_146192 | JGI IMG/M metagenome (GOLD analysis project Ga0194110, IMG submission 146192) | Freshwater microbial communities from Lake Tanganyika, Tanzania - TA2015032 Kigoma Deep Cast 1200m | ecosystem: Environmental > Aquatic > Freshwater > Lake | place: Tanzania: Lake... | reverse complement strand
GCTGGGAGCGGCCCGACGCCGACGACGCCGCATGGAAGACCCTCCGCGCGCCGGGCATGTGGCAGGATCAGGGGATCACCGACGACAACCCGCAGTGGCAGTACGACGACCCGACGATGAAGCATCCGTACAACGGCGTGGCGTGGTACCGCGTGCGGGTGACGGTTCCAGAGGTGCTGCGGGGCCGCGAGCTATACTTCGACGCGGCCTGCATCGACGACTATGATGAGGTGTACCTCAACGGCACTCTCATCGGGAGGACCGGCAAGGAGACGCCGAACTGGTGGTCCGTGCCGCGCCACTATCGGTTGCCGGCCGACGCCATCCGCTTCGGCGCCGAGAACACGCTGGCTGTCCGGGTGACGGACACCGCCGGGAGTGGCGGCTTCGGGGGCAAGCAGCCGCCGCGCATCCAGGCTCCCGCCTCGCCCGATGCCTTCTCACCGTACCTGGCGGGGCTTTCGGACTACGACATCAACGCCTTCCACAACTGGTAAGGGGGGTCGGGCCTACCGACCTTCGCAGAGACTACAAAGCGGTGGGGCGGGCATTCTTGCCCGCCAAGGGCTGTGGCGGGCAAGAATGCCCGCCCCACCGCTCTTGTGTCTGCCAGGAACTCCCCTAGCGCGCCCTCAGCCGCTGCAGCGCCTCTTTGGCCCGCCTTCGGATGTCGCCCATGTCGCGCAGCAGGTTGATCACGTCGGCATCCGGCTGCTGGACGGAAGCCGTGGCCTGCACGCGCGCGGCGGCCTCGCTGTCCGCCTGCTGCAGGGCGGCGATCGCCTCGGCATTCCGCGCGATGGTGGGGTCACTGAGGATGAGGCCCTGCTGCAGCAGGAACTCCGGCCGGTCATCCGGCTTCGCAGCCTGGACGAGCTTCCCGACAACCGTCAGGGCGTCCGGCAGGTTCGCGCCTCCGGGAGCCGACGGATCGGTGAGCTTCATCAGCAGCTCGCGGCCTGCGTCCATGGCCGAGAGAGACCCCGGATAGGCGTCCAGCAATCGATCGACGGCCGCGCGCGCCTCCTGCAGGCGTCCCGCAGCGGCGTACGTCGCGGACAACCGCTCCAACGCCGGCGGGGCGAAGGGACTTGACGGATACTGGGTCACCAGTTGCTCGAGGCATTGGACGCTGAAGCGCGCATCCCCCTCGTTCGAGCCCGGATCCTGCGCGGTGAGCCGTCCGAGTTCGTACAGCGCGTTATCGGCCCAGCGGCTGTTCGGGTAGCCGAAGGCCGCGACCTTCAGTTGCTCGATGTCCCGGCCGCGCTCGATGACCAGGCCGGTCGCTGAACCGGAACTCGCCTTCACGAAGAACCCCTGCCGCCCTGTGAAGGGCGGGAACGCGGGGCCGAGGAGATACGCAACCGGCAGTGGCCCGTAGGGCTGAAGCGCGGTCCGGTAGTAGAGCCGCGAGTGGTTGAGCAGTTGCTCCTCGTGCGCTTCCCCCCACCGGACCTTGTACACAACCCCCGTGCACGTGTAGGCCACGAGGATTACGGTCAGCGCAACGGCCGTCTGCACGTACCGGCGTACGCTCCGCTGGATGGCCGGGCGGGCCGCCGCCTTCCCCGCCAGAACGATGAGAATCAGCCCGGCGACCAGCACCGCCAGTTTCCCCCACACCCACGCGCCGAACTCGGCCTCCGGCTGTGCCAGGTGGGCGGAGTACCCGCGCAGCGTGAACAGCGGGTTGAGGCTCGGGCCGAGCAGGAGGTCCAGCACCCAGAATGCGGCCGCCGCCACGAACCCGAAGGTCGGGCTGCGCCACGCCGCGGCCACCGCAACCGCCAGCGCCGTGAGGAAGACCATCGAGGCGCCTGCCGCCAGAAGGCCGGCGCCCGCGCTGAACGGCTTGTGCATCACGGTCTGCATGAACAGCGCGAGCAGCGCCTGCAGGGCCAGGACCGCCAGAGCGCCCAGGAACACGCGGACCGTGAGGATGACGCGGAACGAGACCGGCCGCGTCAGCACCGTCTCGAGCGCGTTGTACTGGTACTCCGGCCGCAGCAGGTTCACGCCCACAAAGGCCATGAGGATCGGGCCGAGGGTCTCGAGGATGAGAACCGGCGTCGCCTCCCGGATGAGCGAGGTCATCGCCATCAGCGCGAACAGCACGAGCATCGTCGCGGCGACCGGCACCACGATGAGCCACGGGCCCAGCCCGGTGCAGATGCGTGCGTTGTAGCGCAGGAGTTGGCGGTAGACCATGACGCGCTTCCGGATCAGTCGATGACCGGGGGCACCGGCGTTGCCAGCGCCTGCCGAACGGTGGCACGGACCTGATCGATGGTGGCCCCGCTGATGTTCCCGGGATCGGCGACGACCCTGCGCGCGCGATCCGTTACGAACAGACGGGGCACGTCGGTGACCAGGCAGGCTTCCGCGATCGGGCTGCAGCCCTCCACGCGCCCCGCGTAGTGAGTACCCACATCCGTCACCATCGGGAAGCGGTACCGCCCCTCCGAGGCGACGTGCGCTGATATCGCGTGGTCGTTGCTGAGGCAGACCGCCACGCACGCAACCTGATCGGCCGGGAACTCCGCTGAGAGGGTGCGCAGCATCTCCAGAGCCGTGGCCGAGCCGGGCCGGTGGGGCGACCAGAAGCAGACCACGAGCACTCGCCCGTTGGTCTGCGACAGGCTGAAGCCGCGCCCATGCTGGTCGGGAAGCCAGAACCCCGGCATGCGAGGGCTGCCGTCGGGGTGCTGCGCCGCCATCTCCAGCATCAGGGCGTCCTGGTGCAAGGGCTTGTCGTGGCCATGCGCCGTGCGCTGCCAGGCGTCTCCCACGCCCAACAGCAGCATCACGACCGCCGCCACGGGCAGCAACGCCGGCCACCGCCCGCCCGGCGCCCGCTCGAGGCGGCGCTGGATGGCGAGCGTGCCCAGGACTGCGGCCAGGCCGACCGCCGCATAGGTGGGCCAGTTCTGGGTGAGGGCGAAGTTGAAGATGCGTGCCAGGAAGTCGCCCCAGAGCTGAATGAACAGCCAGTAGACGGCCACCACGGCCGCCGCGAGAGCGTTGCGCGCCAGCGCAACCGCACAGTACGTGAGGGCCGCGATGTACAGCAGCGGCACGATCCCCCTCGCGAACGCGTGGATGGGCGTCAGCGGGCTGGCGAACTTCCCGGCGAACACCAGCGACGGCAGCAGGCTGCAGACAATCAGGATCGCGTACAGCAGCAGCGTCAGGCCGAACTGCCCGAGCATCCGGGCCAGCGACAGCCGGTAGCCCGGGAAGGGGCGGCTGCCCACGACCTCCGCGGCCGCCAGAGCCTCATCGCGCCGGGCCGCGCCCGCGATGAACACAATGGCGAAGGGCGTGAGGATCAGCGGGCCGCCGAAGGTCGAGGCGCGGAACCCGCCGACCAGGGGCAGATGGGGCCGGAGCGCCGCATCGGCGAACGCCAGCGCGCAGGCCGCGATCCCGCCGACCCAGCCGGCGCGCCCGCGCAGCGTCATCCGCGACTCGTGTACGGCGAGAGCGAGCAGGCTATGGCTCGCCTGCTGCACTCTCGGCCACGGCCATGACATCAAGGTACGCGTCCTCCAAAGCCGGTTCGGCGGCCTCCGCCGGGACGCCGTCCACTCCCTCGCCGACCACCCGAATCCGCATCCGGTCTCCCGCCCGATACACCCCGGTGAAGACGTACTGCTCCTTCATCTCGTGCAGACGCTCGCGCGGCACCTCGCACATCCACACCCGCCCCCGCGTCCGCGCGAGCAGCTCCTCGATGGTGCCGGTGAACAGCACTTCCCCCAGCCGCAGGATCACCAGAGAGTCGGCGGTCGCCTCCACATCGGCCACGATGTGCGTGGACAGGATCACGACCCGGTCGCCGCCCAGCTCCGCCAGCAGGCTACGGATTCGGATTCGCTCCTCGGGGTCCAGCCCGGAGGTCGGCTCGTCGATGATGAGCAGCTGCGGCTCCTTCAGCAGCGCCTGCGCGATACCCAGTCGCTGCCTCATCCCGCCCGACAGCTCTCCGACCCGCCGCTTGCGGAAGTCCCCGAGGTTCGCCTGTTCGATGACCCTGACCACCGCCGCCTGGCGCGCCGCGCGGTCGGCGATCTCGCTCAGCAGCGCCATGTAGTCGAGCTGCTCCTCGACCGTGAGCGTCGGGTACAGCCCGAAGTCCTGGGGCAGGTAGCCCAGCAGCCGCCGGATTCCCTGACGGTCGCGCCGGATGTCGTGCCCGTCGATGAGCGCCGTGCCCTCGGTCGGCTCCAGCAGCGTGGCCAACATGCGCATGAAGGTCGTCTTGCCTGAGCCGTTCGGGCCGAGCAGCGCGAAGACGCCATCCCCGATCTCCAGGTCCGTCGGCCGGAGTGCGGTGACGCCTCCCTCGTAGGTCTTCGAGAGCCCCTTCACCTCAATCCGCAGAGCGATCACCATCCCTTCGGTCCCGCCGGTGCCGAGCGAACGGGGACTCCCGCGGCGGCGGGAGGGGAACGGACCAGTCCGGCGGCACCGTGATGGCCCGAATGCAGTTGTTCTCGTAGTCGCACACGAATAGCCGGTCCCCCACACTCGCCACGCCGCACGGCCACGCGAACCTCGCCACGTCGCCGCTGCCATCCTCGAAGCCCGACACCGGCTGCGGCGGCAGCTCCCCCGCGAGCAGCACGGACTGGGAGTCGTTCAGCAGGAAGACCGCATGCCACTGCGAGTCGACGACCGCCCACACCCGCGGGTCCGAGGCCAGCCGACACGCCGCCTCGGGGTTCTTCGGCAACAGCCCGCCGCGGGGCCGCGCGGTCAGCTTCCCGTCCGCGCCGGGCTCCAGCAGTACGCCGGCTCCCGGGTCAGCCACCGCCGGGCCGGCCGCCAGGCCCGCCGGTTGCTTGAGGGGTGGGAGGTTGGCCGGGGTCGTGACGACGCCGTTCACGATCCGCCGCAGCTTGCCGTTGCCCAGGTCGGCCACCCAGATCGCCCCCGCCGCATCCAACGCGACCGCCGCCGGGAATCGGAACTGCGCCGCGGCCGCCGGCCCGTCGCGGTATCCGCCCGGCTCGCAGCCCACATCGTCCTTCTCCGTCGCGCTACCTGCAACGGTCGTCACGACGCCGTCCTGCAGCTTGCGGATTCGGTGGTTGCCCGAATCCGCGAAGTACACCGCGCCATCCTTCGCCACTGCAAGGCCCGAGGGGTTGAACAGGCGCGCCTCGTTGGCGGGACCGTCCAGGTAACCCCCCGGCAGAGAGTCCGCAGGCCCGGACCCGGCCACGGTCGTCACCGTCATATCGGGAGCGATGCGGCGGAGGCGGTGGTTGCGGCTGTCGGAGACGCAGAGCGACCCGTCCGGCGCCGCGGCGATTCCCGCCGGCCCGTTGAACCGCGCCTCCCAGCCTTTGCCGTCTGCCAGGCCCGGCTCTCGGTACCCGACCACCGTGCTGACTTGGGCCGTCGGGAGCCCCCTCGGGGGCAGCGCGAGCGCCGCCGGTCCTCCGCCGCCCCCCTTCGCAGCGCCCCCGCCCTTCTTGTGGCCCAGGAGCCCCCTCGTGTAGACGTACAGCACCGCGCCCAGGACCAGGATCAGGACGATCGCGGTGGTCACGGGTGATAGCTTCCTGGTTCCCAGCTTGCGTTTCGGCTTCATGGCGTCCGTCTGCTCACCGAATCCTGACTCCCGCCCGCAGCCTCGCGCCCAGCGTGACGGGCTGTCGCTGCACAACGGCGGCGCCCACTGCCCCGGTCACCACATACACGGCTCCGTCGTGCCCCGCCACGAGGTTGCCGACCATGGGCCGGTCCATCACCACCCGAGGCACTGCCCGCCTGTCGGGGACGGCCCATACGCCGCGGGTGGAGCCATAGTAGATCCGCCCGCCGGCCTCACAGAGCCTGCCCCAGCCCGGCAGCCAGTCCGTCGGCGTCTGTGGCTTTGGCTCGGACAGCGAGGCGCGCCGCAGCGAGTGAACCTGGGTCGGGTCGCCCGCGTCCTCGGACGGCCCCGTCCAGTACACCTCGTTCCCGACCAACCGCGCGACCTGCGGGCCGCGTTCCCGCGCCACCCTCTCGACCGGGCCGCCCTCGGCGGGCACACGGAGGAGGCTGGACCAACCGGCTCCGCAATCCTGACCGATGACCTCCAGCAGATACAGCCGTCCGTTCCGCCCGCCCAGCAGCTCGCCCGCGAACTCCCTCGGTCCCCCACTCAGCCACGCCACGATCCGCGGGCTCCCGCCGCCCTCCAGGGGCATGGCGCGCAGCACCACCCGGGCCTGCGTCGCGGGGATGTGCCGGGCATACGCCACGAGCGGCGTCCGCGTCTCCGTCCAGTAGGCCTGCCCATCGAACGCCGCCACGCCCACCGGGTATGACAGCCCCTGCGCCAGTGTCGTCGGCGTGCCGCCCGCTCGCGGAACCTGCAGCAGCGCTCCCGTAGCGCCCGCGCGCTGCAGGACGACGAAGCCCTCCTCGGTGCTCGCCACGGCATACAGCCCGGGCTGCGTCAGCACCCTCCGCGCGGACCCGCTGCCACCGTCCAGCGCGCACAGCGTTTCCGCGCCCTCCTGCCCGTCCTCCAGCCAGTACACGCCGCGGGCGTCGGCGTCGAGGGTGACGATCTGGCGCGCCGTCCGGTAGACCGGATAGGGAAAGCCGCCCCGCACATAGGCGGCGGCAATCAGGACCGCGACAACGCACAGGATGGCGAGTAGGAGACGTCGAACCATGGTCAACCGGGGCGCTGTTCGCGGCCCATTCGGGGTACACCTCCTGTGTCGCCGAGAGGTGCGCAGTCCGAGGGAACGCGTCCTGCCTCGGCGAACCTGCCGGTCACCATGGTGACAAACTCACGTGTGCTTCTGCCCCTTGCCGTCTGCGTTCTGGGTGTGCCCTCCTGGGCGGCGTCGCTGAGTGCCACCGATTCCGGCCTGCTGATCGACGCCGGGAGCTTCGGCCGCTTCACGCTGAGCTACCCCGTGCTTCTCGGTGAGACGGACGCCCAGACGCTGAAGCCCATCGAGCAGCAAGCCGCGGGCGCCCAGGCGCTCGTGAAGTACCCCGAGGGCGGTCAGCTTCAGTTGGCCATCGGCGCCGACGGCACGGTGACGCTGGACTTCACGAATCTGCCTGCCACCGTGCGCAAGTTCCGCCTGGACATGCTGATCGACTTCAGCTTCAGCGAGGGCGGCTCGTGGCAGGTCGGCACGGCCTCGCCGACGCCCTTCCTCGTGGAGAAGCCCGCGAAGCCCCACCTGTTCCAGGGCACTGAGACGCTCTTCCGGCTCATCAACTTCGAGGGCAAGACCCTCACCTTCGAGGTGCCCCAATACTCCTACCAGCAGCTTCAGGACAACCGGGAGTGGAACTGGAAGATCTTCGCCTGGATGTTCATCGCGCCGCTGGCCAACGGCATCTCACGCTACACGCTGAAGATCACTGAGGGAGAGGCGGAGGGAGGCGCCAGGCGCGTGATCGTCGTCGATCGCTTCGGCCAGGACGCGCAGCTCGACTTCCCGGGCAAGGTCAAGGACGAGGCGGACCTCAAGGCCGACGTGGAGCGCGATCGGGCCTACTACGCGGCCCTGCAGCCGCCTGCCCTCGATCCCTGGGGCGGCCTGCCTGGCAGCGGCACGCGCCTGGGGCTTCAGCGCACCGGCTTCTTCCACGTGCAGCAGGCGGCGGGCCGGTGGGTGCTGGTCGATCCCGATGGGAACGCCCTCTTTCACTTGGGCATCTGCGGCTTCCAGCCCAGCGACGACTACACGTACCTCAAGGGCCGCGAGCAGATCTACGAATGGCTGCCGCCCTATGACGGCGAGTTCCACACGGCCTTCCACCCGGAGGGCTACTGGAGCCGCGACGCCTTCAGCTTCTACCTCGCTAACGTCATCCGCAAGACGGGCAAGCCCTTCGACCGCGAGGCGTGGATGGCCGACATCATCGGCCGCGTCCGCAAGTGGGGCTTCAACGCGACCGGCGCCTTCTCCGGCGCCACTCAGGCCCACCAGGCGCTCCGCTTCCCCTACGTATCATCGCTCCCGCTGGGCGAGTGGCAGCTCGGGCGGCAAGTCCCGGGCCTGCGCGGCCTCTTCGATCCCTTCGACGCCGAGACCCTCGCGAAGATGGACCAGCTCTTCGCCGAGCAGATCGCCCCGCACGCCGATGACCCCCTCCTGATCGGCTACTTCCTCGCGAACGAGCAGGCCTTCGAGGACATCCCGCGCGTCATCCCGTCGCTGAAGGGCGACTCCCCGTCCAAGCTTCGCCTCGTGGAGATGCTCCAGGCGAAGTACCAGACCATCGCCGCCCTCAACCAGGCCTGGAAGATGGAGGCGGCGAGCTTCGAGGCCCTGCGCGACGAAGGGCTCCCCGTGACGACCCAGCAGGCCGCGGATGACGTGCAGGCCTTCACCGAGGCCTTCATCACCGAGTACTTCCGGACGATCACCGAGACGTTCCGCAAGCACGACCCGCACCACATGCTGCTTGGCAACCGCTGGCAGCCCGGCACCGCGAACAACGAGGCCCTCTGCCGCATCGCCGGGCAGTACATGGACCTCCTCAGCCTCAACTACTACACGTACGGCGTGGACAAGGCGTTCCTGGACCGACTGCACGGGTGGACGGGCGATAAGCCGTTGATGCTCAGCGAGTTCTACTGGGCCTCTCCCAGCGACACCGGCCTGCCCGGCGGCAAGGAGGTCGGCAGCCAGCGCGAGCGCGGCCTCGCGTACCGCAACTACGTCGAGCAGTCCGCGGCGCTCCCCTATATCGTCGGCATCGAGTGGTTCACGCTGATCGACCAGGCCCGCAGCGGCCGCTGGTTCGAGCGCTACAACGGCGAGCGCGCCAACACGGGCCTGCTCAGCGTGGCGGACCGCCCATACCGCGACTGCCTCGACGAGATGATGCAGACGAACTACGGCATCTACGACGTGATGTTGGGCAAGCGCCCGCCGTTCGTCTACGACGACCCGCGTTTCACCGTCGCCGGCCCAGCCACCCGGACGCTGCAGATTGCGCACGCCGTCGGCCCCATGCGCCTGGACGGCCGTCGCGATGACTGGCCGGGCAATCCGCCCGAGCGCCTCGGTCCGCAGCGCCTCGTCGAGGGCTCAGACGCCGGGGGCCTGGAGGCGGCCTTCCGGCTCTGCTGGGACGACAAGAGCCTGTATCTCCTGGCCGAGATGACCGACTCGACCCCCATGCAGAACACCCGCCGGGGTGACTCGATCTGGGGCGGCGACGCGACTGAGCTGTTCATCGGCCACGAGAAGCTCGACCAGCCCGGCCCGCTCCTCTTCACCGACCGGCAGGTCCTCCTCAGCGGGGGCCTCGTCGATGGCGCGCCGCAGTCCTACACCGCCCACGCGCCTCAGCAGGTCCCATGTGAGCTGGCCGTGACGCCGAATATGGACGGCAAGGGCTACGTCCTGGAGGCGGCAATCCCCTTCGAGGCCCTCGGCCTGAAGCCGGCCGCCGGCCAGACGCTGCTCTTCGACCTCGCCCTCGACGACAGCGCCGATGGCAGCCTCCGCCTCCGCCAGCTCATGTGGAACGGCAGGGCCCGCAACTCCTCTGACCGCACGCACTGGGGTCGCGCGGTCCTGGGGGATTAGGAGCCTTGCAGAAACACGGAGACAGTGGGGCGGGCATTCTTGCCCGCCAGCGGGGCGTGGCGGGCAGGAATGCCCGCCCCACTGTTTCCGTACCTACGAAAGGCCCAGTAGGAGCCTGCCCGAGCCAACCGGAAACGGTCGGTTTGGTGCGTTGGGTGTGTATGCTTGCCCGCGCTAGCATGTGCAGAAGCTCTTCCGGAGGAGAGCCACATGCGACGTCGTCTGCCCGCGCTCGCCCTCGCGGCAACCGCCATCCTTGTCGTGGCATCCACCGCGCACGCCGAGCCGCTCCCCGCCCCTCTGACGAGCCTCACGCTCATGGCGTGGCTCGGCGGGTGGGACTCGCTGCGGGCGCTGTCCGTCGCCGCTCCGGAGACCGATGGGAAAGCGGAGGGTGACCTGGAACAGGCCTTCCGCGTGGAGTGGCAGCGCACCGGCAACGCGTTGCGGGTCAAGGTCACGAAACTCGCGGACGCCTGGGTGGGGCGGTTGGCGGTCGAGTTCCGTTGGGCCGCCGACTCGACCGCGCTGACCTACGGCTACGGTGACATCCCCGTCTGCATCCCCTTGGCGGACGCTCGGAAGGGCCGCGTGCTCTGGGCCTGGGAGTACGGCGTGCCGAGCTGGCTGCACGGGGAGAGCGCTCAGGGCTGCGTCACCGCGCCATCACGTGTGCATAGACGGGCACGCGGACGGTGCGCTCAAGGGGAAGGTCGGTGCTCATGAGGACCTCCCCCTCGAAGATGCCTGCGGCCTCGGTGGACACCGTGACCTCGTACCGGTCGGGCGCGGTCCCTTGGCGCACCTGGATCCGTGGATCGGAAGTGGTCGCTTCCAGGACGTGGAACGTCTCACCTGATCGCGTGACGGCGTGGATCCCCTTCCACGGCGCTGGGGCTCCCTGCACCACGAGCGCAAAGACGAGTGCCGCGGGCCTGACCACGACGTTCGGACGGACGTCGAGGACCATCGGGACCTCCATCGGCGCCATCTCTCCGGCAACGGCTACGTCAACGACAGCGGCCCCGCGGTACTGCCCCGGCGGGGCGTCGTTTGCAGCGGTTACGGCGATCTCCCATTGCCTTGTCCCCTCCGTCTCGGTGGGCGAGCCGAGGCTGGCGATAGCAGGGACGTCGCGCATCGCGACGCCGAGGACCTCAACGTCTGGCGTCCCCGTGACCGTCAGGACGGCCTGTCGGTCGCGCCCGCCCGGGAAGTTGTCGCAGACGAGGGCCAGCCGCTCCGGCAACATGCGCACGCCAGGGGGCGTATGAGCGCTGACCGTGAGGTAGACACATCGGCGACGGGCATCATTCGTGGTGACGCGCACGGCCCGCAGGAGAGGCCCCGGCGAGGTCACCTCCACCCCGACCACCACCGTGGCTGTCTCGCCCGCGGGGACCTCCTCACGGTCCAAGGCGACGACCAACCCGCAACAAGGCGCGGGGGGGACCGCCAGCGTGAGCGGGCGGGTCCCGGCATTGCGGAGGACAAACGAATGGACGATCCTCTGTCCCACCCCGACCATCCCGCCGTCGTAGTGCGCCTCCTCGACGGCGGTCTGAGGGCCTCCCACCTCAGGGAGCACCGGGAACAGGGCCACTCCGCGGAAGCGCGCCCGCAGAGATCCCACTTGGGCAAGGGCGAGCGCACCCCCGTCGGCAATCTGCGGACTTCGCCCGTCTTGGTTGAGGAAGACCAGGAAGTGGTCGGGGTCCCTCAGGGCCAGCACAACCGGAACGCGCGAGGCCACGACCTCATCCCACGTGCACTCCCTCCCCTCTAGCTCCAGGCCCTGATCCGCGGCTGCGTGCTTGATGTCGAGGAGGGAGTAGGGCGGCTGGCCAACGAAGCCCAGCGCCTGAGGCGCTCGGGACGGATCGGGCACACCACGGAGAATGGTCAGTAGCGCCGTCAAGGCGCTGACTGCGCAGTCCTCGCGGGGCGCGCTCACGCAGGTCTGGCCGGGGCAGACGCCGAGGAGAAGGGCAACGCCGATCGCTCGTGCAGCGCGCCGCGCCCTAGTGTATCCCATACCGTTCCCTAAGGTCCTTCGCCGCAGCCTCGGCACCCAAGTCCTGCAGGTCGCTCGGCGGCTCTGGCGGCGTCTCGCGGGCGAAGCCCAGGACCGATCGATGGGCCTCAACGCCCCATGTCCGGTCAACGACGTCGGCAAGCGCTTGATCCGAGTTTGGGCGGTCAAGCGCGGCCAACCGCGGTGGCCCGCAGTTGATCACCGGCGTGTCGTTGGCCTCCAGAAACAGGCAGCGGAAGACCTCCGTGCGGCGCAGGGCACCCAATTCGGGGTGCGCATACGCGAACTCCCAGTGGACCATTGAGCCCGGCAGCCACACCTCCTCACCCTCTAGGATCTCGCGCAGATCGGCCCATATGACCTCATGCGCGATACCTACGCTTTCCGGCCTTAGGCACACGAGCCGGTAGCGCACAGGGGCGAACCCACGGGCGGGATCCACCTCCATCACCTGCTCCTCGAGACTCCCCCCCGCAGGATCGGCTACGGCGGCCGACAGCGTAAGCAGGGCGCCATTCTGGCGCGGGGGGGCGATGGCCCAGGCTGGCTCGTCCGCTACTCGCCTGCATTCACTGGCCAGACTCCCCCTGGGGCCACGCAGCCCCAGGAACAGCGCGAAGGGGGCGTAGGCTCGGCTCGGGGCCGCGGCCTTGACCGTTAACATCGGGTAACTGTTGCCGAAGTCCAGTGCCAACACACGGTCCGGCGACCCGTACTCCATACGGTGCATGTCGGCCACCATCCAGGACTCCCCCTGCGTCCTGGGCGAGACCCAGTTATTGGGGCCCCGGTACAGGCCTTGGTACTCGCGTTGCCAGGAGAGCTGATCCGACCCCTCCCAGGCCCCCACAGCAACCGCCGCACGGTCCCCCGCCGTCTCTGGGTCGTACTGGTGCTCATCGCCCATCTCCGCCAACACCTCGTTCCAGAGCACCCAGTGCAGCTTCGTGTAGAACCCGCGGTACACTCCGCACATGGCCAGGGGTGGGACGTTCGCCTCGCGCGCTGCGAGCGCGGCGGCTGCGGTGCGGAACAGGTCGCGCCCGGAGGAGGCCTCCTGCCGCTGCTGGGCCCAGAGCGGGGGCGCGCACAGAAGCAACGCTGCGATACACACTAGACGTCGGTGCATGGGGTCACCCTCCCCGCCTCGGCGCGCACGATCGGCCTGCCCGCTCGTCGGCGATGCACTGCCGGTGTGGTGCAGTCGGGTGGTCCGGTCGTGCGATGGCGGGACTGAAGTCTGGCTCCCCTCGCGGGGCTCGGGTGCCTTCCTAAGAGCGTGTATGAGAAGCACGGCATCGGGCGTGGTGAACCACGCCCCTACGGTCGGGCACGATAAAGATTGTGTTGAGAAAGGGCCCCGTCAAAGGAAGAACCCTCTCCTACGCGCTCTACGTGGCTCGTAGGTCGGGATACCATGCACATTCCGCACTTGGGTCGATGTCCATCGCGTTGGGTCGGTTCGGGTCATGGGTTGTGGGTTAGGGTGGCCGTAGGTAGTGGGTCGGGTCGGGGAAGCCGAGGCGGCGCAGGAGGCGCTGTTGC
>Ga0194110_10006921_pt1 | contig 13156 bp, 14 predicted proteins | sample TA2Kig1200mmetaG_FD_146192 | JGI IMG/M metagenome (GOLD analysis project Ga0194110, IMG submission 146192) | Freshwater microbial communities from Lake Tanganyika, Tanzania - TA2015032 Kigoma Deep Cast 1200m | ecosystem: Environmental > Aquatic > Freshwater > Lake | place: Tanzania: Lake... | reverse complement strand
AATCGTTGTTTGCTTCACAGCCCATTGCATATAAGACTTTTGTATTGGAAGCAACTTTTGCCTTAATCCCTTCCAGTATGGTGACTACAGGAACAGTGATTTGGTCGGCCTCCACATCGGCAGCAGACAGAGGAGTGCCTATGGAGTTGGCCATGATTGCCGTTATCCCGATGTGGGCGGCGTAAGTGTAATCTCCCAGAAGGTTTCTAGAGCTATCTGCATTTGGCCCTATTACAGCGATAGTTTCAATATTCTTGTTCAGTGGCAGGATATTACCTTCATTTTTCAGAAGAATCAGCGATTTTCGTGCCGCTTCGAGCGCAAGTTTACGATGCTCTGGCATATCGAAAACCCGTGCTGTCTTTTCTGGTTTCACATATAGATTTTCAAAAAGTCCCAGCATAAACTTCAGCCGTAGTACTCTTGAAACAGCCCGGTCGACCAGTTCTTCTGAGACCACCCCCTTTACGATTTGTTCTTTCAATGGCTGAGCATAGCAGTCAGATTTAGGAAGCTCGACATCAATACCTGCTTCGAGAGCAAGCCTTGCTGCACCTGCCTTGTCAGCGGCTATCCTGTGGTAACTCTGCAAATTCTGAATAGCGAAGTAGTCTGAAACGACGATTCCCTCGAATCCCCATTCCCTACGCAGGATGTCTGTAAGAAGCTCTGCAGAGGCACCACAAGGAATGCCGTCAATTTCGTGATAGGCGTTCATGACGGATAGAGCCCCAGCCACTTCTATTGCCTCTTTAAACGGGAGCAAGAAGATTTCTCTGAGCATTCTTGGTGGTATAGGGGCTGGTGCCCAATTTAATCCGCCTTCTGGTGCTCCATAGCCGACGAAATGTTTCAATGTGGCGACAACACCTTCCCTTAAATCATCGCCTTGCAATCCTTTTACATACGCTGTTCCCATTTTGGCGACGAGGTAAGGGTCTTCTCCAAAGGTTTCTTCGACTCTTCCCCACCGCGGGTCTCGGGTGACATCTAAAACGGGACTAAGCCCTTGATGCACTCCAATGGCTCTCATTTGGGCTCTGAGCACTTGGGTAATCCTCTCGAGCAGCTCCGGTTCCCAGGTGCTGGCTATGCCGATTATCTGTGGGAAGATGGTTGCCTCTTTTGCCATAAAGCCGTTTAGACATTCTTCGTGGACTATTGCTGGTATTCCCAGCCTGGTGTTATCTACCAGGAACCTTTGAATATCATTTACCAACGCTGCGATTTCCGGGGGTGACAGGGTGGTACCCACCCCTGCTCGGGATATCTGTCCGATGCCATTTTTAATGAGCCTCCCCGCTCTTTTTAAGGAAAATCTTTTGTCCTCCATTATCTCGAAGCACCAGATGCCACCGAGCTGTGCCAGCTTTTCATCCAGGGTCATTGTGGAAATTAGGTTTTTAGTTCTAGCATCTATTGACTGTGAGGCATCTTTATAAATCTCCATTGCTCCGTCCTTGAATCTCTTGATATCCACATTGTATCTGCATTCAGCCCAATGTTACAAGGATAGCCGCAATTTTCATGGGAGTGTTTCTATTGTTATGGCGAAGTCCCGATGCAATCGGGAGAAGAATGACACCTAACGAAGGTCTCACAGTGACTGAGGGGAGTCGGTTGATATGCCCATCCTACCTGTGAGAATGTTTAGCAACATTGTAGCCTGTCGGGTAGGCGAAAGCATCTGCTCTCGCCTGGCGAAAGATTGGAGCGGATGCTCCAATCTACCCAGTGACACAAGTAGAGTTAATAAACACTCTTTACCTATTGAAATTGACTTTTCACTGCTGAAGTGCTATAGAAAGCAGTTGATTATTTTATATACTATTCTGGAGGTGTGACAAATGAGCATGATGACAGGTAAACAATATAGGGAAAGCCTCAGGCGGCTTAAGCCTGAAATTTACTACATGGGTGAGAAAATTGCGAGCTTGGTTGACCACCCTGCATTTGTGCCCCATGTGAATGCAGCAGCGCTAACCTATGAGATGGCACTGGCACCGGAATTCGAGGAGTTAGTGACGGCCACCTCACACCTCACAGGAGAAAAAATCAACCGCTTTACTCATGTACACCATAACCACGATGACCTGGTGAAGAAGGTCAAGATGCTGCGTGCCATCGGTCAGCAGACGGGCAGTTGTTTTCAAAGATGTGTTGGCCATGATGGTCTCAATGCTGTCTATTCAGTCACCTATGATATAGACCAAAAGATGGGGACCGACTATCACAAGAGGTTGGTTGATTTACTCAAAAAAGTGCAATCCCGAGACCTTATGATTTCTGGGGCTATGACCGACCCCAAAGGTGACCGTCGCCTTTCACCGAGTCAGCAGAAAGACCCTGACCTTTATGTGCACGTGGTGGAAAAGAGGAAGGATGGCATTGTAGTCAGCGGCGCCAAAGCTCATATTACGGGTGCCGTCAATTCCCATGGTCACCTGGTGATGCCCACGGCTGCCATGAAAAAAGAAGACGCTGACTACGCTGTCTGTTTTTATGTGCCAATTGATTCTCCGGGGGTAGTTCATATCTTTGGTCGGCAGACTAATGATACGCGCAAGTGCGATTGCTCTCTCGACCAGGGCAATGTGGAATACGGCATCGTTGGCGGTGAGGCACTGATTATCTTTGATAAGGCCTTCGTCCCCTGGGAGCATGTCTTTATGTGTGGGGAATATGAGTTCGCTTATGATTTGGTGGAAAGGTTTGCCACCGCCCACCGCCAGAATTACGGCGGTTGTAAGACTGGGCTGGCTGATGCGCTCATTGGTGCTAGCTATACACTAGCGCAAGTCCAGGGAACTGACCGAGCTTCACATATCAGGGATAAGCTGGTAGAGATGGTTCACCTGACGGAGACACTCTATTGTTGCTCAATAGCCTGTTCCTGTCAGGGTTTTGCCTTACCCGCTGGCTCATATATGGCTGACCCTCTTCTGGCTAATGTCACTAAGTTGAATGTTACCCGACATATTTATGAGATTGCCAGGCTAGCCCAGGATATTGCTGGTGGTATATTAGCGACCTCACCGGCGGAAATGGACTGGAAGGACGCACGGGTCGGTAAATATGTGGATAAGTATATGAAGGGTGTTGCTGATTTACCTGCCGAGACTAGAATTCGCTTGATACGGCTTATAGAGGCAATGACCTGTGGCACTGCCTTGGTAGAATCAATGCATGGCGCCGGTTCCCCTCAGGCGCAGAGGATTATGATTGAGCGGCGGGCTAACCTCGAGCGCAAGAAGCGGCTGGCGGAAAAGCTGGCTAAAATCGGCGAGCAGCCCCTCTTTGTTACCTAACAGAATTGTCACAGGATGAGCGTAAAATTAAAGTAGCACTGAAATATTGTGGCTCTTGTAATCCCTATGTGGATTCGGGGAGAATAGCTCGTCATCTGGCTAAGGTTGTTGAAGCGAGGGGGGATGCTGAACTTGTGTCCCTGTCTGAAGATGGCATTGGTGTGGTGGTTATTCTCTGCGGCTGCCCCCGTGCCTGTGGTAACAAGCCTGAGGTCAGAGATAGGGCTGAGCGAAGCTTGGTAGTAGCTGGTGAGTCTTTAGGTGGGAAGGCTGTTCAAGAAGTCTCTATTCCAGCGGCTGTGGAACAGGAACTCATCAGAATTCTGGATAGTTAATCCATAACCCCACTAAAGCCCACAAACCAAATGGCCCTAAAAGAGGCTGTTTATTTGCCATTGCCAGAGGCATGATTCTGGAGGCAAAGATTTTGCGTGGGGCTGATGTAGTTGAGGCTATGGTCTCTCATCTTGGATTGACAATCACAGCAAATCTCAAATCACACGCAACTCTCTCAGCTTGTTAATCTCTTCTTTGCTCATACCCAATAAGTTGGTCAAAATCTCTTCTGTGTGCTCTCCTAGTTCGGGGGAGGCTCGTTCCACCCGGCACTTAGACCTGGAGAATTTGAAAGGTGTATTTGCGACCTTGAATTTACCTGCACTTGGATGGTTCACTTTAACAAACATATCTCTAATAGCCACCTGTGGGTCTGCGGCTACCTGTGGGATGGTATTGACCGGTCCGCAGGGTATACCTACTTGTTCGAATTCATTAACCCACTCCTGAGTGGACTTATCTTTCAGTGCCTGTGTTAGGATTGGCTCCAGCACTTCATAATGCTGGGTGCGCAGCCAGCCATCGGCGAAACGAGGGTCATCTATTATGTCGACACGGTTAATAACAGCGCAGAAGAGAGGCCATTGGTCGTTTAGCCCACCACTGACGGCTACTGCGATGTAGCCGTCTTTAGTTGGAAAAGCCTGGAATGGTGTATAGATGGGGTGTCTTGTGCCGAGAGCGCGTGGTATTTCGCCGGTATTTAGATATCTGACGAAGGCGTTCTCTTGGACAGTTATCTGGCAGTCCAGCATGCTGATGTCTATCATCTGTCCTTGCCCGCTTATATGGCGTTCTTGCAGAGCGGCAAGGGTGGCAATGCATAAAAACAGACCGGCAGCAATATCGCCGTAAGACGCGCCTGGTCTGATTGGTGGACCTCCCGGCTCGCCGGTAATGCTCATAATTCCGCCCATGGCTTGGATGATAACGTCAAAAGCAGGCTTTTGGGCATAAGGCCCGTATTGACCAAAGCCTGAACCAGCAACATAAATTATTCTGGGATTATGCTCCTTTACCGTCTCATAAGAAAGGCCCAGTTTCTCCATCGTTCCGGGCACGAAGCATGCTACCAGCACATCGGCGACCTCGGTAAGTCTTAATAATACTTTTGTTCCTTCCTCGGTGGTTAGGTCTAACGTGATGCTCTTCTTATCGCGATTGAGGCTGAGAAAGTAGGTGCTCACTCCATTTACCACAGGGCCATTTCCTCTAGCGATATCGCCTATTCCTGGCCGCTCAACTTTAATCACCTCTGCGCCCAGATTGCTGAGCAGCATGGTGGCGAAAGGCCCGAACAGTACCTGCGACAAATCAAGGATTCTAATCCCCGCCAACGGTCCTGCCATGTTTCACCTCCATCGTTTCGGCTTCGATTACTGCTGCCAAGAAGTGTATCGCAGGTCTATTACGGTTATCAAGCCAGACTTTAGGCTGTGTTCATTTTTATTTCGGGCTTGAAGAGCAATCTATAACGTGGCCTATAAACTCATTCTACGTAGCGTGGAGAATTATCGGAGAGGTCCGAGCATTAAGTTCGGTCGCCCGCATTGGAAGGATACCGAACTCTTGCTTGAGAAAAAATAACTGATACCTGATTTGCAGCGCTTGCTCACGGAGCAAGTTGTACGATAGACAGGACTCTTTGCCTAGCGTTTTACCTTCCTACTTCCTATATAAAGTCCCATCTGCAATTACGTAATCCTTCATCAAATTGGTTTCGTTTTCTATGAAGGATTGCATCCAAGCAAGCGACTTGAGGGCGTCTTCTTTGGGATTTAACCCTTGTCCATGTGCATAATCATTCCGTAAGTCTGCCATTTTCTCGCATAGACTGAGGGTATCTGGTAAAAGAGCTTTATTCTTTTGCAGCATGTTTCTTACTTGCCACAACTTGTGTTTCCGCGTGGCTCCGTAGGGAGCGGCCTTGTCCCGCTGGAACCTCTCAAACGAGATACCACACATTGCGACGCAAGCATAGAAGTGCCCATCGACAAACACATCCCTAGCCTCCCTGATTAGTCTGCAGTAGGGGCCGTCCTCCATTAGTAGAGGCGGCAGTTGTGAGAGTCTCTCTAATCTTTCGTGAGCGGGTTCGCCCAGTGTGCTCAAGGACAGCTCCGTGACTTGCTCCTGTGAGCCCTTTGAAAATTCTTCTCTCAGCTGGCGCTTGGCTGCATTGGGTCTAAAGTCAGCATAGGCGGGTTGCGTTTGTCCGCTGACATTAACTAGTGCCTCGCCGCATTCCTGTATCCACCCATAATGACCCTCAGGCAAGTTGGCTTGGGTAATACCAAGAACCTGGGATAAATCCGTGCCATTGTACGGGCATATTGTATAGGGCTTAGCACCAGGAACCTGACAAACTATGCTGTATCGTGTAAGAATTGATCACCTCCAGTCCATTTTAACGTAAGCTAAACTCAATTAGCAAAAAGCACAGCCTTTTGAGCTGGGCTAGTTCGAATCCATTGGTAGCCCAAATTGGATTTGAACCAACGACATTCGGATTATGAGTCCGATGAGCTACCACTGGTGCACGTCACTTGCTGTGAATTGCTAATGAAGTTGTGAAGTGTTGCCAGATTCTCTTACTATGAAGGTAATGGGGTGGTGAATTCGGTTTCAGCGTCATCCTTCTGGTGGATGGCTGCCTGGGCAGCTACCAGTTTAGCTATGGGCACTCTGAACGGGCTGCAGCTCACGTAGTCAACATTTATTGCATTGAAGAACTGAATTGATCTTGGTTCTCCAGCTTGCTCTCCGCAGACTCCAACCTCAATGTCTTTCCGTGCTCGCCGTGCCCAGAATATCGCTGTTTCCATAAGTCTGCCTACGCCTTTAACATCTATGACCTCGAAGGGGTTGTCCTCGAGGATGCCAATTTGGAGATAGGTGGTTAGGAACTTCTTTTCGGCATCCTCCCTGCTGAAGGAATATACAGCCTGGGTGAGGTCATTGGTACCAAACGATAAGAAGTCTGCCATCTCTGCCAGCTTACCGGCCCTCATACAGGCACGCACTGTCTCCATCATTGTACCGACTTTCAAGCCGGAACCTTCCAGGCACTTTCCTTTTATCAGTAGTAGCTCCTGTAATGTAATGACTTGTGGTATCATCACGGAAACATCAGCAGACACCTCTGCCTTGGCTGCTTCTATGGCTTTAACCTGCATCTTATAGATGTCAGGGGATGTTACAGCTAGCCTGACGCCTCTGTGACCAAGCATAGGATTTGTCTCCTTGAGTTCGGCTATCCGTTGCCTAATCCGTGGACTTGCGGTTTCCGCTTCTGATGGCAAAAACTCGTGAAGTGGCAGGTCAAGAAGCCTGATAACAATAGGTAACCCCTGTAGCTCCCTGAAGAGGGCAATGAAATCTTCTTTCTGAAGCGCACCCAAACGTTTTAATGCTATTGCTCTTTGACTCTCTGTTTCTGCCAGTATGAATTCCCTTATAGCTGAAAGGCGTTCCGGTCCGCTAAACTGGCGCTCAGTACGGCAAAGCCCAATGCCTTCAGCACCAAGCTTTCTCGCTTGAGACACCATTTCTGGCGTGTCGGCATTGGCTTTCACGCTCAGGCGTTTGAACCCGTCAGCCCAAGTCATGAGTTCTTCTAGTTCGTCTATAATCTGCCCTTCCTCTAAAGGCATTGAACCAACGTAAACGGCACCGCTGGAACCGTCTATGGTGACCTCGTGACCTTTCTTCACTATCTGTCCTTTGACCTGGAACTGTTTCAGGTTGAGGTCTATTTCAATCTCCTCGGTCCCGCAGACACAGGGCTTGCCCATGGCACGAGTAACTATGGCGGCATGTGAGGTAAGGCCACCTTTCGAAGTCAGTACTCCGTCTGCAGCTGCGATGCCCTGAATATCATCTGGGCTTGTCTCGGGGCGAACCAGTATTACGGGCACGCTCCTTTTTGCAAATCGCATTGCTTCACTTGGCTCAAATACAACTTGTCCACACACGGCGCCTGGGGCTGCAGCCAGTCCTTTGGTCAAAGGACGAAACGACTCGGGCGACTTTATGTGCTTATGCAACAGCGCTCTCAGGTCATCGGCGGTCAATCGAGTTATAGCCTCTTCTCTGGTGATAAGTCCTTCGTGAACCATATCAACGGCGACCTTGACGGCTGCCCGGCCAGTTCTCTTCGCCGACCTGGTCTGCAAGACATGAAGCTTCCGCGACTCGATGGTGAACTCGATGTCTTGCATGTCACGATAATGGCTTTCTAATGACTCGGCTATTTCCTGTAATTGAGCATAGACATTTGGCATGCGTTTTTTGAGGTCGGCGATTGGACTGGGTGTCCTTGTTCCTGACACCAACTCCTCACCCTGGGCCTGGCTAAGGTATTCACCAAAGAGCTCTTTCTGACCTGTGCTCGGGTCACGGCTAAATACTACGCCTGTACCGGAAGCCGCATCCTTATTGCCGAAGACCATCGCCTGAACGATGGCCGATGTGCCGAGATCGGGGGAGATATTGTTCAGGCGGCGATATTCCACAGCACGCAGGTTATCCCATGAGTCAAAAACTCGTTTTGCTGCTGCTTTCATTTCAGCAAGGTCTTTCACATTCAGAACGGTATCCATCATGCCTGGCATGGACACCGGCGCCGACGAACGGACAGAAACCTGCAACTCCTTGCCAAGTTTCTTGCCCGCCTGTTTTTCCAAAGCGTCCAACGCTTGCCTGATCTCTGCCTCGGGCAACTTGCCGCTTCTTTTGTATTCAGTATAAGCGTCAACCGAGAGGATGAATCCAGGCGGAACCGGAAGTCCAAGCTTGGTCATGGTCACCAGGTTAGCCCCCTTGTTACCTAGAATGGCCTTATCTTCACAAGCATCTTGGAAACTGTGTACATAGGACATAGTTCTGCGTCTCCAAAATCAAATGTTGACCTTGTTGAGCTGTATTAGAATTATACTCTCGATAAGGTGCCCGATTCAAAACCATTGCCAGGCACTTGCTTTTAGCAGGCAATTTCATACTAATGCTTGCCCAGCAAGTAGAGCACAAAGATTGCGCCAGAGTACAGGATTGCGAGGACTGCCGCGTCTATACCCACCTAAATTCGTGGCCAGAATCGCGGCCTGTAGAATAGCATATTCAGCTTTTTCTGTACTCATCTTACTCAGGTTGTTGACTTTCTCTTGGGTGCTGTTGGAAAATGAAGATAGGGAAAGTTTTTGGCTGGACCTTGGCTTTTTGAATGGGACGGATTTGCTTATGAAGGTCGTTATGGGGACCCTGGTAAACGCAGATATTATTGACCCAGTGCGCAACCTGTGGGAGTTGACGCTGATGATTGATGACGATTCTTTAAACGTTAAGAAGTACGAGGTTCGGTCAAAGTACCCTTTTCGGAATGACGAAATCAGGCGCTTTAAGCTGACTCTCAGGGGCGATAAAGTAATTAAAATAGAACCATTAGACTAATTTGTGGAGTAATGGCTATATTCACTATCCGGTTACAATGGTGATGATAGCAGTTATGGCGTGCTGAGGTAGCTGTGGTAGCAGCCACTGAACAAAGCTGAAATGGAGGGTGAGCCAGGTAAGGATGGTGGATTGAGACACCACATACTCCAGCCATCCCGTGATAGGGTAAGCTCGAAGAACAAGTACAAATAATACCAGCCCAATTGCCGCATCAAGTAAGTTAACTATTGCTCCAATCAGTCTGAAAAGGATGCCCTTAATGAGCCAGGCCTTCTCAATCAATCTTGTCGGAATAATGAATATGAGATTCAGAATGAGCCCTATCAAGGCGAACGTAATAAAAAATCCGAAAAAGTTCTCCCAGTTTTCTCCAGGCAGGAAGGACAGCAGATTAGCAGCCAGATGGTAGAGAAACCCGGTGACGGGGATGGCAATGATGAGCGCTAATAGTGTGAAGAAGCTTTTGACAGCGCCCTGCATGAGCCCGCCAATAAGGCTGAAGACCAATATGGCGATTACAACCAGGTCAACCCATGTCATTCTGTTATAGTAGCCTCTGGTGATGTCCCTGTGCGTTGCGTCTAAACAGGTGCATCATCTTTTAACGCATAACCTCGCTGATTTAACTCGTCTGACAGAGCTCAAATCGTGAGCTCAGTCAAGGTCAAGCGGATTGCTGCATTGGCGGCATCTCTTTGCCCCTCTAAATTGCGGATAGCTGCAATGAGGGCAGATGTAGCGTTTCTCTTCTTCCTCTACCCACCTCTCCGTACCGAGTTCTCTCCATGAAGGTATAGCGCGTAGCATCACTTTCTTGCCCACCGCAAAGGGAAAATTCTCAATTAAACTGCAAGGGAAATCCGTACATTCGTGGCAGCCTTCGATGCCTTTGTTCTGGGTGCAGGACTTGATGGGACACGTATGGCAGAAAACGAAGGGTCTATTCGACAGGCATCCCTCACAAGCTATCTGTTCGACGGGCACGTTGTAGACGGCGGTCAGCCTCTCTTTGAATTTGGTGTTGTTGTCTCTGTGGGCTATGTATATGCCGCAGACCCCACAGTATAATCCACACGGTGCTAGCAGTTCCTTTTTGACTTTCATCGTTTGCTCCTTGACTATGATTTGACCGATGTTCAGGAGCACGGTCGATGCCGATTATATAGGATTGCCAGGTACTTCTTCAAAGATTCTTGGTATTAACTCACTAAGGTGGCTTCCCAAAGCGGAGGTTGGATGTGAAAGGAATGAAAAGCGGAAAGGTTGGCACAGCCATCTATTCACCAATTGCTGCTTAATCTCTCGACAGTTGTAGTTACTGCCCTCGTTGTATGGTATGCCTGGAGGTGGCCTGTACGGAAAGCATGAGCTATCAACGAGCTAAATATATCCGCCTTGGGGGCCTTCCTGGGAAAGACGGCTGACCGTCCTTTATCGAAACAAGTCTTCAATTTCTCGATAGGTTCTTTCTGTCCTGCGGCGTATCCTGCCCACGTCGATACGCTTGTTTTCTTCGTCAATTAGGTAGATGATTCGGATGTCGCCAACTCTTATGCGGTAGATATCATCAGATAGTTTCTCGCATCCCTGAGGTCTGAGGTCATGGGCCAAACCACGAAGTCTGGCTATAACACGCTGATAGTCTGCCTTAAGTAGGCTGTCTAGCTCTCGCTGCACCCTCTTGCTGCGAAGTCTAACTTCGAATGCGGCTGGCTCGCTTTCGCTCATAATCACCTAATCTGACGATTTCTTTTTCTGGTGCGGCAAGCGATTCCATCATCGCCAGTAAATCTTCAAGGTCTTCGAGCTTCTTGAGCAAGGCTTCGTATTCATCATAGCGTGCCAGTACAGCCTTTGGTTTTCCATACTGTGTAACATACAAAGGAACCCCTTGTTCTTCGAGTTCAGCCATCATGGCGCCAAGCTTTGTCTTGAGTTCACTGACGGTAATGATACGAGTGGCCATTAAAGCAGAACCTCCTGTTATCAGTTACTTGCTGATTGTACTTTAGATTGTACTAAATTTAGTACCAAATTTCAACCCATTTTTCCTACGAGTCACCCGCCCTTCCCAGGAAGGCTCCGAAGGTGGGTGACCGTACTTTTTGGGGTGCCTGACGCAATTGCATCATTTCACAAGTCTTGAGTGTACATATAGCAATAAAACACTAAGACCAACAACAATTAGCAATATAAATAGACAAATATCAGCAAAAATAGTATAATGGGTCAAAGAGGTGAGCACATGGAAGCAGTGAAGAAAATTATGACTCCGGAACAGGTAGCTGATTATCTCCAGCTCAATAAGGATACGGTCTACAGGTATATCAGAGAAGGTAAGCTTACAGCTTCCAGGCTGGGGCGAAATTATCGCATCCTGAAGGAAAACGTTGACCTATTTCTGCTGGCAACCAGTACCAGTCAGGCAGCCAGAGAGGCTCTATTTAACCGCCTGGAAGGTGCGGCTGAGAGAAACAGAAAAATTCCTTTCGAGGAGGTGGAGAGGGATGTGGCTGAAGCTGTTGCCGAAGTCCGCCGCAGGGATAGCTGATGCTCAGGGTGGTGGTAGACACAAATCTGCTGGTCTCCGGTTTCATATCTCCATTCAGTTATCCTAGAGAGATTGAGAGGCGCTGGCGAAAAGGGGAATTTGTCTTAGTTATCTCTCCCGGTATTATTGAAGAAGTTAATCGTGTTCTACATTTGCCTCGCATCCAGCAAAAATATCGTCTCACCGAATCTGACATACAAGTCTTTATTCTTACCTTAACTCACCAGGCGGATTGCATCGCCGGGAAAGTGGTTCTTAAAGGTATAGCTCCCGACCCTGGCGATGATAAGGTAATCTCCTGTGCTGTCGAGGCTCAGGCAGATTTCATCGTTACCGGTGATAAAAGATTGCAGCAACTTGGAGCATACCAGGGGATTCGGATTATCAACGCAGAATCATTTATCAGAATTCTGAAAGAAAGATAGAATAACTTCAGACTAGTTGTAGCGTGTTCTATCAGTTGCCTTAGCTGGGCTGCTTTGGAGGCAGCCAAAGATAGTCCCAAGCGCCTCAGTTCGTCATATCCTAATCCTCTGAACAATCGCTGTCCGGCGGCTGCTGCGATTTCGTCGTAAATGCCAGGCCATTCCTTGCCGCGACGTTCCACGCAGAAGAGGATGAAATCCTTGAGTTGGGGTTCAATATAGTCCATGAGTAATAGATTGGGCTAGTAAATACTACATATCTATTATAGCCTTGATATTTCGGTTGTCTATAGTACTTTTTTCCCATTCCCGGCATGGCATCTTCCCACGGTGTTAGAAGGTGCCTTCGTGGTTTATTCCCGCTTATGTCTTTGTTTGGCCTAGCAGCGCTGTCCCTAAAACGCGCGTGCCCATAAGTCTTTTGAAGTACTCGTGGGGAGAAAGGGAGTGGTTCTGGTGGGCTGCGGGAGCGGTGGGGATAGCTCGGTCGGAAAAGAAAAAGCCCCCAGTATAGAAAACTGACGGCTTATTCTTGCTTGGTTGCGGGGGTTGGATTTGAACCAACGACCTTCGGGTTATGAGCCCGACGAGCTACCGCTGCTCCACCCCGCGTCGCTACACCCGCAAAAATCTGTGATTTTTGTGGGGAGATAGTGAATGGTTTTGTGCTCAGCCTGATGTAGGTCAAAGACCTCGACCATTAGTACAGCTCAGCTCAACGCATTACTGCGCTTACACATGCTGCCTATCAAGCAAGTTATCTACTTGCGGTCTTACCCCCGACCGAAGTCGGGGTGGGAGATCTCATCTTGGGGTGGGCTTCGCACTTAGATGCTTTCAGCGCTTATCCCATCCAGACATGGCTACCCAGCATTGCCCTTGGCAGGACAACTGGCACACTAGAGGTCTGTCCCTCCCAATCCTCTCGTACTAGGGAGAGCTCCCCTCAAATCTCCAGCGCCCACAACGGATAGAGACCGACCTGTCTCACGACGGTCTGAACCCAGCTCGCGTGCCGCTTTAATGGGCGAACAGCCCAACCCTTGGGACCTGCTTCAGCCCCAGGATGCGACGAGCCGACATCG
>Ga0194110_10006915_pt1 | contig 13164 bp, 15 predicted proteins | sample TA2Kig1200mmetaG_FD_146192 | JGI IMG/M metagenome (GOLD analysis project Ga0194110, IMG submission 146192) | Freshwater microbial communities from Lake Tanganyika, Tanzania - TA2015032 Kigoma Deep Cast 1200m | ecosystem: Environmental > Aquatic > Freshwater > Lake | place: Tanzania: Lake... | reverse complement strand
GCAACCCGAACATGCCCATCGGCCGCACGTCGGCCCTCGGCCTCATGGCCGCCCTCATCCCCGACCACCCGATGCACCGCTACTGGATGACGCAGTACAAGGCCATCACCGCCTGGCGGCTGGCGACGAACACCGAACCAGGCGGCGCCTGGTTCGAGCCGCCGATCTACCAGTTCTACGGCCCCACCCGCGCGCTCACCCTCGCCCAGACTCTTGTCCGCAACGCCGGCTTCGGCGACTTGACGAGGGAGGGCTGGCACAAGGCCGCGCTCACCTACGACATCAACCTCACGGTGCCCGACGCGCGCTTCAAGGGCTGGCGCATCTTCCCAGGCATGGGCAACTCGGGCAACACCCTGGAGGGCATCCTCGGCATCTCGACGGGCGCGTTCGCCGAATCGGACGCGGCATTCGCCGGCTACCTTCGTTACATGCATCGCCTGGTCAGCGGCAACAGCCGCGTGAGCCTGGGCAGCGACCCCGATTACTCGGCCTGCTTCCTGCCCGACGTGCCCGAGAAGCCGCGGCCCCTCAAGAGCACCTTCATCCCAGGCTACGGGGTCATCTTCCGCACCCACTGCGGCTCGCCCGACGAAACGGCCATGCTCTTCCGCTGCGGATTCAACAAGAGCCACTGGGACATGGACGACCTGAACGTCGTCCTCTACGGCAAAGGCGCGCCGCTCTCGCCCGGCACGGGCTACCAGTACTACTACGGCCCGGCGATGAAGAACGATGCGGTCTACCACAACCGCTGCAAGCTGGGCGGCCCAAACCTCCACGAGCCGTTCGGCCGCTGCGAAACCGCCATTCAGGACTACGCCTTCGGCGAATCCGTGGACTACGCGGTCGGCCGCGAGCACTATCCCGCTGAGTACTTCGGCGACGGCAAGGGGCCGGCCGAGTGGCGGCGGCACGTGCTATTCCTCAAGAGCCCCAAGCCCGAGGGCGCCAACTACTTCGTCATCCGCGACACCTTCCCCGGCGGCAAGGAGCGCGGCGCCTGGTGGCACTGGCTCAACCTCGACGGCCCCGAGAACATCGTCCAACAGGGCAACACCATCGAGATGAAGACCAAGTTCGGCGCGGGCACCCACTTCTGGTTCGCGGGCCGCCAATCGCTCGATGGCAAGGTGGTGATGACCTTCGACTACCCGCTCGGCCCGAACTACCATCATCGGGCGTTTGGCAAGGCCCTCGGCGTGCCCGACGCCAGCGACAAGGAAACGAAGACCATCTACCAGGTCGCGGGCAAGCCCGGCGAGGACTTCTTCTACGTCGTCTATCCGCACAAGGATGGCGAGAAGCTGCCCGCCATCTCATCGCCGGCCCCCGGCTGCATCAAGGTCGTCACCGCAGAGTCCACCGACTACTGCTTCCTCAGCGACACGCCGCTCGACGTGAAGGTGGACTATGTGGTCTTCAAAGGCAAGGCGGGCGCCGTCCGCGTCTTCCCCGACCGCGTCGAGCGATTCGTGGGCAGCCAAGCGAAGACCCTCAGCGTAGACGTGGGCGATGGGGTCACGGTGTCGGGCGAGGGGCCGTTCGAGGCGAAGCTGGACGGCAAGGCCATTCGCATCAGGACGCATGGCCGCGCCCGCGTCCTGCACGTCACCAAGCCGGCGTGGATCGTCCGCCCCGAACTCCTCTTCGACGGCCGCACGTGGATGGCCTACTGGACCGACGAGGCGGGGAGCGACTGGGGGCGGTGGAGCGGCACCCAGCTCATCGCCGTCTCCACCCTCGACGGCGAGCACGAGCTGGTCCTCCGCGACATGGCCTTCCCGCCCGTCTGGAACCGCCAGTTCACGCCAACCGCAACGCCGATGCGCTGAGCCGCCACCTTGCTCGGCTCGGAGTCCCGGCATGGCGATCAGCAAGCACTTCATCGGCGAGGCGATCGAGCCGATTGCGGAGGCGATGGACACCCGCCGGATGGCGACGGGCGAGCCGGGGCTGCCGATGCGCTCCGCTGGCGCGGCGAAGAACACGAGGTCGCGGAAGTCCTCGATCAATGGCGCCAGACCGGCCCCTGCACGTCCGGAAGCGACGAGCGATACGTCCGCAAGCACTGGTATCGCATCCGCACCACCGCCGGGGCCGAAATGACGCTGTATTTCGAGCGCCAGGCTCGATCTGGCCGCGAACGAAACACCCGCTGGTGGCTGCAGTCCGTCGTGAGCGCGCGCCAGGGCTAATCTGGGTTCCCGGCACCAGATGGCGGCTTTCCTCTCTCAGGGAAGGCCAGGTGTGCGTGGGATTGCAGCCCCCCTGTCGGCTCCATAGCTGTGCGTCCGACAACGCCCCCTGGTTCCCTCCGACCGAACCGCGGTGGCTCGTGTGCAGGGAAGAGCGCAGCAGCCTGATCCTTCCCTATTTCCAATGTCGCTCGGTGGGCCATAGCGGTCAACACGCAACCTAGGCTCCGATACTAACGACCCGCATGGAATGGCGAATCGTTGCGCGTCCGCCTCCAAGATCAAGCACGACATTCCAGTAGCCCGAATGGGGCGGCGAGAGCCGTGCCGGGAAATGCGTGAAGAAGCCGCCATAGTACCGGTACGATCGTCCGGTTCGGTAGCTTGAGTAATCCCCGTCATCCATCAGCAAGACGTTCGCCTGCGTGTCGCAATCGACCTCGACGACGTCTCCTTGTCTTAGGAAGAGGCGCTTGTGCAGATGGTCTGTCATGTCTTTTCCTCCTTCCCCCTAGGGCACGAGATGGCGTGCAGCAGCGTGCAGCAACGAGATCGCGTCACGAAGTACAGGCTGACCATTCCAAGTATGGGCAACGAGAAACCGCCCCGGAGTCATCCCTCGCATTTGAGCAGGCGGAATGGAGAACGGCCGGTCACGGCACAGGGCAAGGAAACTGCCCCATGCCTTGTCGCTTCTGTGAGCGATAGCGTTGCGGACTCGCCTGAGCAAAGCAAGGTCGTCACGCCGCGGCAGCGGTGTGGCCGCGAAACGGTTACCGGGGCCGATGAACTCATTCGCCCTTGATAGTACATCCACGTAGTCCGACCACTCAATGAATCTCTGCGGATGATCGGGATGGCTGAGCATCTGATTCGCCAGGCGCCATGCCGCGCGGGCGGTACGAAACTGCCTCACGCCTCTATGGAGTTTCGAGCCTTGCGCGGTGGCCAGGTCCTGGACAAGCAAGTAATGGGTGAACTGCTCCCAGTGGGTCAACGCCGAGAGAAACAGTCCCTCGGCGATCTTGTGGAGATCTGGTGCCGAAAAGGTGCCGTGGGGACCGCTATTCTGCGTTACCTTGGACACGATGTCGCCGATGTGTCGTAAGGTGTTCAGGAACTCATCACGGAGCCGCTCTGCGCTCATGCGAAGCTCCCCTTACTGCCGCCGAACCGTGCGTTGCCCGGCTCGTGTCTCACTGCCGGCCGCTTTCCTTCCACACATTGGCTTCAGCCCTATCGGGATCCCACTCGGAGTGCAGCACGGGGTCTTCCCCCAGTGGCCTCTCAATTGCCAGCGCGGCAAGGGCTCTCTGTTTGGCCCAACCTCGATTGTACAGCGGCAAGCGGCTTTGTCAACCCCGGCTCGCCTCTCACTGCCCGTCGCGCTCGTTGACCCCGCAAGTTGCCGGCGCTATACTGCATCGCCGCATTGAGGAGCATGGGCATGGAGACGCTCGCGTTGTTGGGCATTTGGGTTGGGTGGGGGGCCGGTGGCGTCGCCCTCAGACCAGTGCGTAGACCTCCAGCGGCTCGGTGCGCACGGGGTGGCCGGCGCCGTGGACGAGTCGGCGGATGTGCTCGGCGGTTTCCCGCGAGAAGCTGGCCTCGCCGCAGCGGCGGCAGACTTCGGCCTGGATGCGCTCGACGAGCATCCTTCGGCCTTCCACGGTGAACACTTCGCGGAGGAACTCGTCCCGGGCGGCCTCGCCTCCGCACACGTGGCACTTGAAGCTCGACATGGCTACCTCCGTTCCCGGTGGTCCACCCACTCCGCCGGGTCAGGCTCGTAGCGGGAGTCGGGGAGGAGGGGGGCGCGGTTGAGCCAGTAACACGATGCTACTCGCGTGAAGACGAGGAGTCAAGTCGCAGTTCTACGCGGCGCCTGGTGTGGAATTCCGAGCAAAGGAACATGCGGCGGGGCTTCGCATGGGGTTGGAAGGAGTTGTCGCCCTTGATAGGGCCCGGTGCCGCTTGGCGGAGATGCCGCTCCGCTTCCTGCTAACGCCCTCGTTGTCGGCTTGCGGCGGGATGAAGCAATGGGCTTCGGCCGGCCGTCTCACCCATTGGCCGCATTCGCGTGTGACCGCCGCGGAAGCCCATTCGGAAAGCCCCGAACGGGGCGAGAGAACTCTTGCTCCGCCCACATTGCTTCACTGGGCTGCTGCCGAAGCCAACGGCTCATAGGTAGGAAGGGGTTTGGGGGGCAAGCCCCTGAAAGGGGCGGCCCCCCAACTTCCAACGGAGGGCGGACGGGGAAGGACTGGATAGGAGCGGAGCCGCCCCGCTGGGCTGTGGGAACGGGGAAGGCTCTGCGCCGGCCAGCCGGCCCCGCTGAAGCGGAAGGCTGCCCCCCCGTCAACAAGCGGGCGCAGGAGGGGGGCGGAGCGACGGGAGGGGTCTGCGGACGGGCGACAGCCCCATACCTTGAACCGCCCAGAACGGAACCGTACACTTACCTTGCCCAGCTTGACAAGGCCGCGGATGTCAGCGTAAGATGTCGATTGCAGGGAGCCGCCTGCGCGGAGAGCGGCAGAGCTGACGTGTTCCTGACAACGGACGATGACTTGCTCCGCAAGGCTTCACGACACAAGAGCAAGCTCCGTGTCCGAGTGATGAACCCCATCCTCTGGGTAAGAGAGGTCGGCCAACTATGAGCGCCAAAGAGATGACCATGGATCAGATTCGCCGCAAGGGGCTGGCGGCCCTGCATCGCGCGCTGGGCCCCGTGGGCATGGTCAGGTTCCTTCAGTACTCCGAGACCGGCTCCGGCGACTATACGAAGGAACGCCACGGCTGGCTGGGCAATCCGGACGTTCGTGACCTCGTCAAGGAGAGCCGCGGCCTCCCCAAGAAGCGCCGGCGGCGGGCGTAGCGACACGCGGCTCGCGTGTCGAAGATGGGACAGGCGAGCCGCCCGTCCCTACGATTTTCCGCAGCAGAAACCAGATAGCGGACCGCCAGCGCCGGCCGTGGCCGGGCACCCAGCTCATCGCCGTCTCCACCCTCGATGGCGAGCACGAACTGGTGCTGCGCGACATGGCCTTCCCGCCCGTGTGGGAGCGCCAGTTCACGCCGACGGTTCCCTCGGCGCCGTAGGGTCTGTGCCGAAGGGAATGATGAATGTCGAACGCCGAAAGTCGAATATCGAATGAGCAGGCAAGACAGCGGCTGCCAGGCCTTGTCCGACTTCGGCATTCCCTTCCTGCGCCAGTGTGCCGCGGAACGTGCGTCAGCCTGAACGGCCCCCGCATCACCCTTTTCGGGGCCTGCTCAGCGTTCACTCGCGTTACGGCCTGGCCGCTCGCCAGCGAGCGGCACCCCTCGCGGAGTCGCCTTGCGACCCTCTACATCGGAGGGGCCAGAGCTCGGCGGCTTCCGCAAAGGCGGCTACGCAGCCCACACGCAGACGCCCAGCTTCGCCGACGGGATAGCGAAGCACGGCGACGCTCGGCGAGCCGTGGGCTCACGCGCCGCCGCTACCCGCCACTGAGGCATTACCCGATGGCAGCCTTTTTCCTTGAAATCGCACGCTCGGCGTGATAGGCTAGATGAGGCCGTACAACGAGGCATTGAAGCGCGGATGAGCCACCGAGTTGCTGCTCCCGGCGCCCCGCGGGCCGCGTCGCTGCGGGTGATGAGCCTGAACGTGGCCCACGGGCGGCGGCTCGCGCCCACGCAGGTGTTCGTGCGCGCGCGCCGGTTCCGCGAGAATCTCACCCGGGTGGCGGCTGTGCTGCGGCGCGAGGCCCCGCACGTGATCGCGCTCCAGGAGGCCGACGGGCCGTCGTTGTGGAGCGGCCGGTTCCATCACGTGGAGCACCTTGCTGAGGTCAGCGGCTACGCTCACCACTTCTGGGGCGAGCACCACACGCGCCAGGTGGGCAAGCGAAAGGTCTCCATCGGCACGGCGCTCCTCTCGCGGCTCCCCCTCGGCAACCCGGAGTCGTTCACCTTCAAGCGCTGGCCCCTGCGCGGGCGCAAGGGCTTCGTCGTCGCCACGCTCCCATTCCCGGCGACGCCGACGCGGGCGGTGGACGTGGTGTCGGTGCACCTGGACTTCCTGCTGAAGAAGCTGCGGCGGACGCAGATTCGGGAGATGGCGGGCGAGCTGGCCGACCGCCAAAACCCGCTGATCATCCTGGGCGATATGAACTGCTGGTGGGAGCGGCGGAACGACGCGGTTCACCTTCTGGCGGACGTGTTGGGCGTGCGCACCTGCCAGCCGGAGGCGGAGCACCTGGCCACGTTCCCCTCCCTTCGCCCGCGCCTGCGGCTCGACTGGATTTTCGTGTCGCCTGAGCTCGACTTCGGCCACTACCGGGTCGTGGCCGACCGCGTCTCCGACCACCTGGGCGTCGTGGCCGAAATCCTCGCCTCCCCCGCCGCCTGATTGCCGTGCGCAGGGGGACGAGCCAGTTCGTAGTGCGGGCTTCAGCCCGTCCCGCCAAGAGACGGCCTGAAGGCCGCACTACAAACGGGTCCCATCCTTGACGCCCTACTGCTGGTTCCACCTGTCAATCATCTGCTGGATCTTCTCGGGCTTCCAGTCCTTCGGCTTCGCGGCGTGCTGGTTCTCGGCCAGTTCCTCCGCGGTGGGGGTCTTGGAGGGCACGCCGTCGGGGGGCACCTCGGCCTTGGCGACCCAGGCGAAGGCGTTGAGGAGCACCTTGCGCATCTGGTCGTGGCCCCAGTTCCAGTGGACGTGTCCCGCGGTGGTGCCGAAGCCGCGGCCGCCGTCGGGCCGCTCGTAGGCCCAGCCCACGTGCTCGGGCAGGCCGATGCGGGAGCGGACGGTTGGGTTGCCGCTGTGCGCGCCGTCGCCCCCCTTCTTCGTGCCGTCGGGCGGGATGGCCGTCAGGACCGGCGTCACGCCCTTCATCCCCTCCACGAATCGCATGTGGAAATACCACTCGTCGCTGATCCTGAAGGGCTTCACGCCGTTGGCGATGGAGTGCTTGGGGAACTCCTTGAAGTCGGCCTCCCAGGTGGGGTTCACCGACCAGTGCTGCTCGTAGTATCCGCCGATGGCGTCGAGGAGCAGTTGCGCCGCCTTGCTGCCCTTCGGCAGGTCGAGGGTGTAGTGGATGGCGGCGAGGCCGACGCCCCGCTTCACCAGCTTGTCGAGCGCCGCGAGGTTCTGGTGGACGAGTGCCCCGCCGTCGCTGCCCAGCACGATGGCCGCGGCGTCGTCGAGAACTGAGGCGTCCTTCGGCCAGCCCTGGAGCACCACGGCCTGGACGTTAGGCGCATTCTCATTCAGCAGCTTGCCGAACAGCAGGAATCCTGCGTGATAGGCATGGTGCGCAAACCCATGGCTCCCCGGCCCGGCGATGAAGACGATCTTCTTCTTGTCTTCACCTGCCGTGCCCGAGACGGCCATGCCTAGCAGGAGGATGGATACTGCCAGCACGGACGATCCGCTACTTGGTGTCACCTGACTTGCTTCCTTTGCTCCTGATGCGCTCCCACAGAGCCCGTTGGGCGCGAGTGAGTGGCTTGAACGTCTCCGCGATGAACTCCTTGTCGAACTCCTTCGTGGCCTCGGAGAGTTCCTCCGTAGTCATCTCCCAGTACGGCTTCTTCTGCCCGCTGGGCTTCTTCTTGATCTTCATTTCGCGTGGTTTCGCGTGTTTCGCGGGCATGTCGGTTCCTCAGCTCTCGACCGGGATGCGAAGCTCGCCGAGGGTCTTGCGGAGCCAGGCGAGCGATTTCTCGATCATCGGGCCGCCCTGGCCCTCGCACTCCATCGAGAGCGTGCCCTTGAAGCCCTGGTCGCGAAGCAGGGTGAGGCAGGTGCGAATGTTGTCCGCGTTCACCCCGTCGCCGATGGCGCACTGGCTCACCGCGATGCCCGTCTGCTTGCCGCGCACGGCCGCCGCGAGCGAGGGCGAGACGTCCTTTATGTGGGTGTGGCTGACCTTGCCGATGAAGCGCTTGAGGAACGCCACGGGGTCCTGCCCGGCGATGAAGGTGTTGCCCGTGTCCATGTTCATCCGCAGCCAGGGGCTCTCCACGAACGCCAGCATCTTCTCCATCATCTCGGGGCGGGTGGTGAAGTAGCCGTGGACCTCGATGGTGATGATGATCTCGTATGCCTCGGCGACCTCGAGGATGAGGCCGTAGGCGTGCTTCATCAGGTCCATCGCGCGGGCGTCGTCGAGGCCCTCGGGCTTGTGGAGGCCGTCGGTCGTCGCCACGTTCGGGCACCCCGCCAGCTTGGCCCACCTGATGGCGTTGTGAACGTAGGGCACGCCGTAGGGCAAGCCGTCCTTGCCGCTCAGCGGGAAGGCGGCGTCAATCTGCGAGAAGCGGACGCCGTACTTCTCCATCTTGCGCCGCAGCAGCAGGGGGTCTTCGTGGAGCGCCACGTGGGGCTGGTAGCCGAGGCCGTGAATCCAGCTCACGCCGTCAATCACCCCGCATTCGATGCAGTGGACGTCGTTCTTCTGCGCCCACTGAAGGCACTTCTCGAAGCTCCAGTAGGCCGTATTGAAGGCGTCGGTGTGGAATCCGATCTTCATCCCAGGTCCCTTTCCGAGTTGTTCGCCGGCCTTGCCGGGTTCGCCCATGGGTCCCACGCACGAGGCGGCGAGCCCCGCCGCCCCAGCTCCCAGCGCCGCGCCCAGAAATCGCCGGCGCGACGTGCCATCTTGTTCGTTCATGCTGACCACTCCTTCTCTGCCTGTCCGACCCACTCAATGGTTCGGCGCTTCATAGAGCACGATTCCTTCTCTCACGACCTTGGTCTCAAAGAGGTCATTCTCAGCCAGGGCCTCGGCGAAGTAACGCGGCGTCTCGACAAGAATGTCAATGGGGAAGGGATGCGGAATCGCAGCGGAAACGCGCCCGGCCGTGCGCAGCGGATTCTCGTCCGTCTCCATGATCACCAGCAGGTCCACGTCGCTGTGCGGCGTCGGCTCCCCATAGGCATAGGAGCCGAAGAGGATGACCTTCTGCGGGTGGAAGCGAGAGACGATCTGTCGGACGATTGCCTTGATGTCGTCAAGACAGACGCCCGTTGCGACCTGAGCCATGTTCGCGTCCGTGTTCCGCGTGCAGGTATGCACGCCCTACTTGACTTGACCCGCAGTAGCGGGCCGCTTCGCGGCTTCTCTGATCACATCGGAGCCCATCTCAAGGAAGAAGGCACGCGCGGGCGCCTTGTCGAGCTTGAGGGCCTTCCTGGTATCCTCGGTGCAGAGGCGAAGAAAAAACTTGCCTTTGTCCCCTTTCTTGAGTTCCGCGTACTTCGGGCACCGCAGGTTGCGGCCCGATGTCGAGGCTTCGTAAAGGACCTCGATGGTTCCGGCCGGCACCAACTCCTTCCCCTTCTGAATCTCCATGACCTTGAGGCCGGCCGCGTAGAGATCCTCCCGCTTGTCGATCTGGCTCCTCTTCTCGATCCAAAGCACCTCGCCGCAAAGCACAACGTCCCGCTGTTTGGCCCGTTCCTCCTCGGTCCAGAGCGGCTCGTTCGCCGTGGCGTGCCACCAAACCATGCTCATGAGTGAGAAGCCCAACAAGCAACGTCTCATTGATTCGCCTCCTACTTGACGATGGCGGATGGGATGTTGGGGCTTTCGGGGTTGACGATGATGGTCTCCCGCGTGGGGGAGATCACGACGTCCATGTCCTGCAACGCGATTGCGCCGAGGAGAACCGAGTTGCCGATGACCAGTGCCCCCGTGATGGAGTGCCGATTGTCGAACCGGATCAGGATGGGGCCGACGTGAGAAACTACATGGCGGCTCTCGTCCGCTGTAGTCACCTCCCGCTTCTCAAACTCCTCAAGCTGGAGTTGCACGGCGATGTGCTCGGGGATGCAGAGCATCATGGCGCCCGTGTCCACCATCGCCCTGACGGCCATAGGCTTCAGGTGCGGCTTGCCTGGATTCGACAGCGTGATGTCAGCGTAGGTAAAGCCCATCTGTGTTCCTCCTTCCACCCCACAGCATAGCGCCGCGAATAGGGCGTTTCAACCTTCGCCTACTTAGTGCCCGGCGGCAGGCCGGCGGCCCAGGCGGCGCCTCAACGGAATAGCTCGTCGAGAGCAGTATGGGCCTCGCCGAGCACTGAGGCCGAAACCCAGAGGGATGTTTGAGCGAGGCGCTTAAGCATGCCGTTGGCTTCGGCATAGGTCAAATGGCCGACAGCGCCCGCCCAGAGGACGACGCCCAGCGACCCATGGGCCTCCAGCCCAGCGACTTCCGCGAAGAGCCGAGCTGCCGAGTCGTCCGTCAGGAACCAATCGGCATGGAGTTGTCGGGCAAGGGCAATGGCCTCCGCCTCGCCGGGACCGAGAATCCCCGTGGCCTCCCATTCCCGTGCCTCCTCAACGAACGATGGGGTCAAGTGAGTGACGACCAGCCACGTGGGTTCCTCGCTCAGCCAGTCGGGGATCGCCTCCGCGAGCTCCCTTGCCACAGCCGGGGGGATGTGGACCTCCGGAAAGCACCCCATGAGGTCGAGCGCTCCCGCCTCGTACAGGTGCAGGATAGGGCCTGTGTCGGAGACGACAAGTCTCACTCGCGCCGCCCTTTGTGCCGCAGCGCCCAGGCGATGTCCTCGCGCTGCTGCTTCTCGATCAGGTCGAAGCGGTGCCGGCGAATGAAATCAGCGATGGCGGCCCGAACCGCCTCCTCTTCACTGTGGAACCACCCCGCCTGGACGAGTGTATCCAGCGCCCCTGCGATCTTGTCAGGAAGTTCCATCTGTAGGGACTTCATGCGCTTCTGCTCCTTACTTGCTTCCACACACGAGTCTAACAGTAAGTTGCCTAGCTTTCAAGGCCGCGCTACTTTGCAACCGGCGGCAGGCCGGCGGCCCAGGCGGCGCCGCGGCGGTAGAGCTCGGAGGGGCCGGGGAAGCTGAGGGCCTTGACGTCGTGGCCCAGGGCGCAGTGGAAGCAGCGCCCTTTGCCCACGGCCGCCACGAGGGCCATCGGGTAGTCCTTTCTGTCCACCTTCGACGTGGCGATGGCGAGGACCTCGACGGGGGTGTCGCCGGCCAGGCAGGTGTAGAGCTCGTCGTCGGTGTCGAAGGGCTGCATGCCCTCGGTGATCGGGTGCTTGACGTCGGTGATGTTGACCTTGAACGGCCCGCGAGGGTCGTGGGCACGCATCTTGGGGTCCCACACGCGGCCGGCGACTTTCACAAAATCGGGCCACTCGCGGAGGGCGCCGCAGCCGAAGTGGACGACGACCACGCCCTTGCCGCCCTCGACGAACTTGAGGAGGTTCTTGCCCCCCTCAACTCCCTTCTCCAGCGGCTTGGGGTTCTGGAAGTGGATGACCGCGACGTCGTACTTGTGGAGGTCGTCAGAGGCGAGGAAGTTGGGGTCCTCGACGATGGTGCAGGCCAGGCGCGGGTCCTTCTCGAGGAGATCGGCCAAGGGGCGCATGGTGGCCCGCCAGTTGTGCGCGCTGTCAACTCCCGTGACGATGAGGACCTTCTTGGCCCCTTCGCGGGGCAGAGACGCCCCGCCCACGGCGCCGGCCTCGCCGCGCGCGCCCTCCACTTCGCTTTCAAGGAGCCAGACCTCGCAGACGACGGCGTTGGGTTGGGCCTCGTTGCGGAAGGTGATGCGGACGCTGCCCTTGGCGGTGAGAGCCTGGGGAATGGGCACGACCTTTTCCACGGCCTTCTCGCCCTTCGCGCCCGAGGGGAGCTTGGTCTTGTCGAGGAGCTTGGTGCCCGAAGCCCAGACCGATTGGGCGCGGGTGTCGTGATCGCAGTCCCACCACGAGAAGCCGAACTGGTAGGCTCTTTTCGGGTCGAGGCCACTGGCCTCAAAGTTGACGTCGTCGCCGGTGAAGAAGCAGGTTCCGTAGCGGATGTCGGCTCCCGCCCAGCGGTAGGCCTGTGCGTCGCCCACGCGGAGGGTGGGCTTGCCCTTCTCGCCGTCGGAGGAGTCGGGGCCGCAGTTGAGGTAGCAAACCACCTTGTAGCCCTTCGGGGCGCGGGTCGCCACGTCGGCCTTCATGCCGTCGCTGCGCTTCTTGTCGTATTCGGGCACATTGCCTCCTCCGCCCTGGGGCGGCTTGAGGGCCTGGGCGTGGAGGGCCTCCGCCTGTTTCACCACCGCCTCGTCCTTGCTCTTCTCCAAGAGCGTCTTCATCCCCTGAACGACCGCCTGGCGGTTGCTCTTGAGGAGTTCCTGACCTATGCGGAGCATCGCGGCGGCGGCCTCGGAGCGGGCTTCCTGGTCATCGAGGAAGGAGGCGGCGACCCGCAGGGCGCCGGCGTCGGGCGCCTCGCCCAGAGTACCGAGGAGGAGCTTCTTCGATTCGGCGGTCGTGGCTATCGGGCGGATGGCCTCGAGCATCTTGAGGCGGCCAGCCTCGTCCTTCACCTCGCCGGCCATTCGCAGGTAGCCGCGGAGGGCAAGGACGCGGTGGACCTGGTTCTCGGCATCCTTCGCGAGCTTGAGCAGGTCGGCAGCGGGCGCGGCATCGGGCCAGGCGGCGAGAGCGCGCACCGCGGCGTCACGGACAGGGGGGTCGGCATCGGCGAGGCAGCCCCGGACGGCGGCGAGGGCGTCGGCCCCGCCCGTGGCGCCGAGCACGCGGAGCAATGGGGGCTTGGCTTGGGGCGGAGCCGTCTTGAGCGCGGCGATGAGCGGCGCGGTGCGGTTGCTGGGAGTGGCGAGGCGACCGCCGACGGCGAGGATGGCTTTCTCGATGGCCTGCGTGTCGCCCTTCGAGGCGACGAGGAACTCGGCGAGCTTCGGGTAGCAGTCGGGCGCGCCCACGGCGGCGAGCGCGTCGAAGGCGGCGCGGCGGACGCCCTCGTCCGCATCGGCGGCCGCCTTGAGCAGCGTCGGAGTGGCAGTGCCCACGCGGCGAGCGGCGATGGCGCGAAGGAGCTCCGACCTGACGGCTGGCTCGCCCTCGGCGGCTGCTGCAAGCAGGCGCTCGTCAGCATCCTTCGCAGTGAGGGCGGCTAGCGCTGCGCGCGCGGCCTG
>Ga0194110_10006913_pt1 | contig 13165 bp, 8 predicted proteins | sample TA2Kig1200mmetaG_FD_146192 | JGI IMG/M metagenome (GOLD analysis project Ga0194110, IMG submission 146192) | Freshwater microbial communities from Lake Tanganyika, Tanzania - TA2015032 Kigoma Deep Cast 1200m | ecosystem: Environmental > Aquatic > Freshwater > Lake | place: Tanzania: Lake... | reverse complement strand
GGTAGCTAACCATGCCACAAAACAACCTTTTGCGCCAGTTTACGGTATCCATATGTGGTCGGGAAGCACAACCCCCACGTTATGTTAATGGAAAAGTCCTATTATCATTAGCTCTTGCGCCTGTCAACCAGGCCAGTAGTGCATCATTTGCTTACATCGGTGTGGGTAGCTTCGTCAAACGGAGGTCGAGCAATGCTATTTCGTACAGTTTTTGGCCCTGAGTTGGCAGCAGTCTACGGGTTCATCCTCGCGGCTAAGGACGCAGTCAGTCGACCTGAAGCCCATCGGGCTTTCATGCCGGAATATGCTGATTCGCGACCGGTTTCCACACAGAGTATTGACGATGCCCTCTCATTTCTCGTGTCGGCCGACCTGATTCACGACGTTGACGGCGACTATGTTGCTCGTCCCGTCCAAGCCCTATCCTTTCGCCTCGCGGTCTTGATGCACGCCAGGAGCCTACAGCTTGGCAATATCGAGCCCAAGCATGTCACCGATCCCTTGTACATGTTAATCCTCGAAGAGCTTTTTGTCAGGCCGAATCGCGTATTCGTGGCCGATCTGCACACCGAAGCCAATAAACTGCGCCAAGTCCAGGAGGTTGGAGGCCTCAGCAAGGAGAAGCTACAGGCCTGGAAGCGAGTCATGGCCTACTTGGGCATGGGATGGCGCGTTAGTGATGGCTTCGTTTGCGCCTGTGCGCCTTACCTCCTGAAGGAGATACTGGATGCTTGGGAGTACGACGAAGGTCCATTGCAGGTATTCTTAGAGGCACATCTGGGGAAGTTTCTCCCATTTCAGACCGTCGGCGGCGATCTGGCAGATTCCATTGGGCAGTCCCTCCAGCACTCGGCGCGCAACGGGGGTCTGGCTCTTGCAGCTCGGTACGACTCGCCCACCAAACCCTACTTCGGCGAGCAACGGCTCCGGTACCTCACCCGCATGGGGGGTGCATAATGAGCATGCTCGGCACCCCGGGTCTGTCTGCTGCTTCACAGGGCTTGGCCATTTTCGCTCCAACGGCCGATCAGCGTTATCTCATGGGAGCGGATGTCTTCTTACGTACGCACTTCCCCATGACAGTGCGTCGTTATGAAAACGGTCACAGCCGGGTCATCAGCGAAGACGATTTGTTGGCTCAGATTCTTGACAGCACCGGACATGCTCCTGGCAACCGTCTTTGGGTGCTCTATGGCGCGCCAGGCTCAGGCAAGTCTGAACTCATCAAGCTGCTTGAGACGCGTCTGAAACTAGCTGCCCCGACCAGGACAGAAGCTTTGATCCGTATCTCCCGTACTGAGTTGGACGTACTGAGCATACTCGAGCGTTTCCAGTCTGTGCTGGGCGATAGCTCAGAGAGTTCCGTGATGCGTATGCGGTGGAATGCGGCCCGCCAGAAACCTCGAACGCTCACGAAGCTGATCCTTCTCTTCGCCCTGGAGACCACAGTCGATTCTGACGAGCTGATCAATGCGCTTTTCTACCGGCTTGTAAATGTCATCCAGCCGCATGTGGAGCGCACCATTGCTTCGGGTGACGCCGGATCGAGTGTGTCCCAGAAGGTGGAGCTACTCAGCCTCGAAACGTGGGAGGAAGTCCTCAGAGAGACGGCTATCGCCGTGCCCATTGAATACGAGGTAATCCGCCATCAATTGACGGAAGCCTTCCGGCAGCATTTGTTCGGTGGTCTTTCCCTCACTGACACGCTGGGACGCATCTCCCGGGAAGTGAAACAACGGCAGGGGTGTCGCCCGATCTTGCTAATTGACGATCTTGTGCAGTCCCTGAGCCTGTATGCGACCGATCTGCTTGACTACTTCCTCACTCTGGAATCCGGCAACTGGGACGTCGTTGTGGGATTGACACCAGCTGCTTTCGAGGACAGCAAGCGTGGTAGGTTGTTGCTACAACGGATATCACACCTGGATACGATCGACGATCGTGTCGAGAAGTTGTGGCTATCCGATGAAGCCGGGCAGGATTCCTATGTTTTGAGCGAGCAGAACTGCCACTTGTTTGCTGCTCCCTACCTGACTGAGTTTCGTCACTTGAGTGGTGTCACCGACGCGTCTCTCCTTTATCCCTTCAACCGCGAGGTCTTGGTCCGTGTCTACCGTGGTCTACCGCCGGGCAAGGGTAAGGCGCGCTATTTCCTGCGCCATCTTCGAAGCATCTTGGAACAGGTGACACATGGGGAACCATTGTTGGTAGCTGTCGCACAGTATGCTCGCGCAGAGAGCATGGCCCGATGCGAGGATCGTGATCTGGCCGCGATTTGCGAGCTGTTTGGCCCGATTGTCGGGGATGCATCTATTCGCACTGTCACGCTTCCCGGAATGCTACTGGAGTCCTTTGGTTTGTCGAATCAAGATATCATCGTGCCCATCGAACCCCTGCTTGTCTCCATCGCTCTGCCAGAGCACACATCTGCCCTTCAGAACCCAGATGATGAAGAAAAACGCACGGTGCGCGACTGGCTTCTTGGCCGACCGGTCAACCGTCAGTTGCTGAAAGGGGTCCGACGCGGTGTCGCTCGCTTGCTGCGCATGACTCAGACTCCGGAGCTCCTCTATCGTGCGCACGTCGCCAAGCCACATGGTGTGCTCCGATGGCAGAAGACCCATCTGGAGACTCGGCCACCGGTTTGCCTGGAAGGGGTTGATGAGGGAGAAGACGGGATTTCTCTGCAGCGGAGCATCGGGGCAACGGCTTTTGACCTTCACCGTTACGCTGCCGCCACTGGACATGAGAGCAAGTCGCTTGTCGCCGAACTGGCTTCTAGCGTCCCCACCGTTTCACTGATGTTCGGCGCTTCCGAGTACCAGGCTCGGGTTACTAGTCTACTGGTGGAACAGGTGGGCATGTCTATCGAGGAACTGGCCCTGTGTTTCTTCGGCTGGCTGCTCATTGTCGACGCGACTCCGCCTGAGCGACCACCGGGCTTCAGCGATGCCTTCTGGTCACAGGCCAGGGAACTTCATGAGACGCGGGGCGGTGCGTCTGGCAGTTTGGACAGAACGCTGTGTGAGGACATCAGGAGCCTTTTCGAGGATTTCTTCAAATTACGAGAGAACGTCTATGACGGACCGATGATCAGCGTAGTTCTCGCGGATCGAATGCCCATTGACCTTCTGGAGCGCATTCTGCAGATAGAGCGGCGTCGAGTGGATGATAAATACAGACTGGGCAACAGATCGTTGCCCTCTATCCTGGAGACGCTCCAGAAACAAATCCGTCAGCAGACCCCAAAAGTGCCTGGACGAATTTTGTCTCCCACTGCCGAGTCAGTAGTCGCCACGCTGCTGGGTGATGCGCAGACGGAGGTAGCGATGTCCCAGATCGCCACTGAGGTATGGTCTGAGATCCAGTCCGCAAGACCGGATCTCTACTCTGCTTTGCGGGTACGACTGGCAAAGGTCGATCGCGAGTTACTTCGTGCGTAGCCGCGGTTGGGATCCCAGAAACGCCGCGAGGCTGTGTCGCGACAGCGTTGCCGGCTTGTTCCAGTTGTGACAGCCGTACTGGTAGAGGCAGTGCGGGCACCCATCGGCGCATTCGCATTCTTGCATCAGGCGACTGATGACCTCCAAGGCGGTCTCGAAATGGCGATGCCTGCCGCCCTCCATGCGCAGCAGAAGCTCGGTGACTCCGGCTCCGCCTGGGATGGCGTCATAGATGTAGGCTTGTCCCGAAGGCTCACTCAGGAGTTCGTTCAGATTTCGCACGGAAAGACCGCCGATTTTCTCCAGCGCCACCCGAAGCCCATGTGTCAGCGAATGCGTTACGGCCCAAGGCTCCTGGTAGAGGCTCAGCCTCAGGCTTTGGGTGCTGAACTGGTAGCCTAAACGCATTGCCCGACTCTTGCTCATGTCATGGCGCGGATCGAGTGCGCAGAACCGCACGTCATGGCTCTGGACGATCACACCATTGCAGTCTTCTTCGCCACAGATCGTATAGCGCTGTGGCCAAGGCTCGCGGCTTCCATCCTCGTAGGTCACAGTACATCCATCGGTGAAGGTCACAAGGTCGAGACGACCAAATTCCAGTAGGCCCACCGGTTGATCCTTGGTGCCTATGATCTCGGCTTGACGTGCCGCTGCGAATTCGATCACCTGGCTTTCCACGGTGGCGTAGGTTCGAGCAACGCGCTTGTCCCCATCCCCGGAACGAAAGACCTCGTTGGGGTAGAGTTTTTTGCCTGGTTCGTTTGGATCGTCGGTAAGAGCGAGCTTGACCGACTGGGTATCGGCCCGTCGCAAGACATGAAGCTCCATCCGGGTCAGACCCGCTCCGCATGTACAGTGAGTGCCATGGTTCCCGTCGTACAGTTCTCCACATGCCGGGCAGACCAGCGGCTGCACCTCAAGCGGGGTGCCAGAAAGGCGCGTTTTGAGTTCCTCAGTTTTGTAGCTGTCGAACGCAACCGCTCGTGTGAATACCTTCTCGCGTCCAGACAGGATCACTGCATACGGGTGGTACTCTTTGATCGCCATCCCCATGTCACGCGAGGGACGTGGCTCCGCACGGATCACCCCCTGCTGGTCCGCGTATCTTACCACCTCGACAGTATCCCCTGCCGTCCGAATCTGATAGGCAAAGCGTGCTTGAGCAGAGTACTGCTGCGCTTCGACTATCGTGGCGTCATCCAACCGCGTGATGAGATCATCTATCGCACGCAGCTTGCCCTCGACACGGGCGAGTTCAGCCATCTTCTCGCGAAGACGATCGGTAGCAAGCCGGGGATTCTCATCTAGTTCGTCCTCGATGCTTTCGCGTTCCCGAGTGAGCGCCCGGCGTTTTTGGCGTAAATCCTTGCGGAAGTCGTTCAGAAACTCCACCATGCGACTTGGGAACTGATTGAGCGCTTCCTCGATCAATACTCCGTAGCGATCAGCCAGGAGTACAACCGCGCCGTCACAACGGTTATCGGGGCAGCGTACCGCTTCATTCGGAACATAACGTCCACACATGTTGCAGACCTGCTGGCTGAGCAACCTGACCAGGTAAGCCCGTGCATCGTCTCGGCGGTCGTGGATGATGGTACTGAGGGTTCTGAGGGGCAAGCCGTAGCCGATCTCATGGGTAGGCACGCTGAAGACCATAGTCAGTAGGCGCACGAGATCCGTCGGATTCGGCTCTGTCACTGGTCGGAAGTCCTGCCCGTCCGTGTAGTGTGTGCCATCGGGTGTCCTTTGGCGCTGCCAAGGCACCCAGTACCGACCGGCGATGAAATCGAGCAAAGCCCAAGTAAGCGAAGCCCGGAGAGCTTCCTCGTTGAACTCGTTGAGCGGCACTGGCTGAGGATGCGAGGTGATCAAGTCCAACGGATGGCGGTAGTAGTAGTAGTCGATGGGGTTGCGCTTGCTGACACTCAAGACCAGGGAACGCTTGGCGCGCCGACCGGCGCGTCCGATGCGTTGGAGGTAGTTGTTGACGTTAGGGGGCGTACCGTAGAGCAACAACAGATTCAAGTCGCCGATATCTATACCGACCTCCATCGCTGGTCCGGAAGAGAGAAAGTGCATGTCGGCGCCGTATTTGAACGCATATTCGATCCGGCGGCGCGTTCGTTTCTCGATATCGCCTTTGTAAACTTCACCCCGCAACAAGAGCGGCTCCGAAAACGTTAGGCGGTAAGCCACGTAGGAGAAGGATGGATTTTCGGGATCAAGCCGCTGATCGTAGCTCAGCCCGAAGTGTTCCTCGTGCGGATCAACTTCTGGCGATAGGTCGTGCTCGAGATCCGAAATGAAGCGGTCGCGCCGGCTCGTGCGTGTGATGGGATGCGACTGGTCCACCAGGAAACAGACTAACCTTTCAGGACTAAGAGAAACGATCTCGCTGCGACCAGAAGCTCTTACTTGAACGATGCCGCGTTCGCGCAGGTTCTCGATGGTTGCTTCGAACGCCGTGACCTGGTCGTCAAGGCTCCTGCTCAGGCTAGAACGGGACTGATTGTTGCGCGCGACCACGGCGCGCAGGATTCTTGTTTCGTCTGCCGACAGACGCTCTGTATCGAGTCGGACGTTGGCGATCGCTTCCCGAACAAGCCAGGGCGCCTGCGAACCCACCCCAACATAATATCCCGCCACGAAGCGGCGTGTTACCTCATCGCGTAGGTCAGTTTCCTCGAAATGGCGTATCCAGTTGTAGGCTTGAGAGGCCTGTTCGCTTTCGGTTCGCAATTCATCTCCATACGCCTTCAACCGTTCCATGATATCGTCTTGCAGGGCCTTGAGGGTGCATTCACCCTGCAACAGCGCGGCCACAACCGCCTGGTCGACGAACGTGTTGCGTTCTGGATCATCGAAATCCTGCGCCAATTGCTCCATGTCACTATAGGAGTCACTGAAGGACAGCATCTTCGCAGAACTGAGGCGATTTTTGAGTGGAGTATCACCGTCAGCGGAAGCGACAGCGCGAAGCGCATACTGGGCCGAGGTGACCGCGGTATTTGCCGGAGAACGCATTATGGGTTCGTAGCGACCCTGCTTGTCGTATCGGACGCGCGGATGGTAGCAGGGAACTACAACTCGGAAATCTGTCGGCTTACGTACCCGCCAGTTGCCATCCAGAATTTTGAACTCATCGAAAACGCCGGTGAGCGTGTTGTGGTGCGAGGCATCATGGGGCCAGTCAGTCAGGAAATCGCCACGGCATTCGGTGCAGTGCTTGGCCTGCGGGATGTCGAACAGACCCCCCAAGGCAAAGGTTTGTTTGCCACAGGAGCAAGAAGTTGGGGCTGCGCCCGTGAAGAATGTCCGTCCGCACTCTTGGCAAACCCACGGAAGCTCAAGAATTGGTTCTGCCGCGCCTCCACAACGCTCGCACTGCAAAGGTTCCGTACCGGAGAGCTCGCTCGTTGCGACGCGTCGCACATTGCCGCACTGAGCACAGCGATACCAGGGCTTCCAGATCGCTCGCAGGGCCGGTTTGTCGCTGCCCGTGCAGTTGCACGTAAGCCCACGCCAGTACACCATTTCCCCGTCGACAGTCACGTTGAGTGGATAGAGGGTGCGGCAATGCGGGCAGAACCACGACTCAAGGGCCTCTTCGCCGCACTCGTTGCACAAGGCTAACTTGGTGACGAAACCGCCACTGCAGATGCGGCAGCTTCCTTGGGGAGCATCGAAGACGTGACCGCAACGTACGCAAACGTAGAAGCCATCGATCGGCCAGGCAAAGAGATGGACTCGGTTTTCCAGCAGGCCGGCGCGGGCTCCGAGGAGAGCGAAGTTGCTTACAAGCCGTGTGGCAGCTTCTGGGGAGAGAAAGGAGTAGCGCTCTGCGAGAAAGGTGCGCAGTTCTGTGGGACTCATCGGGCGCTCGGTAAGTGCCCGGTGCAGCAGCCGGAGGATATTGAGACCGGGGGTCTGGGATACGTCTAAGGTCAGACGGGCGAACATCTGCTCCGTCGCGGCCTCTAAGACGGCTTCCTCACCACTCTCAAGGGGTGGCAGGTCGGCTGGCTTCAGATCGAACAGCCCTAACAGTTGTGCGTACGGTGTTTTGACGGTCCGTTGAGCGGCAAAGGTACAGAGGGCATCATTGAGGCGCTCATCTGTAAGAATCTCAGAATGGAGTACATCAGGGATGTCCGAGACCGATACGATGGGTAGTGCAGTCGGTTGCTCGCGTACCACAGCAACGTTGTCATCAGCCAAGTCGCACAGGCGGACGAAAAGATCACGGTCGTTGGCAACCGTGGCGCTGGCAGCGATGAAATGCAAGGGATCTGGCGACGTATCACCGCGCCGACGGCGGATTTCAGCGCGCTGTTGGCGCAGCCGTCGCATGATGAAAGCCGTGAAGCTGCCGAACAGTTCAGTATAGGTGTGGACCTCATCAAGCACGATGAACTTGGGTTGCTCGATCAAGAATAGGCGCTCATCCTCCCCGTTCACGTTGAGCAGTCTCAGGTTCAACATGTCGGGATTGGTGAGGACGATGTCGGGACAGCTTTCGACGATATCTTCTCGCACCAGTCGCACGAAACCCAGATCAGCAAGGTGGCGACATTCGGCGCGCGGCACAGCCAAGTTCAGGCGCTCGGGGAGCATCGGATCGTAGACAACCGATAGGTGTCTGCCGCATGGTTGGCATTTGGGCGCATCGCGATCGTAAATCGGGCACTGGAAGTACTTGAAGGCTTCTCGCAGATAGGCCTGCTTGGTGGCTTCGGCTCGATAGGGCGTGTCTCCATCGAAGATGCCCACTGAAACGCGAGCGGCAGGCTCTAGCTCGGCGTTGAGGCGAAACAGGTAGTTGAGAAGACGCTTCAATTGATCCTGAGCCAGGGCCTTGGTAGGGTAAATCAGGAGCGCTTTGGTTCCGTTGACCGCTACCGTGTCATGGATCTCATTGCGCCTACGAGCAATGATGTATTGGAGAATCGGCAGCAACCAACTTTCGGTCTTGCCACGGCCGGTACCGGCCACTACGAGTGTGTGGCTATCATCGAGCACGGCCTGCATCCCCTCTTCCTGGAACTGGTAAAGTCGTTTGAACTGGAGCTTATCGAACGTTTGGATCACCTCTGCGGCGAATCCATTGGGCGCCAGGGGTGCGGTCACGTTGTGCGCAAACGAGATCCAGCCCCCACTCCCCCAACGAGGAATGCTCAGAGCCTGCAAGTACGGGCCGCGCATCCTGACGAAGTTGTTCAGCCTTTGCTCTTGCGATTCTGAGTCGCCCAGGCGGGTCAACAGCCGATTCATCGCCTGAGGGTGGATACCGATCAGGTTTCTAGCGTAGGCAGCCTGGATTGCTTCGGCCACTCGAACAGGATCGAAAGCCATGGCAAACTCCCTTATGCGCGTGCTGAGAAGTGCAACGTTACGGCTTCACAGAATCTTTGGAAGCGCTGCAGCTCCTCTAGGGTTTTGGGCGATACCTGAGCCAATGAAATGCGTTTTCGTCCAGTGAGGCCCTGCAGCAGCTCGATGCTCTCCGGGCTAAGTCCGTACCGCTCACCGATTGCTTCGAATGACAGCCGTTTTTTGACCGCCTGGAACCGCTCCGTCTTTTGGCGCCAATCAGAAGCATAGCGAGCTATTGCCGCTGACGACTGGCCTGAGAGCTCCAGGCGCAGAAGCACCCGAATGCCGTTGGTCAGGGCACGGACCTCTTCGTGCTCGTCAGAATTCAACAGATCGGGGATCTCCGCAATACCGTCCAGCAGTACGAGCTCGCGCTCCCAGGCCTCGCGATGTTCCCGAAGGTGGGTATCCAAGGCCACGCGTGCCTGCTGCCACAAGGTCGAGGCTTCTGCGGCCTGGTTCTGCAACTGAGAGACGGTCGTGGCCGGGATAGCGAGGATTGCTGATGGGTGACCCAGGGCAGCCATCAACCTGCGCGTGGCGCCCCAAGTGGCCTCCGTCTCTGGTAGGGATGGCAACGCATAGATATCATCCCACAGCAATAGGCGACTTCGGGCGTCGCGAACCAGCGTCGAGAGCCGATTAACGCTTTCCGCGAGTCCAGGCAGAAAACGTGAGGCTTCCTGGCGCTTTTCAACGTCCAATACCTGCTGGACGCTTCGTTGGTATGATTCGATGGTCTCATGAACGCCCATTGGTGACCATCTCCTGTAAGGTGTCATAGGCACGCTGGTAGTCCCGGTATTCCCTGGAGTCCTTCGGGTCGCGCAATGTTCGTTCCAGGCACTCTTTGCTTAGAGGGCTCTGCATCTGGGCGACGGCCTGCAAGACCTCGAAGGCTGGCGTAATGACGATCGCATTAGCATGCCGTTGGAAAGCCAGGTACGCGAAAATGTTGAGCGGACGCTCGGCTCGACCGAGCATATCTAGTAGTCTTGTCAGTTGGTCGTACAGGTTATCGAAGTGAAGTGCTTCGGTGCCACGATGCAAGGGCTCCAGGTTCAGGTCCCACCGCTGCTGCCAGGGGATATGCGCCTTCTGGACTGTAGCCTTCAGGACGTCAACCTGCTGACGCAGACGGCCGGTGTCAATACCCCCGCGCGGTGAGCACAAGCCGAGCATCTGGCGCAACTCGCTTTCTGATGGACTGAGCTGGTAATCGCGATTGCGCACGCGCGCGCTCAGATATGCCACATACTCTTTAACCACCCTGACCAGATCAGCGAATTGGAGTTCTGACTTACCTACCTTGGTTCGAAAGCCTGAAGGGAAGGCAGCGAGGTCGATACGCTCGATCTCGCGAAGAGCGGTCATCGGGTTCACGGTTTCGACGGTTGACCGAAGCAGGGGGTAGTTCACCAGGTTGTCGCGGTAGTGGAACAGGCCGATGAAAAGCGCCTGAAGGTGGTCGCGGTTCTCCCACAGGTGTCGCCCCCGATCACCCATGCCTTGAAGTGCCAGAGGCTCGCCTGTGCTGGGCCGGCAGAGCGTTGCCGCATCAAGTGTGTCAACGTCAGAGGTCAGATTCAACATCAGGAACTTCGCAAGAGCGATGAAAGAGCCGAGCGGCATGCGCAAGGCCTGGGCCAAGGATTGGCGCAACTCCTCGCGCACATCCTGCACTGCGGCGCCAAGCCAGTTATAGAGCTGAGCCTGGTCGAGCCGGTCTGGATCGGTGACCGGGTACGCGTTCGCGCCAATCGCCAGCACCTGGCTGAACAGGTCACGTTTCCGTGAATCTGGCCGCAGCGTCAGTTTGGGGTATGGACGGTCATCGGCGCTGTGGTGCAAATATACCTTGGCGTACTTGTCTCCGCGATCATACACTAATGGCGTCCCACTCTCTGCGATTGAATCAGGGTGTTTCAGCGCAAATGGTTCCAACTGGTACAGATCCAGTAGCGCGTAAACCCCGTCCTTGAACACGCTGCGGTCAGGAAACCGCCCTTTCAGCGCCAGCCACTCATCTAGCTGGGCGATGGGAGACGGTTTGGGGGGCGGCGTAGGCGTGGGCGGCGGCTTCGGTGGAGGTATCGGTGGTGGTTCTTGCTTCGACTCGGTCAGCACCGTTGTAAGCAGCTTGGCGATGTCATCGGGCGGCGCGGGCAAGTCCATCTCGGCGCGTTAGTGACGCAGTTGTCGTGCGACGATCAGTGTGCAGCATTGGCGCCGGCATTTTCGTTGGCGAGCAGACCAACTCATGCTATACTTGCGGTTGAGCAGTTCGCAGCGGATATCAGGGGGGATGCCACAAATGCTTTTCCGCAATGTCGAAGGGACACGGCTTGAGAGCACATACAACGCGATTCGCGCCCAAACGCCGACCGCTGTCTTCAACAAAGTGGGTGCAGAGAGCGAGATAGGGTTTCTGGCCGCAGCGCGGCTTATTGAGGAGTGCGACGGACATTGGGTGATGACGTCTGACGACGACGTGCCGTTTGCCCTAAGACTCCTGCAAGGGCTTCGAGACCTGGAGTTGAAGAAAAAGGCTGCTGAAGACGAAGTTGATCGCTGTTACTTGGGTTTGGTGGCGGAGCTGTTTATTTTGCCTAACCGCGTCACCGTCGTCGATTTGCTCACTGAGGCGAATCGACGGCCCGATGAGCACAGGTCGGATCGCCTTACATTACCTCAGATGCAAGACTGGCGTCGGATAATGGAGTACCTCGGGGTCGGGCATGTTACAGGCGAGCGCGGTTTCTCCTGTCTGTATTCTCCTCGCCTCGTTGCAGCCATTCTCCAACAATGGGGTCAGAGTGCAGGGTTACTGGGCGACTTCCTTCACTCGCGCTTTTCGGCTTACTTGCCTTTCGAGACCGCAGATGGAAAGCTGGCGCGTACAGTCTGCGTGACGTTCGATGAACTTGTAGAAGATGGTGTGATTGAACTGAATCCCCGACCATTACCTGGCCTGGTAGGTTATGCCAATCCGTATCCACTTCATCTCAAGTTTGTGACCTTGCGACGGGCTGGTCACGCGCCAAAGTACCTATAGAGCCTGAGCAGGCCATCGGTCTTGTTGGGGTTGAATAGGCTTTTTGCGTAGGGCGTGTACGGGGCATACTGACGGCGGAAGTAGGTAATCAGATCATCCGCCAATGCTGCAACCCTTTTCTCGTTGATTGCCATGCACATGGCGTGATAGGGGGGCCAATTCTTCAGCACTTGGGCGAACAAAGCGTCATCGGGGCCGCCGTTGGCATAACCTCGGCCAAGTGGGGAAAGCCGATAGCGCATGACTCGTCCGTCCAGTTGTTTGTCAGCCAGGCCGAGCAGAAGTAGACAATCCAGAGAGTTTCGGATGCCATCAGGGCCTGTATCCCAATCCATTGCTTTGAGGCGCTCTTGGACATCGCGAACTGTGCCATCTTCCAGTTGCACCAGAGCTTGAGCGGTCGCGCGGACGGCAGGATAGGTTCGGGCAGCGTAGCCGGAGAAGGCATCCTCGATTTGCCAAGCCTCTTGAAGACTCAAGTCGCTGGCGCGTTCGGGAATCAGGTCTACTTGCCCCGACTTCTCGTTGTACCAGAATGTTCCGTTGCGTGACTGCGACAGGCGAAGCGCAAGTCTGGGCATTCGACGAAGCCACAGTTCCAGGCGGTCAGGCACGATGACGAATTCCGGGAATTGCTCAGAGAATGGTTGGGCCGTGAAGGCCTCGAAATGAAATTCGTTCTCTGTCTGCCTTGCGGTGGCTTTCGTGTCTGTCAGATCGAACTCATCTAGAAGCGCTGAAGCATATCCGGTCAGGCCAGCCAATATGTCGCTTCGCAGATCGGGCCAGGAGAGGAATTCAACATCCAAATCAGGGCTGTGCTTCCAGTCGAGCATCTCTGCATTGAATCCGTTCAGCGAAATGTAGCGGATGGCAGTACAGTTGGTGTCCAAAGCCGCGCTTTGCCGGCGCGCCGGATCAATATCTCGCGGTGTAGCCGGTCGGTCGCGAAAGAATTTCGCTTCAATGAGATATCGGTGTCGGTTGTCCTCGATGATCCCATCGCACTGCCACCATTGACCGGAGTTTCCGTGCAGGTAGGTGGACCACTCGCTGACGGCAACTGCGCCACTGCGTTGGTAGTAGCTTAGGATCAAGTCCTCAAAGGCGTCACCCTGTTCGGTGGCCGTATTGGGCATTACGATGTGGGCCATTTTGTTCACCTTCGTGAGAGTATGCTCAGACTACCACTGATTTGAGTTTTCGAGTTGGCCGGCATGACAAAGTTTTTCGTGCCCACTCACACGCTGGGCTGGACGGCGTACACTACGCGGAAGCGAAACTTGTCTAG
>Ga0194110_10006901_pt1 | contig 13175 bp, 9 predicted proteins | sample TA2Kig1200mmetaG_FD_146192 | JGI IMG/M metagenome (GOLD analysis project Ga0194110, IMG submission 146192) | Freshwater microbial communities from Lake Tanganyika, Tanzania - TA2015032 Kigoma Deep Cast 1200m | ecosystem: Environmental > Aquatic > Freshwater > Lake | place: Tanzania: Lake... | reverse complement strand
GAGGATTTCGATGGTCTCCTCTGTGAAGGACTCGGGCGAGCCGAAGGGGTAGGCGAAGTGGCGGACGGGCGTGCCCAGCATCTCCTCGATGCGCGCCTTGGAGCCGAGGATTTCGTCCTCCGCCTCGGCGCGGGCGAGGCGGCTGAGCCAGGGATGGGTCCGCGTGTGGCCGCCGACCGTCACGAGGCCCTTCATCGCCCGCAGTTGGTCCCACGCGAGCGGCCTGTAGCGTGCCATGAGCTCGGCCGGCGGCTCGGCGCCCGCGAGCAGCTCGGCCACCAGCGCGTCGCGCTCGGCGATGCCCACGGCGTTGAGGTGTTTCATCGCCTCCACGTATGCTGCCTCACGCCCCGGCCCAAGCTGGAACTCCCTGCCGCCCAACCGCACTGAGCGAGTGGGGGTGCTGTTGATGAATGCCTTCACGCGGTTGAACCAGAGCGGCTGGCCGGTGTCAACTGGCGTGGTTGGCACGAAGACGGTGGCCGGGGCCTCATATTTCACGAGCAGGGGATACAGCTCGGTGTAGACCTGCTGGTAGCCGTCGTCAAATGTGATCGCCACGGCGTTGGGCGGCGCGGGCGGGGGCTCTGTCCCTGTGGGCGGGGGCTCTGTCCCCCGCGAGAAGCTGGAGAAGACGCGGGGCACGGAGGCCCCGCCCACAGACGGGAGCGCCGCCAGAGAGGCATCGAGGGTGACGACGCGGTAGCGGCGGACGAGGCAGCGCAGGTGGCTCTCGAAGGCGGCTGGCTCGATGTGGTGGTAGCAGAGAATCCAGGGCCAGCGGCGGCCGGGCCGCACGCGGAGCCAGGCGGAAAGGAGCCCTGAATGCCACAGCGCCCCGCTATAGACGGCCTTCACCGCATTCTTGAGAGCTTGCACCATAGAGCGTCACCAATTGCTGATTCCTGATTTCTGATTGCTGATTGAAATCAGAAATCAGCAATCATAAATCAGAAATGGATGAAGCCTCATCGGTCCACCTTCGGGCCTCGGCCCGCCCGCTGGGGTCCCAGGGCAGCCAGGGCACTCGGCGCTTCCAGGCGCGCATGAGGGGCCTTCGGAGTGCCGCGGGGAGAAGGCTGGCGGCGAGGCCGGCCCAGGCGTGTGGGTCGCCCGGCCCGTTGGCAATCGCGCGGCGGAAGCAACTGCGCGCTGAGCGCGTCTCGCCGAGCGCCAACAGGTTGAGGGCCTGGTTGCGGTCCAGGCGATGAAGCCCGCGCCGCCGCGCGGCGCGCAGGCCAGGGGGGTCGCCGGGCTCCAGCGCGGTTTCGAGGACTCGGCGTGCGCCGAGGTAGGCTTTTTCGAGGTGCTTGGTGAGCGCGCCTGGGTGGACGCGGTGGCGGACGAGGATGCGCGGGACAGCGGCGAAGTCGTAGCGGCGCGCGAGCCGCAGCCAGAGGTGCCAGTCCTCGGCCCACACCATGTCCTCGGGCAGGTAGCCGCAGGCCTCGAAGCACTGGCGGCGGACCACGGCAGCCGAGGTCGGGCAGTGGTTGCGGAGGAGGAAGTCCTTGAAGACCCGCCCGACCGGCTTCGGGGCCTGCGCGGTCGGCAGCGGCCGCCCCTCGGAGTCCATGCGCTCGGCGTGGCAATAGACCAGGCCCACAGGCGGGACGCCTGTGCCACCAAACAAAGGCACCTGCTCGGCGAGCTTGTCGGGCAGCCAGAGGTCGTCGGAGTCGAGGAAGGCGATGAGCTCGCCGCGTGCCTCGCGGATGCCGCGGTTGCGCGCGGCCGAAGGGCCGGCGTTGGCCTGGCGGATGACGCGCACGGGACACAGGCGGGACGCCTGTGCCACCTCTGAGGCGAAGGTCTCCGCCAGGGCCGCCGTGCCATCGGTCGAGCCGTCATCCACCACGATCACCTCGAGGTCGCGATAGGTCTGGGCGAGGACGGACTGAAGCGTCTCGCGCAGGTAGCGCTCGGCGTTGAAGGCGGGGATGATGACGCTTACTCTGGGCAAGAGCAACCATCCGTCCTAGAGGCCGGCGACGCAGAATGGGGGGATGAATGGATGTTTGGATGAATGGACGAATGCAGGAGTCGCCTGGTCTGACATTCATCCACCCATCCAGTCATCCAATCATCCTCCTCGCTGGCGCGCCAAACGGCCGAGTTGGAGGCCAAAGACTGAGGGCGAGAAGCGCGCGAAGGCGCCGCGATAGCCGCCGGCCCAGACGCCGACGCGGGGCAGGCGAAACGGGTCGCTGCCGGGAAGAACGGGGCCGCTCGTCGTGGTGAAGGCGGCCTCGTAGCCGGCCTCCTGCACAAGGTCGAGGACGTCGCGGCTGTGGCTCCCGGCGGGATAGGCGAGGAGGCGCACAGGCTGGAAGCCTGTGCCACCGCCCAGCTCGCGCTCGATGGCCTGCCTGGATTGCTCGAGCTCTGCGTAGGCTCGTTCCGCGGGCACGTTGGCGAGGCGGGCGTGGGACACGGTGTGGGAGCCGACCTCCATGCCCGCGGCGTGGAGCTCGCGCACCTGGTCCCAGCTCATGGGGCGATAGGGGGCGGGGTCGGCAACGTCGGCGCCGAGTGCGGCGGCGATGCGCTCGACCAGGGCGTCGGTCTCCTCCGGCCCGAGCGTGAGGGCGCCCAGGGCCTTGGCGAGCGCGCTCTCCAGCCTCGCGGCGCCGGCCGGGGTCCTTAGGTCGGCGGCGGCGAGTGCTGCCGCGAGCGGCTGGGGCAGGTCCTCGTAGTCCACCGGCCGCGCGCCGAGTGCGGCTGCCTGGCGAATGTAGTCGTGCAGCCTGTCCCACCACATGACCTTATCCGTGCCGATCCAGCCTGTGGTGACGAAGAAGGTGGCCCGCAGGCCGTAGAGCCTGAGCAGGGGAAGCGCCTGCGAGCAGTTGTCCTCGTAGCCGTCGTCGAAGGTGATGGCTACGGCGTTCCAGGGGAGGGGTCTGCCCGCGGCGAGGGTGGCGGCGAGCTCGCCCGCCGTCATCACGCTGGCCCGCGCGCGGAGGAAGCGAAGGTGCTCCTCGAACTCGGCGGCGGGCAAGGCCAGAGGAATTTCTGATTTCTGATTGCTGATTGCTGATTTCAATCGGGGAGCGGCGATGCGGTGGTAGCGCAGGACGAGGGCGCGGCCGGGGGGGACCATGCGCCAGACCCGAGAGCTCGTTACCAGGAAGGCTGTGGCTTGGCGAGCGGCGCGCTTCAGGAAGTCAGCCACCAGACGGCTCCTATCACGAGCGCGGCGAGCGCGGCGAGCCCGAGGGGGAGGCCGAGGGCGAAAGCCTTGCTCTTCCAGCCGGTGCGGAAGTGGTCGCAGCTCCGCTGCCAGGTCCTCACCACGCCGGCGGTGGCCTCGAGCTCCGGCCCATCGAGCAGCTCGGGCCGGGCCTCGATGCGGCGGGCGAACTCGCTGAAAGTCACGGCCTCCACGTCGTCACGCCCTCTTACGTAGTCGAGAAAGCGCTCGAGTTTGCGGCATTCGGCCTCCGCCGGCCAGAAGTCGGTGCCCTCGCGGTTGCGGCCGAGGAGCGAGAAGCTGTGCATGAGGAGGCAGACGGCGGCCACGCCGCCCGCGACGGCCCGGTCCACCACAAGCTTGAGTTCCGCAAGCGAATCGGCGTTGGGGTCGAAGTGGCGCCTCAGTGTCACAAAGGGCAACTGGGCGAAGGTGGCGACGGGGACCTCGATGACCGGCCCGAGGCGGCGCGGGGCGTTGGGCAGTCTCAGAGGAATTTCGGATTTCGGATTTCGGATTTCGGATTTCCCGACCCCGGAGGCGTCGAGAGGGATGCCGTTGGCTTCCAGCGCGGCCAGGGTGTCGGCATTCATGAGCAGGCCGCCGGCGCGGTGGGCGAGGGGTTCGGCGCCGCAGGCGCGGCGGTAGGCCTCCTTGGCGAGGCCGACGAGCTCGGTCTGCTCGGCGAGCGAGTAGTCGGTGAGCCGCTTGCGGGCGAAGTCGCCCTTCCACCAGTTGGGGTGGAGGTGGACCTGGGCGTCGTGGCCGCGGCTGAGGATCGCGGAGCAGATTAGGCGGACGTGTTCGGCTCCGTGGTGGAGCTCTTCGAGGGTGCTGACGAAGAAGGTGGCTTTCATCCCGCGGGCGTCGAAGGCGTCCATCAGGCGCTCGATGCCCCACGTGCCGCCGGCCACCCGCCCCCACACCATGGCCTCGGGCGGCAGCGGGCGCACGCCGGCCATGGAGGACTCGGTGTCCACCGTCAGGAGCAGGAGGCATTTTTGATTCTTGATTTTTGATTTTTGATTTTTGATTTCAGAGAGCTCCCTGCTTGGCGGAGAGGAGTTGATTGAAGAGGGCCAGGCAATCGGCGGCGACGTGGGACCAGGAGCGTTGCGAGCCGAGGGCGGCGATGGCCGCGCGGTCCCAGGGCCGGGCGAGTGCGGTGCGGATGGCCGCGGCGAACGCCTCGTCGGACCGGGGCTTGAAAAGGAGGCCAGAGCGGGCCTCTTCGACAAGGTCAGGGATGCCGCCGACGTCGGTGGAGAGCACCGGGGTGCCGCAGGCGAGGGCCTCGAGGACGGCGTTGGGGCAGCCCTCGTGGTAGCTTCCGAAGCAGAAGAAGTCGGCGGCGCGATACCAGAGCGGCATCTGGCTCTGCGCCACGCGGCCGAGAAACGTCACTCGGTCGGCCACGCCACAATCGCGTGCCAGCCGCCCGAGCGCGCCGCGGTAATCCCCAGGCCCAGCGATGAAGAGACGCACGCCAGGGGTGCCGCTCGCCATCCCAGCTATCAGGTGCTGGAAGCCTTTTTCCTCGACGACGGTTCCTGCCGAGAAGAGCAAGACGCCTTCTGTCGGCAGGCCGAGCGCCCGTCGGGCCTTCAGGCGGTCCCCAGGGCAGAAGAGGGTGGTGTCAACTCCATTCGGGATGACGGCGATCTTGTCGGCCTCGGCGCCGGCCTCGATCATCTTCTGGCGGTGCTGGCGCGTGAGGGCCACGAGGCGGTCGGCGCCGCGGAGCGCGGCGCGAGCGAAGCGCCGAACTGGCCAGCGGAAGAGGAACTCGTCAACGTCGCTCCCCCGCCCGGTGACCACGACGGGCCTGCGAAAGCGGCGCCCAAGCCGCACGGCGGCGAAGGCGTCGGGGTAGAGCCAGTGGGCGTCAATGAGGTCGAAGTCGAAAGCCCCGCGCAGCGCAGCCATTGCCCGCGCCGCGCGGGCCGCGTAGCGGTAGCCGTCCACGAACACCCCCAGCTTGGGCACGCGCCGCCAGCGCGGGCGGAACACCTCGAAGCCGGCGAGCTCCTCCCGCTCCGGCAGGTCGGCGAGTTCTGTGAGCGCGACGACCTTGACGGGGCAGAGCTTCGCCAGCTCAGCAGTGCGGCGATAGGTGGATAGCCCAATCGTTTCGCTCCTCGCGTGCGGGAAGAGGCTGGCGAGGACGAGGACTCGGGGCCGGGATTGCTGATTGCTGATTGCTGATTGCTGATTGAGCATCAAGGCCCTCGCCTGCGAAAGGTCCTGCTCACCTCGTGCCCGATGGCGAGTGCCAGCCTGGCCGGCAAAGGCAGGTCGTTGCGGTGGATGTGGAAGTAGGGCGTCTGGACGGCGCCGAACTTGCGGAAGGAGGCTTCCACGCTGCGGACCATCGAGCCCTCGAAGTCGAAGCGCTTCGTGTGGGGGGCAACGTATTCGATTGCGCGCTTGACCAGGAGCGTGGCCGAGTCGCTCGCCCGGAACTCCGGGTCAATGGTGCTGATGAGATAGTAGGCGGAGGCGGGGTCGAAGACCACGAAGATGGCGGAGTGGACGTTGCCCGCGGGGTCCACGGCGAGCCAGGTCTTGCCCGCGCCGCGCGCGGTGGCCGCGCGGTGGATGCGCTCGAAGAGTTCGTAGGAGTAGAAGATGGCGTCGCCCTGCTTGCGGAGCGAGGCCGCGTGGTGGCCGTAGAAGGCGCGCGGCTCCATGTCCTCGCGCACCTCGACGAGTCGCTCGGCCTTCTTGATGTTCTTGCGCTTGCTGTGCGCGAAGCTGGCGAACACCCGCTCGGGGTCGCTGAGGTCCTCGATGGCGTAGGTGTAGCGGGTGGTCTGCTCGTAGCCCGCCCAGTAGAAGGGGAGCCAGTTGGTGAGGCTGGGGTGGCAGAAGAAGCTGGTGTGGGACACGCTCGGCATGGCCGCGATGAGGGCGGAGAGGAGCTCCATCTCGTTCGAGAGGCGCCGCTCGTAGCGCTCGGCGGCCGGCGGCCCGAGGAGCGGCCCGAGGGTCTGGGTGAGCTGGGGCATGTGGATGGCCTGGAAGCCCCACCGCCTGTATCGCACGAGGGGCATCCCAGCCACGATCCGCCCGCCGCGCCGCAGGGTGAGGACCTCGAACTGCCCCGGCGCCACCGCCTCCAGCCACCAGGGCCGGCAGAAGATGCTGCCCTGCGGCGAGGAGTCCACGAACCGGTTCCACTCCTCCAGCGCGTCGCCCGCGCGCAACACGTGCGCCGTCAGCCCGCCCTGGCCCCCGGGGGCCTCCGCCTCGGGGTCGTGAACCGCGCCGCTGTCCGCCATCCGTAAAGCCCCTTGAGCCTGGCCCGCGCAGAACCCCTGGTAGACAGAGTATAATCAAGGCGCGGTCCGCGCGCAACCGGCCGTCCCGCCCCCTGCCGCCCATATGGGGCGCATGGCAGGGCGTGGATGGCTGTCGGCATTTTCCAACTAACCGCATGTGCTTGGGGGGAAAGCACTTGGGGCGCGAGACAGGGCAGTGAGAGGAGCGGCTTGTCGGCAAAAATGGAAAATGGCCCCCCAGCCTCGGACTGCGGCGCGCAGTCCCATCAGGAGCCACGGACGACGTAAGGAGTTGCCAAAAATGGACTTGAGGCGTTTCGGCCCCTGCGTGGGAGCGCAGGCTGGGGGGCGGCACGTGGTTTGCGGACTTGACAACGGGCGGGGGAGTTGTGTAAACTGTGCGGCGCGCGCCGGGGAAGGGGACGGTGCCGCGTCTGGTGTCCTGGACAGTCCGTGACACGTCACAGGAGGACCTGAGCCAACTGATGGCGTTCCATGACAGGCTGTGTTGTCGGTGACATGCGGTGGGGTGTCCGCATGCCCATGGCACTTCCCCTGGCTCCTAACCTAACTGTTAGGGAGAGTCGGATGGCTCCGAAGACGCGTCTGTGGGTGGTCGGTCTGCTCGGTGTCGCGCTGGCCGGGTGTGACGGCTGGCCGGCCTGGATCCACAAGTTCAACCGCATTGACGAGGCGTTCACGCGCCACCAGCTCCGCGAGGTGGAGAAGCGCTTCGAGAGCTTCAACGGGACCTACAGGATCGGAATCCCTGACGTGTTGAACATCAGCGTGCCGGACCACCCCGACCTCAGCGGCTCCTACGAGGTCCGACCCGACGGCAACATCTCGTTCCCGCTGATCAAGGACGTCTACGTCGAGGGCCTCACCCCGATGCAGTTGAGCGACTTCCTGGCCAAGGAGCTCGAACGCTACGTCAAGAAGGTGGACGTCCTGGTGACGGTGACGGGGCTCTACAGCAAGACGGTGTACCTGGGCAGCAGGTCGCAGAGCACCCTGCGCGCGTTCAGGTTCACGGGCGACATGACGGTGGTGGACATCATCGCGCTCCAGGGCGGGTACACGAAGCTCGACTATTCGAGCCGCATGCGGCTGATGCGGGACAACCCGGAGAACAAGAAGGAGGTCTACCAGATCCGGTTCGACCACATCCTGCGCGGCGACTTCTCGACGAACGTGCTCGTGAAGAACCGCGACATCCTGTACATCCCCGCAACCTTTTGGGCGGACGTCGGCTTCTTCGCGGATGAGCTGACGGCGCCTGCTCGCTCGGTCATCACCGGCATCCGAACCTACACGGAGCTCCCGTACGCCGCCAAGAACGCAGAGGACCGTGCCGGCAGGGCGTCATCCGTTCCCTACTAGCGCGGCACGCCGCGCCCGGCGGCAGCGCGGGGGCCGCGAGACAAAGCAGTGCTTCGAAAGGTGCCCCCTATGCCGGTCGCGCAACCCAAGAAGGCCCAGCAGTTCGACTTCCACAAATACCTCGGCGTCGTCTGGCGCCGAAAGTGGCTCCTCATCATCCCGCTCGGAATCTGCCTCCCACTCGCCATCTTCATCGCCTACCTCTACCCCACCGAGTTCGAGTCACAGGCCATACTCGAGATCCAGGACACCCGCCCCATCGGCGACACCGGCCCGGTGTACTACAGCGCCGGCTCGGCCGTGATGCAGGTGAAGACCCGCGCGATGAGCTGGAGCGCGATACGCGAGATCGTGCTCAGCCGCAAGGTGGACTTCGGGCGCGAGATCGACCCCGACGACCGCCGGCAGCTCGAGCGCATCTACTCGGAGGTGGAGCGGCGGACAGGCATCAAAGTGCTCGGCGGCGCACACCTCGCCATCACCCACCGCAGCACCAGCCCCGAGCGCAACGCGGCACTCGTCAACGAAATCGTCAAGAAGTTCGTCGGCGAGGACCGCCGCGACGCCCAGGAGCGCGCCAAGGCCGACCTCAAGTACTACCGCGACAAGCTGGCCTCCGCGAAAACCCAGCTCCAGGAGATTGACAACTCGATCCGCGAGTTCAACCAGCAGTACCCCTGGCTCACCGACACCCTGGCCGAAATCCAGAAGGAGTACGAGAACGCCGAGGCCGAAGCCCTCGCCTACCGCCAGCAGATAAAGGCCGTCGAGGAGAGCATCGCCGAGCTCCGCAAGGAGCTCGCCAACACGAAGCCCGAGAACATCGTCGAGCGCCGCCAGGAGGCGCCGCCGGAAATCCAGGCCCTCCGCAGGGCCGTGGACGAGGCGCTCGCCTACTACAAGCGCGTCGCCGAGGTCTACCAGCCGGCCCACCGCCGCCACCAGGAAGCCCTGGCCAACTGGCAGAAGCTCGCCGCCGAGCTCAAGGCGAAGGACAAGGGCGACCCCGCGCCCATCCAGACCAACGAGCCGAACCCCAAGTACCAGGCCATCCAGACCCGCATCCAACAGCTCGAGAAGCAGAAGGACGGCTTAGACCTCAAGCGGATGGACGCGGACAAGCGGGTGAGCGAGCTCTACATCAGGCGGCGGCGCGCCCCCGAGCTCCTCGGCGAGCGTGGGGGCCTCGCCGAGCAGCGCAACACCGCCGGCGGCACCGCGGCCGAATACGCCTCCGGCGTCCGCATGGCCGAGAAGGAGATGCAGCGCCTCCTCAGCGAAGCCCACAGCTCGCGCTTCATCGTCCGCGAATACGCGCGCGACGACCGCCGCCCGGTCCGAAGCACCCAGATGAAGATCGTCACCCTCGGCCTCCTCATGGGACTCCTGGTCGGCGCGGGACTCGTCGGCCTCGTGGAATACCTCGACCAGACCTTCAAGGGGATAGACGACACGCGCGACTACCTGGGCATCCCGGCCCTCGGGGTCATCCCGGCCATCTACACCCCCCGCGACCACCGCAGGAAGCTCCTCTTCCGCGTCCTCGCCGTCAGCTCGGCCGTCTTCGTCGTCGGAGCCTTCGTCGCCACTTACCTCACCGTGCCCGAAATGAAGGGCTTCCTCAACACGGGCTGGCTGAGGTTCCAGGAGTGGCTCGAATACTGGTGAGAAAAGCGAGAAGCTCGAAATCCGAAGCACGAAATCCGAAGGAAATCCAAAATCCAAACACCCCAATTGCCCAAACAAGAAGAACTCGTCGCGCAACGGGCTGTCTGCGGTTGCTTTGGGAATGGCTTGCTTTTTGTGCTTTGGCATTCCTTCGGATTTCGGATTTGGGATTTCGGATTTCCCGCATTTCCTGAGAAATGCGGGTAACGCCAGGCCGGCAGGAAGGGATCGATGTACGAGAAGTTCTACGGCTTCGCCGAGAAGCCCTTCAACCTGACTCCGGACCCTGACTACTTCTACCTCAGCTCGGTCCACAAGCGCGCGCTCGACCACCTCGTCTACGGCCTCGAGTCGGGCATGGGCTTCATCCAGGTCACCGGCGAGATCGGCTCGGGCAAGACCACCCTCATCAAGTGTCTGCTGCGCCAGCTCAGCCGCGAGGTCAAGGTCGCATACGTCATCCACTCCAAGGGCACCTTCGTCCAAATCCTACGCATGATCCTCGAAGACCTCGAGGTCGTCCCCTCCGAGGCCAAGCTGACCAAGGAGGCCCTCCTCAGCCGCTTCCGCGACTACCTCGTCGAGCAGGCGCGCCACCACAACTCCGTGGTCGTGATCATAGACGAGGCCCAGAACCTCGCCCTCGAGGTGCTCGAAGAGCTGCGCATGCTCTCGAACTTCGAGACCGAGAAGGCCAAGCTCCTCCAGGTCGTCCTCGTCGGCCAGCCCCAGCTCCGCGACCTCCTGCGCCGCCCAGAGCTCGAACAGCTCCGACAGCGCATAACCGTCCGCTTTCATCTCTACCCCCTCAACGAGGAGGAAACCCGGAGCTACATCCGCCACCGGCTCAACGTGGCGGGCTCCAACGGCTCCGTGCGCTTCACCGCCGCCGCCTGCCGCCTGGTCCACCGCTACTCCGGCGGACTCCCGCGCCTCATCAACGTCGCCTGCGACGCCACGCTGCTGGCCGGCTTCGTGGACGAGCGGCGGGTCTTCAACGAGGCATTCGTGCAGGACGCCCTGCGCGAGCTGGCCGACGAGCGCCCCGAGGCGCCCGCCGAGCCTGGCCCGGCAGAAGATCAAGTCAAAAGTCAAAAGTCAGAAGGCAAAAGGCAAAAAACCAGGCGCTTCTTCGCCGTTGCCGCCGCGGTGCTCCTGGCCCTCTGCCTCGCCGCGGCCCTGGCCATGGCCCGGCGGGTCGCGTCGGGCAAGCCGGGCGCCCTCTGGGAGAGCCTCCTGGGCGCCGCCGGAAGATGACGAGCTGGTCACGCCGCCCCGCAAGCGGCGGGGCGGAACTGTGGCTGTCTTGTTTCTGTTGCGGAGAGCTTGCCGCCACGCGCTTCGGTGGTGGGCGAGCGACGCGCGGCTCGCGTGTCGAAGACGGGACAGGCGAGCCACCCGTCCCTACGACTTCCCGCAACAGTGACTATCTTGGTGTCTTGCTCCCGAAGGGAGCGTAGTGGGTAGCCGGCGGCTTCAGCCGCCGGATGCCGTCGCCGAAGCCCCGCAGTCCCGAAGGGACGGCAGAAGGGGACCCCACGCCACCCCGCCGCGGGGCCTCTGCCGTCCCTTTGGGGCTGATGCCGGGGTCGGCCCCGAGCCGGCGGCTGAAGCCGCCGGCTACCCACTGTTGTCCCTTCGGGACTGACCAGAGCGGCGCGGGGAGCCCTTTGGCCCGTTTGTCGCGAGGCAGCATGCTAAGCGCCCCGTGGTGAAGCAGGCCGGGCGGCCACTGCGGACGCCCTGAAGAAAGGCTGAAGTGTCGAAGATACAGAAAGCCCTTGAGAAGGCGCGAGCCGAGCAGGCGCAGGACGCCCTCCCGCCCGCCGCCGAGCAGCCGGCGGCGCCAACCTACGTCGTGCGCCCCACCCAGACCGCGCAGGTGGACCCCCACATCGTGGCCTACCACCACCCCCATTCGCACCTGACGGAGAGCTTCCGGCGCGTGAAGGCCGTGCTGCGCGGCATCGCCGGAACCGACAGGCTCCGCACCATCACCATCACCAGCGCCGGCAAGGGCGAGGGGAAGAGCACCATGGCACTCAACCTCGCCATCGCCATGTCGCAGGACTTCGACACCAGGGTGTGCATGGTGGACGCCGACCTTCGGCGCCCGCGCCTCCACCGCCTCCTCGGCTTCACCCCCAAGCGCGGCCTGAGCGACATCCTGGGCGGCGAGGCGCTGCCAGAGGACGTGCTCATCAGCGACGCCGTGCCGCGCCTGAGCGTGCTGCCCGGCGGACGCTCCTCGCGCACCCCCTCCGAGATGCTCGGCTCGCCACGCATGAAGCAGCTCATCGAGGAACTCAAGAGCCGCTTCGACTTCATCCTCTTCGACACGCCCCCCGTCCTCACCGTGGCCGACGCCATCCTCCTCGGCCCCATGACCGACGGCGTGGTCCTCGTCATCCAGGCCGGAAAGGTCCGAAAGCGCCCAGTCGAGCGCGCAGTCGAACTCCTCCACAACTCCAAAGTCCTCGGCTTCGTCCTCAACCGCGGCGACATGGTCCTCTCCCACTACGGCTACCGCTACTACGACCGCGGCTACTACTACTGAGGAGCATTTCGGATTTCGGATTTCGGATGGCGGATTGAAATCCGGAATCTGAAATCCGAAATCCGAAATGACGGCGAACCCCCACGAGACCGCTCTGCTAGGGAAGATCGCCTCCCACGAGGCGCGCCTGGCCATCCTGGGCCTCGGCTACGTGGGCCTCCCACTCGCCACAGAGTTCGCCCTCGCAGGCTTCCGCGTGTGCGGCATTGACCCCGACGCCCCAAGGGTGGAGAGCGTGAACCGGGGCGACTCCTACATCGGGGACGTCAACTCCGCCGTCCTGGCCGGCGTCGTCGCCAAGCAGCTCCTCCGCGCGGCCACCGACCCCGCCGCCATCGGCGACTGCGATGCCGTGATCATCTGCGTCCCGACCCCGCTGCGGAAGACGAAGGACCCCGACGTGTCGTTCATCGTGGACGCCGTCGGCCGCGTGCGCGCCCACGCGCGGGCGGGCCAGCTCGTGGTCCTCGAGAGCACCACCTATCCCGGCACCTGCGAGGAGCTCGTGGCACCCATGCTCGCCGAGAGCGGCCTGGAGGTCGGCGCCGACCTCTTCCTGGCCTTCTCCCCCGAGCGGGTGGACCCAGGCAACAAGCGCTTCACCACCCGCAACATCCCCAAGGTCGTCGGCGGCATCACCGAGGCCTCCACCCGCGTCGCCTCCGCGCTCTACGCGCAGATCATCGAGCGTGTCCACCCCGTCTCCTCCACCAAGGCCGCCGAGATGGTGAAGCTGCTCGAGAACACGTTCCGCAGCGTGAACATCGGCCTGATCAACGAGCTGGCGCTCATCTGCGACAGGATGGGGCTGGACGTCTGGGAGGTGATCGAGGCGGCCTCGACGAAGCCGTTCGGCTTCATGCCCTTCTACCCCGGCCCCGGCCTGGGCGGCCACTGCCTGCCCATTGACCCCATCTACCTGTCGTGGAAGGCGAAGCTGCTCGACGTTGAGGCGAGCTTCATAGACCTCGCGGCGAAGGTCAACGCGGCCATGCCGCGCCACGTGGTGGAGAAGATTGCCGCGGCGCTCAACGACGAGGCCAAACCCGTCCGCGGCGCCGGCATCCTGGTCCTCGGCGTGGCCTACAAGCGC